>Ga0265797_10000407_pt1 | contig 79213 bp, 58 predicted proteins | sample P2T30metagenome_FD_192433 | JGI IMG/M metagenome (GOLD analysis project Ga0265797, IMG submission 192433) | Plant litter microbial communities from East Loma Ridge, Irvine, California - P2 T30 | ecosystem: Environmental > Terrestrial > Plant litter > Unclassified | place: USA: California... | reverse complement strand
TTCGTCCGTCTGTGTCTTGGGGTACTCGTTGAACATTTGCTGAGAGTACTTTCATACAGCTCCGCCAGTTGAACGTCATCCACCGCGCTTCCCGCCCCAGCCGCCCCGACAAGGCTCGCCGTCTGGGTTACAAGGCCAAGCAGGGCTACGTTATCTACCGCGCCCGTGTCCGCCGTGGTGGTCGCAAGCGCCCTGCCCCCAAGGGTGCCACTTACGGTAAGCAAGAACCAGTACGAGAAGGAAATTTGCACAGTGCTAATCATTCCGCACAGGCAAGCCCACCAACCAGGGTATCAACCAGCTCAAGTACCAGCGCGCCCTCAAGTCCACCGCCGAGGAGCGTGTCGGCCGCCGTTGCGCCAACTTGCGCGTCCTGAACTCCTACTGGATCAACCAGGACTCCACCTACAAGTACTACGAGGTCATTCTTGTCGACCCCCAGCACAAGGCCATCCGCCGTGACGCCCGCATCAACTGGATCGTCAACCCGGTGCACAAGCACCGTGAGGCTCGCGGTCTTACCGCCACCGGCAAGCAGTCCCGTGGTATCAACAAGGGCCACAAGTACAACAACACCACCGCTGGCAGGAGAAAGACCTGGAAGCGCCAGAACACTCTGTCCCTGTGGCGCTACAGGTAGACGGGTGCTTAGGTGTGATATTTGGCAGGCTTTTGCGCCTGCTGAGTTTCGCTCGGGCTGCCAGACTGCTACGATTTCCCAATGTCTTTGGCGTGTGCGGTGGCTTGAGGATCGGGCAAAAGCGACAATCCCTTGCATTACAGGGCGTATGCTAGTACTCATGGGAGGAAATGAAAAGCCCACTTTCAACCGCATCGGAGTTCTGATATTGCATTTTATGATTCCCCTTCTACAACATGGCATTTCTCGCCTGCAGCTGTGTTTGACATTGATGTGATTTTGTGCTCGTCGAGCGACGCACCTTCTTGCTTTTGACCAAGCTCGTCCCGCTCTCCAACTGTGATCGTCCGCTGCACTGCTGTCCTGATAGTCCTGGGCAAAACAGCACGGCCGGCATCAAAACGGCAGGACGATCAAGCAGACAATTTTCGGACTTGAAGAGAGCCAATGTTGAAACAAAGCGCGTGACACTTGTAGAAACAACAACGCTCGAGCCATTATTGGCCGGCGGCCACCCCTCATTATTGTTATGGAGCCTCGTGTCCAAGGTCGGTGAAGACGACGATCGTTCGTATCCGTAATGCGCTTGTTGCATTCTCAGAGATGAGTTGCTCCAAAAGTAAAGCGTCTCGCTTTCTTGAAGATCATTTGGTGGCATTGGTGGTTCCCCTATTCTAGCGCCTGTACTAGCATGTACAGTAATGATAATAGCTTGAATGTATTTGTGTATATCACGCCTCTGGTCCAAGTCGACACTTCCACTCACCACACGCCTTCTTCTTCCAACGCTGGATTGTCCCTCCCTCGGATCATCTTTCTCTTGCTCGCACACGCACGACCCGACGATTACAATCATCCAAGACACCATCGTTGGCAAGGCTGACGCGTTACTGCACGGGACATCAACTCCGTCTCCTTCTTCTGTGAGGGGTAAAGCAGTTTGGCAGTTCTTCGGTCGGCTGCAATCGATCGAGGCAGCGGACGGACGACGTCAACTTCTAAGGTTCAAAGGTACCAAGCGACCTGCAACGGGCGCACACCTTGCTGTAGGGCCAACTCCTTGCTAGCATTAGACCAGTCCATCATTGCCTCAAATCGCCTGCGGCTATCTTGATCGGCGTCCAGGTGGAAAGACTCCAAACAAGCGCACCCGTACTGTCGCTACCACCACTACTACTGGCGGATTGCGATGCCTCGCTGCCAGCCGCCATGCCTCCAACATGGCCGTCTCGCATCCTAGCGGGGTCCTCTAGCAACCACAATCCGCGACGCGGCAGCAACAACACAGCCCCCAACTCCAAATCAAATTCCACCAAAACGCTCCCTCGAGTTCCCGATGCCATTCCTGCTTCCCCGACCGGCCTAAGTCCTTCGCCAGGCAAGCCCTCGCACAATCGCACCGCCTCCCACCCACTGCCACGTCTCTTCGGCCGCAAGAGGAGCACTGGCAACTTGGGTGTTGTTGGCGACGGAGACGGACTTGTCGACGATGCACTCGTACCTGTACTGGATCAACCTCTGGGCACCCAACACTTACCGCCAAGCAGAGTGATCAGCGGCAAGAAGAAGCAAGCAGGAGGGAGCGAAGATGATGACGGCAAAACAACGCGCAGATGCATGTGCTGTGACAGCCGCGTGCGAGTGCCGAAAGACTTGGATAAATTTCGGTGCATGTGCTGCTTGACTGTGAACGATCTGGCAGCGGCTCGCAGCAATGGCAAGGACTCGGCTCGAGATCCGAATTCGTCTATGAGGATGCCATTGAGCGTCGAGAGGACCAGTGCGATCATTGAGAGGTGCTTGGACGTGTACCTGCAGGACAGGTGCAAGAGGCACGAGGAACGTGTAGAGGCATCGAGGAGCGACCAAGGATCTGCAAGCCTGAAGAGACCGGATCACTTTGTTCAGGCTCCTCCCACCGAGGAAGACCGGAGTCGGATGATCGCGGTGCCAGCGAGAGAACACGGAAAGCTCCCAGTGCAGTTGCATGATACACCCGTTTCTAGGTCGCCACGGGACACAATAGGACCGCCAGCTGACTTGTCATGTTCCGCGCCTACGGCCGCCATCAGGAGTTTCGATGATTTTGATTTGTTCGCCGGGACTAGAACCGAGACGCCTCCTCGCAATGCCAGCAATCTCTTGACTCCTTCGCCAGGGACCTCCTCGATGCCGCCACCCCCAGTGCCTCGCAGACCACTACCTTCCCAGCCCACACGAAAGCCACCACCGCCGCCGGTAGACCCAGCAAGGCGCGTGCCACCACCTACGTTAAGACAATGCTCAGCCCCCTCGATTGCTGTGACTGATGAACGGTCGTCGAGACCCCAACAGAGTCCTCGCCTGACGCCAGAGGAGCTAGAACAACGCAAACGCTACGACCGCGTCAAAGTTATTTTCAAGCCCTTGGAAGATTACATGCTGGCCACTGTCGGTGATTACGAATGTTTAAACTCAAGTTTCAGTACCGTTAGACCCGCCGCCGCCGGTCGGACCAAGAGTGAAAGTCACATTGTGACTCCGCCACCCGAGCCCATGGACGACAGATTTTCACCCAGCCCTGTGAACATGTTCAGTGAGATAGATGCGAAGATGCTTCTTCTGGGAGACATTGGCGAGAACGGCAGCTGGTGGGCAGCCGACAGGGGCGACAGAGAGCGGTCTGATAAGATGTCAAGGAACAGAAAGAATGGATCCGGCTCGTCTAAACCGGTTTCCAGCAAATCGCCCAACATCAATTGGAGTCAGCTGGCCATATGGTACGAACTTGTTCACACTGCAGGCAAAAACTGGCGACAGAAGATGGACACACTTGTACCTCCAGCTTCAACGACCGGGAGAGGCAGCCTCGAGGGCTCAGCAAACCTTCTCGAGATTGGAGAGGACTTGGCCGAAGCAAGAGAACACGCCGTAAGGGCCCTTCTGAAGCTCACAGAGAACTTGCTCAAACGACCTACTAGGCCGCTTCAAGAGCCCGCCGACGTACGTTTTCTTCTGATCATTCTTGCGAATCCGTCGCTTTATCCCTCGAAGATGCCACAGAGGACTACATCTGGCGGAGCGCGACACGTCAGCCGCACGAACTCGGACAGGTATACCGGTGGGCTACGCGCTACATCTCCACCGAAAAGTCCGCCTAGAGATGGCAGTGCTCATTCAGGAATCCTCAAGCGCATCTTCGGCCTTACAGCCAATGCATCCGACACTTGTCACAGATATCTGATCACGTGGTTTACCCGCTTCGATGAGGAACATATTGTGTCACTCATAGACCTTACGTCTTCCTTTGTTACGCATCGAATTGCCCGCCGCGCCAACAAACCTCGTAGGAAGAGCCATGCAGCTGACGGTGGGCTGATTCCGGATCTCAGTGGTGGAGCTATGAATACCTCTGCTCAACTACATTCTGCCATGGGTCTCAGTGGAAGTGTCAAGAAGAGGGCAGACGACACCGATCAGGAAACTGAGTGGGCGGATGACTGGCAAGCCAAGGTTGCAGCGAAAGTCATGAGTCTCCTATTTGCTGCGAACAATGTGTGGCAGGGCAAGCGTCGTGACGAAAAGCTGCTTGAGAGCGCGGGCCTCGTGCAGCCGCAAGACAAGGCACGCCGCAGTGGTCAGTTGCAACATACAAGTTGTTTCTACAACACCCTGCTGGACTATCATGACTTAATTGCAGACTTCAAGGTTTGGGAGAGCAAGAGGGAGAAATTCGCATTCTGCCAGTATCCTCTCTTCCTGAGTATGGGTGCAAAGATCAAGATCCTCGAGTACGATGCGCGAAGACAGATGGAGATCAAGGCACGCGCAGCATACTTTGACCAAGTCATCCACCAACGTGCGATCGGCGGTTACTTCCACATGAAGGTTCGCCGAGATTGCATGGTCGACGATTCCTTGCGCGCTATCAGTGAAGCCGTTGGCTCTGGAGAAGACGAGCTCAAGAAAGGTTTGCGAGTGCACTTCGCCGGCGAAGAGGGCGTTGATGCTGGCGGACCGCGCAAAGAGTGGTTCTTGATGGTTGCTCGAGAAGTCTTTGATGCAGATCACGGGTTATTCGTGTACGATGATGAAAGCAGAACCTGCTACTTCAATCCCAACACATTCGAGACCAGCGACCAATACTATTTGGTCGGTGCCCTCTTGGGACTGGCAATCTACAACAGCACCATCCTGGATGTCGCACTCCCTCCATTTGCATTCCGCAAGCTCCTCGCTTCTGCGCCTGCGTCGGCCGCTTCCAGCGCCGCAGCGAGCAACATCACATCGATCACAGGCACGAAAGGGCAAATGACCTATACCCTAGCTGACCTTGCCGAGTATCGGCCCTCGCTCGCGGCAGGCCTGCAGCAACTGCTCGACTTCCCCGGCGACGTCGAGTCTACGTACTGCTGGTCGTTTGTTGTACCCATTGAGCGTTATGGAGCCGTAGTCGATCACCCTTTAATATCGAATGGCGCAAATACCCCAGTTACAAACAGCAACCGCGCCGAGTTCGTAGACCTCTACATCCGCTACCTTCTTGACGGAGCCGTATCGCGCCAATTCGAGCCCTTCAAGCGCGGCTTCTTCACCGTCTGTGCCGGCAACGCACTCAGCCTGTTCCGCGCAGAAGAAATCGAACTTCTCGTACGCGGCTCCGATGAAGCCCTAGATGTCAACTCCCTGCGCGCTGTCGCCGTCCACGAAAACTGGAAACAGCCCTTCCCGCCCCACCTCCTGCTCCCCAACCCTAGCGAAAACGAGCCGGTGCTCAAATGGTTCTGGGCAGCCTTTGCATCCGCCGCGCCCGCTCGCCAACGCAAGCTCCTCACTTTCGTCACGGGTTCGGACCGCATACCTGCCGTAGGAGCCACGAGCCTGGTGCTGCGGATCGTCTGTGGCGGCGACGGCGTTCGCAACTCCCCTGATGAGCAGACGCGCTACCCGATTGCGAGGACTTGCTTCAATATGCTGGTTCTTTGGCGCTACCCAAGCCCGGCGGTGTTGGAAGCTAAGCTCTGGGGTGCCGTGGAAGAGAGCGAGGGCTTCGGATTGAAGTGATGGGAGCACATATCCATTGTTGGAAGTCATCCGGTTGAGACATTCCCGATCTTATTCTTACCTTTTTTCCCCGAGAAGGCCCTGTTCGAATGTCTTTATCTTTCACACGTTGTGAGAGCATTGGATTGCTTTTGGATATCATTTGATTGGTGGTAATGGACAAGGTATCTTCCACGCTGCGTCTTTGAAGGGGAGGTGACAACAGCCTGTTGTTCTTCTTGTTCGGTTACCTGTCTCGCACTTTGGCGTAATCAATTGAGAGTATGGCTGGAAGCCGGGGAATACGACAAAATTTTGGGATTCGAAAAAGAATGCAGTGAAGCTATTACATATATACTTAGTGCACATGGATGATTGTTGATGAGAGCAAAGTGTAGTAGACTACCTCTATTTTATTGTTGGCTTTTCACATGTCAAGAATTTCGGGGTCTCATGTTCTTTGCACTTTGGTATGTTGTACGATCGAGACAGGGATGCAGACAATTTTTCGTGAGTTATCTGCTCTACTCATCACGTATGTGTACTCTCGGGGGGCATAGCCGGTGACAGATATGAGCGACGCTGGTAGTAGTAGTCTGTTCCGATCAACGTGTGTCCCCTGAAAGACGTAGTAGCAAACAAAGCAGAGATCCGAGTTGCTAAACACCCCATGCCACCTGTGTATCACCCCGCGTCCTCTGGCATGTGTACGCGTACCACCTTTGTACATCATCATCTATGTCGACGTCGGTGACTTGGCTCGAGCGTTTTGTTTGTAACTGTGCTGCGATCAGCTTCCGGCACTTTTTCTCCACCGCCTTACTGTTTGTCTCAAGCCCTGGCGACGACGACGACGACGTGTCGTTGTTGTCTTGATTGGGTGGTCGGCGATAGTGATTTGTGCGGATCCGATCGCCTGGCTCTCCCTCCGTTTGGCAGGGTGTGGTGCTTGGACTCGAGGCATGGAGTTGATGTTGTACTAGCTCATGGATACAAGAGTATCCATTCCATGTACTTGCGACGTCACAGCCATGTCTCTCAATAGTTTCAGATACATTGTCGCATCGTTCGAAATTTCCCGTTTATCTGCAAAGCATGGCTTGCTTTGACTAGGTACATTGATCTTCTTCTTCAAGCGATTCTTTAGTCTGAAAAATGGCTGCAATGAGGCGTCGAGCTAATAAGTGCTATAGATGAGGAAGTAGGCGTACGCATGATGACATGTGTGCCGTTGAGATAAACGCCGTGAGACACGACACGGCTACGTACTTCATGTCTACTGTACCGCACACCCGGATGGATGGCGTGGCCGCCGTCGCTAGGGCTGTGGAATCCAACGATTGAGAGTCTCGGTATGCGCGGCGGCAAGTGAATCGCACGCATCCGACAACCCCTCGGCGTTTACTGCTAGACTCCTCGCTGTGCACTTGCGCGGCCAGAGATTGGAAGCCGCCTCGGAGTGTGAGCCGTTCTCGGCCTTGTCGTTTTGTTTAGCCCTAAGATGCAAGCTATCGTTTATACTTTTTGCTTGTATTCTGCCGCGACTCCGTACGCGTTTCGAGACTGCGTAACATGGATTCTCTGCGACCTTTCGAGAGTGTCGGGTGGAAAGCATGTGTACTGATACATTATGCATGTAGATTACATGCAGCTTCTCATGCAAGTAGAGAAATGAACTCGTCATGGCCTCAGCACGGCGGCAGATAATTAGTGCGGTTAGACTGGGTGTTGATTGATTAACTGCAGTGGGAATAGTGTGCAGTCCAGTACTCGCATCGAGCCGCGCGCCACGACCTTGGCCAGCCAGAGCTGGAGGACTTAGAGACTGATGGTGGATGCTTTGTGGTTCAAGGGGCAGAAAGTGGATTGTGGAGAATTGGCCGCTAAGCTATCCAAATCCCAGCACATGGCTTTCCCCATCAATCGTGTCGATCGGGGGAGAGAGAGAGAGACTTGAATGTTACTGCACTGTTCCTACAGTATCTCTCGACCTATACAGTACCCATCTCTCCTTCCGACAACACACACTCCTCTTCTGACTTCTTGCCTGCACATATACATACCCCTCCACCAAACATCACTCGCTGTACTCGCCTGTCGTCTCTCGCTTGAAATAGCCACCTTCCGTGAAGAAAGCCTACCTAGGTATTTGCGCCGGCCACCATCACCCACACCGTCTGGCCTCTTGAAGCAAACCTCACTCCATACTGCAATCGAAACCTCGAATCAACCTTCTCCTTCTTCAATCACCACATTCACAATGGCCTTCCAACCTTACACCCCGAAACCAATCACCGACATCTTCACCCATGACACCGACATCAACCGCAGAGAATGCCGCCGTGTAGTGCCCATGCGAGTCCTCGCTTTGGGCCTGGGTCGCACTGGTACAGCTTGTGAGTACATGTAGCCCGTCGCATTGCAATCGGCGCATACAATGTGATTGAACACTGCCTAACACGTTCACTCAGCACTTCGCACTGCCCTCCAAGAGCTTGGCTTCGACGACTGCTACCACATGATGTCCGCCTCCGTTGAGAACCCGCCCGACTGCCTCATGTGGTCCGACGCACTGGCTTCCAAATACGACGGCAAGGGTACTTTTGGCCGCGAACAATGGGACCAGCTTCTGGGTCACTGTCAGGCCGTGTGCGACTGGCCTGCAGTCGCATTTGCAAAAGAGTTGATTGAGGCATACCCCGACGCCAAGGTGCTCGTCACAACCAGAGACATCGACAGCTGGCACGCAAGCACAATGAAGACCGTACACTGGCGTGCTACCGACTCTGAACTGAAGACTGTCGGCAAGTTCGACTGGGCTGCTGGCATGTACCAGCCAATGCTTAGCAGTATGTTCACAACCCTCACCTAGCTCAACGTGCAGTCGTTTCTAACATGCAAACAGAATTCTGGACCGAGTTCTGGGAGGGCGACTTCGAGAAGAACGGCAAGCGCCGCTTCAACGAGTACTACGACGAGATCCGTTCATTGGTGCCCGCCGAGAACCTTCTTGAGTACAAGATGGGCGAGGGCTGGAAGCCGCTGTGTGATTTCCTCGAAGTCCCCGTACCCGAAGGCCGCAAATTCCCTCGCACCAACGACACCGACGGCTTCGTTGACCGCTGCAGGAGACGCAATCGCATGCAAATGCTCAACGTCGCTCTCCGCGCCGCTGTCGTCGGTGGCAGTCTCGCGGCTGTCGTCTTCGGCGCTGGTTTGACTGTGAGGAGATTCTTTGGGCGCAGGCAATAAGCTATGCTAGCAGGTGCTTGATCTTGCATTGGGAAGCTGTTGACTGGACTGATTTTCACTGGCTTATTTCTACCTTCATCTTGGGAACTTATTGGGCGCAGCGGCGTTGTGGAACAAGGTCAACCTCTTATTTCTGGAAGGGCAGCACAAGGGCGCCCACCCGATTTCTTTTTGGAGACTTCATTAGGCGTTAACCAAGAGGCGGGATGGTTTTCACAGATAGCCCTGGAGCATTGCACGGGCGCCACAACAAGACCGAAAAGCAGCTGCATAGTACTGTAATCATCACAAATACCATGTAATTCATGGTACATGTACCTTTCTCAATCTGGTCACAGAATGCACGCCGTATCCTGTAGCGATTTCTGTGTAACCAACCAGCTGCAGGTACTGAGATGTATACACCGGACCTGCATGGTGTGAGATCTCACTTGCAGATACAATGGGTTGCGCCAATTGGATATCATCTCTTAAGATCTGTTCCACTATGATTTCCACTCGAGATCACTTGACTATCATTACTATTGCCTCTACGTGACAAAAAGCAGCCTAGACAATGCCAAGGTCGCATGGAAGAGACTTGTCGGGCTCGGCGTGTTGAGGGTTGAGTCGTTTGATCTTGACACGATAACAAGAGTCCTCCTCCTGTCTGTAGGTCGGACTTTCTCGACATCCCCGTCGACAGACGCAAAAACTCTATATAGCGCGTGAAGATAAACCTTCTCGTTCCACCGCAACGATTGACATATCATGAAGACGTTCGGGAACAATTTTGCCGGTGTTCTTACTTCTCGCCTCCACAACCCCTGCATTACAGTAAGAACTGTTTCTCTTTCGGGAATGGAAAGAAAGGCACCGAGGCACCGCAAGATCCGACTTGGCCGAAACCCTTTTTCTCTTTCCCTTTTTTTTGTGTTTGGCTTTCTCGCTTCTGGCGCGCCGCTATCCAAAACGTGGCGTTTGCTGGAATTATTGTGTGCAACCCCCCTGGGCCCTGACCTCTTGATGAATGGTATTACTGGGTGACTGCAGGTGGCAGCCTCTCTGCGGTCCAACAGGACGACCAAGGCCGATGCGGAGGCAAGCTTGGTGTCCACGCGGATAATACATACAAGGAGAAACATGGAGTGGGGTTTGCTGATTTGTGTCAAACGGTCGATTGCGCGGCCGCGGCCAGCCTTGTGAGACAGTGAGAGGGGTCCGGGCACGGGCAGCGGCTTTACTTTAGTTAACATGCTGATCGATACATGTATTCAGAGCAACTTTCGGGAATCGTTCAGCCTGATTGATTGCATGAATTGACTACTGTACATGCCGGTGGTTCGGGGAATAGAGAGAGTGATGACACTTGGTCCTCAGAAGAAAGACGTCTACATGTATTGAATGCGGTTACAGTACTATGTAACCATCGGTGACTTGATAACAAATGCCCCCTTTTCGAATAGGTAGATATTCATAGCATCCTTCCGCTAGTTTGAGGCAGCCTTGCGTACCCTTTCTGCTACTTCCAATACTCGATTCCCTTGTTCTGCACCCGTGCGCCGGTCTCGTTGGCCTCGTTCAAGGGTTGGTCCTTGGTCTCTACGCGAGACGCCTTAACCGCCCGCGTTCGCTCCTTCTTCTCCGATCGACAATCCATCACTGGTGCCATCCTCGCGACCGCTGAGACAGCCAGAAACACACCTTCACACTCGGCCTAGGAGGGTCTCCCGGCACAACATACACTCTTTTCATCTTATTCACTGTTCATACACTGTCTTTTACAACAACCCGTCAGAAGAACGGCCCGCGCCTTATCATATCGCTCTTTGGCACCGTCATCCCTGCGCGTCGGTCGATTTACATATCTAAGCCAAGTCGTTTCGACATCTTTCCTTGCGATTGCGTGCTATCTTACCCACATTTTGGGCGCTGCTTCGATCTCTTCTTATACGATCTCTTGGACCTTGGATGCGCGATGTTTTCTTGGTCCTTTCCTTCCGCCGCGACTTGCGGTCTGACTTTGTTGGCGCTGCTTGGTAGCACTGGTGCTCAACTCAACAACGATACGAGTCCTACTTCACAATTCAAATCGGTATGTACTGTTCTGTGTAGAGTATGGGAACGTGGGTGGACGTGGAGAAGAAGTCAAAGTTACAGAAGAGAAGAGAACGCGGTACATCTGGAAGTTAGATGCTGACCTTTCTCTCACGTAGCGACCCGACCTTCATGCACCTATAATCGACTTCTCTATCCTACGACCCGAACTCGTAACCCCCGGGTACATCTTCTTCGCTCCCTACCGGAATCTCGATCCTGGCCCTTACATTTACGACAACTATGGCAACCTGGTGTGGTCGGGCGCCGGCTCCTCAGGGCCTAAGACGGCGCACACACCGCGCGTCTGCCAGTACAAGGGCGAGGATCATCTGTGCTACTTCCAAGGCGAGCAACACCAGGGCTTTGCAAGAGGACATGGCGTCATTATGGACAAGAATTACAGGATAGTCAAGACGATTGAGAGCTCTGGCGCCGGCGCCAGCAGCGACATGCATGAGTTCAAGATGACACCTTACACCGATGGCACAACTGTGCTCATGACTGTCTACCAGCCAAGGCAGTACGACCTGACCACGAACCCGCGCTTTAACGTTCAGAACGGTATGGGCTGGATCGTGGAGGGAGTCTTTCAAGAAGTGGACATTGAGACGGGAACAGTGTTGTTCGAATGGCGCTCTCTGGATCACGTCGACCCTGGTCTAAGCTGGACTCTTCCAGGTACTACGGACACGAGTGGCGACGGGCTTCACGAGCAATCGCCCTGGGACTACTTCCACATTAACAGCGTGGACAAGAACGAGGACGGCGATTACCTCATCTCAGCACGCCATGTCAGCGCCATCTACAAGCTTTCCGGTGTGGACGGCCATATCATGTGGGAGTTGGGCGGCAACAATCCAACCTTTGAGCAGACCAACTTCAACTTTTCCTACCAGCACCATGCTAGGTGGGTGTATGAGAACAGCACTCACACGATTCTCTCATTCTACGACAATGGAAGCAACACCTTCAACGCGACTGGCACATTTTCACACGGCTGGATTATCTCTCTAGACCACGTCGCTGAAACAGCCACCAAGATCGCCCAATGGGGAGCGCCAGAAAAAGCCGGTGGTCTCCTCTCTGGCTCCCAAGGAAACATGCAACTCTTGCCCGACGGCAACTGCCACATCGGGTGGGGCGAACACGCCTACTTTTCAGAGCATACGGCCGACGGCACCCCAGTCATGTATGCCAAAGTGGCCGACCGCGCGTCCAACGTGATGATCTATCGCTCTAACAAATACAACTGGACAGCGCAGCCCCTCACCAAGCCCGCGCTATGGACCTACTCGCGCATCGGTAATCGCCGCAGCGGTATGCGCTTCTATGTGTCGTGGAATGGCGCCACTGAAGTGGCCAGCTGGAAATTCTACGCGGCCGAGGAGTCAACCGGGCCTTTCGAACTGGTCGGAAACGCCACCAAGACCGGCTTCGAAACCGAATTCTTTGCTGCGGGCGTTTCCACGTGGGCCTACGCCGAAGCCCTCGACGCCGACGGACGCGCACTGGAACGATCTGTCATCCAGCGCACTTTCGTACCCTCGCCCGGCCTCGTGGACTATTGCGACAGTCGTGGCTGCCAGATGGCAGAGAAGACGCCTGACGGCAGCCGCACGGGCTACGACGCGCGCGTCCACGTCGATCAGCGATATCTATCTCCCAACCGCGGCTTCGACACGACGCACTACTACCAGGACTCGCCCAAGCGCTCTATAGCGCGCAAAGCTCTGCACGCGGGCTCCGTGGTGGCTATCATTGTCGCCGTCGTGGTGGTGCTTGGTGTCGTCGTCGTGTTCGGTCTGAAGAGTCTGGGCGGCGGCAGTAGTAAAGAGGGCCACGATGAATCTACCGTTCTACCCGTATGGTTGAGGGAGAGAGCAACGGGATTGAGAGAAGGTTTGGGCAGGACAGAGCTGGGCAGTCGAGTTCTGGGACGGTATTCGCGGATAGAAGAGAAGGAGCTTGACGAGGATCTGGGTAGGGAAGCGTGGAGGCGTGATTAGTCTTATTGCATTTCCCTTTCTGACCCTCATTTCCATACATTGTTCAATCTATGTTCTATTTCCTTCCACTCATGACAACCACGATCATAGTACTTCTCCCAAGAGTTGTAGCATCCACACTGAACTGAACTTGACGCACAAAGGTCTCCGTCCATCTGATTACATGTATGGCATGGCGCAAGTAAGGTTTCTCTCTGGTACCTACCAATCAGCCCTACATGTTCGCATGCAGGTATAAAGGGAATCCGGAAGAGAGTTCCTCCACGGCATCTACTAAGTGACTGCAAGTGATACGCATGCACAGGGCTATCAAACGTTTGCGTTACGCAGTCGTTGATCGAGATTGATGACGAAGCTGAAACGCAAGCTGGAAGAACGCTTGTAGACTTTGGCCAGGTCCAGGGCCGTACTCTAGACGGGGAGGAGTGAAAGCGTACTGTATGCCTTAGTGAAGCGTCATGCATCCGACCACCCACCACCAATGTCCCGTTTTGACCCCAAAGCCTTGTAGCTGTGGTGGTCTTTTCACTTCTTCGTCCCATCCCTTCTAGATGCCAAGATCGAACATGCCCGCGGGAAGACGACGCTACCACGCGGCCTTACTATTCCCCTTTCCCTTGTGGCTTCCTCTTTCCGCTCCACAACTCCACCCACTACAGTCTGTACGGTGGACTACTACTGCTCCCTGCGAGTCGCGACGGAGACCCGTGCGAGGCGCTTTCACTTTGAGCTGAAGTGTGTCGGGTAAAGTGCGTACGTCCGCTATCGTGGGGACTGCTACAGTACTACTGCTAGTCAAGCCCAGTTGTCGCGAGAACAGGCCTCATCGACCTAATGGTTGAAAGTCAATGGTAAAGAAGATACCGGCGCTATTCACTACAATAATACCATTGTCGCCAATTGCGATATCGGACGCGTAGTCGGTCGAGCCGCAGTCAGTAGCAAGCGAGCAGGTGGTCACGTTGGAAGTTCTCGTGCTGTATAACAGAGACAGAGACGACTGTACCGACTTGGCGGCGACTGCCGACCGACCCAGAGGAGAGGAGAGAGGATATCTCAACCACCCATCTCTATCTCTCATCCGCGGCCTCCAATCCGGGCCTGATCATTCGCTTTTAGGCGCAGACACGGCGCCTTTGCGAGGGCAACGAATACATCTACCGCCATCTACCTCAGTATCCTCTCTTCCTGCCTGCGCCTGCTCCCAATCACCTCCTTCGGCTCCTGCCCCGCGGCAGTTTGTCCCGCTGCCCGCCGCCGCCGTGCTACCTCGAAGCCATGGCTCACCAGCGACAGGCCTCTGCCTCCCTTGCCCACCAGCGCAATGCTTCGGGACACTTGCGCCAACGTCACGGTTCGGATTCCTTTCGCGCCGATGATTCCAAGCCTGGCCGACGAAGCCTTGCTGACCGCAGATCCATTCGCGCAGACGGCTCCTATATCGCCGATGACGACCAAGAATACCACGACGGCCCTGTGCGCGAGGAGGACGAGGAAAAAGACGACTACGAAGATGATTGGAAGATTGCCGCGGCGGAGAACGGATCGTTACCGAAATCGCGAAAACACTTGAGGCAGATGTCCACGAGTACAGCTTTCGAGCAGAGACCCAACTTGTTGTCAAGACAGCGATCCGATCCACGAACGCCGACGCTTGCAACTTCGAACCAGTCGGCAATCAGTACACCACCACCCGCGCCGACATGGATGAACATGCCCAACAAGGGCCAATTGGCCATTCTCGCCGCGTCGCGATTCGTTGACTTTTTCCAAATGGCCGCGCTGCAAACGTACATGGTTCACCAACTGCGATCTTTCGACCCTGAATTATCGGACGGCACCATATCACACCAAGCCGGTATGCTACAAGGAGCCTTCACCGCGGCGCAGATTGTTACGAGCATTCTTTGGGGAAGAGCTGCGGATCAGCCTAGTGTAGGCAGGAAGCTGGTGTTGAACATTGGATTGGTCGGCACAGCTTTGGGATGCATTGGAGTTGCGTTTAGTACCACATTCGCACAGGCTGTGTTTTGGAGGGTAGTCAGTGGAGCTATCAATGGCACTGTGGGTTCGGCTCGTACAATGGTCGCGGAGCGCACGCCCAAACCATGGCACCCTCGTGCCTTCCTTCTGTTGCCAGCTGCATTCAATGTCGCCAACGTCGCGGGCCCAATCTTGAGCGGCATCCTCTCGGAGCCCCTCGAGAATTTCCCGCATCTTTTCGCGGAGGGTAGCACGTTCGGAGGGCCTGATGGGGTTCAGTGGATGAAGAAGTATCCTTATGCTCTGCCCAATCTTCTCTGCACTGTGCTCCTTCTCGCCGAGGCTCTGCTGGTCCATTACGGTCTTGATGAGACACTCAAAGGCAAGCGCCGTTTCGAGCCCATACGCTTCCTGCGTGAAGCGTACGCCAATATCAAGGACGCGAAATCACACGGCTACCGCAAATTGCAAGAAGTGCAACGCGAAGGCCTCCTCAGCACTTCCGAGCGCCAGGGCTCTCTCGAACTGGAACGCTTACATTCAAATGGCGAAAAAGCAGACCCGACACCCGTCGTGCAACGCCTGGCCTTCAGACGCATCTGGACGACAAATGTACTCTGGACACTCCTCAGTATTGCCATCTTCGACTTCCACATGGGCGCTTTTTCCAATCTCTGGATCCTCTTCCTCGCCACCCCACGCGAGTTCGTGCCCGAAAACGCGCCTGCAGACTACCATCCCTCGCAGCGCAGCGCCTTCAAGTTCGCCTCTGGCCTGGCTTTCCCACCGCCCACCATCGGCTTCGCAATGGCTATCATCGGCTTCATCGGCGTCGCACTGCAATTCCTCCTCTACCCGTGGGCGAACGCCCGCTTCGGCCTCATGCGCTGTTTCCGTGGCTCCCTCATTCTCTTCCCAGCCGCCTACTACCTTGCACCATACATTGCGCTCCTCCCTTCCACCTCTCAAGCCCCGGACCCAGCCTCAGGCGCTGCAGTCTGGTTCGGAATCTCTTTCGTCCTATTCCTGCAAGTCGCAGCCCGCACGTTCGCCCTTCCCGCCACCATCATCCTGCTCAACAACTCTTCGCCCCACCCTTCGGTTTTGGGAACCATCCACGGCCTGGGCCAGGCTTGCTCGGCCACTTTCCGCACTCTCGGACCCATCTTGGCTGGTTGGTGGTTCGGCATTTGGATGGAGCGGGGTGTTGTTGGCATGGCGTGGTGGATCGTGGGCTCTGTCGCTGCTCTGGGTTGCGTCGCTGCTTATTGGGTAAGGAATGGTAGCGGACATGAGATCTTCTTGCCTGGCGAGGAAGCCGAGGAGAAAGAGGAGGTTGCCGCGGGTGGGAGTGGGAACGGGAGGTAATTTTTCTTATCGATCTTGGCGATGTGTTATAGTATATACATGCAACATGACATCTAGATGGTATTTGGGATCATGTCTGATTCAGATCTGAATATATGATCAAGATTAGTACTACCCGTCTTTGGTTCTCTCGCTTCACTCTTCAAAGTGAGTTCACCCCAGAACTAGATCCACGTCCACTAGATCGAGAAGCACCCAGGCGTCTTCTCGCACGAAGCCGCACGCTTGCCGATAAGCAATACCTTCCTTCCACTTTACCCAGAGTACAGTGATCCGAGTTTCCTGTGATGAATCGAAGCCCGTCCCGGGTGCCACCACTACACGGTTGATCGCGACGACTTCGACAAACCTCCCAGCTTCATTCGTTCTCGTTCCTCTGGCAGATCGTGACATGCGCCAGCTGCGAAGCTGCTCGTCGGTTTGTAGATGGAGCTCTCCTATTTCCTCTGACCCGTGAGCAGCGCTGCTCCAAAGTTTCAGGATTGGATCGCGCGCAGTGCTTTTCGTCTCGGACGATGCGGAGTGGCTCGCCCATACAAACGTTTTCTTAGTCTTTGCGAAGAGATACTGTGTTTGCCGCGGCATCATCAAGGGCGCTGAGATGGACGCTGTGACTGATGTCGGCATCGACATCGTACCGCGTTTTCCGTGCCATGCCGAGTCGATTCGGCGCCGGTATTGACCTTGTGGGTCGTCACCAGTGTACCATTGGGCGACCGGGACGACTTTGTTTTGTGCTGACGGAGCATTTCCCGAGCGGATCGGTGTGCCTTCGTCTGTAGGAAACACGAAAGGTCCTTTCCATGCTATCCAGGACCAAGAGGGTAGATACGAAGTCCCTAGATCCCCAGGAGCAAGCGGCAGTTCCTTGGGCTCTTCCCTCCGCCTTATCAGGCCCTTGCGAGAGAAAGCAGGCTTCCAGCCAAGCGCACTATCAAACTTCATCTCAGGTAGCCCGTAAAGAAACCCACCAACAAAAGTACGACTTGCAACAGTCAAGAATCCCGATATAGCGGGCAAAGCGTCTTGGTCTAACGTGAGGTTCCTCTGATTGTACCTGCTTAGTGACAAGCCGAGATCCCGCATGTCGGGGACACTGCTCAGCAGCAAAGTTTTTAGGTGCGAATCGAACCCAGGCTCTTTTTCGAATTCTACATCCTCGTGCCATTGGCAGCGCTGACATATCCAGTGCACTCTGCCGTGCTTGAAAATTAGCTTGCGGGCTGACATGGTAAATTCTTGGAACGTCCAGCAACGTTGATGATACGCTCCCTTCGATGTGACGTGGTGCGCTGCGCGGTCCCAAAGGACGAGACGTTCGCCGTGGAAAGCGAAAGTCTCATGTGTTGTGACCTGCCGTGGTTCGATAGAGATCCCGGGGAGACCGCGCAGCCCAGTGAGACCGTCTCCGTCGTCTGCTACGATTGTCATTAAAGCAGTGGCGTAAATAGCCGACATCTGACCGAGTTGCTCAGCAGTGCCCACGGGCCTGCCGTGGACGATACACAGAGCGTCGGCCCACAGATATCTCTCATCCATGGCGGCTGTTAGGGATATGGCGTGTTTTACTGTCAAGGGCAATTTGTTCAAGACGTCCGGTCTGTCAATTGCAGAGTCCCCTCTAAGCTCTCTCAGCTCCCGCTCGTTCAAGCAGAAGGGCACGCTATTTCCGAATCGATAGCTCAAGGCGACGAATCGGGTCTGATGGCTTGCTGACACGATGCACCTGCGTTTCACATCGATAAGTAGTTCTGGAATTGCTGGTTCAATCTTGAACGGGTTCGCACAAACTTCGCCGTGGGTCACGATGCAATCGTTGAACCAACTCCTGATCCTGTCCACGTCAATCCATTGCGGATCAACACTTCGTGCCAGTCCAGGATGGCCGTGTACCTCAGGTCTTCTCTCCAACAGCAGTAGAAGATGGTGATCGTCATGGGTAGGGTTATCAAGACCGCAGAGCCTGAAGCTCACGAAGGGTGTTTGGCTTTTCCTCTCAAATACTACGCTGAAGTGTGATAGCTCTTTTGTTTTCAAATCAGGAATGATCTCAAAGAGGTACTCGAGTAAAGCAGTGTGTTGCGGGCAAGGAGACGCGAGTACTCGTTCCAGCTGGCCGAGTGACAATTGGCGCACGGCAACATTTGCTGCGACCGGAGTTGCGAATAGCATCCATATGTCTTTGCATGTTTGGCAGTCTGTTGTGGAGGTCATCGCGAAAGTTGACGACGACGTCGTCTGATCGATGTGGAGAACAGGAGATTTGGCTTTTCTGCACTCTCTCGGGGGCCAGTGTTACTAGGACAGCTTTTTCCACAGCATGGTACCGAGAGCCACTTTGCTCGCAAGAATGCCCGAAAACTCGAATCTTGCCAACGTCTCTCTTAGTGTATTCAGTCTTACTATCCGCTAATTGGCGTCCCACTCTTACACACCAGTGTTGACAGCAGGCACGGATATCGCGAAGAGTGTTATATCTGATCCGATGTCCGCAACCAGGACGGACCGAAGAACACCAGCCAGGTGCCTAGCGTGGTACTGTGAGGATGGACGACGTGCGGTTTCTGGATTCCATCTCTTCCACATAATCTCGCATCCGATGGTGAGATGCCCCAGGAAGGCCGATTGGTGAGGTAGTAAGAATTTCAGGGCACGTTGTCGACACAAGCGCGATGACTTCAGTGACTTCAGGTCTGCCGAACACTACGAAAAGATGAGATTGGGGCTCGGTCAATAGTCAGCCCGACGGATGAAAACGAACTGCAAAAACAGCTTCCGTATTCGGCATCGGCTAACTCACTACATCACATCACATGATGCCGGCATCGGCCAGCTCGATGAGCACAGCGACCAACGAGTCTTACTTGGCTCACGGACGTAGTCCACGTACATGCAACAACAATTGCAGATTTCGACTCTCTGCGGTCATTGCTACCAAACCTCTCTCTCTCTCGTGGAAAACATCATTTGGGACATAGTACTACCAGCGTCGCCGATATCTGTCCCAATTTATCTTCACCCCCAAAGTCTCTGATACTGCCGCATGGCGTCCATAACTCGTCCGCTTGGCTGGTTGAATTGGTTCTACCATGAGTTCGGCCTGGTCTCTATACAGGCTACGGGCCGCAACGCCTACCTCATCATCACTGCGAGGACCATGAGGATGGTGTCCTTTGGCATGACACAGGTCATGTTAGGTAAACGGCCCGGATCGTCACACGCTTCGACTATGGAACTGACATTAGAACAGCCTTGTTCTTCGCTGAACTAGAATTCACAGACTTCCAAATTGGTCTTTTCATGACCCTTACGCTGCTCGGAGATGTCTTTCTGGGGATCTTCTTAACCATGATTGCTGACAGGGTTGGGAGACGGCGAATTTTGTTTGCTGGCTCGGCGCTCATGATACTGTCTGGCGCCGTCTTTTCGTATTTTGAGAACTTTTGGATTTTGCTTATCGCGGCAATCGTCGGTGAGTACGGGAGAATTCAACTAAGGTGGCTGTACTCATCCACAGACATGCTGACCCCGTGCAGGTGTGGTCAGCACAACAGGCGGCGACTTTGGCCCGTTCAGAGCTATCGAAGAGTATCTCAACCATGATCTGATCTCATGCGTTGCAGGCAGCTAACAACATCACCAGGTCCATCATATCACACCTTACGACGCCAGCTAGCAGATCCGACGTACTAGCATGGTATGTAACCATATCTACGTGGGGTTTGTCCGTCGGTTCCGAAGCCGCAGGTCGCATTATTGAATTTCTCCAACACGGCAAAGGCTGGTCGCTGGCGAATGCCTATCACTCTATATTCATCGGATATGCAGTCATGGGTCTGGTGAATTCTGCTCTGGTCTACTTCATGACGGACGCCTGTGAGGCAGATAAAGTCTCCGACAAGTACGCACAAGTATCACAACATGACAACGACGAAATGGAGCTAGACGAGCAGGATCCTTCGCTCAGTCAACCACCGAAAGCTCCCGAACCTGCCCAAGCAGACAACAAGACGTGGCTATCTTGGATGGGCAGCTGGCTTTCCAACATCTCGGCTCCCACTCGCCGAATCATGTACACACTCTGGGTCCTGCTCATGGCAGACAGTGTTGCCGACGGGATGGTACCATTTGCCCTCTGCAACCTGTGGCTTGAACGAGAATTCCAACCATCCAAAGCAACGCTCGGCGATGTCACGGCTATCTCATACCTCCTAGGAGCGATCTCCAGCATATTCGCCGGACCGCTAGCCCGAAGAATTGGCTTGATCAACACCATGGTATTCACTCACGTGCCATCCTCCGCAGCAGTCTTTCTCTTCGGCTTGCCATCGCATTTCTGGATGTCGGTTGTCCTGCTCTTCGTACGCGCCGGTCTGAACAACATGGACCAAGCACCACGCGCGGCTTTCATCGCTGCTGTTGTGAAGCCGGAAGAACGGACTGCGGTCATGGGCATCACAAGCACTCTGCGCACGTTGGCTGCCATGGTTGGACCTTCTATTACCGGACTTCTGGCCGCCGGCGATCGCTTTTGGATTGCTTTTCTAGTAGCCGGTGCTTTACGTCTGGCCTACGACTTTGGACTTTACGCCCTTTTCAAAAACATGAAGCTGCACCAACACGAGACTGTGGTCTCTTCAGAGGTACCCAACGAAATGCGTCGATCTAGTAGTAGTGTGGATCTAGAGGACGGGGAAAGTACGCCGCCAAGGTCGTGAGTTGTGACACTTAATTATATACATGTACACACGCTCAGGCATGATCAATAGCTGACGGTCCCACACCGACATCAATGGTAAAGATGTAGAGAGGCTTTTGTACAAAGCTAGAGCCATTGTTGAACGGTGTGCCTCGATTCAGCTGCGCAGCTGGCATCCAAAGCTTTTGCTTCGAATCAATCCACATAGCGTCTACCCAGAGAAGACGCTCGTCGGCAACGAACACAGTCGTTGTACCGTCAGGCGAAATCTTGAGGATCTCTTGCCGGTCGGTGTCACTGACGTATACATTGCCCTCTGCATCAATTGCTGTTCCACCTGTAGACTTGTCAGTTCTACTTGGTAAATGCGAAATCCAACTTTGAAGGTGTACTCACCTGTCGAAGGAGTAGGGGCGTATGGCTCTGGGTACTGCGGCAATACGCTTGCCATCGACGAGTTGTAAAAGGCCTGGTCGAGATACTTGGTCTCAATTCGATACATGCCGCCATCGCACGACTGGTAGTACAACCATGTAGCGTCCGGTGAGACCTCCAGCTGGTCGGCGTAGATGTACTGAAAGCCACCATCAGTACCACGTAGGAGTTTTCCTTCAGCCGATACGGGCATGTTCCCACGCGTAGAGATGTCGTTTTCAAGCACCCGTCGAGCTTCGCCAGAGGTAAGGTCGAGAATAATCAATGCCGGAACGCCTGCGTCGGTGAAATAGGCTTTACCAGACTCGGGATTGAAGCGGACGTCATCTAGCAAGCTTCGAGTGAGCGTGACATTGCCCATTGGATAGATGCGTGACACTTCGTTGGTCGTGAGACTGATTGAAATGAGTTTGGGACCCTCGGGTAGAATCACCGGCTCGCCGAAAGAAGGACTCCCGACGTCTACGATCCATAGCTGACCATCAAATCCGATACGCTGACTGTTGATGCGTACGAAATGCGTCGAAGGATCTTTGGAGGCGTTGTAGGAGTTCCACTCGAGGTTTGGGTAGGGCACTGTCGTATTGCCGATCGATTCGACTACGGTTGGGCCTGTCGAGCCATCCACGCGGGCATAGAGGAGGAATGTACGTCCTTCGGGAGTGGTGCTGACACCGTTAACTGGAATGTCTGTCGCGATGGCTGTTTCCACCCGTGTGTCCAGGTCTGCAAAGACAAGGCCCCAGAGAAATGCTAAGAGCACGGTGAGTCGAAGGCTTAGGATCATCTTGTTTTTGTTGAATCGATATTACAATCGAAGAGGTGCACGAAAAGTTCTCTATGGAACCGCTCAGGCTGGCCGCTACAGTTCGTCTTTATATGAGACTGATGTACTCAACTATGACGTGATTGATGAGGAAGGGCATTGCCGAGATCTTCACTGATGGTACTGAGGGTGTAAGATGATCGTCGTGCGGAGAAGTTGGATGATGTTTAGCTGTTTACTTCTCGGAGGACATAGACTGGGGCATATTCGAGCGACGCCGACACCAGTTCTGTCCTAATCAATTGATCCTATGAGGTTGCGTTGCTTCCAAGCTTTAAGGTAAGGAATTAAGGACGATGTGCAGTAATGCTTAATCTTGAAATGTATGCTCTCTATGCAATTTATCTATGCGACTCATGTGGGTATCCTCATCATTAATCCTCAAACCTTTTCATCAAACAAAATGCCGTTTGCCCAGAACTCCATATATATGCTGTATCGTTAGTAATCGTCGTCCAAAACATCATGGTGTTTGAATGCGGGATTCGAGTCATCAATAGTGAGACTCCTGCAGCAGCGCTGCTTCCAAAGTGTTGTGTCCACCGACAAAGATAGTCAGAACCTCCGGATTGGTACCAGTCACGACTCCAGCTGTATCCGACTCCACATCGACCGACACGTCGTCGTAAGAGAAAGCGTAACCGAGGTTGTCGAGCTGGTTTGCGTGAACAACTGCACTGTACCAATTCTTGATCTCGCTACCGGCGTAGTACTCATTGGGCTTGACGTGCGGCTGGATGTTGCCGTTCTCGATGAGGAACGTGCCGCGGTTGTAAGCTGCGCACAGGCGAGGTACAACAGCTTTGTGGACGTCATTGTCGTCTTCGAGGATAGCAAATGGACCGGTGTTGCATCCAAAGATGTCTTCGGCGGTAGGCGCGGGATATGGTCGGTTGTCGCCCTCGCAGTGGAGTTCCATAGCTGTGCTTCCCGTGTCGTCGAGGGCGCTACTCGTGTAATTGCTAGCATTACTCGTGAGGTTGGCAGCGCTGCTCGTGAGGTTGCCAGCAATACCCGTGTAGTTGCTAGCGTTACTCGTGAGGTTGCCAGCGCTACTAGTGAGGTTACCAGCGATGCTCGGGGCGCTGCCAGCGGGTTTCCAAGTGCAAGTCACGTTGCCAGCTTCAGATTGAGAGTTGATGGTAAGGACATCTTTCGTGTATCGGGTAGCTGTTTCGTTTGTGTAGGGGTACCAGTAATCCGAGAAAGCTGTGGTGTTGATCGACATGTGTCCGGCAGGCGACAGAACGCGCATGAGTTGACCTTCGGCGTTGTTGATGCAGAGTTGGTCCCAAGGCTGACCATCCTTTTGGGCTTGATCGACCAGGTCGTTGCAAACTTTGTGCTTACCACCCGTGGGTACGCCCTTTACTTCCGTAGTGTCATTGCCATGACGGCGAAGCTTGAGTCCGAGTGCCATACCCACAAAATCAACGAAGCTCAAGTTCGCATACAGGCCCCACGTTTTCGAGTTTGTCAATTCAGCAAATCCCCAGTTGAGGTCCTTGTTGGGATCATCAGGATTGAACGGCGAAGGTTCAGCCAGCCCTTGGCCGTCAGGTGTCTTAACAACGAACATCGTAAGATCGCCGTCTGAGAAATAAACGCGAGCGCTGTAGATGTAGTCGGGCAATTTGAGCGTTGTTTTGCTGTCTTTGGGTCCAAGTTTGCGTTTTACGCTGTCCGGCAGAGGTGTCTTGTCGCCTTCTACACCCTCCCCTTTGGGATAGAAGTATTCGTTGTTCTCGTCTAGTAGGATCAATTCACCGGCTTCGTCCCGGCCAGAAAGGATTGCGATGACATTGCTGCTATCAATGTTGTTGATTAGATCGATAGTGAGCTTGCCGAATGTGACATTGTTTGCAATCTCAGCGGCCGTCAGTGTATGATTGCTGCCTGTGCTTGAGTTGCCGCTCGTTGATGTAGTGTTTAGACCAAGTAATTGAGTTGCACCAGACGTTGAGTTCCATGAGCCAACTGGATAGGAAGCGCCCAATGGAGCAAGGATAGCTGCAGATAGTGCAATTGTCGAAAGGAACTGCATGATGGTGGATTGTTGGTGAGGTGTGATGATGAGAGGAAAGACCAGACGGTTTCTTCATCTTGATATATACAAAATGTATTCCCGAAAGGACATTTACGAGTGGCTACCACGAAGGCTGGTATCGAAGTTGTGAAGTAGATGCTGGAGGCCGGACTGGAAGTGTGAGACAATAAGGTTGGGATGAAAGACTTACCACCGAGCGTCAAATACTGAAGAATCGACAATGTACTTTGCAGGGCAAAGAACCGGTGGATTCGAGGGTTTCATGGCTAGTCAAACGCGGTCTGCGCCTACATCAACGTAGCAATGGAAGGAGATAGCATGCGACTTGCCATGAGCAACGAATCGCAGGAAGTGCAAGCGCGCGCTCATGGCAGACGTATGTTGCTGCTTGGCAACGACAACGGTCGAGGTTTCAGCCGCTTCGGGACTCCAGTCCGGATATCGCAGCCACACAACGGCCACCGGTGACGACCGCTAATGAGATACGGCGGCCTTGCGGGTGCAATCTGAGTACCCGATGGCTGGTGTATAATCTCCATGTTCAAAACGTGGACAAGAGACTACCGACGATGTCTCGGTTTACAGAATTCTGCTTGAAATCGAGCGTTCCAGACGCGCGTTCGTAACGGACAACGTGGGAAGTCGTCATGCTAGATGAAGCCGACGAGTTCAATGTTGATGCCTAGTAGGGTGTTGGCGGAAGTCGTAATGGTTACGTGCCAAAGCTTTTCAAGTTCCCGATCGTGTTGGCGAGTGGCGTTTCAGACGACACTCATGTTGTTGACCTTATGGTATAAGCTATCTTCGTGCAGTGGTTAAGTCGCCAAAATCCAAAACCTAGCATTTGGTTGCGTCACAAAATGTGATCATGACGAGAAGTGTGTGAGTAGCTGGTGGCATTGCAAGACAGTAAGTAGGAAAGACAAGAACGAAGAACGTGAAGCCCCCAGCCTCGGAAAGTTACAGTACAATGCGTGCACGGTTCTCAGACCCAGCCTTACGTTATCTTCCTTCTGAGATCAGTTGTATTTTCCAGTCCACATCGACATATCAGACCGAATCCGGCAAAGATGGATATTTCGCATTGCGTGTACAATATTCTCACAGCCCAACAGTGTCTCAAGATCCGCTATGCGCAGCCTTTTGCAGAGGTACATCGTCGATTCCTCTTTCCGCTCCCATGGCCGAATCTTTTGCCACACGCTTGATTGTACCGTCGAATGGCTTCTATAATAAAGGATCCCTACACGATATCCACAGGCCAGTGCGTGTTTGGTCGTCCTTGCTGAAATCGTATGATTTTTGGAAGATGGGCCGTTCCTGGCATACATGTACGGAAAACCGCGCCGACAAGCCGTCATGTGTCCCAGACACGTGGAGTGGATTGGAAAGGGCCTCCTGGATGTACAGAGAGCGGGACACTTCTTGAATCGCACTACCTAACGACTCCAATCGCAATGATCGTTCGATGCTGCTGAGAATTGTCAAAGTCAGTTGTGTCTATTTGTTTGCTATGGATATGGCTTGAAAGGTATCATCCTCGAAACTCGAGCGAAAAATGGTCCATTGTATCGCAGAAGCGTCCCAGTCCTTGTCTCGCCTAGGAGAGGTCGCAATGCTCGAAACAGCAGTGCCGCCGCGCTAGGTATGTTTGCTTTCACAAAACAGGCAACCCCGCAAGCTCAGAGGATCGGCTGAGGAGGTACCTGGGGAGAAACGGAGAAATACCGACGACATCGATGATATTCCTTGTAGGAGCTACTTTATAAGGTGACCTCCTCTGCTGTATTTTCAAGACAAACAAAGAAATGCTTCTCGTCAAAGACAGAATACACCATGTCAGCCACAACCACTGTCACGAATACTGCACAGCTCCCATTGGAGGACATTGAGCTTGTTTCCATTGACGACCGTGGTGCCAGGGATGTGCATGCCGAAGACACCAGTCTAACCCGACAAGCACATACTAATCCTCGCGACTGGAAACGACTTTTCCAACTGATCAGCTGCGGCGTCTCATTCTTCGTAGCCGGTGTGAACGATGGCAGCCTCGGTGCTCTGTTGCCGTACATCATTCGCAGCTATGGGCTGACCACAGCGATCGCCTCAAGCGTGTAAGTCGCTATGTCGTTGATATTATTGTCATGGCAAGTAACAAACTCACAGTAGCTACATCACAGGTACGCAGCGAATTTCTTCGGCTGGCTCGCCGCCGCCTTCGCCAACACCCACCTAAGCCTACGCCTTGATCTTGGGGCACTACTAGTCCTAGGCGCCTCAATCCAAATCGCCGCACAAGCATTGCGTGCCTGGACCACGCCATTCCCTCTCTTCGTAATCACCTTTTGGGTGACGAGCATCGGCCAGGCTTTCCAAGACACCCATGCCAACAGCTACGTGGCGGGAGTAGGCAAGGGCGCTCACCGCTGGCTCGGCTTCATTCACGCCATGTACATGGCCGGCTGTCTAGTCGCACCGTTCGCCGCTTCGCCCATAGCATCGGCGCAGGAACCTTCAGTCTGGTACTTTTTCTATACCATTCCAGCCGGACTGGGTTTCATCAACATGCTCATGTGCCTGTTCGCTTTCCGGGATACTGTCCGGCTGAGGCGCGGAACGACACGCTCTGCGGACGAGGCGGGTTCGACTGCTGCAAACGCTTCTGATTCGCAAGACAAGACGGCCAGCTACTTGATCAAGAAAACTCTCAAGCAGAGCAGTCTGTGGTACATCAGCGTGTTCTTCTTCTTCTACCTGGGCATGACATTGACCGCTAGCGGCTGGGTGGTCGAGTACCTCGTGGACGTCCGAGATGGCGACCTCGACCGCATGTCGTACGTTCCTGCAGGCTTTAGTGGCGGGTGTCTGCTCGGGCGACTGTTGTTGCCTGAGCCGACGCATCGATACGGCGAAAGACTGATGGGCACGATCTATCTGGCGATTTGTCTGGGCGTTCAACTGATCTTTTGGTTGTGAGTTGCTGCTTGTACTGCTCTCATGGGTGCCATAAGCTGACCATCCGTCCCAGAGTACCCAACATCATCGCCGCATCCATCGCTATCAGCGTGTTCGGATTCTTCTCAGGTCCTCTGTTTGCCGCCGTAAGTCGCTGTCATCCATCTTTCATCGGTGAATCGAGCAATTTTCTCCGACTAACACCTCATCAGGCAATGTCAGTAGGCTCAAGACTGTTTACAGCCGAAACAAAGTCGACCGCGCTATCTCTTGTGTTCGTCTTTGCACAAATGGGCGGCTCCGTCTTCCCAATCGTGACGGGTCTGCTAAGCACCAGCATTGGGGTTTGGGTTCTGCAACCCGTCTTGGTCTCGCTGATCGCGGTGACTGCGGTGTGCTGGTTCATCGTGCCCAAGCCCAAGGACTCGGAGAACGATGAGCTGCACCGAGAGTAGACGATGTGGTTGGTGCAAGGATGTCGTGACACGCTTCAAGGCGAGGTATGCCAGGTATCGATGGCGGTTGTCATGGATCTGTCTTAAGTCAGTACGCCCTCTGCTCTCAAGATTTTAGAGTATGCATTATGAAGTAAAATTATCACTCACAAACTATCCATCACTGAAAGAATTCCCATGTAGTAGGTTGGTATCATGAAGTCGATATATACATTATAAGGGTCATTAGGTTTATTACGAAAATAACATCATGCGAAGCTTAGGACAGCCGCCCATCAAAGCCTTCACTTGCTGACAGTCGTACCGTTGGTGTCCCTCGTGTAGATGTTGAGGATGTTGGTGGAGTTGCTGTAGTCAACGTTGCACAGCTCGTCGAACTCGCCGACGACGCCAGCGCGCTCCCGGACGAAACCCTGCATCATCTCCTTGGAGCAGCTCTCCTGGGGACCATCGTAGCAGTCGGGAAGAGTGAGCGGGACGCGGTTGACAAGAACGCGGTAGTACTCGTTGTCGGTGCCGTTGTTCTGGTAGCCGTAGGCGTTGCTGCAGTCCATGCGCTCAATCGCGACATTGCCGAGGAAGGGAAGGATGCGGGAGCTGTGCCATTGTCTGCCGTAGTTGACGCGGTCCAGGGGCATGGTGGCGTTGACGTCGTTGGAGCCGGTCAGGGCGGAGTTGTTGTAGAGACCCAAGGCAACGAGAACCATGGGAGGGAGCTCGCGATGGGTGAAGGAGACGTAGATGTCTTCGTCGCCATCCTTGCGGTCGGCGGTGAGGAGGTCCATCGTGCTGTTGACCCACGGGTAGCCGATGGCGCCGGAGTACTGCGCGCCATAGCCGCTGTTGAAGTGGTACATCAAGTCCTGGGCGTACTCGAACTGGAGCCACTCATCGGGACGGAAAAGGTTCTCAGAGCAGAAAGGCGAGGAGCCGCGGACGACGGTGTCGTAGCCACACCACTGGAACATGCCGATCACATCGGAAGAAGTCCAGTTGAAGCCGGGTGCTTGGTCCTGCAGACGGGCGATGATAGGCTTGGTGAACTTCTTGATGTACTCGCCGCTCTTGTCAGATCCAATGGATCCGGAGTAGGCAGGGCAGGCCTTGTATGGGGTGAGCGAGTCGGCACCGGACTCAGAGCCTTCGTAGATCTCGACGACCTTGATCTGGTCCTCCTCCTCCTCAATACCGCGAACGAAGCTCTTGGCGCTGACGACAGTACGCTCAGCAGTGCTGGTCCAGACGTTCTTCGGGAGGCTCAGGTTCTGGTAGCGGTAGCTCATCTGCACGCCGAGGTGGCTTGCCTCCAAGCGACCTGTTCTGGTCAAGAGAGACTCCTCCTCGATTTCGGGCGCCTTCCAGGCATCCAAGAAGTTGAGCTCAGGGATCTTGCTCCAGTCAACGGAGGTGTTGGAGAGCTTGTCGGTGAAGGGCTCGAGGTAGGTCTCGTAGTCGAACGAGTTTGCGTTGATGGCAGCGTGACGGACCAAGTATGCAGCCTGGGTCACGGAGCATCCTTGCGGAGGCAGAGGGTCTCTGGGAGGGTCGTTGGGCTCGTAGTTGGGTGCAATGCCGGCAAGGTGCTCCAAAGGGTTGAAGGAGTAGTCCGAGTAGAGAGGGCGTTGTTGCCAGGCGTAGGCAGCCGGCAGGAGAGCGAGGTACGACAGCATATTGATGGCTGGTACTGGTAGTGAGTGATGTGTGGAGAGCTACTGGACTGTACCGTAGAGAGAGAAAGGAAAAGGCAATACTGTACAGCTCAAGAGAAGTTTATGTATAAGGAAATCACGATCATCCTGTCGCACGAGTGGATCATCGCCCTACGGCGTCATGGTACCTGAACGCATCCAGGATTCCGGCACACGGACCCGAGCAAATCGCAGATGGAGGCTGATTGACGTTGATGGTATAGGGAAATAGGAGTGGAGTTCCGTCCTCCCAAGCTGCCAAAACTTGTAATGCAGTTGGAAAGCTTGGACGTTCCCGGTCTTTCCTCGTCATTTATTGTGGGACGGTGAGCACAGCCTTACAAGCGAGCCCTGGATTTCACTCTTGATCGGATCGAGCGCGTACGTGAAGATCGTCTTCATCTCTTCTGTGATGCAACAGTCGCTTGCGCGTTCTTGCCGTCGTACTGTCTGTCGGTCAATCCAGAGACAAGTGGTATCACTACCAATGGAAACACGTACACACCGCTGCTTGTCATTGTTGCTACTTGGAAGTTAGAAGCACCAAGATTGCAAGAAGTCTCACGCTTTCTTGGCTGGCAGAAGGGGCGTACTTCTCTCACGGAGACATCTTTTCGACATGGCCAGATTATCTCATGGCATATAGATTTGGTACAGGTGCTGGAATGGCCAAGTCGCAATCGCACATACCCTGGTGTCATGGAAGTACCTCCTAGAACAACAGTCGCTGGTTCTGCGCTGCACCAAATTTGAGTCTACGAAGAATCAGCGTTGTCGATGTGCTATATCAGTGGTACACATACATCTCCGGCATATCAAAGGCGCTGATCCCACTAAACATGGTTGCTGACGTCTATGAGAGAATGGTAAGCAAGAGTTAACATCACAATAGGTCGAGCCTACACATAGGAGTGTTCTAAGCACCCTCGGACAGGCTTAAAAACGCGGCACAGAGATGGAACACTCCAGCACTTAGCCTCGTTGTGTGAAAGGAGTGCCGGATAAAAGACACCCCATACCTACCTACTGTCATAGTCACATGGACCTTCAGTGGCTGATGGGCTCAAAAGAGCTCAAGGATTCAGCATGCAGCACCCCCACCAAAACTACTCGCTTATCAAGACATACATTACAACATGCACAGGTTACTGTATGCAAAACAACAAAGACCGTGTAACAACCACCCGCAACGCAAACCAGGATCATTCAGCAGCAAGCAGCAAGCAGCCCAGTCCAGCCCGCGCGTGCATGCAGCACCAAGCTCAAACGTAACACAAAGCAAACCAGCTCCGCAGCTCGCGCCCAGCACCTGTCTCACCTCACCTCCTCCCCATACCTAGGCAAGGCAGGCCAAGGCAGGCAAACAAACAAACATGGGCATCCCCTACAGCAAGCAAATCCACGCGGCATTCGACCAAGTAACGCCCCTGGTAGCAGCTGGCTTCGAAGTGCTGCAGACGACCAAAAACATCTCGATCCTGCTGGCGGCGATCCAAGTCGTTACAGTACTGATCCTGGGCTTGATATTGCTGACGTTGATCGCGCTGCTCATCAGCGTGAATCCGGATCTCGAAGCCGAGCGGACGGCGATCGTGACGCCTGTGGTGCGGTGGTGTGCTTGTTGGGCGATGCCGGCGTGTGAGGCGCGAGGCCGGGTGATGATATCGGCTATTGTGCTGCTGGTAGTTGTGTTTGTGGGAAGTTGGGTGTGGTATTCTGTCGTGACTGATGTGAAGGATGTGGCGGCGGATGAGGCTGTTGCTGTTGATGAGAAGAAAAATGGTGGCGATGGAGAGAAGACCGCTTGATGAGATGATGATGTATCTTAGGGACAGTCTCTTACGACAGGCTGCACCCAGCGCCGCCCAAGTCTTTCCATGTATGCTTGTCCCCGAGAGAATGTGCAACAGGGAATAGAAGGTATGTATGCAAATGATTCTGATACTTTTTTGCACATGACAAGCTCTAATAATATGCGCCAGGCTCAATGCAGCGGCTGCGAATGTTACGAAATAGAAAGCAAAAGCGATGACGATAATTCGCCATCGCCAAAGAAAAAAACACCCGCGATGTGTATACAATATAGCAACACGTTTCCTCGTCCATCATCTCCAGCACATGACACATTAGCTAAAACATCAATCGATGATTTTGGTTGTTGCGTTCGTTGTCTCCTTGGTTCAGGCTGTTGTTGCCCATCCTTGGTGATCGAGAATGGTTTGGTCTCGTTGAGACCTTACATTCTGATCCTCATGCCCTCACCGAGGTCACGCTTCGCAGGAGGCGGGGTGAGGGTGCTGTTCGGGGTGAAGACACCGTTGTTGACCAGCCAGGCGGCGGTGTTGAACTCGGAGAAGAGAGTCTTGATGCGCCAGCCGAATCTGTTGGAAGAGTCGGGGATGGTCTCGAGAATGGCAGTACCGACGACGGGCTGGGGTAAGATGTTAGCTGTCTGATCTCTTGGACGACATGGCATACGAGGGACTTACAATAGCGGCTTGCTCGTTGGGCTGGCCGTTGCCAGAACGGAGGGTCTGCCATCTGACCGAGGTGGAGTTGCAGCCATGGAAAACATTCAGAGTGTCGAACGGAATGTTCGGTTGCTTGCCATGGTTCGCAGAAAATTCGGCCCTTTGAAACCGTTAGTGCTTATCGAAGGTGTGGAGGAGGGCATTTCGAAGGTGGACGTACCTCGACGTAAAGGTTACGGCGTTGACAACGTTAGGACCCTCACCGCCGCGGTTGCGGATGATGTTGACGGCGGAGCTCCAGTCCACAAAGTCTTCGGTGAGGGCCTCCTCGGTGAGCTCGAGGGTGTAGCCCTGGATGAGCTGCTGGAAGACGCTGGCGACCTCTTGGGCATCCTCGTCGGTCAGGCACTGGTCACCCTTGCCTTTGCCCTTGTTCTTGTGCCAGGCACCGGCATGACCCCAACCCCAAGAACCCTTGGGCTTCCAGTTACCCGGAGCGGGCGCGGCCATGACGGTCGAGACGAGGGCCGAAGCCACGGCGATGATAGCTGCGGTGCGCATGTTGATCGATTGGTAAAGCGGATGGAGTTGATCGTTGGTTGCTGGTAACGAGTGATGCTAGGAGATTCTTTTGACCGGAAACGCGGTGGATTGGGCTGAGCGATTGATGGACTGGTGTTGTGAGGAATACCTGGAAGATGTGGACGATGCCTTTATTGATATACTCGCCGTTCGCAGACCTATGTGAGGCATATGCACACGCGCTGCCATGAGGGCGCACCGCTGGCCAGCAGCAAGGTAGCACTCGCCTTGCATCTCTTGGCCCAAAGGCTATGGACGTTCATTCTTCGATACCAAGTCGGTGTTTGAGGAGCCGGTAGAAGGATCTGCTTACCATGGTCTGACGCTTTGCGAAGTGTTCGCCATAGTATCTGATTATAGCAGCTTCCAAGAGGTCCCAAGACCTTAAGCGGAGGTAAAGCCTTGCTGGTGCAGGCGCGTGGGCTTGGTATATCAAAGGCCAGCCAGTCTCAACGATGCAGCCAAGACTTGCTGATTGCGCCCGCAGCCGGACAATTATGCCCCTAAGGCGATCACCCGTCCGCCAATCCGGTATATGGCTTTGATGGCGCTGCTGTCCATGCCAAAACGAGACCAAAACGAGACCCAATCGCGGTTCCCCGCGCCAGACTTCGGACTTCTCTCACTCGAACCAGTAACTCACTCGATGTTTACTCGTGTCTCACTCGATAGTCATCATCATGGCTTCTCACTCATCCTCTAGTCATCATCCCTTGCCGCAGTGTCGCTTGGCTTGCTGATGGCAGTTTCCATGCAGTCCATTTCTAGCGACGATTATCGGAGAATATACGCTGAGTCGGGCTGTGGGCCCATATATTTGGTAGATCTCATGTCAGCCAGCCGCGCATGCGCGGCTGGACCTTTGCCCATCTTCGCTGCGCCCGCAACTCTGATTGTTCGCTATGTCGTATAACCCACGAGCCGAGTTCCATGGTACGTTGTGACACCGGCGTGCAGATGGCGATGGAGCACAGCATCACGCACAGGGCTGTTGTTAGGGGGAAAGACAATCATTCCATCGCTTACAAGCCTACATCCATGAACTCAAGCCACCATGTGCGGGTGAGGTACGTATCATTGTTTGACAGCTGCGGACGCATGGCCTAACGCACTCATCCCTGAGCCCGCTCTGATGGGACAAATCATTTGAGACAGAGTGCTACCAGCGTCGCCCAGATCTGACCCGATTTATCTGTTCCCCAAGAGGTCGCCTGCTCACTTGGGGCAACGCCCATCGCAGGGTGCTGTGCATTCAAACCCAATCTCGCCGTCCACGTTGTCACACAGGTAGCCCTTGGCCTCTCGACCATCGCCCAGCGTCAGTTCATTGTTGAACAGCTCAACATTGGAACAGGGTGCCTCGGCACTGCAGTCAAGCGTGGCCACAGTGTCACGGGTCACAGTTCCGCGGGCATTTCCCCAATGCATATCGCTGATCTTGAACTTGGACGTGTCACAACCGCCAGGCACTCCATTGTAAGAGGTGCACTGTGTTATGGCCCACGCCTGTTCCACGTTGTGCATCTCAAAGTCACGGAACGTGATGTTTCGGGCGTAGCCGAAGCCGCCACCTGTAGCGTGTCAGCTGTATTGTCGAACCTTGGTACCTTAGCTCTCGGGGGACAGATAGCCGGTGACAGATATGGGCGACACTGGTAGTGATATGTCCCGATTGATCTGTCCCCTGAGAGCTTGGTACATGAAGCCGCCACTTACCTCCGCCGTTTGGCGGGTAGCCCGTGTTGATCCCAGTCCACGTCTTGACACGTGCTCCATATACGGTATTGTGCAGAATGATGTTCTCGGCGGTGACGTTCTCGATCACATTAATCTGGCCTGGGTATTGGCCAATGCTTCCCATGGCAAAGCTAAGCCCTGTATAGAACGTGCAGTTCGCGATGTAGATGTTAGTCGAGTTCTGCTTCATGCTGATCGAGTCGTCTCCGTTGTCAACAATCCAGCGCAAAAAGGTGATGTTGTCGGCATAGACGGTCTGTAATTGACTGGTGAGCAAAAGCTATAAGTGATAATGTTGGAGAATTTGACCGTACATCCACTCCGTCAGTGTTGACGATACTTCTAAAGTCGCGCCCAGGTCCTGCAGTACTGTTCACGTAAATGTCTTGGAGCAGCATGCGCTCCGATCTAATTACGGTCATGGTCCACATTTGGGATTGCACGAAGCGAAGCCCTTCGACCACTGACTCCGTCGAGTCGGTTATCGTGATGGCGTGTGGCCGACCATGCATGTTTGACCTGCCCCGGTTCCCTAAATGATGGCATTAGTCGACATTCTCGCCAAGATTGAGATGTTCTACCACTTACAATCGTACCACACCTGGCCGTTTCCATCGAGGGTACCGACGCCATGGCCGTAGAAGTGGATGTCGTTCCCTCCTACGTGCCAAGCAGAAGTCTGGTTTTGGAAGCCAAACGGCAACGATGCTCCGAGCCAGTACTCAATGTCGTCGCTCCAGAGGAGGGTTCCGTTCACCTCGATGTCGACATGCTGCAAGCCAGTGGTATTCATTACGGTGCGGACATAGTAGGTCGTGTTTTCAAACACAATGTGGCCGTCGGATTTGCAGTCATCGAAGGCAGCAAGAATAGCTGGAGCATCATCGCCGTCCGGCTTGCCGCCAGCTTTTACGACGCAGGTCTTGCTTCGTTTCGGCCAGTCGCCGTCGTGGGAGTATGGCGCGCCACCGCCCGGGTGCGAGGGTTGCCAGCAATCGTTCTCCCCAAGATACTCACAAACAAACGGGTCTGGGCGATCCGATGGAGTCCAGTGCTCGGCTGGCGTGCTGGGGAAGGGTAGGGCTGTAGTGGTCACGACCGGGAGATCCACCACAGCATCTGGGATGAGAGCCTGCTGTTCTTCGGCGGCCAGAACAGCGGGGAGTGCAAAGGCAAGTCCGGCACAAGACTTGAAGAGATGCATCACTTGCAATATGGTCGCGATAATGTGCCTTCTCAGAGGAAGCGTTGTTACCTTGAGGAGAGCACTCTTGTTGTTTCCCCTCAGTTAGTTTTGGCCGTTCCTGTCCTGCCCAGAACGCTAGGCATGCATAGAGTGTGCCGGGTGTGCCGCATGACTTCACTCTTGTCTTAAGCTTCGACTTCGACTCTGTTGAATCCGCGGAATAGATGGTGCATCACCTCTGAGTACATGTGCCTGACTGGATTGGTATCACTTCGAGGTATCCTACCATGTGAGGAAGCTTTTCAGGCGCGCAATGATACAGCGCAGTGCGGCGGCGAGTATCTATTACGGCGATGCTTGAGGAGGTGAGGGGAAGGAAGTGATGTCCAATCGGGAACTCTACCGTGTATGCGCAAAAATCATGCCTGGCCCGAGGCGAGGCATCCACGCAGGATGATCGTTATAACCCCAACCCTAAACCTTTCATGAGCGACAAAACTGACAATTGAGCTTGTTCTCGCAGAGGATGTGGAGATATAATGCAGCATCATGATATCCGTAAGACTGTTTACATCGTTCGACGTACGGATTGTTCTGTGTTGAATTGTAAAGAGCAATAGAGTGTAATGATCGACTTGAAGTTGCTTCCTGTTTTCAAAATTTGTCAAAGTCTTTCAAACAAAATGGATACATCAACTGCGATACAATGTACAAATTCCAAACAAGACATCATAGTATCCAGTCGGACTACATTATTGTAGGCGGTAGTATCGGCCTTGGGGCATCACAAGCATGCTGGGAACTACCAATGAGATACCATTTTCAATCATCGGTACTACGGAATCCAACAAGCTTTGGCAGCACGGAGCAAGGGAGGTGCAACGTTTCCAACTTCAAGATTTGATTCGCAGGATACACCTTCGACCAGCGAAGCTTCAAACTCATCAAATGCGCTCCGAAGAAACATGCGCCATCATGCGCTCTATCAGGCGGAAAATGACTGACCAGCTAACTTAACACTCATGGAAAGCGTTGCCAACGCATCGCAACTCCCCGTAAGATGCGGATGAAGAGATCTCTTGCGCAGACCGTACCTCTCCGATCCACAACGGCAGATGTATGCAACAGGATAACCTTTGAACAAACAACATCGCATGTCATGTCACAACTTGTTATCTCATGCTTCTGTCCACACTCCAGAACTGGCACATCCAAAGGTCATAATCCGGCCGCGACGCTACAACATCCGCGAAAACCACAACTCTTGAATCACGGAGAAACTCTGGGCAACTTCTTAGAGTTCACTCAACATGCAATGATTACCGTGTCCCACGTGTATTTGAACAGGAGGTCGTTAGGGATTCGACTGCGAGATCTACCGTCGATGTTCCCTCCACGCCATGAGTGCAGTCCAGGCTAAACGAGCACGCAATCCGTCCATCTCGCACGACATCTCATGTGCAGCGTGGGCTTCACCCGGCGTCGACAACTCAACGCCCCCACCAAGGCGACGTTGCAATCGCTGTCAAGACTACGCTTATGCGACACCCTATCTCGGTGCAATGAGAACAGTCTACATGCTCTCCCGTACCCAGTCGATTACCCACTCACGGGCCTGGTTGACGATGGCGTGCCCGCCTTGCCGCTCTCATCTACCTATAAGTCTGCCTACTCCTCTCCTTGGCTACCCTTAGCAGGATGTTCAAGACGCATAGGTTGGGAGATGCTTCTCGTACTGTGGGCTCACGGCAATTAGCCATATGTTTTTTCTCATGACGTCCCCGAGGTCCATCAAGCTCTCGGGGTTCTTATATGTTCTTGACATTCTCCCTTAGCTGACTTGTCAGTGCAATCTGCCTCTGATCAGCCTCGATATCTTGTTTCGTTGCCAACCAAGATGGCTACAGCACCCGATCCAATCCCGGCCGCACTCACAACCGATGCCAGGAAGAGCTTCGAACCCGATACCAAACAAGCAGGGTTCGTCGGCACTACCAAAGGTTCTTCGGACAGTCTTCCCCTATCGGAAGCTTCACTGAAAGACAACCCATTCCTCGATCCAAACGTTGCGCAGACCTACCGCCTCATCTACGAAAAGGCCGAGTACGAATGCAGAGAAGCCTTCGACCCGGAATTAACATGGACTCCCGCCGAGGAAAAGAGGGTAAAATGGAAGATGGACCTGACGATCACGATGTGGTCAATGGTCATGTTCTTCGCATTGAACGTAGACCGAGGTAACCTCAAGCAGGCCATTGCGGACAACCTATTGGACGATCTTGGCTTGACGACGAATCACTACAACACCGGTGAGAATGCGTGACCATTCCGCATTAAACTGATCAGCTGATTGACTTTTCAAGGTAACACGATCTTCTATGTTTCCTTTCTGGCAGCCGAGCTGCCGTCTCAGTTGATCTCAAAGAAGATCGGACCTGACAGATGGATCCCGATGCAAATCACTCTCTGGTCCATCGTTGCTGCAGCCCAAGTGGCACTGAACGGCAAAGCTAGCTTCTATGCCTGCAGGGCACTGATCGGTGCGCTAGAGGGTGGATTCATCCCAGACTTGATCCTCTGGCTAAGCTACTTTTACAAAAGCGGCGAGCTGACGATGCGGCTAAGCTGGTTCTGGATTTCACGATACGTGACCATGGTCGTCACCTCGGTCATGGCATTCGGCCTTCTTCGCATGCGCGGAGTTGCCGGTTTGGAAGGATGGCGATGGCTATTCCTGATCGAGGGTTTGATCACATTCGCCATCGGCATCGCCTCTTTCTTCATGATGCCAGCTTCGGCGACCCAGACAAAGACATGGTTCCGACCCAAAGGGAAGTTCACAAACCGGGAAGTGGGCATTGTGGTCAATCGTGTGTTGCGCGATGACCCGACTAAGGGCGACATGAACAACAGAACCGGCCTCTCGTTGAAGAACCTTTGGGACGCGGTAGCTGATTGGGATCTGTGGCCTGTCAGTTTAATCAACAAGAGTGACGGAACGAACATTGTGCTGACCCAATCCCTAGATCTACTTCATCGGACTCATTTTCATGATCCCCCAAAGTACACCAGATCAGTACATCACACTGACACTGCGCTCACTGGGATACGACCAGGTAGGCGCACAAGAACGAGAGTCACGCTGGTACAGTCGCTAATGCTTTCCAGTTCGAATCCAACCTCTTGTCGATCCCGAACCAATTCATCAGCTGCTTCACACTCTTCGCTGCAACCTGGACGAGCGAGTTCATCGGCCAGCGGACTCTCGTTGCAAGTTCCCAAAATTGGTGGCTTCTCCCTTGTCTACTCGCCTTACGATTCTGGCCTGGTGCTCAGGTCGATGCTTGGGCGACCTTCGCCCTCATTACCGTGCTACTAAGTTGCCCTTACACCCACGTGATCAACGTGTCTCTCGCATCGCGCAACTCAGGCTCCGTCCGCACCCGCACAGTCTCCGCAGCGTTCTACAACATGTGCGTACAAACCGGCACGATCATCTCGTCGAACATCTACCGAGAGGACGACAAGCCACTATACCATAGGGGCAACTCGACTTTGATCGGTATAAACGTACTGGCGATCATGCTCTTTATAGGCGCAAAGGTCTACTACGTGTGGAGGAACAAGCAGAAGGCTAGGAAGTGGGATGCGATGAGCGAGGACGAGAAAAGCGATTACGTTGCCAATACTAAGGACGAGGGCAACAAGAGGCTGGACTTCCGGTTCGCGAGCTAGTGGCTTGGGTTCCAAGACCGGGCTGTGGTGCACGTGACTTGATGGTTCGAGGCAACGGGCTTCATGTAGATGTTCTCGGACACCTGATATCTCTTCGGCTACACTGTCTTGTTGATGTAAATAGACATTCGATACCAGTGAGACGCTGTGTTTCAACATCTGCTATCTCACGGGCTGTCAGTGTTCTCAACATGACGAAGTATTTGATATCACGATGAACTTACATACCGAACTGTTGTTCAGAGGCCATCATCTGTTCTCAATGGCGATATCACTTTCTGAATGAGACATAGTATCTGATACGACCACAAAAATGAAACAGTTTACTGCTGGCTATCTGTGACTCGGATGCTGTTTCCACAAACCTGCCATCTCACCAGTAGTACTAGCTTCTTTATACGACAAAGAGATTGTCATTACCGTACTAGAAAACAGTCGCATCGAAGAAAAGAACCTCGCTCCAGTATGGGATTGAGACAGAAGAGGGCGGAGAAGGAGAGTTGTCCGTAGTGCGTCGTTAGCGAAAGTATCACCGACTCGTGATTCGCGGCATAAGCAGCAGCTCCGTGCAATGCCGGTCGGTTATTGAGACTGCAAGCTTGTACGCGTCAGTGGTATAGGCAGGCACGGTGTACCGAGTCGGTGAAGTGAAGTGAAGTCAAGTGAGTGAAACACAGGAAGTTGGTTGAGAGGCAGGTCTGTGACACGCAATTGGTTCCGCGGGAGGCGGGTCAGTGGAGCTGTCAAAAGGCTAGCCCACCAGCGGGTTGAGAGAGTGTGAGAGTGTGACGTTGTAGGCGCAGCCGCTGAGCGTTTCGCCAACCAACGCCGAGCTCTCACCACCTCCGCGTCCTCTTCAGTTCGCCTCTGCCTTCTTTGATCTCTGATGGACTCTCTTCCCGTACGACCATCACTAACCATGGACTACAAAACCCTCACCCCGCAGCCAAAGTGCGTCAAGAAGGCGCCCTTCACCGTCGAGGTGCCAGGCGTGCAGAAGAAGGACGGCGAGACCATCCCCAGGAGGAACCACCGCACCAAGGATGGCCTCGTGTCCACGCCCACACCCGACATCCACACCATCTGGGACATCGTCAGCTCATCCGCCAAGAAGTTCGGCAATGCAAAGGCCACGGGAAAGCGTAAGCTCATCCAGATGCACGAGGAGACCAAGATGATCAAGAAGAACGTCGACGGCAAAGAGCAGGAGGTCGAGAAGAAGTGGCAGTACTACGAGCTGTCGCCCTACGAGTTCAACTCGTTCAGCGAGCACGAGGCCTGCGCACGGAACGTTGGCTGCGGCTTCCGCGCCCTGGGCATGGTGGCCGGCGACCGCGTCCACCTGTACGCTGCCACACACCCTTACTGGCTCGCGTCCGCCCACGGCGCCTCCAGCCAGAGCATGCCCATCGTCACCGCATACGACACCCTCGGTGAAGAAGGCCTCAAGCACTCGCTGCTCGCGACCAAGGCCAAGGCCATGTTCCTCGACCCCCACCTTCTCACCAGGCTCATCAACCCTCTCAAGGAGGCGAAGGAAATCCAGAACGTGATCTACAACGACGACGAAGCGCCATCCTCCAAGATGAAGCCCGAAGAACTCAAAGCCAACGTCGAGAAGCTCAAGGAGGCCCACCCGCACTTGACTGTGATCAGCTTCAGCGAGCTGATCAAGAGGGGCGAGGAAAACCCCGTGCCCGTAGTCGCCCCGAAGCCAGAGGACCTTTGCTGCATCATGTTCACATCTGGTTCTACCGGTACCCCGAAGGGTGTGCTCCTTACCCACAAGAACGTTGTTGCCGCTATCGCCGGTGTCGACGTCATTGTTGGACCGTACCTTGGACCTGGTGATGGCCTGCTCGCATACCTTCCGCTTGCGCACATTCTCGAATTCGTTTTCGAGACTGCTTGCATCTACTGGGGAGGCACCATGGGTTACGGCCACCCGAAGACTATCTCGGACGCTTCCATGCGCAAGTGCCGCGGCGATATTGCCGAGTTCAAGCCAACCGTGTTGGTCGGCGTGCCCGCAGTCTGGGAAACCGTCAAGAAGGGAATCATGAGCAAGGTCAGCAAGATGAACCCCGTGGTCAAGAACATGTTCTGGGGTGCCATGAGCGCAAAGAGCTTCATGATGAACAACGCCGGATACCTGCCATTCGCCAGTCTTGGCACCAGCGTGGTGGACACCGTAGTCTTCAAGAAGATCCAGGAGGCCACTGGTGGCAAGCTCCGCATTTGCCTGAACGGTGGTGGCCCCATCGCTAAGGAAACTCAACGTTTCATTTCCATGTGCATTGCGCCCATGATCGGTGGCTATGGCCTTACCGAGACCTCCGCCATGGGTGCCCTACAGGATCCTCTCGCCTGGACTGACTCGGCGCTTGGCGAAATTCCCGGATGTGTCGAGGTTAAGCTCGTCGATTTCCCAGATGCAGGCTACTACTCTACCAACAAGCCACCGCAGGGAGAGATCTGGATCCGTGGCGACTCCGTGGCCAGCGGATACCTGGACCTTGAGAAAGAGACCAAGGAATCTTTCGTTGACGGCTGGTTCTTGACTGGCGACATTGGCGAGTTCGACAACCTTGGTAACCTTCGCATCATCGACCGCAAGAAGAACTTGGTCAAGACTCTGAACGGTGAGTACATTGCGCTCGAGAAGCTCGAGTCGGTGTACCGCTCATGCCCAATCGTGGGCAACATCTGCGTCTACGCTGCGCAGGACAAGAACAAGCCTATTGCAATCGTCGTCCCCAACGAGCCGGCGCTCAAGGAACTGGCCAACAGCAATGGCATCTCCGGCTCCGCACTGGAGGAGCTGTGCCACAACAAGAAGCTCAACAGCCTGGTTTTGAGTCAGATGCACGCCTCTGGCAAAAAGGGCGGTCTCAACGGCATCGAGCTGATTGAGGGTGTTGTGCTCGCGGAGGAGGAATGGACGCCGCAGAATGGCCTCGTTACCTCTGCGCAGAAGCTCAACCGCAAGGGCATCTTGGAGAAGTACCAGAAGGAGATCAACACTGCTTACGGTGGCAAGTAAGACAGGGACTGTGATTTAATTTTCAAGGCGAAAGATTGGGAACGATGTTTATGATCAGCGGGCGTCTACTGGAAATACTCTAACTGTTTACCTTAGCACTCTACTTACTTCGATTTCTGTTAATGCGCATGGGCTGGCTACTGCTCATTCTCCTCTTCATACGCTGTCTGTCACGTTGTTGACTGTTCGATCTACCGCTTGCATATGTCAAGTGGAAAATCCGAAAACGCCCAGACTAAAGTGCCATCCGAACAACATGTAACACAGCTACGATTCAGTCAACTTGACGAGGCATCTAGACTACTACATTTTGGAAGCGCCGACTCCCAAAAATGCCTACCTCTCGGTTACTCAGCACGCCAACTCGGACTAAAAGTCTAGCGCAGCGGCAACTTAATAAGACGTGCATAGCCGACCCAAATGGTTCAGTACTAGTATCGATTATATTACATGACAAGATAGCGCTGTTCAAAGCTTGCAACACTGCGGTCGAGTGGCACAACAGCGCGTAACATACATAGTAATATTTTGCTATGATTAGACCAAGCGATCTATTGTCGGCGGCTGCTGGTAGAGATCTGCGAGATACTGGAGTTGTTTAAAGATGGAGGAGAGCCTGGGATCGATTGTATTCTGGTTTATGTAGGAGTTGACTGATTGACTGACTTGTGTTGTCGCAATTGATACCCTTTTCTCGTCAATCTTTAGGCACTGTGATCATTATTACGGGAGTTCCATTTTGCCTTCGCGGATTTAGCACAGCACTGTCAGGCCTTCGTTGCATTCCTCTCTTCCTCGAGTCGACGACATTGATCGACCAACTCACCATCTGGAGAGATCGATAAAATACAACCAGCCCGGAAATAACAATATCAAAACCACGATGCTCGCCTCACTCTCTCAAATCCCACTGCTTGTCCTCGTACTATCCCGACAATCGATCTCCGCGCAAGCCCACGCTCTGCCCAATCCCCAGGACATCGCCAACCAACAACCCCTCCAGCCACAGCCACCACACCAACATGAACCACCAAGCACCTCAACCCGTGAACTCAGCTCTCATCCAGATCTCCCTGCAATTACGAGCCATACAACCCTCACACTCTACACGACCACCAAAACCATCACCGTTCCTCGCACGCGAGAAGCAATGCAGACGTCGCCATCATCGTTCGTAGAGGATGAAGATGAACATGAAGAAGTGGATGAATGCAATCCGGCTGCGTGCGCGGGCTGTAGGGCTTGGTATCTTTGTCAGGCGGACTTGGGGGTTGAATGGTGAGTCTCTTTCCTCCTTGAGTGCTCTGATCGTCGGCTAATCAATCCTTGTGACACCAGCGGTCGGTGCGATGGGGCACCTTACTGTCAATGTTAGTGAGGTTTGAGGAGGATAATGAACACATTTCACCATTGTACAGATGGCTGTCGTCGCTATAGGATCAAGAAGGGGACGGTTTGGTCTGATATTTTCTTATTCTCGTCTTTTTAGATGATTTTCGCTGTCTTTCTTTTCCATCAAACCAACGTAATCGGTAGATGCGGGCAGCTGGCAGCTGGGAAGGTAATGAATGGTCTAAGACACCATATAATTTTAACAATACCACCAGGGAATGTCTTTCTCATGTACGAGCAGCGAGAGAGGTGGATATCTCCTTTTCTTTCATGGCCGGACATTTCTTGAAGATCATTCTGGTCCACTACGACTGTCTTGCATGCATCTCTACTGCCCTTGTTGATTTTACGCGACGGGCAACGTGACTGGAGTTGACAATCGCGTCGAAGTGGGCTCAGTGTCGCGACCTGTCCAACAGATCATTGACTAGATCTGGTGAGGAGCGTAGAGTCTCACTCGTTGCAAGTGAGCGGCATGGCCTATTGACTCCGCTCGAGTGCACGGCTGCGTGCTTCCCTTGTGGAAATGCATAAACCCGAAGAATGATCTGTACAGCCGCCCAGGTTCCAGGGTTCCAGTCGGTCTCCCATCGCTACTTGAGCAATGAGCTGGACATCAGCGGTGATGTTGAGCAAGCAGGCTCTCCGACTCTCCAAGGAAAAAGGCATCATGGATCATGATAGCAGAGTGCCTCAAGCACCGCCGAGAACCATCTCACACACTCTGCCTCCTCTCTCGCCACTCAAGAAGTCCATAACACCCTCGTCGTCGTCCAGTTCCAAACTCGCTTCATACCCTCTCCTCACATTCTCCTCATCAACTTTAACTCCACCCTCCACAAGCACTCTCACAACCCCAGACACACGCGCGATATCCCTCCTCGTAGCCTCAGAGATCTCATCATTCTGGCTCGAGTAGATAGCCTCGCTCGTGCTCTGCTCCAGTCGGTTGATGCCCACGTCCTGCTGCACCTGCTCCTCGACGTGCTTCTCGATCCAAACGTATCCATTGACGCCCAGAATGACATCCACCTCGCCGCCCTTGGTCTGCAGCGTGAAGATCTGCCTGCGAGCCCGCACTACACCCGCTCCGCCGCCCACGCCGGAGACAGCCATGAAGTGCCCGTTCTTCAGTTTGCCATACTTCAAACTACGCGTGTGGAGCGACGCACTGCCGTCCTGGAACAAGCCCTGCACTTCAGCGACCAACAGCTCGCCCTCACCGAAGAAAGAGCGGATGTTGAGTTCGTCGACGCTCGTGCGCCGACGCAGAATGCCTCCGGGCAAATTGATCGAACTCAGCAGCAAGTTCGCGAGCAGTGGCGCCGCGACGTCCACTTTCCACCTCCTGCTCTGCACCTCGACAATCCGACCAATAACCAAGTCGCCGATTTCAGGCGTGTAGCGCGCGCGCAGCGGCACGACGGAGAGGAGTTTGTTGGTTTTCTGCAGAGTGCCGGCGAGCGTGGAGCGGATTTCGCTGCTCTCGTCTGCGGCGAAGGTGCCGTGGCCGCGCATCCATTGTGGGTCGTCGGTGACGGTCTGGCCGGGCGTGATGATTGTGGTGTTGCGTTGCTTGGCTGAGGGCAGGTTGTCAATGTCCATTTCGTCGGCGGAGTTGTCTTCATCGTCAGAGAGGTCGGGGTCGCGGGGTTTGAGGTTTGATGGAGGGCCGGCGGGCGCGGGAGGGAGGATTGTGATTGCCATGGTGTGTGATGGCAGAAGCTGTATTGTATTGGAGCTATCTGCTGCTTGTGGTGATGTGTAGGCGCGGAGGTTGTGGGTTTGTCTGACGATCGCGAGACGGAAGTGATGAAGCTCCAACTAAATTTCAGGCGTAGTACAGATGACGTGGGGTTTCTTTAGGTAGGCCGAGCATTTGATGCTGTGATGGGTGTTTACAGTACAAAACAACAATCACATGTATCGAGGAGATCAACAAACCCTGCAGTGAAACAACTTGATCAAGTATTCGACGTCTTCCAAAGAAGTTGCAGCAATGGACGTACTTGGTCAAAATTAGACGCTCGCAATGTGCCAGGTTTATACACCGGTTGACCGGGCAGAAATTGATCATGATAGGAGCATCAGAACACACGTAGACATTCTTTCGTAATAGCTAACAAACTACCAATACATCCTGAACGGAACACTGCAAGCAAGTACAGCAAATACATGCTATCGTGAAAGGTATCAAAACACCGAGAGTGAAATCTTTTCCGCCGTAATGCAGCTCGCAAAAAGCTTCCCATTCTTACGACCAGACTATGACAGTCTGTGGTATCCAAAGAGAGCGGGCACCAGGCCCATCTTTTCCTCTCCGAAGAGACTCGACTATCTTCTGGCGAAGCAACACAGCAGACCAGTCTTGCCCAAGAACCACAAACATCCCAAGAATCGGATGAACGACAGCGCAGCAGTGGCGTAAAGTAGCGCGCGGAAGAAGTTTGCAGTACGTTGAGAAGCGCCTGATGTGAAGCCGAACTTGTCTGCGCTGTCGTTCGTGATGACAACGGCGAGCAGTGCATTCGAGAAGATCCAGAACGTTACAAGACGGGTTCGGAAAGACTTGTAAGAGTCTTCAAGAGTCTTCTTGGAGTCTTCCTTCGCAGCAACATGAGGTGTAAGAGCTCGCTTGACCGTACGCTCGAATTGCGAGTCAATATCTGCTTGGGAGAGGTCGGCTTCCTCGATAACTGCAGCCTTGCCGTCGCCGGTTTTTGTGGTCTGCGCCGACGGGAGGGCATCGGCCTTGTCAGAACCCTTGGTACCCCAGGACACATCGTGCCAATTGCTGTAAGCGTACACGTTGAGAATGTTGATGTAGCTGCTGGCAATGAGGAGGTACTGAGGGAAGGAGGTGAACATGTGCCACGGGTCCAGATACAGGAACGACGCAACGAAGTAGAGACCGAAAGTTGCTGCAACGGCGACCAAGATAACACCGGCTCCAGCAGGTGAGAAAAAGTCCGATATGATCTGTTCCGTTGTCCCGTCCGTTTTTATAAAGTCTGCACTCGAGAAGGCGCGTACGACCAAGTAGACCGAGAGAACGATGATGTAGAGTTGGATAAGGCCGAACACGCAGAAGGAAGTGATGTACGACCACACCGATCCCTTGGGTCGATTACCAAGTGCGAGAATGAACTGCAGTAACAGGAAGGCGAGGTAAATGTATTTGAGGACCGTGTTGATGATTGGTGTAGCATCGTTGCCGAAGGGGAAGGCGTGTTGACCGTTTTGCGCGCTGGGAGTGCCGACAAGATCCATGATGACCATTGTAGTGAGCCAGTAAGAAGCTGAGAGTGCATTAGCAAAAAAGCAAAAAAGCAAAAATTCACAGAGATTGGAAGATCTTACCCAGTGCGAACCAAGTCATGATGACGTTGGCCAGGTTGTAGATTAGTTGAATGTGCAGGAAGATCATGCGGATGATGTTGTGACCCGATCGGTACATACGTCCGAAATGCATCAGAGAGTAAATGGTGGCAGCGAAGGAACCGTTCAGCCAACGACGACGCTGACCGATGAACTCGGCAGCACCTTCCGGCACGTCAGTCTCACCCTTGGAGGACTTGACATAAGTCAAATGCCACTTGCTGCCCGCCTTTGCGACGAGCTCGAAACACAGGATACGATCCTCGGCCAAGAACATGTTCTTCTTGAAGATGTTCATGCCCTCGATACCCTTGGGTCCAAGCTGTTTTGCCAGAGTGTGATCACCGTGGAAGTACTGCTCGAGAGGACGTCCCATGATCGCACGGAAACGGTAAGCCGAGAAAGCACCAGGCAACACTGATACGTAACCGAAGGACGATTCGAGGGGCTTGTCCAGAATATTTGAGATCTTGTACTCGAAGTTTTGGGCGGCAACAAGCGGGTTGACCAAGTTCTTCCAGCCTTTGCCGAGCAGGGCGTGGATTTCACCACAAGAACCACCAAGATCCTTGTCGTTGTAGAACGCCTCCCAAAGAGCGAGCAAGGCCTTGTGGCCCGGCTTGGTACCAGCATCGAGCAGAATGCAGACTTCCGGGTTGAGAATGCGACCGAAGGCAGTGAACAGCCATCTGTGCGAGTTGATCTTCTTGGTGTTCTTCTGCTTCAGACAGAACATCATCTGCACGGGAGGCAGAGTCGAGGGACCGTCGTCCATGGGACGGATGAGCTGCTGGTTGGGAGTGACAGACAGCTGCGTGGTGTACTCGAAGATATGTGCGACGGTCTCCTTGCCGTCGATGTCCTTCTTCATGATACCATCCTGGTAGACACCGATCGTGGCCAGCACGTCGAGTGTGCCCTTGTCGCAAGGGTCGATGCCATCGAAGACCAAGCACACGACGATCTTTTGCCAAGCCGGGCCTCCTTTGTTCCAGAACTCGGATTTCTTGATGTTAACAATGTCACGGATGTTCTGCATGACACCGTGCAGAGTACGGGAGGTGAGTTCCTTGTCTTCGTTGTAGTAGGTGACGGCGATGAGCAGTTCAGTGTGTCTGTTGTACATGGCCGGCCTGAGATTGTAACCGTTCTTCAGAGTGAAATCGTTCGGGTCGCAGGTTGCGGCGGTGTAGCGCATGTGGGTGAACTCTTCGCTGCCACTCTCGAGATCATTCCTGTACTTCGCCTGGACGGCGTTTTGGATGGCCGAAGGCACTGGGTAGTCTGCACTCAGAACGGCACCCTGCACGAGTTTGACCTTGCGAGTAGCTCCACGCTTAAGAGTGGTTGCGGGCGGGGCCTGTCGTGCTGCCCATGCCTCGGTACTGCCAGTCTCGCTCCTCTCGTAAGGACTCGGCACGCGACCTGGTGCATCGCCGTAGCCTGGGTCGGTCAACGTAGTGCCCGCATAGCTCGTGTCGTTGTAGCCGTGGTCGTAAGGAGGAGCATGTGAGCCCATGTAGGAATCCTCTAGGTTGTAGCCTCTTGTGTCCGGGCCGCCAGGAGTGCCCGCACGGCTATGGGGGTCGTCAAATGGACCGTTGAAAGGACCGGTGGGGTTGGTGTGCAGGAGGGAGCGCTCAACCTCCTCATCGCTGTCGTGCTGCGGCGGCGGTGCGTGGTAGGGCTGCTATGAGCGATATGTCAGCCAAAGCACACATGTGGTCGCATTACGCTCTCGTTCTGACTTACGCCGGCAGGCAAGTCGTTGCGCTGCGGATTGCCGTAGCCGTCGTGTCCACCTCCCTGATATGCCATGTTGATCGCAGGAATGCAGGCAAAACGAGGGCTAGGGTGTCGGTCGACGAACAGTTAGGAGAATTCGCGAATGATACGCGATGGTGGAAGAGGGCGATGACAAAGAATGTAGGAGGTGTGGTGATGGGGAGGGAGAGAGGAGAGAATTGCAGATGTCTGTGGTGGTGGAAACAAAGGCTCAGGTGCCCAGCTGTGCAGGGCTCAGGGAAACGAAGCTTGCGGAGAGGCGTCGTCAGAGCGGTACATGCTACAAATGTACCTAGCAGTAGTAGCCTCCTTTAAGGAGCGTGTTTCATCGCCCATCTAGGCCATATTCCTCGTGAGACACGCCTGGAAGACTTCTGGAACAATGCCATGTCCTTTAATTTATGGAAGAGTCCATCAATAATTGATTATTGCTTTCCCCTCCCTCCCTCCACCACACGTCTTACACTTGCTAGTCTTCCTCACAATTAAATCGCATAAGGTACAGTACATCACAGAACCGCCTTACCCAGTGGCACTTCCCCATGGAACGCAACGGCCGCGCGCCGTCGTGCATCCTAAGGATTTCTAAAAATTGACCATAGGCGTGGGCGCTAGGAAAAGCGCTGCACACTGCGCCACGCCACCCTCCCTCGTGTTCTGTCTTTGTGACACGGCAGCAGAATTCGACGAGATGGTGCTGGGTGCTGGCATGTGGCATGCTCGGCTTGAAAAAAAAAAGAGTCGTTGCTATGCTGTGAACACGATGTGACCCACCCAACTCTCAACCAGTGCATTCCCGGTCCGCAGACTGGCCGATCGCCGCAGTCGTTCCTTGACTCGTTATAGGCCCTTGTCTTCCAGCTTCGTGAGACGTGAGTGGTGCACACCGCAAGACCGCTTTGACCGTGATATTGAGGGACCTAGGCCGACTTCCTACCTGCCTGCCATCAAGATGCCATCACATTCTCGAGCCCACCTCGTCCTCGTGTGTTGTCACGCCACCTTTCGAGGCGGCAATCCAGATGAAGAGGCTTCCTGGATTCTCCAGGGGTTTCAGCAATCCGACACAAAAGGCAAAGTCGGTGAACACCATACTTTCATGCAACACATAGCAGCAGGGGCAGCGATTTTGTCACAAGATCCAGAGTCTTTGTTGATCTTCTCTGGCGGCAAGACGCAGACGCAGATAGATCTGTCAGAGGCCGAGAGTTACCTGCGTGTTGGCTTGTTGAAGAAGTTCTGGCAAGACGAGCAGAGCGATAGATGCGCGGTCGAATCGCAAGCAACCGACAGCTATCAAAACCTGTTGTTTTCAATCATCCAGTTCTGGCGTCTCACAGGATCATTTCCTGCGAGGATTACAGTCATTACGCATGCCTTCAAGGAGCGCCGATTTCTAGAGCTCCACGCGCCTGCGATCAAGTATCCCGCAGAAGGTTTGAGGGTGCTGGGAATCAACCCTCCAATGAACCTGGCAGATCTTCAAGACGTTCAAAGCGGCGAGGTGCTGCGAGGATATGCCGTTTTCTCGACAGATCTGTATGGCGTGAGGGACCCGGTGCACAGTAAGCGCATTGTTCGGGGATGGTGTCCGGAAAACATCAAAGCAATGATGAATGGCCTTCAGAGCGAGGTGAAGCGGCTACTCGAATGGAGTGGAGGCGTGACTGGGAATGAGGTGTTGCCAGATAAATTACCATGGGAGGGTTGCTAGCCGTGTGATAAGTTCCAGTTCAATCAGGTGGACCGTGGTGATGATTGCCTCCTTTGCGGCAGGCGTCTCTGTCCATGTTACCATGTATACTGTAGCGCGTTTGATCATTTCGAAAAACATGTTTTACTATCTGGAGCTCAGCTCTCTGCGGTACTATTGATTTGAATCAACTCGAAGCGCCTGTAGGATGTAACAGTATGTACAGCAGAGATACATAAACAATTCAAATGGCTCTCAGTGGTAGAATATACATAACAGAGAAGACTCCGAGTGTCAAGGCTTATACCTTGCTTACAGTACTTATAATACGAACCTATTCAAGATCGATACCAAAGATCCGTACAACAACACCAATGCGGGTGTATGTTCAAGCAACGAGGTTAATCGCACAAGGTATTTTGAGTTGGTGGATTACCTAACCTATCGAATACCGCAATCTAAGTTAACGTTAGATGTGTTGATAAGCTGACCTATCGCCATCGCCAAAACGCTCGAGTGGCTCGCCACAGAAACCCTGCACCTGCATTGATTGTGAGATGCTTGGCCATCATTTAACAAAGCCATGGCATGGCTTCTTCCGCCGCGACAGGTCCTCCTTAGTCCCCATCAATATCTCTGCCGGTACCAGCATGAACATTGAAAACGCGCGATCCACGATATAATCGCCGCCCACTTGGCTATGCGCGTAGCCTGCCGCGTCACACCTTGACCGAGATGCCGCTCCTCTCAGCACCTTCGCTTGGCTCTCGTTTTACCCAGCTTATCGTAGCGGCGGGAGTCTTGACAATTCTCACATGGTTGTTCGTGAGCTCCTTCGGCGTTCCGCAACAACTCCACATTCCCGGCCTCGAGGTCAAACAGCCTGTCCCGGCACGCCCGCCTCCGACTCACTCCACGCGCCCCGGCGAGCACCCAATCGATGAGTTGATTGGGCGCGCAGACGTTGAACTCGCACGTTTGCTACAGAAAGAGGCGCATACACTGGACGATGCGGCACAACAATATCGAGAGCGACGGGGACGGCAGCCACCGCCTGGCTTTGACAGATGGTTCGCTTTTGCGCGCAACCATAGCGCTGTGTTGGTGGAGGAGTTCTTCGACCGGATCTACGACGACCTGAACCCATTCTGGGGCGTCTCGGCCAAGCAGATGCGGGAGCAGGCGAAGACATTCGAACATGCTGTCAGCGTGCGTAATGGGACTGTCACTCAGCGGTCTGACCATGGCGACAGGCCCTGGATGGCATTGTGGCAGGACATGGTTGCGAGTATCGTGAAGGATGGAGGCTGGGTGCCGGACGTGGACATGCCGATCAACGTCATGGACGAGTCGCGCATGGTGGTAGAGAGTGAGGAGATTGCTACGCACATGGCCAAAGAGAGGGAAGGCAGGAAGATCGTGCCGGCCCACGAATTGAAGCAATCTTTCCATGGCTTGGACGACATCGATGCAAACCCGCCTGAGGGTTTCGATCCAATGTTTAGAGGTGAAGGTCCATATTGGCCGTTGGCCGTGGTAGGCTGTCCACCTGACAGCCCGGCTCGAAGTACCTTCATCGAAACCGACTTCAGTACACCGCCGCCTCTCACGCCCGGATACCCCAAGCACTCGCACCATGGCTATGTACAAAACTGGACATTAGCCAAATCGGCTTGCGACAACCCTAATTTCCAGGGTCTTCATGGATCATTTGTCGAGCCCATATCAATTGGCAACACCAAGAAATTCTTCCCCCTGTTTGGCGGATCAAAGTTGTCGATGAACAACGAGATTCTCCTTCCGCCTGCTATGTACTGGACCGAGGATGCCTTCTACTCTGGTGGCGACAACCATGGCGGGGACTGGAACGAGAAGCAAGACAAGCTCGTCTGGCGAGGCTCGGCGACTGGTGGCAGGAACAGGAAAGAGAACTGGACGCGCTTCCAACGCCATCGCTTCATAAGCATGGTCAACGCCACGAGCATCCGAGTAGCCGAAAATGGCGAGAAGCCACTCAATTTCGTCTTGCCAAACAAGGGTGACTACGAGCTCGAGTCCTACGCTCCCGGCTCAACCAGCGGCTCTCTTGCAGACTGGGTAGAGACTTGGAGCGACGCTGCGACCGTCTATCTTGCCTGTTTCCCCAACAGTGGCTCTCACTGCTGGTACACAGACCACTACTTCGAGGTCAAGAAAGGCATGCCGATGAGTGAACAATACAACAACAAATACCTGCCCGACATCGACGGCAACAGTTTCAGCGGCCGTTACCGTGGCTTCCTCGGCTCGACATCCCTTCCGATCAAAGCAACCATTTACGACGAATGGCATGACTCAAGGCTAGTGCCCTGGAAGCATTTCGTGCCAATGGACAACACATTCGCCGATATCTATGGCATAATGGAGTACTTCCTTGGCAATGTCAACGTCGGTCTCGCTGGGCATGATGATGTCGCCGAGAAGATTGCGACCGAGGGTAAGGAGTGGACCGAGAGAGTGCTGCGCAAAGAGGACATGCAGATCTACGTTTTCAGGCTTTTGTTGGAGTATGCTAGATTATGCGATGATGATAGGGACGTTTTGGGATGGGCTGATGTGGGATCGGACACTACCGCTTAGATACGATGGATGAAGTTTGCTTTGGGGGGTATATACGATCTGTTTTAGCGCTGAATATTTACATAACAAGTCACTAGTGTGTAGAGGATTGAATTCTCAACGTAATGTGTACTACCGGACTTGGTGTTGAGCTTCCTGTGTTGTTAACTACATGTACAGTAATGCTAAAATCTTGTCAAATAAATCCAAGTCTTATGAGTAGTGTATTCGACTGTGAAATCGCGTCTCATCTGCAACTCAAACACCGTTGTAGCACAGGTATGTCTCCAGATTCATACATGTAGCCTTTGCGACGTTAATAATTGTGCATGAAACTAAGTACCTTACATTATTCCATTCATACAACGGGACTGGAGATCTGGAGATCTGGAAATCACAATCCACGTGATACCCCACACTTTGTCCCTGGCAACGGGCGTGACGCAGGTAAACAGACGCGACTTCCAACTTCCAGCCTCCCTCATTTTGGTGACCAGCCACTCCAACCACCTCGAGCCGAAAGGCCGCGCAGTCCATTCCACGAGATCAGACTTGGAGAGTATCCACCTGCACTCGCAACACAATCTCTCACTCTGTCCCAAATCGTTCTTGCACCTTCCAAATCATACCATCACTTTTACTTTGTCGCATTCCAAGTTGGACCCACAGCAAACCAAATCCAACGGGTCCGCTTCACGACTTCCACTACTGTGTCGAGGCTCCGGCCTGCGGTGCTTGGGTTGTTACTCTTTGAACTCTCGTGAACATACACAATGGCACCAGTTCCGCAGCTTCTCGCATCCCTCTTCACGCGCTCTCAGCAAGCGCGTGAAACCTCCATCTCGGACCTCGCTGTCTCTTCTCTCGAACTCGACCCTCGCTCCACTGCAGATGCTCCTTTGTCCACACCCAAAGCCGAAGACATTTTCATCTCAACCCTCCGCCCTGATGATGCCTCCGTCCAACCACTCTCGCCTGTGGCGGCCCACGACTTCAGCAAGCGCACCGTCTCTCTTCATGCTCGTGACGATGTGAAGTCCGACTACCACCCTGGAGCAGGCAGTCAGTCACCAGACAAGCTTAGCGGACCTGGATTCCTTGTCCTCTTTGCATTGCTCGGTACAGGCATGGTGGTCGCATCCATCTGGTTCTTTTTCTGGGCGAAAAACGGCGGCTTCAAATTCCAGAACGAAGACTGGGATGACTACAAATCGACCGTCCTTCGCCGCAAGGGTCCCGATGGGAAAACGCTTAGTAACGCCACCAAGTCAACCAGACTTGGCGGAGGCAGTGTTGTACATGGCCAGGACTACATGCGTGAGAAATCTATTGCTGCAACGGTCATCGGTCGCGACGAAAAGGGCAGAAAGGGTATCAGGGCCAAGCGTGGTTTCGCAAAGACTCACAGTGTTTGGGGCGATGATGACTACATGACCGAATCTTGGGGCACCACTACCGTTTCCGACGGCATGACTGAGGTCATCACTGAGTACACTGGCAACACCAACGATCACAGCAAGCGCTACCGCGACCGCGACATCCACCAGTACAAGCGTGAGAAACCTGCCCGTGTTGGTGGACTCAACCGCGTCGCCGATGGCAGCCACTACGACCACACAAACAGCGAGCGCAGCGATGCATACACCGACACATCTTCCAACTCACACCGCAAGGAGAGATCGACCAGGGACCACGTCCGTTCCGCCCACGATGATGCAGAGCGCAGAGCAAAGATCGAGGCTCACAAGATGGAACGTCGCTGGAAGAAGGAAGCCGAAGAAGCCGTTGCAGCCATCGCTCGCGAGAACGGCGAGACACCACCTCCCAAGAGAAGCTCTGCGCCTTCCTCTAAGCCGGCCGCACACAAGCAACGACGCGACTCTAGGTCTAACAGTCCCAAAAAGCGTGACTTCTCGTACCAGAAGGGCCCAGAGAGCGAGAGCTTGAGCACTGCATACACTGCTTCGAACTCTGGCCGCACTGCAAGCTACTACGATGCCTACCGTCCCAGGAACGCTGCCTCTGATGGTTATGGATCCGACGCCGGCAGCAGGAGGCCTAGGCAAAGCTCACCCAGGAAGGGTCGCAGAGATGGCGGCTACAGGCGTGGCGCAGACAGCGACCTCGAGTAAGCGATGCGAATCACGAGTCATTGATTGATTAATTGCGCAATAGTTAGCGGAAGGACAGTGAAAGGCGTTTATCGGGACAAATTGACGACGACTACCAACATGAAAACGATTGGATACACTCGTTTTGATCGAGTGGGGTGTTTTTGGGAAACAAGTCAGTCTCGGTGACTGTTTGATGAATGGACAACGGGACTTGTAGATAGACAACCACAGCATGAATAAAATCTTACCTTAGCAAATTAGAGTTGCAATCCTCCGCACAACCATTCTCACATCATTGTGCAGTAGTGCATCAGGTACCGAAGCTGACATAAGGTACTGCAGTCGCAGCTGGAGCATCCTTCCAGGTTCTCACATGCAAACCCTCTGTGTCTATGCACATGCCGCGACGCCTCAATCTCCCAGTCAAATGCTATGCAGTTGAGACAAAGCATCGATAAGACATGCAGAAACCCATCCAACACTCATCCGTTTACTGCCCAGCCAATCAGAACACAGCAGGGCTCAAGCGTCGCCTTCTCACCGGACGTAACGACCAAGGAGACCAGCACCGTCATCGCGCCAGAACTCCCACGCAAAACGAGCAGGTTCTGTTAATAATGCCCGTGTCGCCATCACAAATGCATTGTTATTGCGCCTGGCCCTGCGATAAACCTACTACCGGCTGAACACACGCAACACCCTACCACGTTGGAATTATGCTCAACGACTCACTCGGCAGCCTGATCTTCATCCGCATTTCAGTCGCCGGCCTGCAGAGCATCGGACCCTGGTCTCTCGCATGGACAATATGGCTGGCCTGCGACTTATTCGTCAACCACAAAGCGCTGTCTGAGCTACGTCTGCCCGGATTCCAGGCCTACGCCGCTGCGGAAGCACTATTCTACCTCTTCTTCCTCTGGTACCGCCGACGTCTGCAACGCGAAGCCGTACATCCACCGCTTCGTACGCGCGAAGAGCGCAAACAGCTGGTCACGCAAGTCCGCACCGAGATCCACGATGTGGACAAATTCCTCTCGGGCTGGTTTCGCGGTGCGAATCCCGAGGACATCGGACGCGACGAGTTGAAGCGTTTCTTGGGTTGGACCTTTTGGGAGGGCAGAATCACGGACGAGCACGCCGAGGAAATGGAGGAGTACGCGCAGATCATAGAGCAGATGGCCGGGCGTCGCTTCCAAGAAGGCAGAGGGACGGCCAAAGCTCTTCGCTTGACTCTGGACCCGATCGACATGGATGTCAGGAGCTTGACTTGGTATGCAATTGTTATGCTTGTGGAGCACGTCACTTTTGTTCGCTTCTGGATCGCCGGATTCTCACACCTCAGGACGAGGACTGCTGGTCCTTGGGTCTTCCCTCCGCGACCTGGCACTTTGCTCGCTGCGGGTAAGTCGCCGGCCGAGAGCTTGAGCTACTGGTATCGACCTCATACTTCCAAGACCCGCCTGCCGGTTCTCTTTATCCATGGAATTGGGATTGGCCTGTACCCCTATGTGGACACCCTAGAAGCAATCTCAAAACAATCTGTGTCCGGTCTCGACAGCCTAGCCGATCAAGGCATCGGTGTCCTCGCGGTAGAGATTCTCCCAATCAGCTTCCGCCTGACCCAACCGATCATGCAGCGTCAAGAATTCATTGACCAGATCACCTCCATTCTAGACAAGCATGGCTGGGACAAATTCATCCTATCCTCACACTCCTACGGCTCTGTCTTCAGTACCTACATGCTCACACACGATCCTTTAGCCACAAGGATCAGCGCAACAGTCCTCATCGACCCCGTTACGGTGCTCTTGCACATGCCAGACGTGGCTTTCAACTTCACCGTGCGCCAGCCAAAAACAGCAAACGAATGGCAGCTCTGGTACTTCGCCTCCAAAGACCCCGGCGTCTCCCACACCCTAGGCCGCCATTTCTTCTGGAACGAAAACAGTCTGTGGCGCACGCGCATCAAGGAGTTGCTGGATAACGGCATGCGTATCACCGTCTCGTTGGCCAGCAGGGACCTGATCGTCGACACTGATGCTGTCGCTCGCTATTTGCTGCACGATGAGATTCCCGATCCGTCGGTCAAAGCCGATGGAGATGTTCACATGAAATTGGAGACGAGAGGCGATGCCGCTGAGGATCAGGCTTGGAAGACGAGGCCTTGGAGCGGGCGTGGGCTTGATGTGTTGTGGTGTGAGGACTTGGATCATGCGCAGGTTTTTGATAACCCTCCTGCGAGAGCGAGGCTTGTTGCTGTTTTGGATGAGTACACCAAGGTGGTTGCGTGATGGATGGATAAATACCTACTATAGATTGTGTGATGGCTGTCTACTATTTGATGACGAAGTTAGAAGTCATGATGCCTAACTTGCAGTACTGTACGCAGCTTTACTTGTCGAAGATATATTCCCTCTCACGGCAGCTCCTCGGACACGTGCGTCGATATAACCCGATAAGTGGTAGGCAAGAGAAGCTGTCGTCTCACAATGCCAGAGAAGTACCGATTACATAATCCCAACCGACTCCATCCTTCGTTGTCTCCACACGAAAAGCACGACCGAAAAACCGGAGCACCCGCATATGATTATCGTAACTATGGGGTAAGGGAAACCGACGACGAGACTCATATATCGCGCATCTCAAACCCCAGCCGAGTTGTTCAATGTCAGAAGAAACATTGAAGGTTTGCCACGACTCTCTTCCGGTTGTCATCGCGTAAAAGCCGAAGAAAGAAGATCGCCGCTGCCACACTTGGCACGACTTGGCTTGACACCAAGACCTCGTCGGCGGTATTTTCACCTCACGCAAAGGCCACTCCAGGAGAATCATGGCATCAATCGACACCTTGATGTGCTTGGGATGAGTGAGGCTGTGCTGAAAACCACGCCATCCGAGGAGAGTCCGCAACGACTCTTCCAATCCGGCCCTGGAGTCGACTGACAAAGATGCTGCGACGCGTAGTTCGCACGGCTATATTTTCACGCCCAGCGTCGTGAACCCTTAAGTCCTTGCCATTATACTTCTGACTGCACGTACAAGCCCCGAACAACTAAACGTAGGTCGAGAGAAAGTCGCTGCAACGGCTACGCACGTGCTAGCATCAACAGCTCCGTTGACCAACATGGGCCGTCCTGCCGTCGAGGAAGACCGCGTGGACTCAGAACTTACGTTCCACTCCGATGCAGCAGCTTACTGATGATCTAGCTATCTTCATCGCAGTTGAATTTTGCGTCTGAGGTGCTTGGACCTTGCTCGAAGACTCAGGAACAAACAAAAGTTGGGCCATGTCTCGGCAGGGTGACGAGATGTCTTCTTTTCGGATCTGATACAGTACACTGATCCATCATGCCTTCTCTACTACCTGCCGCCTTGCTGGTGTTCGAGGTCTTGTCACCCGTTCTCGCTTCGGCCCTTTCATCGACTGGACAAACTGTTTCGCTTGATGGAACATCGTTCTATGTCCCAGCGGAGCCCGTCGCCGTGTTGGATGCATCCTCACTGCCTCGAAATATCAAACACTCCAGTTTGACGCCGTTGACCATCGTCACGACAGACGATCTCACGTACAATGCTCAAGCATTCGAGGCTGCCGTCTCTGACTTTACCGCAACCGACGATGTCTTTTCTACTGGCTTCCTGGAGTCTATCTACATCCAGTACACTGGGCAGCAATCCTACGGCCGCCTCGGCTTCGCTCCGAAGTTGAGCAATGTGCAAAATGTGACCGACGCCGTCTGGAGCAGTTCGGTCTCGCCGAATGCCAGCATTCCCACAGGACCCTACTTTTTGTCCTCATCTGGAGCCGTCTACCAAGCGTGGAGGCTTTACAGCGATCTCGTCGATGCCTTCTCCGAGACCCTATTCCCAGCTGCGGATGGATCCTTCAGCATCCTTCCAGCCAACATCCCCGGTATGGCATTGGCGGTCGCTGTGCCATCTCGACTTTACTACACGAAGACTGCAGAAAAGCCGCTTGCGGGCGTGCGCCTCGGTGTCAAGGACATCTTTGACATCGCTGGCGTGCGGACATCGAATGGAAACAGAGCGTGGTACCACCTTTACCCTCCGGCCAATGAGACAGCTCTTGTCGTCCAGAGACTTGTCGATGCAGGAGCCGTGATCGTGGGCAGAACGAAGACCTCCCAATTTGCCAATGGTGAGCGCCCGACAGCAGACTGGGTCGATCAACTGAGTCCTTTTAACCCTAGAGGTGATGGCTATCAGGACGCCGGCTCGTCATCGTCAGGCTCGGCAGCCGGTGCTGCCGCTTACGAATGGCTTGACTTGACCCTTGGCAGCGACACTGGAGATTCAATCCGAGCTCCCTCCAACGTCAATGGCATCTACGGCAATAGGCCCAGTCACGATCTCGTGGAGCTCACAGGCGCCATGCCCCTCGCTCCAGAACTTGACACTCCCGGCCTCCTCACCCGCAACCCTCTCCTCTGGGCAGAAGCTTCCAAGATCATGTACGCGGGCAATATCAGCTTCCCCTCCGCACGACCAAACCAGATCCTCACAACCAACTTCCCAACCGCCGCTACCGAGCCCGGCCACGACATCCTGTTAGACTTCCTCTCGCAAGTCACGGACCTCCTCCAAGCCAACACCACCACAATCGACCTCGCAAACTCCTGGGCCGCAACATCCAATACTAGCACCTCGCTAGAAACCTACACAAACCTCACCTACCCCATCCTAATCGCCCAATCGCAAATCAAAAACATCCGCGACCCTTTTTACGCCGACTACGCAGCTGCCCACTCCGGCCGCAAACCCTTCATAAACCCATCCCCTCTAGCCCGCTGGGCCTTCGGCGAGACTTTCCCTCCCACCGCACTCGCAGAGGAAAGCGCCAAACGCGCAACTTTCGCAACCTGGTTTGCAGACAACGTCCTCCAACCCTCGGCCGAAACCTGCAGCTCAGCCCTCTTATTCTACGTCGGCTCCGTGGCGGGCTCCACACACTATCGCAATGCGTACCAAGGCCCTCCTAAACCCCCTACCGGCTGGACTCTGGAGATGATGTCTACTCTCGGTGGCGGGCCGGATTTCGTCCTGCCAATTGGAGAGGTGGAGTACTTTTCGGAGATTACGCAGCACATGGAGATGATGCCTGTTACTGTCAACGTGATGGCGGCGCGGGGATGCGATGGCTTGATCTATGAGTTTGTGAGGGATCTTGTTGAAAAGGGTGTCTTGAAGGAGTGTGAGGCGGGGAGGAGTACCGTCGGTGGCGGAGAGGTACTTCTTAGGAGGTGGGTGGAGTGATTGGGATGTGGTTTGACGTGATTTGATAGGATGCCATAATAGCTAGACGCAAAGCAATCAGTTTATCCACAGCTGCAGCGAAAAGCCACACCCGCGCTCTGGTATCTATGTCAACATCAAATCTCAACGCACAAAACCACAGTAGCTTCGTGAGGTCACTGCTGCCTCATTTTCGTTGATCAAGGGAATTATAAGGCTTGATGCCGCTTGCTTGGCCCTACCTGAGCTGGGGTTTCATTGCGTCGGCGTTCAACAAGAAAAACATCTGACGACTGTGCCGTCGAGATGCTGTACAAACGCCATCACAGTCCACGAGAAAAAGAAGCCTTACATCGACAGAACTCGTCTCTCCAAGCAATGTCAGGAAATATTACAACCACCACCTCGAAGAGCTTTAATCACTCTGTCCATCCTCATAACAGTCCCTCACAACTTCTCCTCCCTCTCCTTCTTCGCCTCCCTCAAAGCTTTCTCCCCATCAACAAGCACACACCACCCCTCCCCTCCCACCGTCCCATCCCCAAACCCGCCCACAGCCGCCCCAGGAAACTCTCTCTCAGCATAAGCCAGCTCGTCCGCCCCAAAACTCCCCGGCTGCAACCAAACAGCTTTCACGCCTGCGTCTCTCGCCTCTTTCAAAATCTGCTTCGTGATTTCCGGCGGCGTGATGATGCTCAGACTTGTCTTCCCCGGTTCGCGGAGAGATGAGGGTGATGGGAGGCAGTCGAAGTTTTTGGAGCGGACTTTTATTGATGGGGATGAAGGGTTTATGGGTGTTGGGGTGAGGTTTTGGCTTAGATACCAGGCGAAGATTTTGTGGCCGAACTTTTGTGGGTTGGAGGAGGCGCCTGCTACGGCTAAGAGAGGGGAGGACATGAATGTGCGGGCGGCGGTTTGCATGTTTGTGGTTGGTGTGTTGTCGGGTTGTTGGTGTGGTTTTGAGGGTGCGGGCATTTCGGGGTGGTCCGACTTTGGAGTTGCCGTCTTCGACGAGGATGAAGGGCTTTGTTCCGTGGGCTTGGGTATGATTTCAGTGGGAGGAATCGTGGCTGGCGATAGCTGTATTGGATTGCAGTAAATTGGTGGTTGACGGAGATGCCAGACGCGTTGATCTTGGATTGATTGATGTTGGCGTTAGCCATGATGTCACGCCGGAGGAATCAAAAGCCGATGTCGATCGAGGACTCCAGCTGAGCGATGTCGCTTGCGAAGTCGGACATGTTGTGAATGTACCAGTATATATCTTACCTCAAGTTCTTACTCGATCGTTTGTTGAGAAGTCGAGTCGCAACACTCAGATCAAGTAGTGTAGAAATCATGGCGACCTTCGCGTGAGTACTTCAAACCATCCCTTCCAGACTAAGTAAGCTGGACACACACTCGACATTATCTTACACACTCACAACACAGCAAATCAACCTTCTCGCACGCCTCTTACGCTGCTTTCAGACCATCATACCCAGCAAGCCTGTACAACAAAGTCCTCGCCTTCCATCGCGGCCCAAAGAAGCAATGTCTGGACCTAGGATGCGGCACGGGGATCGTAACACGCGAGATGAGCAAGCACTTCGACAAAGCTACCGGAACCGACCCCAGCCCTGGAATGATTAGACAAGCACGCGAAGGCTCACCGGAAGCACAGTTCCCTGGACTTGAATTCTGCGAGGGCAGTGCAGAGTCGGGCTCGAAATCACTCCCGGACGCCGGCGTGGACATGGTCGTAGCTGGTCAAGCTGCCCACTGGTTCGACTACCCTAAACTCTGGCCTGAGATGAGCCGCATTGTCAGGAAAGACGGCACGCTGGCCTTCTGGGGTTACAAGGACCATGTGTTTGTTGACTTCCCGAAGGCATCCGAGATCTTGCAGCACTACGCGTACGACACTCATCCTGATAAGATGGGCTCTTACTGGCCTCAGCCCGGTCGGTCGTACACTCAGAACAAGCTGAGGATCATTCAACCACCACAGGAAGACTGGGAGGATGTACAGCGGATAGAGTATGAGCCTGGCACTGAGGGCGCGCACTCGGGCGAAGGCACATTGTTCATGGAGATGGAAGGCAATGTGAGTGCGGTCAAAGAATATGTCAGGACTTGGAGCAGCTTTCATGGATGGCAAGAGACACATCCTGGGCAAATTGCGAGGTCAAAGGGTGGAGAGGGAGATGTTGTCGATGAGCTGTTTGATCTCATTGCGAAGGACGATGCTATCTTTTCGGATGATGCAAATGTGGTCAAGATTGAATGGGGGTCTGCTTTAATCATGGCGAGGCGGATGTGATTTTATTTATTGATGGGAATTCAACGACAGCCTCTGTGCGAGCAGTGACTGTGCTTCTCACCTGTCCGGCTCATGACTGCATGTATCTCATCGTTGTCGTCGAGTATTATATATACATGTATTGTACCTATGTCTTCACAGTGGGGTGTGATGACACCGAAGGTGGGTGGCATGGCAACCCGCTGTTTCCATCTGCACCTGCCACCAAGCGAACACATCGCGCTTTAACCTTACGCCTCGCCCGCCCCGAGCTAACATCAATTTCCCGACGGCTCAGGGAGTAGCAACATTGGAACACCATTCAGTTCAGTCCACCACTTCACGCAAACGGATCTCTACATACCAACTGAGAACTAAACATCGCCTCATAAACAACTCTTCGGTCCACATCAGCAGAAATGGTACGTACGGCCCACAGGAGGACCCTGCAGCGGTTATGCCGAGTTGTGCAACCATGAACCAAGGACTGCGAGCGACCGAGCCAAACCCAAATCGCCGCGCTTGTCAACAACAACACCACCCCTCAGCCGCTCGTTCTTTTCCGCAGCCCTCCAGTTACCTCCGGTAGCACACTCGCGCATACGCAGACTACAGCTTCAAAACAAACATACTCGCGAAACCATCCAGCACGCAGACCGCTAATCAGCCATGTCCGACCAACAGGCGCAAAGCACAAACTTCAAGGAGGCCTTCTCCCTCTTCGACAAGCGCGGCAACGGCCGTGTCGCACTCGGCGACCTAGGCGACCTCCTCAGAGCATGCGGCCAGAACCCTACTCTGGCAGAGATCAAGGACCTCGAGAGCCAGATGGGCGGCGACTGTAAGAAGGCCTGTCCTTGCCAGTAATTGCGAAAAGGAGCCAAGAACAAAGTTGCTGACCGCGCGGCTTTCTTCCCAGTCGACTTCGACAACTTCCAGCGCGTCCTCAACCGCCCCGGTGGCTTCCGCGACCCCGGCGAGCCTGAAGAGTACTGCCGCGGTTTCCAAGTATTCGATAAAGAGCTCACAGGGTTTATTGGAGTGGGCCAGTTCCGCTACATCTTGACAAACTTGGGCGAGAAGATGAGCGACGAGGAGGTTGATGAGCTGCTCAAGGCTGTGGACACCAGCTCAGGCGAGCTAAACTACATGGGTGAGTCATTGTATATGTGTCCTTGGAAGACGAGAATACTGACGGCAATCTTCTGCAGATATGGTCAAGACGATTCTCGCAAACTAGGTGCAGAAGGCTTGATATTCCCTTTTTGTCCTCTTTACTTTTCACGGCATGAAACGAAGCTTGCACGGATACTGGCGTTAATGGGCCGCTCATTTGCGAGGGAGGTTGGGAAGAAAGTTTTCGTCATATCAGAGGCAGAGAAGGAAGCTAGCGAGCGGCGCAGTTTGGCGTACAGGCCTGGTACGCGCTGGTCGGGGCTTTTTACTTGTATACAGCAGAGCAGAGCGTTATTGAGTTCCAACCATGTACAATGTCCGTACTTCCAGGACGCTGCTGAGTTGGCTTTAGCGAGGCGATACATACGACCATGACAAAGGTGAAGTAGTATAGGGGAGCATCGAGGTACTTGGATGCTACGCGATCGAAGGGTTTCTATTGCAATCATTGCAAAAGCAGCATCCATCTTGACTCGACACCTTACAACTTCCCCTCCTTCTCGTCATCCTTCGCATCCCTCTCCATCTCCTCCCTCAACCACTTGGCCTCAGCTTCCATCTCCTCCATACCTCTAGGCTTCCTATCCTCATCCTTAACCCACTCCCCAGCCTTCCTCTCTCCTCCAACAACACCCTCCCTCTGATGCCTTCCAACATCCCCCTCCTCACCCTCCAACCACTCATGCACCTTATCCCCACCACCTTTATCCCCGCTCACCCTCGGAATGACATGTACATGCACATGCGGCACGCTCTGCCCGGCAGCCTCTCCATCCTGCACCGCCACATTGAACGCTTCGGCGCTGTAGAGGCGCGTGAGCGTCTTTTGGACACGGGCTACTGTTTGGAAGAGGTCGGCGAGTTCAACCGAATTTAGATCGGCTAGGCGGGGTAGCACGCGGTGCGGTGAGACTAGGACATGGCCTGGGAGAAGGGGTTTGAGGTTTACGAGAGCGAAGGATGTGGGCGTGCTGTGGAAGACCTACCGGGTTTCGGGTCTCAGCTTGTGTTGCGGTCGTGGACTTGGGTAAGGTAGGTTCAAGGTTGTCTCTTAGCGTACTTGTGAGGTTACCGTGAAGGGCCCGAATTTTATGAGCTTGTTTGTGAGGGGTGACATCTTTTCTTTACTTCTTCCTCTTGGGAGTCGCTTGTGTGCTTGGGCGACAGAGTGTATGTATTGTGTGATGTTTGAAGTTGGAGCGAGACCGGATCCGAGCGAGCGAGATTCAGATTCATCAGACGTCAGCGCTATGCTCTGTGCTTGCGACAACACACCTTACCATACTTTACCATCGACAATCAGACGACACCAGGCATCAGGTCCATTACTCCTGAGTTGCCAGACCAGCTACATCTGTCTCCCTTAAGATCATGGTGCTCAAATGGCTAGGATCTCAAGCATAGCGCAAGCGCCCGGAGAAGAGTCTCTCGTGGGACAAATGGTATGGGACAGCGTGCTACCAGCGACGCGCAAATCTGTTCCCATTCATCTTTCTCGAGGGCTTACATGCAGCCGCCGTGTGCTGAGCCAATTGTACTGCACACTAGAACTGTACCTCGCCATCATGCACAGCCCGCGATTCCAAGGCAGCATTAAGCGAACGGGTGGAGGCTGCGACTGGCCGCACTGCAAGCCGGCGAGGCTGAGGTAATGCTGCGCCTGTCTATGGTGCAGTGGTCAAGCTCTTGATAAGTATCTTGCCAGCCGCTGATCAATCCAGTCTCTAGATATTAACCTTCTGCCTACCCCAAACGCCTTAACATCATGGCTGAAGTCGCAGGTCTTGTTGTGGGAGGCGTGGCACTGGCCAGCCTCTTCGATTCTTGCATGAACACTTTTGAGCGCCTTGACGCTGGCAAAAACTGTTCCCGAGACTATCAAGAAGACGCCCTTATCATCACACTTCTTGGGAGCCGGCTCCGTCGCTGGGAGGAGACCTACCGCGCATATGCACCGTCCAACACAGCTCACGACGGCGAGCTCGCCGAACTAGCTCTGGATAGCGTAAACAACAGTCTCGCAAGCCTGTGCAAAACAGCCGAGCGCTACCAGGCAATAGACAAGTCCAACAAAGTCGCCAGCGTCACCGAAAAGTTACAAAACATGCATTTCAGCAGCACCAGAAGCAGCACCGGCAACGTTAAGACGAAGCAAAGCCTCCGCTCCAAAGTTATATGGGCACTACACGACAAAGACAAAGTCGAAAACATCATTAAAACAGTCCGCTTCAAGATCGAAGAGCTCGAGAGTCTGTCCAAAAATCTCGCCCCGGTTCTCCAACAGCGCGCAGACGCAGACGCCCAGAAACTCGACCTGTTGCCCGCTTACGCACAACAAGATCCTGACAAAAATGACAGCAACGACGATGACATCACAATTCTCAAGCACGCGTCGACAAAAGTTGACCCTCGCTTTGTTGAAGCAATCATCAAGGCTTCGACTGGACATTTCTACGAGAATATCATCGCGACGGAGCTGGCTAGGCAGAACACAGGCGACTATATCGCCCCAGGCTACGCAGGCCCGACTTCGACTGCGAGGCATTGTTATCAGAACATCAGAGCTGAGGGGAATGCGAGGCAACAGATTGGGAACATGTATGGGAAGAGCATTTTTGACGATTGATAATTGGGGGTGTGAGTTCCGGTGAAAGTGCAGCTCCATCGTTTTATTCTTCCGTGGCGCAGGTAACGATTTTGGTGAAGGTATTCGCAAATACTTGTATGAATTCTCTCCTCAGGTAGGTAATTTGCAGAATCTATTGGATGTCATACATCGATAATGCAAGGGGCTTTCATGTGCTCAGCCGCATTCACTTGCCTACTTGCAATATTGAGGGGTTTCGAAAATGCCTTGCGTGCATCTCACAGACACAGCAACTTTTCTAAGCTTATATTAATCGGCTTGCACGCATCGAAGGGATACACCCCAACGAAGCAAGAACAACAGGGAATACAATGACCACCACCAAGCGAAAGTCTGCTCCTCTGCCACCTGGTAGTAGTGACCCTAGCAGTCACTTCTCCCTCATGCCCAAAATTCCTACTAATTCTGCTGAACATGACACGAGCGCGGTTATCACCAATGCGGACGATCATGGTGCCCATCTCAAAGCTCCGCACACTGTTCAGCCACCTCGAGGCACTCTCCCGGCATGTGCAACCGAGTGCAAAAAGACGACGACTGCCGACAGCATCAACGGATGCAACACCAACCAAACGAAACGACCAACCAGCCTGGAGCAAGACATCAACCTCGATCCGGATCATAGCCACGAGCTCCATTGCAACATCCAAAGCTCAATTAGATTCGTCGTAGAGGCGAACAAGAACCTGCTCAAACTTCTAGAGGCCGAAAGTCGAAGAGAATCCAAGGCTAACGACGCCAAAAGTGTCGTGAACAGGTTGAACCACCGCTGTCCTTCTGGGTTACCCTTGAAAGTCATGACACCAGATGAGAACCCCGACTTGCATCCCTACGATCCAAACGACAAACTTGCAGAAACCGGCGGGAAACTCCCTTGGACCCCTGGCGCTCTTAGCCCTCTCCAATTACCTGGCCATGATCTTCCACCGACAAGTCTGCCTGAGTGCCTGAAGGAGCAACTCAGCGGCAACGGGGTCTCCACCTCTGGCTTCAATACGGAGCGAAAGATGGGATCGAAGACCTTGAAAGCAGTGGAGCAAGTGTCTGATGCCCACGGTGTCACCCTCGGTGCTCCTTCGGCTGTGCTGGAGAAAGCGGTCGGCCAGGGGGGCGGAGATTTTAAGTTGAAGCAGCCTGTTCAGACCGGAGAGGCAAATAAGCAAGACAGTGGGTGCGACAGCGCCAACAACGACAACGACAAGGAAGTGAGGAACGTGACTGATGATCCGAAGGATGTTGCCGCGGAGTTGATTGACCAGAACGGTTTGTTCTGGAAACTGGTCGCGATTGTAGGTTTGGGTTTATTGGGGCTTATAGTTCTCCAGGATCTCCTTATCCTTGGCCGTGACAACGGATGGTTATTAAGCACGCATGTCAGTGGCGATTGTGGGAAAAATTGGAAGAAAGTAGGAGTTTTTTGGGTTGTTATGTTCTGTCTTTTGAGTTATGGGGTCGGTTTTGAGTTGGGGATGGCGTCCATCACGGTCTATATTCGCAGGAAGCCTGAGGTGGTCCTCAAAGTGCTTTCGATGGGCTTTGGCCGAGTACAAGAGGTAGCAGCAGCTAGTTCGAGTACCTCCAATTCACGAATTCCTGTTCAGATGCATGTGCGAGCATATCCGGATGTCTAGGGTCGATTTGGTTGATTTTGCTCTCAATTACTTTCGAGGCGACGAATCAACATAAGTGTGATCGTCATTATGCGAGGGATTGAGGTAATGCTGAACAGGGAGACAAGGTAAGATCGCGGTATACTATCTTGCGCGTGGGATTCTATTCGCGACTTTTCGGCAGCCATTCCGGTGAAGGTCTTTGCGATCCCAATCTGGGCTCTCTCTGCAGATACGTACCTAAGGTATGTAGACACTGCAGGTAGTTGCAGATTCTATTGCATATCGAATCCTACATGATGCATGATGGCTCCATGTACATTTACTGCATTGCTCAGCTGTTCTAGCTCATGCAGAAGCGGGATGAGTACCTAGGGTTGTGATAACCACGGCGCAGCAAGTACATGTACAGTATCTACTATATGCACCTCTGAGCTGGCCATCTGTCTCTCGTCCTTCCAAAAGTCTGGTGCAAGTCACCTGGAAGACAGAGCAACATATCTTTCCTTCTCGCTTTACTTAGTCTGCTTTGTAGCCTCTCACCTTTCACGTCCCACAGATCTTCAAACACTTCAAACATCCAAAAATATGACAACTACCACGACTACTAAGCAGACTTCTTCTGCAGCTCTTCCTCCTCACGACTTACAAGACGGCTCCAAATCCAATGATTCCAACCCTCAGGCCGAAGTAACAGTGGAAAAAGACAAGAACGCGACCGATATTCTTAAGACAGTCAAGCGTGGTATCGACAATCCAGTCGTCAGCCCGGATCACGATCCAGCTTCCAATCTTGACCCCAACTCCGACCGCGAGACCCAGATGACCGAGAAGAAGGATGACGAGGAGAAGAAGGAGGATGAGAGGAAGGAAGACGAAACCAACGACGGCGAAGACTACGAAGATGAGAAGCTGGAAGCCCCAAAATCGACTGGCGAAATCCTTCTGGCGCACGTGTTGGAGCAAAACAGGTACTTGATCGAACAGCTAGCAGGGCAAAACAAGCAAATGGTCGATCATCTAGCATCAGCTGCATCACCACCCATGGTATTATGTGGGGCCCAGGGGGATAGTGGGAGTTCGAGTGCAGGTAAAACCAAAAAGAATGGTGGGACGTCGAATGCGATTGTCGTCACCAGGATTTGCAGAATTGCTTCTGTGATCATGTTGGTTGTCATCGCCATGCTGCTGGGTTCTATGCGTGGGGACGATGACCGGTTTGGCGCTGTTGGCAAGAGCGGGAGGAAGTTTGGCGGCTTTTTTGGGCGGTGATGTTCTTTCGGGGTTATTGGGGGTTTTTGCTGGGCTCGCTTTGGGCATATGCTCTTGTGGTGTGTTTCGATTGGTGCCTTGTGGATATATTTGAACTTGGTAATGGCTGACAGGGACACTCGGTGGTATTGACGAGCTGTTAAGTCCAAGTTGGTCGCCCTCTAGTGGTAGCTGATACGTATCTGCCCAGTGTGATCGAGCTGTGAGCGGAGGAGAGGGCCAGGAGTCGGTTCCAACCCCGGAGGCCCCAGTCCACTCACTACTGGGTACGTCTTCAAGCAAACCAACGATACCAGCATCGTGCGTTTCTTCTTTCTCTCTAATCCCTGTCCTGACCCTCACGTCTAGACTTGTCCAAATCTCTCCGCACCTCTTGGGGGCCAGGAGATGTATCAGAGATACATGCATGTGCAAAGCAAGCTAAGTAGCTCCATTGGAAGTCAATATCTCGAGGCATTATCGGCATGTCCCATGCATCACTGTGTGAACGCGTATGCATCAGCTTAGAGCTCCAAGCTGTTTGAGTGCGTGGTAGCTGTTGCTCACGCCACCGCCAACGCACACCGGTGTAGGATCTGGGTCCGCCCTCATTGAAGTCGCGACTGGTATATCATACTGCGATGACCACCGCTGCTACTCGATAGTACCGTCGATTGCTGCGACTTTTACGCTAGATTGATCTTGCTTCGCCACCTTTTGTCAATACAGACAAGAGTTTTGATCAGACACAACTTGATCGTTCCGACGTGATGGAAACGGGCAAGACTGCTGCTGCAATGCAGGACTTCGATGACGCGAGTGACTACAGCCCATTCTCCATCATAACACCGACTTCGACTCCTGCGAAGTCCAGTTGTGGCAAATGCTCCTCTCAGGACAAGGCTCGTGGAAAAGACTCGGGTGTTGCTTCTGTCGAGAACGACGACCAGCGGACCAAGAACAAAACTTCTATTCCCACCAAAGCCACGAGACTTCAGTTCAGAGCACCAGAGTCAAACATCCACTCGTTGATCGACGAATCCGAGCACCTTTTTTCGAAGTTGGACGGAATAGAGACTGCGCTGAGGCTGTTTCGGATGAAGCTGTTCGAGAAGGACACCGCCAACAAGTCTCAAAATAAAGATGGCAGGGCTTTTGGGGATGACAGTCGAGCAGGATGTCCGGGGCCCCAGCTTGAATCTCGGACGGAGGCGGTGGTTTTGTTGCAGGACCAAGTGAAAGATCTGTGGGAGGGAATGACCCGCTTGCTTCGCCAGGCTGGGTTCGAAGATGGCTATTCCCTGAAGACTGACAAGCTCGAGCCTGCGGATCGAAGATGGTGTCTCGAACTTTTGAAGTGTACTTGTATCGCTTCGATCATCAACGACGCCAAACGTGACGCTGCCCTGGTGTCGACGGCTCTTGGAGGCATCACGGAACCTCCACTGAACGACACGAAGAACGAGAGGAAGGCGTATGGGGATTGGCAACCCGACATCTACCCTGATCACTTCTCTCAGCCGCATCCGGAGAATTACGGCATGCCTCCCATGGCACAATTGCCAGGCCCGCCTGACCCCTACGCCAGAACGCAACCCACGCTGTACCCGCAGCCGCCATATGTATACGGCACGACTCCCGTTGCACATTATCCTTGCCCGCCTGAGCCTTACATCAGGACACAGCCGATGCCATACCCGCCGCCGCCGAATCCAGAAGATTACCGCATGCATCCCATGGATCAATTCGCAGGCCCGCCTGATCCCTGGGCCGGAGCAATACCGCTACCATATTCGCCGCGCCCCAAAGGCTGCGGCTCTGTAAGCTCTGTCGACTTCAGGCCAATCAGAAAGCGACCCACGCGACGCATCAACAAGATCGAAGTGCGCTGGTGGCTGCAGACTGCTCTCAGTTTTCTCGGGATCCTGCGTATGATCGTAATCGTCATTGCGGTGTTCAAAGCTCCTGGGCTGCTAGGTCAGATGCTGGATGTGATGTATCCTGGGAACAACGATCGCTGCTTAGGCTTCAGGGTTCGTCGTTGATCCTTTGATGATTTCAGATCCGGGGAGATGTTTCGGAGTTCTGCTTTGTTGTATTGAAGGACTGTCCAGATTGAACGTGAATGCAAGAATTGTGTAGTAACAACGCACTTATGTAGTTGACGAATTTCATTCGTGCTCGCTTTTGAGGCTTTTGGGCTGTGCGCGTGTCCCTTGCATATTCAGCACCTCAATTCGAGGTCTCTGAAGACGACGATGAGGCTATGCTCTCGGTGCTCTGGCCCGCTGGGTTTTCCAAGTCCTTCTTCCCTGGTATAACTCTCGCGCACCAGGAACACCAGCTGCGGTTCAGCCCACCTTGTTCCCGGCTTAAATATCGGCCAGTACTCCTCTCGTCCTCATAATGCTTCACGGCCTGACCGACGTGCACTTTCTCTTTCACTTTCGTCTTGAGCTGCCCGCCTATTCCCACGATCTCCTGGGTCATGTAACTGCACCCTCGGTGCTCGTGGCCTGGCGACTCGGAGCCTTCAGCCGCCAGCTCATCGGCACCGCACTCGTACTCTCGGTACACGTCTTGAGCTGCGAGGCACGCGTGGCGTCGACCACATTCTACTCCTTCATTCCCTTCGCCTAAGCCCGCACCGATACCGCCGCAAGCTGAGTAGCGGATGCGCCAATTGACGCTGCGTTGGTGATTAGTGTCGGCTTGGCGGGACTCAAGACCGCAAGGCTGGCATAGCCAGACGGTGAACGGGCAGGTGCAGGGCGTACGGGCGAAAGCTGAGTGGGTGAAGGAGTCGCCGGGGCTGGTGGATGAAGTCAGTCGGTCAACCTTCGGATCACATACATCAAGCGGCCAAAGAGAGGTAGGTGAACATACGCGGTCGACTCTTCATCGTCTACGGTAACACTTGTGTGTTTACTGAGGGGCGATTTCATGCATACTTTGCATAGCCTGCGATGTCTGCCTTTGAGATCTCGAGGATGAGGCGGCTTGGCTATGCAATTCTACTTTGTAGGTTAGCTTTGGAGATCCATCACTCTGGACACATCAGTACTGTGTGGTGTTGTGTCCGTACTCTGCATACGACTTGAGAGCATTTCCGACACTCTCCGACCATGTCGCGAGCGCAAGGGCCTACCCTGCCACTCGTGAAGCGGCCAGGTCTCCTTCTCTGGCTGTGCGAATGTGCCGTGGTAAGGGATTGGCCGTCTTCAGTAGGGCTGCCAGACGGGTCTGGGGACTCGTTCTCACAACGTAGTGTGAGCATTTTGAGCATTCTCCGGTATTGGAATAAATTCTCACGGAATTGCCGGCACGTTCGCGACAGATCATGGAGAGTGTTCAGGTCTAGCAGACATGCTAACTGGGAGACGATGCTATGACGATGTATCAGCTTGGAAGGATCTGGGTCGAAACGCTTCCAACGCGGGATCAGACAGGTAGCACTCACGGATAGCATCCCAAAGCTTGCGAGAAACCATTGACATTCGGATTATACCTGGCATCGTCTTTGACCACGACAGGCTGGCGTTGGAACCTAGCTTCCAGGCCGGCGGTGGCTTCGTCGTCCAGGCATACAAGGCGTACCATCGTCTCTAGATAGCGACACGGCCGGCATCAGAGCGACTGCGCTCTCGGACAACTATGAGGAAGTTGTTTTTGTCGTACTGTTTTCTGCAACGATATCGGAGGTTGCGGACGTTGAACCTTGGAAGATCATACGAGTAGAAGTGCTGCTGTCAAGTAAATATGGAGATGGAGTGGCGATCGCGGGGGGTGGAAAAGAGTGGGTCACGCGTGCGTCCTTTTCGGAGAGCTTCAGATTTCCATTTCCGTGATTTGATTTGTCTCTTGATTTGACAATCGTGTGAGTCTTTTTCTTTCTTACAGAATACATGCGCTGGCTAACGAAAGGCATTTGGTCACGTCTTGGTTGACGCTTGCTGCGAAGAAGGTGCCGCAGAGAAGGCAGTGAGGCAGGCAAAGATCTGATATCCCCACAGCCCTGCGGTATTAATTAGTGACGCCTGCACATGAATCGTCGGGTTTTACTTGTACAAAGTCATCGGCGGTACAGGAGTCGGCCTCTTGCATCTCTTGCTGGCCAGCCGCCGTCTGTTTTCGAATCTAACAGGACTTTTCCGGCTCTCTCCACAACCTAACCTATGAATGCCTTTGACATGGCAAGGCACGCCGGCTGTTGCAATATTGATTTTCTACAGCTCACACCTAACCAATCACGGCTAACAGTCGGAGGTTCCGTCTACAGTATGAATGTCCAAGGTGTCAATGATAACATTCACCATTCTCATCAGAATGCAAGGCATGATTGTCCGGTGTAGATGATGGCAATGACAAGTTCACACTCTAGCACTTGTTATTATTGTCACACATGCTACACAACCGGGCAAGACAAGACCGAGACGGCGGGACTGGTGTTACTCTGTTTCGCGATCCCGTCCGTCCACCACGTGCCGGTCAGGATTCAGTCAGGCCAACCCCAAAAATAGCACCCGCTGCTGCACGCCTGCATCTGCAATCTATTCCTCCGTCTTACATGTGATGATGTGCGTGGCCATGCACCTGTCGCTTTGCTCACTGGACAAAACAGCAACGGGAACATGTAACTGGCAGAAACTGCTCGGAACAATAGCGAGATGAACTGATCTCTACACGCAGGTAGGCGCCATCCATGTCAAGACCTCTCACGGCTCACAATACGCAAATAGACCTGAAGCGAGCTGCAGGTACATCCACTCTTTGGCGGGCCGAGTGTGTTGCAGACTGCCATCAGATCACGGCAAGCCTGTCTGACAAATTAATTGGACAGGCTACAGTACTACCATATTCGCCCAAATATATCCCAGGCTGTTTGTCGGCCGACAGACTGTCAACCATGTGCTTCCTCGCTACAGTACAAACTTATGCACTCTAGGCGAGATGTGTTTGAGCCTGCTTGATCCTTCGCTTGGCCTTGCCAATTCGCTTCGGCATGGCAGAGGTCGAGAACAAGGGATACAGAACCGGCTATACCGAAACAGGTTGTTGGGTGAATCCTTCGAGGCTCTTATGTCCGGTGTGAAAGCTGCTCCCTGGAAAGCATCTGTGGTCGGTGGCGCATCATTGTCGTTTAATCTGCTTGACCCTCTTGCTATTTACGGCCCACATGAACACTTCACACAACCACGTCCCGTTCCTAACAACGTCACGCTAGCAGAGAGATCAACATCTGCTTTCGCAGTCTACGGCCTAAACGTCCATCCACACACCCACCCGGACTCGTCTTGCCGCTGTGCATGCAGTTAACACAACACCCGCCCATAGCCTCATATTTCCAAGTGTTGGCTCTAATCTTGGACCGCGTTGACAACCACTGCGTCATCCATAGGTAACATCCCATTGTGATGAAACCTATAGGTACTCGGGATTCAGGCACCGACTGGCATCCTCCAGATCTCGAATGCCACGGCCCGTACTCATCTTTTGTCTTGGAACTGAACTGAGGCATTCGAATCTCACGATGTCCTCCAAGTCTTCCACCCAAAGGGGCAAAGCAGTCACAAATGACAACTCATCCGAACACTCAACCCGTCGAACTCATAAGCACAATCTCGAAGTTGACGACCTTTCAGACACCGCCAATGTCGGCTCTTCTCGCAGAAGAAAACTTTCCTCAGCATCGAGAGACACCATGGGACGATCAACTTCACCGGCCGAAGTCAATCGTACGAGGACCGGACGAGTCAGCAAGGCTGCAAAGGGTCAGCCAGTACACCACTGCCACTGTGGAAAGACCTACACACGCGCCGAACATCTCAGGCGACACCAACAGAATCACAAGCCGGGAGCTTTCCCTTGCGATGTCCCCGGATGTAGGCGTGCGTTTTACAGAGAAGACCTCCTCGCGAGACATAAGATGAAGCATGACGAGCCTCAAGGCGGCTCTCCCGACTTTCTGGCCTCAAGTGGACTTGGGGACGACCCTGGTCTACTGGCTCTCTCCAGATCACCTCCGGCTCCTTACCAGTCGGAGGCAGATCCCCAGCAAGTCGCATCAGTTCCCGAACTGGAAGTGTGTTATGTGGACTCACGATCAAGCCAACAGCATTCGGGTACTGGCGCTCGCAAAGGTTACATACCCATAGCAGAGCTGCAGCCTCAAGCAATCGGCTTGACTGTCGATCACGCACGGGTGGGATTGAGTCAACAGTCCAGTTGGGGTCTTGATTCATCGCCTTTCTATTCATTTGGAAGTGGGTACAATACACCAGAGCAGGGCTATCAAGCATACGGTCAACCGCCTGCAACCCCATTCTTTGACGTTGCGCAGCCATGGACGACAGATACATCAAGCGTCTACGCTTCTCACTCGCCCGAATCGAGAAACTCTACAACACCTACACCTCTGGGAAGAAGATCAGGTCTGGCAGATACCCAGCTCCGCACCCCGAGCTCAGACACATCGAACTGCGATGTTCGTATTCGCATTGCCTCCTTCAGCAACCCTTACCTGGACGGTTCCCCTGCGATGAATATGACAGTGGTGCCTGAGTGTCGCGATTTTCTCGAGCAGGACGAACTGGTGACACCAACGTCTGCACCACAAGCAGCAAACTTTGGCCCAAACCAGTTCCATCACCGTATCGACAACGAGCAGCGTTACTTGGAGGCCTTTTGGGAATGCGTGCATCCAGCTTGGCCAATACTCTACAGACCTTCTTTCGACTCAACACGTGCATCGCCGCTTCTAAAAGCCGCCGTGATCACATTAGGGGCTCATTCAACCGGGATTCCAATCGATTCGGGAAATGCTTGTATTCTGCACAAGAGGTGTCTGAAAGTGATTCGAAAGCGAACAATCGACCAGTCACACTCGTACCGTATAGACGATATGCGGGCCATATTCTTAGTAGAGCTGTTTGCAATCACCAGATCGCGTCGCCCACCTCTGCAAGTATCGAAGCCATTTGTGGATTCATACCACCATCTTGCCAGAGAGCATGACACTGACACTACCAATGCCTTCCTCGCGACGATTAACTCCTTCGACTCTCTGCACCACGAGACTCCGGGGACCACTTGTACATTCCAAGCAGAGAGCACTCAACGCTTACTCACTGCATTCTACATTCTGGACAGACAACACAGTACTTTCTTTGGTCGGGAAGCGACGGAAATACCAGACTTTGACCCTGCGACTTTCAGCCTACCACAGCCCTTACATCTGTGGGACATGACCTTCACGCCGCAGACTGCATATTACAGCGACATGCATTGCGAGCACTTCATCCCGCAACCACTGCTTCCTCAAGCCGTCATGAACCCCCGGCCCGCCAACGAGCTCGACATTTTCACATCAATGCTCCTGATTGCCTACGCACACACCATGGATCAAGGAACCCAATCAAGCCCCTCTCACTCAACACCAACACCCACCTCCTATTCCCACTCCCCCCACATCCAACTAGCCCAACAAACCTTCAACCTCAGCGCCGTCATCCCCGTCCGCGCCCTGCTAGCTGTAGCCGGCGAAAGCTGGATCCAAGGCGAGAAACTGGGCTCTAAAGCGGATTACAACAAAGCCCAAGCCGACATCCGCAGGTGGGCAACGACAAGCAACACAGCAACAATAGCTCTGCCGCTCGCCATCGAAATCCTCCGTCTGCACAGATTACATCCCAGAACGACTTTCCTCTTCCACGAATGGTCGTTGCACCTCGCCGTCTTGGTCGTGTGGGCGATGTTCTACGCTGGTAGGGACAGGGACTCGACGATCACAGATCATCGAACCCTCAGACTGTCCATTCCGATTTCTGCGGGGACTTCTTCTGAGTCTGCTGCTGGGGTGGTGGCGGTGTCTGGGCTCGAGCTTGATGGACTTATCGCGGGGTTGGCGAACGGTGGTGCTGCTGGCGCTGGTATTGAGTGGCAAGTTGCGAAGCGGCTGTTGATGTGGGCTAAGGGAAGGATGGATAAGGCGGGCATTGCGAGGCTTTGCGGTGTTGTGAGCGGCGCGGTGAATGTTTTGGCGGCTCTTGTGGAGAGGGGGGATGAGGATGAGCCGAAATGGTTTTGAGAGACAATGGTCCTGGTACCTGCAGGGTAGAGATCTTGCATGTTGCTCTAAGAGTATGAGGACTTTGGGATGGTGATTTGTCTTGATATGAACGCGGGCGGCGGCGTTAACAGTGGCTTCGAGCTTATGTACGATGCAACATTGCGAAAATTTTCAAGAAGTCACTCGCATTCATTTCTCATAAATCATAAAGCTCGACAACATTCCAACACGTTACATCATAGCGGCTGTAGATAGCGCTGCCATCCACCAGAAAGCAAACCACCTCTCTCTCCCCGCACCCTCATCCACCTCGCGAAACACGCCCTTCTTCGACAATCTAGTAATGACGCCAATAGCCGACAAAATCAAAAAAGCCTGCTCGAGCTCACTCTCCGGAGCCTTGCGCCACCTTAAACTAGTCCCATCTTTCCCCTTCCCCTTCCGGCTCGTAACAACCAGCGTAGCAAGTTCCTCCCAACCCATAATACTCGAAGCAGACAGAACGTAGCGAACAGGCCCCGAAGAGCCCGTGGGGGTTTTGTTCGACCACTCGTACTCTCGTATGCGGTCTGATACCGCCACGCTGCTTTTGAAAGTAAACGTGCTGACGTGCGGCACGCCGACGCGGGCTTTGACGTCGCTGAGGACGAAGCCTTCGTCGTCGATGCCTTCGATTCTCGGTCCTCCTCCTGCTGCTGGTCCTGCCCCTCTTCCTACAGCAGCAGCAGCAGCAGCGGGTTCGCCTTTCTTCGCACCAGCTACTACAGGTACTTCTGTCCCTCGGAAATACAGCCTGAAAGCATTATGCATCTGCGGAAACGTCAAGTACCCTAACGCGCTTGTGGAAGTGGAAGCGCCGGCGTGTAGCCAGACGGCGGTTTTGGGACCCGGGTAAAAGGTGTAGCGGGCGACGCCGGAGGTTTCGACTTGGACTTTGGAGGTCCAGAGGTGGCGGCGCGTGAATTGGTGGGTTATTGTAGGGGAGAGGGCGGAGGTTGCTGATTTGTAGCCCGGTGGGTTTGATGGGGAGAGGGCGGAGGTTGGGTCTTCGGGGTGTGGTGGCGGTTGTGATGAGGGTTGGTATTCTGGTGGTGGTTGCGGATGTTGTTGCGATTCGGTTTTGAGGAGGTCTACGTTATCGTCATGCTTGGCCATTATTGTCGTGGGGTTCAATGTTTGCGAGTTTGATGGTTTGGGTCTTGGTGATCTTCTGTTGCTTGGTGTGTTGGGTTGGAGGTCTGGAGATTACGATGTTGATGCCCTGGGCATTAGCTGGGTTTGGTCTAGTAGGATTGCTGATTTGTTGATCGCGCTGGAGTAAAGACACGATGTTCTGATGATATCTGACGATTATTATCCAGTTGCTTTACCGCGCAAAATGGCAAAGTGATTAGTTATATAATGTACCTACAGTAGATGCACTGGCGTGCGGCTGACGACCAAGGACAGCATGTCGCCGTGGACCCTTCTTGGCTCGTGTCACTACTGGGCTATGCTCGGCGGTGCTTTGTTGACGAGTACGAGTACCTTGTATTCTTTGATGTTGTTGATGTTGACAGAACCATGCCTGTAGTACTTACCTAATTGTCCGTTCAAAGAGTCTCTCGCCGGCCTGGCAATTCTGCTCTCCCGTAGATAGCGCGTTGTCCCATGAGTTGGACGCAATCGGTGCTGTCAGTGCTGCGCGGATGTTGCCATTATGTCACCGCTATGGTAAGGTATACAGCTGGACGTGAGGAGTCACTTCACGCGAGAGGA
>Ga0265797_10000406_pt1 | contig 79418 bp, 99 predicted proteins | sample P2T30metagenome_FD_192433 | JGI IMG/M metagenome (GOLD analysis project Ga0265797, IMG submission 192433) | Plant litter microbial communities from East Loma Ridge, Irvine, California - P2 T30 | ecosystem: Environmental > Terrestrial > Plant litter > Unclassified | place: USA: California... | reverse complement strand
TTGGTCTTGGTGCATGGAGTGCTGGACGACTTGGAAGACGACTTGCTCTTGGAGCAGACACTGCTGGTGGACTTCGACGAAGTGGTGCAAGGGGTAGTGGCCGGCTTGGTGTAGGTCGTGGAAGCGATGCATTGCGAGCCGGAAGAGCAGGAAGTGCTTAGCATGGTTGTGGCCGGAGTCCAGGTCCATGTCTTGCAGCTGGTGGTGACAATTGGCTTGCCAGCGGTGGTGACATGGTACACCGAGCACTGCTTCGAGGTGGTGGTGGCCGGAGCACATTCCTGTCCTTCTTCGCAGATGACAGTCGGCTAGACTGGCTCAGAGGCGTAGTCGGTGGGAATGGGCTTCTTGGTAACAAGAGCTGTGGCTTGTCAGCTGGGTCGACATAGCAAGAGGCAGCGAAACTAACCTGTGCTCATGGAGGCCATGGCAAGAAGACTGGAAGCGTTGAAGTGCATGTTGTCGGTTGGAGGAGGGTGGTGTTGGGTAAAAAATGCTGCGTAGTGCTGTATTGGGTGATGGTGATTTGGATGTATGTCGGAGGAAAGGTTCAGGATTGTAGCGATGAGAGAAAACGGTTTTGTACACGGCGGCGGTAGAAGGAGGGCAAGGAAGTAGCAAGTGCTGGTTGCTAGGCAACGTAGCAGATGGAAGGCGACGCTGGGCTTCATTGGCCTCAGGTTGCGTCGAGCTGAAGTAGGTCGAGAGACGCCGAGTAGACCAGGAACTTGAGCAATGAGCACCTGGTACACATTGAGAGAGCCTCTGAACATAGCAGTGCCCGATCATGAGGTGAGTGTTAATAGTGAAGTCTGTCCGATGGAGCCCCATGGGTCTTCATCAGTTGTGGATACGCCTGTTGAGAAGGTCTGAATCTCATTTGCATGTGTCTTTCGTGGAGGGAACGCTGTCGGGTTGACGTTGACCTCACTCATCTTTGCTTGGCGGCACGTGATCTCCTTCAAGAGACATGGATTGGGTCGTGTCCTGGCCAATTTGAGAGAGAAGTGAAGACGAGACATCAACTCATCCGCCTCTATCACCCTTCATTTCACCTCGAATGCGAATATCGGGTCGGGTCATGCGTTTGCATGATTGCGGTAGCTTCCCGCTCTGCTCCTTCCAGTCCGTTTGTTGATTGTTTCGTCATCGGCAAGCAGCCGCGCCTTCCTCGACACAAACACAACCTCAAGTTTTCTTTTCCCACATCCCAACTTTCTTCCTTCCATCCGCTTCCCACACTCGTTTTTTGCTCGCATCTTCAACAATCCACTTGCACGACATCGCCGACCTCGAGTCAACGTCAACATGCGCTCGACCACGCTCGTCGCCGCCATCTTGGCTGGTGTCGCCGCCGTCACCCACGCCCAGTCTCAGGCAAGCAGCGCTGGTATGTTCAACCGTCACATCTCACCCTCAATCCACCGCTAACATCATCAACAGCCCTCGTTACCAGCACCTCCACCAAGACAGATGTCGAGTTCTTGCCGGCAGGCTCCTCCACCTCGACCATCTACACCACCACCGAGGTGACCGTGTACAGCTGTGGCCCAGGCATCAGTGATTGCCCGGTCAGCACCATGGTCATCGCCGTGTCCACTACCGTCTGCCCGATCACCCTCACCTCTTCGTCCACCACTGTCATTACGGCTACGTCCGAGCCGGCTGCCACCTCATCTCCGTCGACTTCCCCGAACCCCATTCTCCCTCCTTCTCCGACTGGCAGCGTGTCCGGCCCAGCTGGCTCTTCGTCTGCTCCGTCGGTCCCGCCTGGCTCTTCGCCTGCTTCATCCACCCCAGCTGGCTCTTCGTACACATTCTCCGTCACGAACCCCATCCTGCCTCCTACCCCCACCAGTGGTGTCTCTGGCCCAGTTGACACTTCATCTTTGTCATCGGTGTCCAGCGGCACTCTTCCTCCCACTTCCTCTGGCAGTGGCACTGGACCTGACGCGAGCGCATCGAGTTCTGCAGCCTCGGCCAGTGATGTACAACCCATCGGCTCCACCTCTCAGCCCGCTGGCTCGTCTTCCGCTCCGACCAGCGGTAGTCCGAGTGACACTTCTGGCTCGCCAGCCAACGGAGGTTCTTCCTCCAGCTCCCCTCAGTCAGGTTCCGGTCAATCTTCTGTGCCGGCCGCGAGCCCGAGCAGCAGTAGTGACAATGGCCCGATGTCAACGTACAGCAGCGCCACTGTCAGCCAGTCAATGGGACAATCTGCCCCTGCTCTTCCCAGTGATAGCGCCGCAGGTCCAAGCAGCTCTGCTTCTCAGTCTCCGGTCACCAGCTCAGCCAGCGCCTCTACCTCCTCAGCTTCTGCTTCTTCTGAAGTCAGCCCGACAGGCTCAGGCCCTGCTGCTTCCTCTTCAGCCGCCTCGTCCGGTGGCGCCACCCCAAGCCTTCCTGCATCTGGACCAGCATCAACTTCGTCCTCGCCGGTTGCATCGTCCACTGCTGCAGGCAACAACGGTCCCAGCTCTGCTTCTACTCCTGTGGTACCGGCCGGTGAGTCGGATGTGAGCTCCAGCTCTGCCGCGAATCCATCTTCGCCAACCGAAGGTAGCCCTGCAGGCTCTAGTACGGGTAGTGAGAGCTCCGTTCTCTCGTTCTCGCCGACTGAAGGTAGTCCCGCGGGATCTAGCGCTGGCAGCTCTGTCTCTCCGTCCGCGCCCACCGGCCCACCTTCTTACTCTGGCGCGGGCTCGTCGTCGGAAGGGCGTTCAACGAGCCACTCTACCGTCACGTCTCTTGTGGTCATCACCATCTCAGGAAGCCGTTCGACCTCGACAATTACGGTCTCTTCTGCGTCAAGCTCGGCCTCGCTCACTGGCGTCGCTACTGTAAGTCGTTCACATCAATCTTCCATAGCGTGCAACTGCTAACAAGACTCAGGATGCCACTGGAGGATCCAGTTTGTCTGCGTCAGGCTCAGGTTCTCTGACTGGCATTCCCAACGTAAGTCATCCGTTCCACTCACCTCAGTCGCCCCTGCTAATCAGACCTAGGGCGCCACCGGCCTGCCAAGCTCAACTTACAGCGCCGCCGGATTTCCTGCTGCCAGCTCCTCGGTCGATATCAGCTTCCAGCCCTCCGAGACTGGAACTGCCCAGCCAACGACTTTGTCAGTCACCTCCAGCAGCGCTAGCAGCAACGAAGTCGGCGCCGCCGGTGCTACTGGCACGGGAGCCATCGGATCTGGATACAACAGCAGCAATGGCACCTACGACGCCCCGACTGCTCAGATCTCCCCCTTCCTCGGCGGTGCCACTGATGTCGGATATGACGCTGGCATGCTGCTTTGCTTTGTCATTGCAGTCATCGGCGCCTTGATTCTCATCTAGGTGCCCACCTAGCTGTCTCATCGGTGTTCATACTTGCCAGCTCTGCTCAGCTTGAGCGGCGGCAAGTGTCCAATGACGAGTCAGCTGACAACGTCAACAACCCACGAAGCATGTGCTAGGAATGCAGCTTTTTAGTGAATGCATGAGTAGCTATGACACGCGGTGTTTGTTTTTGCTTCACAGTTACAACAGACAGAGAATGAAATGTACCATACCGTGGTTCTCGCTCATGTTGACACGTTGCCTGCGTAAGCTGCCCCCTCTTCAAGTTGTGCGATATCAGCCCGGCTGCGATGATAGGTAACTAATTGCAAGTGCCGTGTGCATTGGAATTGCACCGGGGATGCGATATGCAGACCCCAGACGATGTCCCGCCTCGGTGTATAGATGAAGATGCCGAAGGTCGTCAAGTCTCAAGGATGCTTGAAAGCACGCGGGTGTTGTCTGGCGCACGGATCACTCTATGCCTTTGCTCAAGATTGCTGCGATCTTATCGGCGGGAACAAAGCACGTCAATCTGGACTTCATCACCTCACCTTGCCCATAAGCACGCAATATGAGCGAATACTCTCGCGAGCGCTCACAGCCGTATGCATGTCGCCGCCCATTCGTGCGACCATGACAATCGTGCTCGCAGGAGCCGATTTTGCCATTTCGCGATGGAGTATTACTCCCTGTTGGCGTCATCTTGGTATTACACACCAGGTAGTGGCCGCCTGAGAGTTCCTATTAAAGGGTATATTTCCTTGTTCTACTCTTCAAATGGATCCTCTCATACTATACTCGCTCTCTTTCAAATTCTACGAAACTCTCCAATCCGCCGAGAAACATCAATTCTGGGAAATTTTATCGAATATCTCACTCAAACAATTAGAGCGACGCTTCCAAGCTTTGATTCAAGATGGCACTCGCTCGTGCAGACTCGCCTGTTGATGTGCCTCTCTTCTCCTACGACAAGCCTTCGCCAGACGTGTTTCCGGATGGCATCAAGACCAGCGGGCAAACTCCTCCCAACTACGATCAACTGAAGCCTTACAGTGCTTTCCCCAAAGAGATCACTGGCAGAACTCTGTGGAAGGCCGAGGACTACAAAAACAACCCTGAGAAGTGGACACACCGCTTTACAGCGGAGGAGGTGAAGGAGTTGAGTGACACGGCAGATGCTTTCATTGCATCGAGCACACCCTTGACGGGCATCACAAAGGTATGCAAAAGCAGAGCACAACCATCTCCATCAGAGTCATCGCTTACGCAATCACACAGGCAAAGTTCCCGCTGCCTAAGCTGAGCACCTTCCTGGACGGCCTTCGCGATGACATTATCAACGGGAAAGGCTTCCTCCTTTTCAAGGGTCTGCCCGTCCAGGAATGGGGTAACCACAAGTCCGCCGTCGCCTATATGGGTCTCGGCACATACCTAGGCTACTTTGTCTCTCAAAACGGCCTTGGACATGTCCTTGGTCACGTCAAAGACACTGGAGCTGACCCGACCCAAATCGACAAAGTCCGCATCTACCGCACCCGCGCACGCCAATTCTTCCATGCAGACGACTGCGACATCGTCGGACTCCTCTGCATCGCACGTGCCCTGGAAGGCGGCGAGTCCGATATCGTTTCCGTCCACAACGTGTGGAACGTGCTCCAAAAAGAACACCCCGACGTCGCCGAGACCCTCACCCAACCCATCTGGTATTTCGACCGCAAAGGCGAGGTCTCCGCCGGCCAGGAACCCTACACCCGCCAACCCGTCTTCTACCGCGAAACGGGCCCCGACGAGACATCCCGCGTCTACTGCAAATGGGACCCGTACTACGTCAAGTCCCTCACCCGCTACAGCGACATTGGCGAGATCCCGCCTCTCTCTCCTGCGCAGGTCAAGGCCGCCGCTGTGCTTGAGGAGACGTGCATGCGCCTGGCGCTGCACATGGTCCTTGAGGTCGGTGACATTCAATTCGTCACCAACTCACACGTGCTGCACAGCCGCACCGCGTACACCGATCATGCACCGCCTATGCCGCGCAGACACCTTATGCGTCTGTGGCTGGCGACACCCGAGACTGAGGGAGGTTGGAAACTGCCTTTCTCTGACTCGGCGCACAAGAAGAGGGGTGGTATTCAGCTGAATGACAGGGCTCCAAGGGCTCCTTTGGATGCTGAGGACGGTAATGGAACTTGATGATGGGACTGACGGACGATGTACTTCTTATTTCGCCAATTCTGGGTTTCCTGCTGCGTACTCTTAGCGTTCTTCTTCCGTTTTTCGATATCTGCGACGACAAAATGTCGCGCAAAATGAGCTACCTAGTTACTTCATCAAAAGATCATCTATCTACACTCTGGTCACCTTCTTCCTTTTGACATGCGACATACGAGCCCGTCTAATATATCAAAAGATCAGTTGTACACATCTTGCTCTCCCTTCGTTCAGATAGCACCTGCCGTGAACCCAGCGCAACGATGACTATAACCTCCCCATCTCATAGCTAGCCAGCACAAACGCGCTCGTACCGATCAAAGAATCCATCTCCCTAGGCCGCGAAACATAGTACTCATACCCCACCCCCTGCGGACTCAAGCTAGCAACACTGCTCGTCCCGTTCAAACTCAGCGAACCGTTCGCATGAGTGACCAGGTACTGCTCCGACACAGTCTCGTAGATCTCGGTCGCCAGATCCACGATACCGCCGCCGGTGCAGTCCTGATCCGGATTCTCCGTGACAGTCGCATCCACATCGTCTTGCAGGTACCCCAAGCGGCTCCCTCGAAGCAGAGTGTAAACCGTTATAAAACTGCTACTCGCTTCGACGAAATTCCCGCTCTCGCCAGCCCGGTCTACAACTTGCCACACGCCCGGCACGCCGGTTTGGGATTTGCTGCGATCCGCTGCTTCGATTTGCGCTCGCATGACGCTCTGGAACAGCCGACGTAGCGACTCGTAAGCTTCTGATCGCAGCTGCTCAGCATTCTCCGCAGCAACCTCGAGCGTGTTGAGCAGACCAAGCGAGTACCACGCCAAAGCCCTGGCCCAGACCTCCGGGCTCGCACCGTTGCTACTGTTGGCAGCCCATACATGGGCTTTGAAAGCGTCGTAGCCGTGTACCAACAGCCCTGAAGGTTTGGCGCAGATGTCGTGCAAGATTTGGAGCTGTTTGAGCGCTGCTTCAAGAGCTGCCACGGGGTCGGAGGCGCTGTCGTTTAGTTGGGAGAAGATGGTTGTGTAGGGCGCGTACGAGTACATGCCGTCTAGATAACTTAGATCGCGGTAGGCGGTGAGATTGTTGACGTTGTTGTAATACCAGAGACCCCCGTTTGCGTTTTGGGGCTGTAGGGTGAGAGAGTCGTTGAGGTTCTGGATCGTGGGTAGGAAGTTGGTAGTGGCGTTGTTGGACTCCTCACGCATACTCCAAGCCACCATGTCTGCGCCCAGGGAAAAGCGGTCGAGAGGGAGTTCGACGTTTCTGGAGACGTTTGCGAAGGCCGGGATGGTGGAAGCCAGGCTGGTCTCGAGCAACGGCCGCAGCCCGGCAGCGGCATCAGCATCCGAATGGTTTGCCTTGTATTTCGAGCCTGGCGCGTCGAGGACCACAGCGACAGCTTGCCAGAACAATCCGAGCTGTATGAATCCGGTGCTGCCGCCGGCGTCCAGAGTTGCTTGTCCTCGTTCTTCAATGCTCGTCAACATGCGTAGAGCCAAATCCTGTGGTGATGGCGACGGAGATCCGTTCACAGCATGGAGGGCTGCGAGGATAGCTGCGGTAACCAGCTTTGTTTTCATGATGGATGGGCGTATGTGATGTCAATCATGTGATGTCAATCGGATGAAGATGTGATGGACTTGCTGGATGGCAGTTCGGTTCTGGAGACCGTTGGACTAAATGCTTAGACTGGATAGAATAGACGTGCAGTCCATCATCGTTGAAGGTTGGAGTCATCACAATGGAGTGAGCGACATTTTGCCAAGGCAATCGTAAGCAAGATTGGGATTTGTGTTACTTTGTAGGTACAGTACATACCTAGGTAGTACGGTTTCACTTACAGTCACGTGCAGCATCACGTGCGATCTTGCTTAGCTTTGATTGGCTGCGGGAAGCATGACGCTAAGGGAAGTACAGTAAAATCACAATGGTGTCTTTTGGCACCACTAGAGTCAAGACGCACATAACTCTCCCAATATTGCAAGGGTTGAAGCGCCGATTGGAGCATCTTGAAGCTGACGATATAGGGCGTAGATCTGTCTCTTGGGAATAATTTCCAATTTCGTGACATATTCTTCGTCCTTCAGCGGGAAATCCACGCACGACGTGCGCTCGATCGCGCGTACTGTATGCGTTTGCACACAATGACAGGTACCCTTGTGAGTCGTCAAACAAATGAGCTCTGAGGGACAATACCTATGTAAGCAAGTACACGCATTCGACAACAGAAATGACTGCGCAGATAAGTTCGACGCAGTGATAGCGTTCAGGTCCGCCAAACCTCCTTCAGGTTCATGGGGCCCATGCCAGTCATCCTGCTCAGCCTCAGCCTCACGCAATCATGCATGCATGAATGGCGGCGCGGCGACCTGGCTACTGCGTCAGGGACCTTGGACTGACATGTACTGGCAACTTGTACTCCGGATTGGCGACCCATCGCCACAACACTCACGACGACTTTTCGCACATCTTCAGTTGGCAAGCTGGCCTTGTAAATACCATGACCACCGAGACCATACAAGCGCCGACAGCGCAGACTGCACGCTCGCAGGCGCAGGTGCAGTCCAAGTCATCGATTCCAAGCCCAGTACCACCGCAACCGCACCCACCGACTGCAAGCTCTCAAACCGAATGTGGCTTGCTGCCTTCATATTCAGCCTCAACATCATTCCCCCAAGCGACTACAAGTCCACAGATGCCGACCGCCTCGCCATTTCTAGCCTCGACCCCACGCAATCTGAGGCAAAGAGTCTCGGACAAACTCGGACTATGGATAACCATCGCCCTAGGAATCGCCACCATCGTCGTAGCAGTCTATTACGGCGCGGTCATGCTGTCTTACGCGGAATGGACCAAGCACAATGACTTCCGCGAAGGCTGCATCAACGATCGGGAACACGATCTGCTCTTGTCGGCAGACTGTTCCGAAGAGCTGTTGCGTTCGCGCGTGTCGTTTGTGAAAAGGGAGCTCGAAGCGGCGCATGGTATCTGCAGGCCACCCAACCCATTTGACAATACAGATGACGATCGCTTGCGAGCTTGTCCTCGGATCTGTCCTCGAGTTTGCGATCGGGTCTGTCATCTGCGCCACCTTCAATTCGCTATCGAAGATCTGGAAGAACACCTTAGTGAAGGCGACGAGGTTCTGCAATATTTCACTTCTTGCTCTTGTTGAGTCTATTCGTCTTCGACCTACACCGGGGCGACTGCTCTTTGCTATCATGTAGTTCTCAAAGGTGTGCAAGAAGACGATCTCGGACAAACTAAAGGGGACCCAATATTGCGGCGAGAGACAATGTCAGTACATTTCAGCAGTGAAACCTCGATACTACAGCAACAAAGCATTTGCAGACCGAACCATGAGTGTTCGCTCGCCGCAGAGCACAACCCAGCCGACGCAGTGTTCACTCGACTCACACCCGACTGTCGTCCTCGAATACTGCTCGATCGTTGCCGGCAAACAACCGGATCTTCTCGTCGGCAGACAGGAAAGTCGCGCTCTCGATCGCCGCAATTTCGTACTCGTACGTAAAGCTAGGCGCATACGGGAAATCCTGGGCTGCAGTCAGCGAACAAACCAGTTTTCGTACTTTGAACCGCCCAAGAGCAACACATACCGACCCATACAGCAGCTGAGTAACCGGCACACCATAGCCCAGCAACCCCAAAACCTGCCTTGGGAAAACCGGACCAGCAACGTCCCAGAAAAGACGTGTAGCGTACGCCTCTCTGCTCTTCGCTTGGAGCTCCGCCGGCTGAGACGTGAGGAAACGGTCTTTGATAGCCGGAAACGCACCGCCGGCGTGTGGGACAATCCATTTCAGCGAAGTGAAATTGACGATCGTTTGGGTCAGAGTGAGATCCATGAACGTGCGCGCCGTCTCGAAGTAGAATTCGACCAGGCCTTCGGGGTAAAATGTTGGGTTTGCGCTGATCAGACTGCCGTTGGTGGCGTGGAGGCAGGGACCAGCTGGGTGGACGAAGACGGGCGTTGGGGTGGAGGTGGAGTTTAGATGGGCGAAGAAAGGTCTGAACATGCGGTTGCCCAAGTAGTAGCCTTCGTGATTGGATTGCAGACCTACGCCGGAGGCTCCTAGGTGCTCTAGGGCGTAGTTGACTTCGATGATTCTGATCTTGTCGTTAGGTTGGTAGTTTTAAAATCTACGATCATGGCGGGCCACTCACGCGGCCTCGGTAAAGGGCAATGGCGCTACCGCGAAGAACGAGAAGACTCCCGGCATGATATAGACGAGCTGGAAAGACTTAGCCATCTGTAGCTCATCGATACATGACAAGAGAAGTGAAACCAACAGCCGCCAAATACTCGTTCAATAGCCGTGCAAGTGCGACAGACTTCACGGGAGAACCAGGATAGACCACTGACCCCGGTGTTCCCATCGAAAGCACACTGTGCTTGATGTTCGCACTCGCCATAAAGCTCAGATGGGCTTCAAGAGTCCAGTTGGGAGTTGGGGACCCGCCAGCCGAGGGCACAATGGTGCGATACCATGGGGGTACAACATGCGTGTGGACATCGAACTTGTTTCCATTGATAATCCCTGGCGGGATTGATGTGTTGCCGAGATCGTATATTTCTTGTATTGAAATGAGAGCTTGCGTGGCGAAAGGCAAACTATAGAGTTCGATTCCGTCGGCGATGGCGGCATCGACAATGCGGGAAGTGAAGTTTCGCGCCGCAGACGATGCTAGCAGGCAGGTCAAGATAGTGAAGATGTACATGACGTTGATTTTGAGATGGTGATAGTGAGACGTGCATCAAAAGCAGACTGGAAAGACTGTGGTAAAGGCAGGGGCGCACATAGCTTCGATGATGGCGGGTGCGTGGAAACCAGCGAACAAGGCAAGTACATGTAGGCTGTTATTGATTGTGGCTTGCATGAATGGGTCTGCATGTCAGCTTCGCTTCGTTCAAATGTAGTCTGTCGCCACCCGTAGCAGCACGATTTCACAATGCGCCTGTTGCTAATGACATGCTCAGTCACCTTTGAATTGTATGGGCCTGGTGAATTCCAACAGGTGAATTTCACCAAACGCTCTCTTGAGAGTACTGCATGCAGGCATCTGCACTTGAGACTAATTCAGAGGGCGAAATCATTTGTTTCAGATTTACCTACATCAGCCATTTGCGCCACACACGGGATTCGCTTACAATGTACATCCAGCCCGAGGTCTGTCTTCATCCTCCCACATGAACCACCGATTTCTCTCGCACAGTCTGGCAGCATTAGAAAGATCTTGCGGTTTTGTACAAGGAACAGGTGCGGTTGTGGTGCTTGGTTCGCAGGCCTACAGAGATGGCAAAGTCTCCAAGAACACGGTCGCGAGCCAAAAAGTGATGGTGTGAAAGCCGGCGTCAGCCATAGGCTTTCGTGTACAGGCAAGCCCTTGTCCTCTGTGTCCAGGCAACGCCTTCTGGGTTGGCGCATACACATTAGTGCATCAGAAATCGGCAAATAGTATCAGGGATGCCGCACGCCAGCTGTGAGCAGATGCATTTTGTTGGCGTGCATGCGAAGCCGATCTTGCCGTAACGAGGCTTCACGATACTTGTAACGTCCCGGTAGAGTGCATCACCAAGTCGGCATGCTGTCGTCTGCGCACCTCTGTTCGTGCTGAACAGTTTTGTCCTCGCTGTGCCTCATATCGAGAGAACATTTGAGTGCTGGCTTGGTACAACCATGACTCGTCATGTATCGTCTCTTCCGCCACAAATGGGTGCTTTGCGCGATCTTACTCGGTTGCGCGTGCGGAGTGCAGTAAGGAAAGGTCCCTTTGCAGTACAGCTCAGGCTAGAAAGTATTGTGCCAATCCATCACTTCGTCTTCTGTTCGTTGCGGAGCTGCGATTTGAGTGCATCCATATATTCAGACATGAAGCCCTGTTTCGGCGGTTCCGCAGAGCTTCGCTGTATTTCTCGCCAGGCAGCATCCGAACCTTCGTCTTTCGCCGCATCCGATCGCGGCATTGACGTCTTCGATGTCCCGTTTTCGAAGATCTTGGATTCCTCCCGCAGGATAGTACTGTTCTGCTCGCCTCTTTCCGCACGACCTAGCTGCGTTTTAAGCTCGTCAATAAAGTGTTGCGAGAAGCCAGGACCGTCCTGGCGATCGATGTTTGTTCCGCCTTTCTCTTCCCTCGGTAGGCCGTTGCGGACTCGGTGGACATTTTTGGCGACTTTCTCGACGGCGCGGTGGAAGCCAGGTGTACGCAGGAGTTGCTCGACTGCCCAGCGTTCGAGGAGATGCAACCAGGGTGCCATCTCTACTTGCTCGTAGTTCGATTCGTAAGACTCCCCTGTATACTGTTGCGCCGTCACACAGCGCTTGATCTTGAGGGTCGATAGTGCGATTGCCGACGCGGCGTCGAGTGTTACTGATGGCTTGCCTCTCACCTCTCCGTCGGTGGCGCGAGCGGGGATTGATTGAAATTACGGCAGTCTACATGAGCTATAATAACAGACTGATCATCCAAACTCGTCACCCGATTGGCTGCTTCGATCTCCCCCGAAGCCAAATTGCGGCGAGCGAGACAGCCGAAGGGAAATGTACATGTATATGTCGTCGATTCGTGGATCATGTTAGAAATGCATTGTACATACTAATACACTGACCATGAGGTCTCAAAGACTGCTGAGGGTGAGAATTGCTGCCACAATGCGCCATAACTCTACTGACAACCGAAAACCAGACATCCTCAGCACAAACCGTATGCGCATTCTGCGCATGTCGTCTCGCAGGCGAATTACCTGCTTTGACCACAAGGGCTCCTGTTTTTCTGCAACAGAGGACATTTGCAACTTTTCGTCCGCTGCGTCAAGAAGGCGCAGGTTCAGCACCCATAGGGAATGGCTCAGCATGGACCGGCTTCGATCCCAACTCTTCCCTGACTGCAGCGGAGCAAAAGGAGAAAGCAGCATTACGAGCTCGTCGCGAGGCAGCAGAGAAGCAATTGGCAGAGGAGCAGGAACGTCGTAATGCAGAGGCACGACAGGGTGCGGCGGCGCGCCCACGAAGAGAACAGAGGCCACAACAGCAAGCGCAGGGGCGTACGACACAACACCAGGGCCGGAACCAAAATCAAGCGAACAGGAGGAATGGTCGGGATCAGGCTACTTCAAGAGATGGACCAACGATACACAAGCATACGGGAAGCCGCGAAAGCACATCGAATCAGTTTCTTAAGCCGGCGACGAAGCAACAGCGCAACGGGAACCAGCAACAGCAACCTATAAAAAGAGTGGATCGTCAGGCGCAGGGTAATAGTAAGAAAGCCCAAACTCCGCAGAGTCCAGTCTCGGTCCCGGTCCCAAGTTTCTTGAAATCGTCGACGAATGCTCAGAACAAAGAGCCGGAGAAGGAGAGTGGTGGTTGGGGCGTTGGTTTTACAGAGCGCAAGGCACTACAGTATGGAGAAAGACCACCGGAGTCCGAGATCGTCAAAGACCCTTCGCCATCAAACGCCGAAGCTCAGGATCGGAAAAGCGAGACAACATCCAGGCCGGTAAACGCGTTTGGCATGAACGCTGACCCTGTCAAATCCGAGACTGGTTCTATACACGATGTTCTCAACATTCAACCCAGATCAGTGTTGCCGCCGTCAACTCCGAGCAACAGTCACGACTCCCAAGGCGAGACTCAACAACAAGCGCCGCGAGCTCCATCAACACGTGCACAAATCATAGAGCGAAGCCAGTACCGCTTCACCCCATCCGACGACGAGCCTCCCGCACAAGACAACTGGCAAAACCTGCGCCGTCGCCAACCGGAACCTGCACCATCTCCTGCCACAATATCTTACAAGCCGGCCGTCGAAGAAGTGGACGACTCTTGGATTGATCGCCGTTTCGCTGAGCACCAACAAGAGCGTGCGCTCAAACCTCGTGCAAACCCGATGCCATCGCGCGCACCTCGTGAAGCGCAACAAAATCCTCAACGTGGGCAGTCCAGTCCGTTTGCTGACACCTCGAAGCGGAAGTGTGGCAGGTGCGGCCAAATTGGTCATGTGGCTCGCGAGTGCTCGAGCCCATCAATGCGCACAAAGTGCCAGTTATGCGGACAACAGGGACATATGGCGAAAGACTGCCCAACTTCCCAACAAGCACGGAACAACAACCGTGGGTACGCGGGACAAGATGAGCCACAGAGACTTCAGCGTGAGTCTTCGGACTACGGGCGCGAGGTGGATCCCCGCCAGGAGATCATGTCCCGGATGCGTTCGAAGGATACCGCGGAGAATACGGGGGAAAACGAGGAGCCCACTGAGCGTGTGCTGAGATCTCGCAAGTTCCGCGACGATGAGCCAAAGAAGGAAAAGCCCGCTCGTCGTAATCGTTACGACGGAGACGACGACCGCGGCGAACGCCGTTCACGACGTGGTCGTGGTTTCGAGGAAGATGAGGAAGACAGCCGCCGCAAAGCTGGCAGAAAGCAATTGAAGGGCGCTGAAAAGAAGGCTCAACGTGCCGCCGAAAGAGCAGCGCAGCAGTCAGAGCAGAAGAACCAGATCAAGCTGCCTGAGTTCATCTCTGTGCAGAATCTTGCCCAAGCACTGGGTGTGCGATACGAGCAGTTTGTTAACCGACTTGAAGATTTGGGCTATGAGGACATCTTCCCTGGCAAGATTTTCAACACCGAAATCAGCGGCCTGATTGCCATGGAGTATGAGATGGAGCCTGTCTATGATTCCAGCGCGAAGGAGGCAGAAGAGCGCGATTTGAAGGCAAGGCCTGCGGTTGATGAGCAAGACAAGGACCTGCTACCAACTCGCCCGCCTGTCGTCACTATCATGGGCCACGTTGATCACGGAAAGACTACGATCCTGGATTATCTCCGCAAGTCCAGTGTGGCAGCTGGTGAAGCCGGTGGTATCACGCAACACATCGGTGCTTTCAGCGTCCCTCTGGCAGCCTCTGGAAAAACGATCACTTTCCTCGACACGCCGGGTCACGCTGCTTTCCTGGCCATGCGTCAACGCGGTGCTAATGTCACCGACATCGTGATTCTCGTTGTTGCCGCCGATGACTCCGTCAAGCCGCAAACTCTGGAAGCCATCAAGCACGCCAAGGGTGCCGGTGTACCCATGCTTGTTGCCATCAATAAATGTGACAAAGAGTCTGCTGATGTGCAGGCTGTCAAGCAGGATCTTGCCCGTCATGGTGTGGAAATCGAAGACTTTGGTGGCGACACTCAGGTTGTCGAGGTCTCTGGCAAGACTGGACAGGGCATGGATGAGCTCGAAGAAGCTGCCGTCACGCTTAGTGAGATTCTGGATCATCGTGCCGATACAGAGGGTGCTGTGGAAGGTTGGGTTCTCGAAGCGACCACCAAAAAGGCGGGTCGCGTCGCTACTGTTCTTGTCCGGAGAGGCACTTTAAAGACAGGTGCCGTCATCGTTGCAGGCAAGACATGGGCTCGCGTGCGTTCGCTCCGCAACGAAGCTGGTGTTGCTATCAAAGAAGCTGGTCCTGGTATGCCTGTCGAGATTGATGGATGGCGCGACCAACCGGCCGCCGGCGACGAAGTCCTACAGGCTCCCAACGAGCAAAAGGCCACTTCAGTTGTCGAGTACCGCCTTGAGAAGGTCGAGCGCGAGAAGACCGCCGAAGACATGGAAGTCATCAACGAAGCACGTCGGGTCGAGGCAGAGAAGCGCGAGCGCGAGAAGGCCGCCGCCGCAGCTCTCAAAGCCAAACAGCGCGAAACTACCGAAGACGGTGAAGTCGTCGCAGAAGATCCCGCCCCTAGCCAACCCGAGCCTACCACCACCGGCCGCATCGAAGTCCCCTTCCTCATCAAAGCCGACGTGTCAGGTTCCGTCGAAGCGGTCGAAGCTTATATCATGAGCATCAGCTCGCCAATGGTCGCGCCTCGCGTCCTTTCGACTGCCGTCGGACCCCTGAATGAATCCGATGTCGAGCTTGCCGCTACCACCCAGGGCCACATCATCGCCTTCAACTTGCCTTCGAACGAGGGTCTGAAAGCCGCAGCGAACAGCAAGGGCGTCAAGGTCCTCGAGAACAACATCATCTACCGCGTCCTCGACGACGTCAAGAGTGTGCTCGAGGAGAAGCTCCCGCCCATCATCACGCAGCGCGTTCTCGGCGAAGCAGACCTCGGCGCCGTGTTTGAAATCGGCGTCGGTGGCAGGAAGACGATGAAGATCGCGGGTTGCAAGATCAGGAACGGCGTCATTGGCCATGGTACGAGGGTGAGGGTCATGAGGGGCGAGGAGAAGGTTTACGACGGTACGATCTCGTCGCTGAAAAACGTCAAGAAGGACGTGCAGGAGATGCGCAAGGGTACGGAGTGTGGAATGGGCTTTGATGGCTGGGAGGGCTTCGAGGTTGGTGATCAGATCCAGACTTATGAGGAGAGGAGCGAGAAGAGGACTTTGTAGATTTTACAATGTATGATATAGGCATAGATCATGTACACTAATTCCTGTACAAAAGTTTACACAGTTGCAATATTGAATGCTCTGCCGTCTTTCACCGCGTACTTGCCTAAGTGCTTTGGCGTTGTTCACGTTCTCAGCGGCACATACTGGGCATGTGTACAACAGCGATTCTCCAGATGACCCGGCTTGGCATTGATTGGCTGAATTCAACCTCATACGAGTCCTTGTATCGCGACGTGCCTGTTACGGATCCCGACAATCGCTTAGAATGCCTCCACTTTGCTACAGGCGGGTTTATGCTGATTTGAGAGGATTTTTTAAGCGACGGCGGTGACTATATGTTGTTGGATTCGATTCTGGCGAGTGGGAGGACAGACAATACAGCTGACCACAACATAGACAGACGCTATCGAAGCAACGACAATGCAGACATGGAATCCACGATTTTGTGAAAAGAAACCATGCCTGTACACTTCATATACATACATGTACTGAACGGGTGTATGTATGTATAAAGTCAGGGGTCGGAGCCAGGTCCGGCAGAAGGAGCACTCCATTCGATCGCTATGAAGCATTCACGGCATGCTCAGAACTGCAGAGTTGCATTCGAGACGCGAGTGGATTCTCCATGTGCCATGTTCATGGGGTGGCTCTATACTCGAAGACGTACGGCTCCATATCTCCTCCGCCGTCAAGACCTGGACTTCTTCCTGAAGCCCTCAAACACATGCGATGACGCCGCAGGCAATCTGAGGCAAGTGCGCTGGCCTGCATTCCCGATTTGCAGAGACGAACTGCGAAGCCGTCGAGGTGGATTCAATCCCACCGTCCCATTCACTCGGACTACACTGACCAACCCAAGTACTGTACCGGAAAGACTGCTGAGCCTGCGGAGCCCGCTGAGCTACAGTACACGTACACACACACCCACGATTTGCCTCGCAGCTCACGGACTCGTATTTGTCAGCCAACTGTGCCGACATCGTGCCTGGCCCAACGGATCGCGAGCCAGCGGCTGGACAATGTGCCCGAAAAGTAATGCCTAAGCGTGGGTCGATTGCCAGGTAAACGCGATGCCGTGAATCCCCTTGACCGTCCCAGCGACATCTGCTTACAGACGCTTCTTCGAGGATTCAGTTGCGCGTGTGCGCCTTGCCGGAAGCGAAAGACCAGAGTGCGTGCTTTCCCTGAAACCACCACGCTGTGCTGAAAACCCGTCCGAGATCGTCCACTGACTTCGACCGCAGTGCGATGGTTCGCGCCCAACTTGCAGAGCGTGCGAACAACGACGGGTCGAGTGCAGATACGATGTCGAAGAGGGCATCACACGGACCGCCGCCTTGAAAAGCAAGCTTGAGCAGCTCGAACTGGACTACGGGAGCATCGTCGACCTCCACTATCGCCTGAAACACGGTCAGCCAGACGAAGTAGCAGCCCTTGTCAACCGCATTCGAGCAGAAGACTATCCAGATGTGAGAGCGCCCTTGGATCCTGGCAGCGTCACGAGCGACGGCCATACAGACGAGCCGGAATCCAGCGAAGACATGGCCAGCGAAGACAACTGGGAATCTTTCAACACTCCCCCAACAGCATATGGCGAGATGTCGTCACGCAATCAGTACACGGCAGCTCCTTTCTATCCCGACAACATACCCATCGATCCTGCGTTGGCCGGACTTGATGCACAGGTCGGTCAGTACACGCAGCCCAATACCACCAACTTCAACCAACAAATGCCAGCGCCCATGCCCACACTCTTCAACCAAGACCCGAACCTGAACATTTTTTGCTTGCCGATACCTGAATCGGGATCGCCGGTGTCTCTAAGACAGCTGTTCCAGACACATACACCCAACATGCTCCGATCGAATCTGGTCAATCTGCGTCAAGGCATGTCTCTACAAATCAGATCAATGCCCGAGGCTTGCTCCGCATACACCGAATCCCAGGTCGAGAGCCTAATCTCAGACGTGCAATTGCACGGAGATCATGACATTCAAAAGTCGCGACTATGCGAGCTCAGCAGCATCGCTGCCGTCGCTGCGCAGTACCTCCGAGGCCATCTGCAGCCTGGAGTCTTCGAATTCTTTTACGGTCCGTTGGCTATACTCCAGGAGCTCTGTCGTGAATATCCATGCGCTGACATCTTAACCGCTCACAGATGCTGCAAAACATTTTTTCGAGGACTGTATGCAAGCTCCACCGCCTCATCTAGTCCCCCTCAAAGTTTGCGCTATGCTCGCCCTGGCGAACATTCTCAGCAAGTCCTTCCTGGCCTTTGCATACATTGGTAAGTGAGCCGTGTAGCCGCTTAGCCGGATAACAGACGATCACCAAGACCATTCACTAACCAAGGGTCCACCCAGACTTGGGACTCTCAATAGCGCGCAACCTCGACGATCCCACAACAACAAACCCGCAAACCATGCACCGACCGGACTACATAGAAGCAAAGCGAGTCCAGGTAGTCCTGCTATCGCTACGAGGTCATGCGTACGAATACGGCGGGCTCGGCATCGCTGCAGAGCAATCATAAACGACGGGAGCGCGAAGATACCCGGATTGGAATTGTCGCGAGACGTGTTATTCACAGATAAGAGCACGGGAGAGAAGCCAACATGGGAAACGATGAGCGGACCGAAAGCGGAGGAGATCTCCGACACAGCAGATGAGACCACGAAGTGCTCACTACGATTTTCTATCCTGGGGTGGCTGTTGCATGCGCACGCGCCGGATAAGTCTTCTGGAGGGCTGTCTTTTTTGATCGTCCACTGCAGGCCGAGGTATGGCGCATGACGATCAGATTCACATGGAAAGAGCGCCAGCAGCTCTGCGGACTTTTGCGAAGTGTTTCGGAGGGACAGAATGGATCGAGTGATTGATTGATTGATATCGAGCGTTTGCAGCCAAAACAGACTTCAAGACCCGGCAAGGGAAGATGCTGATCTGGTAGGATGGACCAGCCCAAGTTCGATCAAGAAATGAATGAAAGATCTACCATCGGCTGGCATTTATTTCAACAAGACATCGTGCGTTTGTGTGGATGATATGCAATGTGATGCCTGGAATTTTTTTTTCTCTCTCTGTTGCAGCCCAGCGAATGAAGTCCTGGTCTTTGGATGAGCGTGGTCTTGACGGTTCACGTGTGTGGACATCGCCGCTCGCTATCTGCGCATACATTCTGCGCGTTTGGACGCAGGCCTCCGGCGTTGATTTACTCTGGTCTGATCAATACATTTCATCTCAATCTTAATCGCTCTTGCGGTTCTCCAAGTCAAAGACAATGTGATGGGTGTCCTCTGGCATGTCGAGGACCTCGCTGTCATCTACAGTCGGAGTTTCTACTCCCATCACCAGAGAGGAGAAGGTCGTACCTCTGTCTTCTCTCGCTCGGTTGCGAATGACTAACATTCCTGATCGCACAAACTTACAGTGAAAGACATGCGGACTGGACGCCAAACATGAAGCTTTGACGACAGACGGCAGGAACACTGTTAGGGGAGCGAGCGATGTTGTAACTAGCGAGCTGCGATTGCAAAGCTCGTTGAGTCGTAGTTGTGGCTTCTTGAATATATACCTGGGTTTAACAGTTCAGAAAGCAAGCAACAGAACGAACGATTCCCGAACCAGACTCACCCTCAACGTTGGAGTTGTGTGATCCAGATTGGACGTACATCGGCCTGTCTGCGTTCTTCAGGGTCTTGGAGTTGAAAATGACTATGTATCGCGATGGTCGCTTGGCCGGCTCGGTCACCAACACTCAATCGCTATGATAACTGGATTGACATTGACCGATCGCATTCCTCTTCACCTCTTTCGCTATCGGCCTAGGGTGAATCTGTAGGCGGCCAGGATTTAAGAGGAGAAGGTCATGCGTGCGTGCTTCCTCGGTCAAGATCTCACCAATGCTACAGTATCAATCGCCCGAACGAATAATTCAGTCGTTCATTCAACCGACATATTGTTCTTCCGTCCTACAGTAAAAAAAATCCGGCCGCTTAACCATGTAGCCATCTAAGCACCTGATCGCCTTAGTAAGGCAGCTTGAACGGTGGCCAGCTCTGTAACCTTCGGATAACCAGTACTAAGAAATTGGCCGTAAATCACACAGAGCCATCGAGGAATAACGAAGCGCGCGAACGAACAAGCGGGCATTCAACGCCTAGGCCGTCGAAAGAGCTTAGGCTTCGGTCTGAGTGAACGAATGGATCAAGGGACACAGATGACAGATATCGCCGTAGGACGAAAGATGATGCTGAGAGAAAAAGAATTTGTAACTCCCTCCGATCATTCGCTTGGTCAGTCACAATACTACATGCGCTACAATTTCGATGACGAGGACAAAACATGTTAACGCGAACGACTCCGAAACGAAAAGTGCCGTATATGCCGTCTACATTACCAACAGCAGTTAGTGGTGATCATGTAGGTAGTAGTAACACAAACAGGACATCGAGTTTCATGGAGCACGGGTCGAAGAACGGACAGAAACAAGCACGCACGACGAAAGGAACAAATCGAACAGATACAGAAGAAACAGAAGAAAGGAAGCACATGGATAACCTACCACATGACCACAAGCCCGCACACCTTGCACCTCTCGCAACCAAACCACCCGTGCCACCAAGCCGGGTATACAAGGCTGAAACGTCCACCACCACCCGGAGATTTTTGCGATTTGCCATCTGCCACATGCAAGCCTCAAGCAGTATTTGCATTCGCATTTTGCATCATATACATCGTATGCATCATTGCGCATGTACCGGCGCCGACGTTGGTGTCAGGCGTGCGAAACGCCGAGGCGAGCGAGCGAGCGAATAATTGAATTGTTGTGTGAAAGGATGAGGACGAGGACGCCACAGACGCCATAGACCAAGGCGCCAACAACATCCGGTACCATACTTGTGACTGTGACTCCCTCATCACGACTGAACAATGATGTAATGTAAGGATACGACACGACGTCCTGACCCAACCCAAGCACACAAAAAGGAAGCAGACCTCAGAAGAGGCTGGTGCCACGCGCTCGCTCATACACACGCAGGGACCGCAGGGATGGGCTGGGAAGCACAAAAGGTACTAGAAGGTACCTCGCCTGTGCCACAGATGATGATTCCGATGACGCCGATGATGGCAAAGTATCAAAGTTCACCACCTACCGTATGATGCTTGCAGAACATCGCCGTTTCAGCAAATTACAACCCCGATCCACCGCATCGAGAGAGGGGGAAATCGGGGGACATGGGGGAATGAGGGATGGACGACTGGGGTGCTAGGGTGGTTGTTTATATTTGGGGGTTACATTTATTTATTGGCTTTGCTTTGCTCCCCCGATCCGATCCCCGGGTCGGTCGGTCGCTTGTATCGCTGGGTCGCTGCTGCTGGGCACTACTATCCATGGCACTTTTAGGCTTGGGGCTGGGCTGTGGCGGAAAATGAAGGCAAAAAGGAAAAAAAAGCAGGGCCTGTTGGAACCTAGACCGCACACACCCCTCTCTATAGATCTGCCGGGTGGAAGCACGCGGAAAGTGGCACAGTGGCTGTGCAATTGCTTCCCTTTCCACCTTGCTCGAGCTAGCATGACCGGCTAGTTACTATTTTGCCTTTTGCTTTGCTGTTCGTTTATGCTGCAGGGCACCGCGCCCGCGTGCCAGGGTAGCTTGTGGGTACATGGCATCCTGCGTACGAAGGCAGTCACGAGGTGGGAAAGCGGTGGAAGGTTGACCATCGATGCAGAGAGGAGAGGGGACATAGAGGTGGAGGTGGAGGTGGAGGCTGGGGTCAGGTTGCGTTGCGTTGCGTTGCGGTGCGTTGGCGTTACGGTGTCCACATGGTTGGGGCCGAGGCCTTGTGCTTATGCCTCTCCTACAGAACGATTGGGGAAGTATGTTCTCTCCGCGGAATGGGAGATTGAGAAGGGACATGGTGACAGCTTCGAGGCTTGAGCGGACTGGAATTTGTTTCATGTTCACCCGAGGACGGGAAGTAGGAAGTAGGTGTTGGTAGCCTAAGCATGTGATTTGAGGGTATCATCGCGACTTGATTGAGAAAAAAGGCCTCCCCAACCGATGGCCAAGGGGGCGGGTCATGCATGTGTTTGTACTGTCATGAAATTGTTTGCAGCCTTCGAGGGAGTCCCTGATAGAACCAAAAAAGAATCGTGCCGTTGATATCGATATTAATCCGTAATGTACTATTAATTCGGAACCCACAGGTATCTTTCCCAAAACCGGAACGCAAAGTGGGTATCATCCAAAGAAGGGGTAAGAGAAAGAAGATAAACACAAGGAAAAGAAGAAAAGGAGACAGACGCTGGGCAGCTGTCCGAGGCCAAGAAGTGTGATCTGGCCTACCAGGACCAGAGAGCGTGAGATTCCAGGTCGCTAAATGCAATTCAATGTTTGCATCGTTGGACTCGTTATGGTCGTTACTAGGGAAAATTTCTGTTGCTTTGTGACTTTCCATGCTTCGTGCGGCCAGCGCGTAGTCGATTAGAAGAGAAGTCGAAGCTCGTAGCCAGACGTGGCAACGTTGTTGAGAGTGGCGATGTCGCCGTCGCATTGCAGGTCGACATCGCTCCAAGCATCGCCTGCCATGCCCGGTGACTCTGCAATCTCGGTGAACTCTGCAGTCATGTCTTGACCTTCTGGGAGCTCGCGGACGCAGTCATCGTCGAAAAGAACGTGCAAGCCCTGGCGGTTGACGCGAACAGTACGGATAATGTCCGTGGGTTCAATCTCGCATTTCGCAGCCACTGCGTTGATGAAGTCTTTGTGGGTGCGTTTTGTGAGGTAGACGGCACGGTAGTAGCTGTCAGTGGAAGCCCTGTTGGCAATCCGCGGCTGAATGTAGAAGCATGCCACCGGCTTGACCGTCCGCTCTTGCGGTGGCTGGTAACTTTGATCAACACCCAATGCTTCAACCCATCCGGAGACTGTGCCACTCTTGGGTGAAAGTGTCTGGACCTTGATTGGCTGTTGGTCAGGTGGGCTTGCGAGGTGTTGTGGGTTCGCCGCTTGGAGATCACCAATCGCAGTTTGTGGCTGGGCACGCCAATCGTTCGAGTTCATACGAGATACTCCGGCAAAAGGCGTCGGCAGCGTGGAATCTCGGCGGCCTTCGCTGAGAGACTTGCTGCTTGGAGTCGGTGAGACCAAAGACAAAGCATCGGCGTTCTGTGCACTTTGCTGTTCCCAGCTGGAGTTGTCTGTAGGCTCGGTCTTGACCTGATCAGACTCGCCAGGGATTTTGACCGGGTGGAGATCAGGGTCGTCTTCTTCAGCGCCACGGAGATACAAAACAGAAGCAGGTCTGGTCGAGCTGAACATGTCTTGCAAGGTCAAGAGTTTCGACTGAAGGTCGTCCTCGGCGCCGCCACGGGCAGCGTTCGTCGCAGACGAGTCCACTGACCAGGTTCTCCTGTGCTTGGCTACTTTACCAGGCCTGTCTACAATGCCGGCCTTTGCCATGAAAGATCCGCTGCGCTTGCGTTTGCTGTTGTCTCGCATGCCTGATTCGATCTGGGCGATTTGCTGGTTCATCTTGTCCATGGTCTTCTTGACATGGGCAACGTCGTTCGAAAGCTTGCGCTCTGCGCCATGGTCGCGGAAGAGCTTGACTTTGCAGAAGCACACCTCAGGGTCTGGAGAGGGCTTGGTGCTAGAAGACAAGTCTTCAACGATCTCTGTCTTGGCGCAGAGCCGGACTGGGATGCCCTTTACGCCTTTGGAGTGGCTGAAGTCGGTGGACAGGAAGTTGAAACGAACAGCGATAGCGCATTCAGACGATCCGGCTGGCGGAGTCCAGGTCACGCAAAACCCGTCGAACGAGGCGCTCTCGAGCTCGACCTTGGGTTTGCTTGGGTCCTCCGTGCCAGTGGCGGGCGCAGAATCGACGTATTCGACGGCTTGAAGACGACCTCCTCTCTGATGCGCTTCGTTGGTGCCTCTGCCTTCTTTCCAGAGCTGCCAACAGGCTGCAGGCTTCTTGCGTTGCTGTTCGTCCTCGAAGGACACGCGAACGAACGTGCGGTATTTCAGTGGAGCAATAGGCTGTTGCATGTGGGTGTCGACAACGTTCAGGGTGTACGCTTGGCCTTTGTTGAGATATGTGATAGGGATTTCGTCAGAATGCTTGATCATTGCCGTTGGCGCGTTGAGAGTCGCGTGGTAGCGGAACTTCTCGCCGTTGGGATGCATCGATGGTGGTGGCATAGATTGGTGGAAGCTCTGAGGGTGCATGAGCAGCTCGGGCGACTGATGCTGAGAGTGCTGCGCAGTGTCCATGTCCAGGCTGAGATCTCCGATAGGAGAATCCTCCATGCGGCCGTGATCGAAACTCGGCTGGTGGGTCAACTGGTGAGCAGCAAAGGTCTGCTGCGGTGGCGGTTGATTGTGCATCTGGTGGATCTGGAAAGGGTTCATGTTGTGGAAATGCTGTTGCTGCTGGTGTTGAAAGTGGTGCATCTGCGGTTGGAAAGGATTGAAGGCGGCAGGATGTCCAGCATGCAGACCACCGTGCATCGTTCCTTCCGAAGTAGGCATGGATAGCGGCGTTCCCAGGCCCATGTGGAATGGAGTGTGAAGATCTCCAGCCTGTGGGTGGAAAATGGTGTTTGTGCCGCCAGGCGTGGGTGTGTAGTAGCCTGTAAGCTGGTTGCTGAAGTTGAAGCCGTGATTTCCAGCATCCATGAAGTTTGGCGTCAATCCAGTTCCAAAGCTCCATGGTTCGTTCGTAGACGGCCTGGGAATGGGATCGAGGTTCTGTGCATCCGAAGGGTTCATTGTCTTCGCGTCTAGCGATTGATCGTCTGCGGCAACGGTAGATCTAGAATATTGTTAGCAATTGCCCTCACAACACTGCAATCGAGTGCCCAACAGCGCGTAGGCGTGCAAAAGTACGTACATTGGGAGCACGGACGGCGCAACGTCGAGAGCGGTCGCGCCGGGCACGACGTGTGACACGTCGGGAGAAGAGGAGACAGTGGCATTGTGGACGATGCCAGGGAATTTGGACTTGAAGGTCTCGTAGAGTTCTGCAGGCGGCTTCTGCGAGGAGCGTCTGCATTGTTGTGAGGTTTGGTTAGCTTGGGAATCGCTGAAGCCAGCTGATCGGTGGTGTGGCCGTGGAGGCTTTGCACCGAGAGGCTGTACACTGCACACTGCACGCACCTGGTGAACATGATGATTGCGACAAACCGGTCAACGGTCAACGGGGCATCGGGAGGCTGCGGGTTATGTAGCAACTCAGCAGCGGTTGGCGAGCCTTGCTACTATAACTGCTGTAGGCGCGGAGGGCGGAGGGGAGCGAGGCGAGACAACTAGAGATAGATAGATCAAGAGATGAAGGTCGCAGAGGAGACACGGACGAGCAGCAGCCACTTCAAATGACCGCCACAGCCGCTAAGGCAGAGCTACTACTCGTGTACGCCAAAGGGTCCGAGCAGACGTGCGGCGGCAGCACCCCTCTAGCACCAGCACGCACAGGAGGACGCCGCACACACCAGCCCGGCGCACATGCCTGCAGACGCCCAGCAATGTCGCTCTGCCGCGTGTTCGGTTAGGCCTAGATGGGGCCCACGTTCACTTCCTCTGCCGTCGACGCCACTTCTGCACCGCCTCACGAGGCACACCGCAGTGGCTCGGTCGGGCCTTGGCCCAAGACGGCATGGTGCATTGCAGCATGCCGCAGACCTAGCGGCATGGCAGCGCCTCTCTAGTTCGGTAGTGGCTGTAGTGGTGGTGGCGTGTGCCCCTGCAATCTGCTAGCAAGCAGTGGGCCCTTGTGGCGCAGCAATGCCTCTGTCGTCGTGTTGATCTTGTCGTATCGTGTCGGGTCAAGAGCTTCTTCCGCCGTTTCCTTTGGGCACGAAATGCGTCGTTCGTCCGTTTCGCGCTCGTTCGCTTGGCCAATGACCAGACATACGACCCTGCCTCAAGCATCAGCCCTGCGCAAAGTCGTCCGCGCGCGCCTAGGCGGTCTACAGGCACTGACAGCACCGAGACCCCAGTATCACAATCTCGAGCGTTGGCCCGCTGCCGCCCTGTCATTAAACTACCATGAGGGCGCGGCGATGTTGCCCTCTGAGGCGGCGACGCCCGGCTTTGGATCCTAGGCTCGCGCTCGCGATCGATTGGACTGTAGGCTGAAGCTCCTCCCAGGAGAGAGGAGAATTTGTCGCTGGAGGTGATACTATATGCCGTCTGCCGTCTGCCGTCCACCTATCTCCCAGACAGTAGTAGACTTCAACGTGGGGTTCAGCCACGGCCGCCACAGCAAGCTGCGCTGGCTTCGCGGGAAGATAGTCTGCGTCGCCGAACGAGATCTGCACCACGGTGCTCCCGCGTGCATTCTCTCAAGCTCTTTGGATGGCCGCCTAAATTACTGTTGTTTCTATTCTCATTATTGTTGTCGATCGTGAGAGCCGAGCGGTCGTGATCCTTACAGTTGCAGTCGTGTTGCAAGTACTTTCCCCGTCCATCACCGCGGCCAATTATGTCATGTCGATGTCTGGAGGTTTCAACGATGTTCCCGATCATCACAAGGCGGGACAACACGTGCTGGAAGCCTCTCACGCTCATAAAACGAAAGTCGAAGCGAAATTGAAATGAGCGCCCGCCATCGCGCTTGGGCCGGCGAATCAGAGGAGAGATCTGCTATAGCACTCGCGATCTTGAAGTACTAAGTACCGGCGGATTATTATTGCGTTCGCTTGTGAAGAGACTCGCGTGTACCAGAACCTAGTCAGTGGATATTCGGAAGTGAGATGAAGGAGGAAATAGCAGCTTGGACACCTTCACACCCTAACAGTGACGTCCTGATGATGCCAGAAACAAAAGATTGTGGATGTAGAGTAGGGGAGGGATGCTTTTTTTTTCGCGTGATGGTAGAGTAGACGGGGATTGTCCAAGTGCCATGGGCCCTTCTCGCCTACAGTAGAAGTAGCGATACTTAGTTTAGCACTCTCGCGAGCACGCCACGGCCGTTAGACGATGATTCCAATGATCAGGTGGCAGTGCACAAAAGCAAGCCACAAATTGTGGCACAGGGCTGGGACGATCTCCACGCCCTAAGCCCTTTGACTTTTGAATCGTTTGTCGTCTGCGACCCGACCAGACGTTTGGGTGTGTGATTCGGTGTGGGTGGCTGGGTGGCTGACGCGGACTTGTGGATTCTCCTCTTCTCTTCTGTAGCAGAAGATACAGAGGTACTGCCAACGGTTTGGTGAAGATCGTCCGGTTGAACTGCTCGCATCCTCACGCCGAGTCTACTTCCTTCGTGCTTTCGTGTCACACCGACAGTGAACTACTGCTGCTGTCGATAACATCGGAACACTCCGGGTGAGCCACAGTTTAGCCACACAAACACACACACATCCAAGCAGCGATGGCGTCAGTGTACGCGACGCGAGCAGTAGTAGTAGCACCAGAGCAGGTGACTAGTCACGAGGATACCACACGCCTTTCTGAAAGAATCGCTGGCACGCTACTGCGTGTTGCAAATCCTAGGTCCGACGGCGGGGGTTTGGACGTCCACCACGGCAGTCGGTGAGAGAGGGAATGGGCACCGAGATGGCCGCCAGAGAAGGTGATCGAGCGGCGGCGTTGATCGGTGACATCTGGTCCATTCCAGATGTTTTCCCGTGACCGTCCCGGGTCAAGCCGTGTGTATCGCAGGTGGAAAAGACCACCGATGTCACAGCGCATTTCGTCTGTCACAGCGCATGTCACGCGGTCTGCAGCGTGGTCCTATCTTTCTGCCCCGCCAAGGACCCAAGCCCAGCCAGAACCGATGCACCCGGTGTCCGCCGCTCCAGCCGTTTTCTTCCAACGACCGAACACATGTTCGATGGAACAACCTTCTCTGCGGTGTGTATGTGCGTCTAGCCGTGACATGACCACAAACGTTTATTTTTCTTTTCGGCGCTCCGAACACTTGAAACACGCTATACTCCTGCTTATTAGCCAGGTGGCGCCCGGCAACGTTAATTCCACGCCAATCGATGGTCTGTGATTTGTTTCCTCTCTTCAAGTGACTTCACTACTACCGTCCCTTGCCAGCTCATCAATCTCCCATACCGCTCTCCACAGAATCGACCTGACATGCCACCGCCGGTACATGATGCATTGTGTCATCGTTAGAAACGTCCACGGTCCCAAGGACAGTGACGATGTCGCTTCCAGATCGCCCTGTGATTCCGCCGTACCTTGCAACCGTTTCATGTGGTTGCTCTGTCACTGGGGTACCTACTTTGCACTGCCATCGAATGTTGACCATTGCAGCGTGAGTTGATCGGGGTAATGCGACGAGCCCTACGCTAATGCAGGTGGTGCTGTCTTCAAAAGACCATTGAGAGTGAAGAAGTGCGAGATCAGAACGACCGCCACCAATACATCCCGGTCTTCCAAGAGGCGCAGTGCAGCAACTCGACCCTATACATCTGTTCCGCTTTTCCGTGTCCCGCGGCGCTCATCAATCCTTCTACTACTCTGATACCACGACGTCCTCGTCATCCCCGCCCTGGCGAGAGTATGCATATGGACGAGCATTCTCGTATTGGTGCCCAGATGGATGCACACTCACATCGTGCAAGGGTTGAGAGCGGCTTGCGACAGCACTTCGCGCAGAAGCGCGTGTTTTGCCACTCGATCCGTTCGAGCAGTCTGCAATGTCACTGTTCTTGGTGGACACTGTGCTTCCAACTGTCGACATACCGGCGCGTGCGGCGTTGGTGTGGTCGATCATGAGTCGATGGCTTCCAGACCCTGCAGCATCGCTCAAGCTGAAGCCATGCCTTCGATCAGGCTGTACGCGATTGATGATCCGTTCAGCCGGTCGTGGTATTGTTGTATGCGATACACTCCGAGGATCATGATGCAACGAACGCGAACTGTACACAGAGCTGCCGCCAGAGCTACTCCTTTGTTCTGAGTACTCAGGATCCATCATAACGGTCAGCAGGCTGCCCGTCGAGTCTTCGCGCTGCTGCCTCGGCTTTGCAAACGACGGGTTGTGCGCTGGGCTGGGTATCTTTGATGTCCTTCGACTGTCGTTCGTGCGGGCTGACGTCGTTGGACTGGACTCAATGGGCGAGAGGTTTACAGGCGCAGCTGGCAGGTGTCGAGCGGCTTCTGGGAGTGCTGGCAAGGAAGCGCTTTTACGAAGCAGACTCTCCCGGCTGGCATACTCTGGGTGTATTGCTCCCCTGGCACCGGTGTCATCGCCGACTTCAAAGGAAAATCTCCGTGGTTCCAAGCTGGTATCAAGACTGAGCTGAGGTCTCATTCTGTTAATGAACCCCATAATGTGAGATGGCTTGCGAACGGGAGCTGTGATGTCCATTTTTGCAAGAGACGAGTCGGCTGCACGTTGCGTCTTTAGCTTGTCCATGTACTGCGCATCCGCATCTCCCTTCGATCCTTGTGGGCGGAAGAGCTCGAGCAGTCGCGGCATGACGGAGTCAGCATTGACACCTGTCCTGGACGAAACGGCAAACGCCATTTTGCGGATTTCATCCATCTCACTGTCTGATACAGGGTCCCTAATGGCGTGGACACCCTTGTCACCTGCCTCATCGGGGAGAAAATCGCCTGCGCAGCTGAATGTGGATGCTGTGTCATCGGAGATGCTGATCCTCGCTTCAGCAACACTTTGGGGCTCAGATTCGATTCGCGCTCTCTCTTGGTCTTCCAAATACGAAAACTGCAGCAGTGAGGTGCTGGGCAGATGAGGTGGTGTTCCGAGTGGGAGATGTAGCTCTGCAAGGAGACTTGTTTTCGAAATCTTCTTGGTGAGCTTCTTTGACAGCTTGGCCATTTTGGCAGAAGGTGACTCCGGCCTGCTCTTCACAACGGCTTTCATGGTGGCTGACGAGAATTAGTCGCGCTTCTATTGAGAGGGCTTGGGTGAGTATACCTCTTTGGCCACTCCACGAGGGATCCTCGAAACGTTTGGTCTTCTCCAAGAACTCGAAGACAGTCTCTTTGCCGTCATCCTCGTCATCAGGTGTGGTCATTTGTTTTCTTCGGCGTATGAGGCTGTCCTGCCTCACCAGCGCAACGTCGGCAACGCCACGTTTGCCTCTGGCAATGACCAACTCCAATCTCTTTATCTCGGCCTTGTAAGTACGTCTCTCTTCCTCCCACAAAGTCTCTGCTTGTTGTGTTTCAGATCGTTCAGCAAAACGACTTTCCACCTCTTCAGTAATCCTCCTTTCCAAGCGGTCCCGTTGGTCGGAGAGATCTCTGTATGCTTCGAGGATCTGCAGCAGTGTGCCGTTGAAACCCGCGTCCAGAGCATCGTATGGTTGCGACATAAGACGGCATGTTACGACATCGGTCAGCTGCTCGGCGCTCGGGTTGGGGAAGGTGTCTTCGACTGCCCAAGACGGGAACCTTCGTGTCGGTCCTTCTGAGGGTGCTGAGGTAAGCTCAGGCTCGTGCTTGCTGGCGGTAGCGAAAGGTCCTGACTGCGGTAAATATGAGGATAGCATCGGTCGCAAACCTCTTTTGGGTGTTGCAGGGCGGCTGGATGCAGCATGAGAGGCTGCCAAAGCGGACGGTGGGCGTGTGTCGTTATCCAGCTCCGTCATCTCGGACATGGGCGTGCGAGATCTTGAAGGCGGGATCCTGCGGCGCCATTGGGGGATGTCAGCCATAGCGGTGGCGCGTTGACGTGACTGGGATGGTGTGCAATGGTCTTGTCGGGTTGGGTTGAAGAATGAAGGTGTGGGAGATGGTGCATGAGCTGACGTCGGGCTTGCTATGGAACCAAGGCACGATGCAGTCGCCACGCGACATCCCTTAACATTTACCTTCAGTCGTCGAACCTGGAGATGCGTAACTAGGTACTCGACCCTGAGACATGAAGACAACAGCAGTGATTTACGACGATCTCATACCACATCAAGTGTCAAGGGATACCGTTGCCGTCAGATGCTCGATCACGTATGGCAGCCGAGATGTTTCAATGCAGCCCTTCAAGCACCAAATGGTACAATAGCCGACCTTGCCCTCAACAATAGCTTCTACACGGGAACCGTATCGATGATCAGGACGTTGGCAGGACGTGGCGGCTCTGTCAACAGCGGTCAGATACCTTCAAATGCACCGCGTAACTTGGAAAACTCAGAGATGCTCAATACTGAATCGTAACTCGACGTCGCTCATTCATTTTATTGTTATACAAACGTTAGTACTAGACGACTCAACAGAAACGAAAGACTCGTTTCATGAATGTCGCCACTCTTCATGCACCGACGCAGACGGAAGAACCGACAACGGTATTTGGTAATGAGCAGGCAGTTCCCGAGAGAACTTGATCTTGGCACGTAAAGATAATCCTTCAGTCTGCCGAGCATGGGAATGGCTCGGCGCTGTACACACATATGCCTTGCGCTCTAAGCAAGCAGCGCTGTTGTTTGAAGAGAGAAGTCCCCAGTTGATGTAGAGAAGAAGGGAAAAGTCAGACGTAACAAACCAGTGGTGAAAGGCCGAGTGCTGGAAATATTTGAAGGTTGAAGGATTCGGGTCTCATAGCCACTTGATCGGAGCTTTGCCAAAAACATATGCGCAAAACTCAACGGTGCCGGCTCGCCATCGTAAACGCCCAGGTGTTTGTGAACAGATTTTCTCAGGTCGTCGCTTAAGCCGCATCCCTCTTGCCCTCCTTAACCTCCTTCTGCAGTGGTTGTCAGCATCCAGTGTCCGGGTGCGCGCGGCAGTGTCGGAACATACCAGTGCCTTCATGGTGCCGTGAAGAGCATGCTTGTGGTTGCGGCGGAACTTGGGGTCAGTACCCTTGAGCGAAGGGTATCTGTTGGTCTTCGGCTTGTGAATGCTGTGTGCGCAATCGCGTTAGCCTCCATTGTCTTGTCTCCTCTTGCCATCGCGCGTTGCATTCGTGCTCGTCTAATTCCAAGGGCTGGTCTATCGTTTCGGGGTTCGGTTTCAGAGGTTGGTCCTGCGCTGGAGGTTTGCGTACCCGTTCTTGTGAGCCTTCTTGCTCTGGTTGTGCTGCGAGCTGTTCTTCGACTCTGCGAAAAGTTAGTACGACGCCGTATATTTCAGCGCATGATTGCTGCACGTACTGGCCATTGCGACGGTTTGCTCGGGTCAAAGGGCTATGAGTCGGCTTCGTTTGGCGTGGGCGTCCAGAACCGGCTGCTTGACGTTCAAAATCATGAAGGCCTGGTGCGCGAAAACGCACAGACCATATCGGGCTTGGCGGGGCTAAGAGTAACCTCACGAACATCAACGAAGATAGCGAAGGCAGTGGAAAGCATATGTGTTGGTACGATTGCATGTGATACAACTTCTGCTGATTGAGTATTGCTTTTGATTATTTTCGGAACTGTGGATATTGAATCCAAGCTCGCTTCATATCGCCGCGCCACCTCTTCGCCTTTGAAAGCCTGCACACTGCATTGCTGGATATGAGAGCAAGAGCATGTTGTGATATACCTCACTGAACACAGTGCTATTCCTTGAGGCTATCGATTCCGTGATCGTCGGTTATTTGCTGCGTTTCATGTCCTCCGGGGTGACATTCACTGCTGTAGAAAAACATTTTGCATAAATATGTACTCCAAATCTTGCTCCATGACACAATCCATCAAAGTACTGCGCGTTCCCGAATTCAACATACCTGATCTACCCGGTCATTGAAGTTATCTTGCCGGCGATGTGTACATACTCTGGAAGCACCCCCAACACCACAAAGGAAGAAGACAAGCCACCTCTAACACCTTTCCCTGCCGCAAGCGACGATTATCGCTACCTCCGCAGTCGTACAACAATCCTGTGCGCCGTATTCAATGCACAGCCTGTCGATGTATCAGAAGAAGACAGCGTTCGCGCTTGGCACGAGTACCAAAAACAGATTGCTTGAATCCCCTACTCCAAACCCAAGCTAACAGCAACAGCATTCTCAGCCCTGGCAAACGCAGCGATGATCCCGATACGCGCATCGCTCCTTTGATTAAACGGCCGATTCACATCGACTACGGCGAAAACGTGCACATACACCCTTCGTGCTTCATCAACCGTGATTGTTACATTGCACATTCGCCCGAGAGTGTGATCAGCATCGGCGAAAACACAATTGTTGGCGTGGGAGCTCGCTTGCTCGGTGTGACACATCCGATCGACTGGAGAGAGAGACATGGGAGATGCGGTATGAGTTTGGCGGCTGATGTGAAGATTGGAAAAGAGTGCTTTCTTGGCGCTGGTGTGACGCTGCTGCATGTCTAGCCACACCCCGGTAATATGTTGTTACTTGATGCTAATACTACTGCACAGGGCCGGAGTAAACATAGGTGACGGCTGCGTGATTGGTGCAGGCTCCGTGATAACCAAGTCCATGCCAGCCTACCATGTTCTTATTGGCAACCCGGCGCGTCCAATCCGAAAGGTGGCGCCCGATGTTCCTGATGCACCTGGCTTGCTGTATGAGGTGGAAGGCGATCGCGTCCTTGTGGTCGGGAACAGATCGAGTGAAGATCAGCTTTGTGAGGAGAGTCTGAGTCTGAACGCTCCAGGCCAGGTCATCGAGGGCTCTGGTCTTCAGTCCACGGGGTGGGCCGAGTTTTGCAAGGCCAAAGCGCCTGTGCTTCATTGCGAATCTGCACTCCATGTGTGTGCCCTCATCGCTGCCGCAGTGTTGGGTTACTGGCTAAAAGTATGATGTGGGTGGGCGCGGTTTTTCGGCGAAATGGCGTTTGGAGTTCCTGAAAGATTTCCACTCTCATGATGATGCATTTTCTCCCATTGCGTATCCAGCAAATTTCGCCTCACTCCTCCACAACCATGGAGTCCTCCACGTCCTCCTTCTTCTTGGTGACAGCTGTACCGTAGCCTGCAGCCGCCTCAGCCTCCTTCTGACTGTAAGGCTCCTCCTTCAGCGCCTTTACACGACGCTTGTGCGGCTTGCCCTTCAGGTGGGCCTTGTAGTTGGCGTCGGATTCGTAGAACTTGGCGCACTGGATGCAGTAGAAGTCGCCAAACGCAGGAAGCTCCTCGGGAACCTGAGTCTCGTGGAATTGCTCCAAGTGACGCTTGTTGTGAAGATCTTCGTGGATCTGGTCGAAGTCGCGCGTGTGACGGCGAGTCTTCTTTTTGGAGTCGACACCACGGATAGCAGGCATGGCGGCGGTGGTGTGTTTTGGTGACGTTGGGTTTGATTCCAGGTGTCCGGTGATCTGTATGCAATCGAAAGATCTTCAAACTTCCGTATTCCAGGCCTTTGCTCCAGCGTCTAGCATGTGAAACTCCAGCGTCCAAAATTTACGCGGGAGCACGGCAAGAAGACTCGGCAGAGTCTCGGGACAGCTGGACTTCACGCCTCGCGAACGGACCAAGTCGAGATCAAAACAGTTGACCACGCTACGATGTTAGTAAGGCGGAGACATGGCGGAATGCGGAAAGTCCATGATTGTCGTGGAGCAGCGGGAGATGGTCAAAACATGCTGTCAGCATCAATAATCCCCACGCCTGCTGTGATTCTGGAGGATAGCATGAATGTAGAGACACATGCTCATGTGAAACAATAATGCTGCTGTGATGTAATGGTACAAGGGCCTTAAAGCCTTCTCCTCCCGCCGAGACCGGTCCTTGGCCGAGAAAATTATTCGGTCACCGGCACCTCGGCGACGGTGGCTCAGATGATGCTGGTTCCGAAATGTTGCACATGAAAGATAGCCGCGGTTGTTACCAGCCACGGATTACCACCACCATTTGCCGGTCCGCCGGAGCGTGCGCGAGACCTAAGCCCAACCTGGACGCGATAGACGATTCGCCTGGTCACGTGTATGCGATGTGAATGCTTCAGTCAGCGATATCGCAGGGTGTGTTGCTTGATAAGAACAAGCAAAGCGTACTGGAATATATCAACGAGAGCTGTCACTACCATCAAACAGAATTCCTAGCTCCGTCAATCCATCAGTCAACCGGTTAACCTGCAGAGCAGCGGGCGTGACGAAAAACGGTAGGGTTGACCACGGACCCGATCAGCCAATCACGCTCGTCTCCAGTCCTCTGACACCGTCCAAGCTCGCCTAAAGCAGCCGAGCCCGCGCGAGCAGCTTCTTCTCCGCTGCTTTCTACACACCACCACTGCACCACCACAACTCTCCTCTCCTCTCCTCTTACCCAATCCCTTCAACACACCCGAAGGCTTGCTGCTGGACCTGCAAAGCCCTACACCACTGCTCTAGGACACTCTACGAGCCAGGAAAGGGTTGATCCATCATGTTCTCCGCCAGAGCCGCAGCGCGGCACATGGTATGTTACCCACGCTATGCGCCTCCTATCAATATGGAGCGATAGCAACCACCTCACAGCAAAGAGCATCACGAACTGACCATCTTCTTCGCGCAGCCTCGCGCCCTGGGCCGTCGCACCTTTGCCTCCGTTCAGGATGCCCCTCTCTCCAAGAAGGTCGAGATGACCAACGCCGAGAAGGGCAACTACATCAACTACCAAAAGATGAGCGAGAACCTGGCAATTGTCAGGGCCAGGATGAACAACAAGCCCCTCACCTTCGCTGAGAAGATTCTGTACTCTCACTTGGACGACCCTCACGGTCAGGAGATTGAGCGTGGCGTCAGCTACCTCAAGCTCCGCCCCGACAGAGTTGCTTGCCAGGATGCCACTGCCCAGATGGCTCTCCTTCAGTTCATGAGCGCTGGCATGCCCAGCGTCGCCACCCCTTCTACCGTCCACTGTGACCACTTGATTGAGGCCCAGGTTGGTGGCGAGAAGGATTTGGCTCGCGCTTACGACATCAACAAGGAGGTCTACGACTTCCTGAGCTCCTCTTGCGCCAAGTACAACCTCGGTTTCTGGAAGCCCGGCTCCGGTATCATCCACCAGATCGTCCTCGAGAACTACGCTTTCCCCGGTGGTCTTATGATCGGTACCGACTCTCACACTCCCAACGCCGGTGGTCTCGGTATGGCCGCCATTGGTGTCGGTGGAGCCGACGCTGTCGATGTCATGGCTGGTCTTCCTTGGGAGCTTAAGGCCCCTAAGGTCATTGGTGTCAAGCTCACTGGCAAGATGAGCGGCTGGACTGCGCCTAAGGGTACGTTTTACCATCCTGATAGTTGCCCAAAGGCTGCTATTTGTTCCTTTGGACCACTGGACTCGATCTGGACCCTATGAGCTAACTTTCAAATTTTCTAGACATCATCTGCAAGGTCGCTGGTATCCTTACCGTCAAGGGTGGTACTGGTGCCATTGTCGAGTACTTTGGCCCTGGTGTCTCTTCATTGTCAGCCACTGGCGCTGCCACCATCTGGTAGGTTTTGGACAAAAACTTCATCCCTTTGGCCTTCACTAACAGCCTCGCAGCAACATGGGTGCCGAAATCGGCGCGACCACCTCGCTTTTCGGCTTCAGCGACCGCATGTACGATTACCTGGCCGCTACCAAGCGCTCTGAGATTGGTGACTTCGCTCGTCAATACGCTCACGAGCTCCGTGAGGACAAGGGTGCCGAGTACGACCAGCTCATTGAGATCAACCTTGATGAGCTCGAGCCCCACATCAACGGTCCCTTCACTCCCGATCTTGCCACCCCCATCAGCAAGTTCAAGGAGGCTGTCAAGGCCAACGGCTGGCCCGAGGAGCTCAAGGTCGGTCTGATCGGCTCTTGCACCAACTCCTCTTACGAGGACATGAGCCGTTCGGCTTCCATTGCCCAGGACGCTCTCGACCACGGTGTCAAGTCCAAGTCTCTCTTCACCGTCACCCCCGGTTCTGAGCAGATTCGCGCTACCATTGAGCGTGACGGTCAGCTCAAGACTCTCGAGGACTTCGGTGGCATGGTTCTTGCCAACGCCTGCGGTCCCTGCATTGGTCAGTGGGACCGTCGCGATGTTGCGAAGGGAACTGCCAACTCGATCATCTCCTCCTACAACCGTAACTTCACCGGAAGAAACGACGCGTAAGAATCTCTGCCTTTACATCATGTCTGTTCATATTCTGACCATCGCAGCAACCCCGCCACTCACTCCTTCGTTACCTCCCCCGATCTCGTTGTCGCCATGTCTCTTGCCGGCACTCTGAACTTCAACCCGCTCACCGACACCCTGAAGGACAAGGACGGCAACGAGTTCATGCTCAAGGAGCCCACCGGTGACGGTCTTCCCGCTAACGGCTACGTAAGCAGACACTCTAAATTCCGTTAATAGAGACAGGAACATTCTGCTAATGATATTCAAACAGGACGCTGGCGTTGAGACCTACCAGGCCCCTCCTTCGGACCGCAGCTCCATCAACGTCCAGGTCTCGCCTACCTCCGACCGTCTCCAGCTCCTTGACCCCTTCAACGCTTGGGACGGCAAGGATGCACTCGATCTCCCCGTTCTGATCAAGGCCCAGGGCAAGACCACCACCGACCACATCTCCATGGCCGGTCCCTGGCTCAAGTACCGCGGTCACCTTGACAACATCTCCAACAACATGTTGATCGGTGCCATCAACTCCGAGAATGGCGAGGCCAACAAGGTCTACAACTTCACCACTGGTGACTACGACGCCGTGCCCGCCACTGCCCGTGACTACAAGAAGAAGGGCATCAGGTGGGTCGTCATCGGTGACTGGAACTACGGTGAGGGCTCTTCCCGTGAGCACGCCGCTCTCGAGCCCCGTCACCTCGGCGGTCTTGCCATCATCACCCGCTCCTTCGCCCGTATCCACGAGACCAACCTCAAGAAGCAGGGTATGCTTCCCTTGACCTTCTCCAACCCCGAGGACTACGAGAAGATCCAGCCCCGCGACAAGGTCGACCTTCTCTGCACTGAGCTTGCCGTTGGCAAGCCCATGACCCTCCGTGTCCACCCTGCGGACGGCTCTGCCACTTACGACGTTCCCCTCTCTCACACCTTCAACGCCGGTCAAATCGAGTGGTTCCACAACGGCTCTGCCCTCAACACCATGGCCAAGGCCAAGAACTAAGCGATTCAAGAGCAAGGGATACACATGATTTTTTGACTGATTCAGTCTGGTAATTGCTTGACAATGCGTTAAGCCAGAGACGAAGGAACAAGAGATATACCCAAATCGGATATCTAAAGGGGAAAACGAACGCAGAAGGCGTGGGGTTGTAGTACTGCGTATATGTTGTGATTTTTATGTTAGGCGAACGGCATTGTACTTTTGTTCTGAAGAAACGATCATCTTAAAAATCACCTTTCTCATTGGCGCCCCTACTATTTTGACAGACTATGGTTGGTCATACTACCGCTGAGAGGCGTGTTTCGGTGGGTCAGCAAGGCTTCAAATGTGCTCTCACCGGTGCAGCTACTGATTTGACAGGAGGAAGTTTCCGATACCACCTTTAGAGACGTCCTATGCCGAGGAGATGGTAGGATTTGGAAGAAGCTCTCTCACTGGCAAGCCTAACCCCTGGCATGGAGATGGAGACGCGTTACGGCGACCGCACCTACCATTCCATTCACGTATTCCTCCAGTCTGCCCGTGACGGTTTGGGGTGGTGTCTACAATGAGCAGCCGCAGAGTGGCACACACCAATTGTCCGAAGCGGTGAAGGACAAGATCCGCGGAGGACACGGTATCGAGCGTTGGGAGGCCTTGCTTTTAGGCAAGTTCAAGATGTCCACTACAAAGGCCCTACGTCTGCTCGATAATGAGTGGTTCAGTTTCGACAGCATTCGCAACAACCGCAGCATTGCTGAGTTTGTTACGACCGTGAGGCGCCTCGCGAGAGAGGCAGAGTTCACTGAGGAGCATGTCAAGCTGTCGCAAGCCTGGTCACGGTTGTAACTAGCGATGAGGGACGTCATCCTACGACCGACTAGAAGGACTACTATCGACGAGTTCATTCGCACCTGCGAAGAGCACGAGGAAACTTGACAAGAAATAGCAGCCCGATACTAGGGTAGGTACAACCAGCAACCTAATCAACAGGCGACGCAACCACCCTAAGCCAACGGCAGTCGTCGAAGCGCGCAACGCTACGACAACCGCCCAACGCAGCAGGACAGGCCGCCGCCAGGTATCGTTGCAATAGGTGAAGGTTGCTGATACGAACTAGTACGAACGAACACTCCGGTGAGAGAATGGTGATTACACGTAGGAATCGCTCTCTCACTGGCAAGCTTGTCGATATTTAGAGAGACGCTCGCTGGTATTACTATTGATGGAAAACCACTCCGGTGAGATGACAGTCTTTAGAGAAACGTTCTCTCAACGGCAAACCCACTGTATGAATTGGCGGAGCTTGCTGGTATCAACACTGATAGACGGACAGTTCCTCGAGTGAAACAGCGACGACTAGAAAAAGCTCTCTCGCTGGCATCGCAATTCTCGTCCCTTACGGTACGTAGCCGATGGCAACACCACTTGGTGATCACCGACTCCTACGAGACATCGTCATCCGGGCGGCGTGCTCTCACTGGTCTTAGTAGATTCGTGATGTACTAAAGCTGCTGGTACCACCACTAACAATGGCTTATCCCTGTGAGATCACAGGGATTGTAACCCGGGATGTGTTCGTATCTCACTGGCATGGAGATCTCTTCGATACACGGAAAGATGCTGATACTAGCATACAGGAGCTATACATGTAATTGTTTAAATGCATCCAATAATGAATGGCTTGGTGCATCCATAATCCACAGAGTTGAGAGCTAGCTGTCTTGATCAACCAATTCAAAGCCGCCAGAAAAGACATCATCACTTTGTTGGCTCACTCCGTTTCTTCATCTTAACATAAGTGTCGTCCACCAACAGGCTGAGACCTCCAAACTCCATCCATTGCGGTTGTCTGTCCTCCGGGAAAGGCTCCAGGTCGAATTTCAGCACCAGGTATGCCAGCATGAGCTTCAGCGTGCTGGCGGCGAAGAAGCGACCGGGACTGTGACCAGAATGTCAGCCCACGAAACCTCCGAATGGCTTTCACTCGATGATGACAGCACGTAAAACGACAGCACGGGACTACTCACCAAGCATGCTTCCCCAACCCAAATGGCATATATTGTCCGGAGATTTGCACCGCACCGGTCTGGCCTTTACCAGCCACTGCTATCTCGGTCGTCGTCGTCGATCTCTCGCTTCCCTCGGCTACCATTTCACAGTACCGGAAAGGCCGGAAAGAACCCCAGTCCTCGCCTTCGCCGGCAAAGCTCGACCGCTGCATGAGCCTCGTGTGCAAAGCGACGTGCGAGCCGCGAGGCAGATACGTTCCATCGGGCGTGTAGAGGCCTTCGGGCGCCACGACTTCGCGCAGCATTGAGTCGTCGAAGGCTGGTTGGAATCGCAACGTTTCGCGCAAAACGGAATCGTGCAGGTGCATGGTTTTCGTGAGGGCTGGGCTTTCGGAGGCTCTTGGGAGGATTTGCGAGGCTTCGGTGCGGAGGGCGGAGAGGGTTGCGGTGCTGGAGTGGTGGGTGAGTAGGGTGGTCATCAGGGTTGTGAATGTTGTGGTTAGGGTGTGTGTTGCGAAGAGGTTGAAGAGGACCATTTTGTTGGCGAGGTCTCGGGATGAGGGCTCGATGGGGTTGGTACTGTGAGCGGACTGTTCGACGAGCCATTGCATGAGATCGTTTGGTCGGTCAGTCTCGTTTGTTGGCAAAGGCTTGCCTTTGGATTTGGCGTCCTGAATCATTTTCAATCGTCTTTCCACTTCAGGCTCGAACATGTCGACAACCTTCCTTCTCCAGTACAACGTTGGCAGGCTCAAGATGGGCATGATGAACCTCTGAAGAGGTCCTGGGATGAAGGATCGGAAGATCAGGCCGGTCAGTCCGAAACACATCCACCACTTCGAGACAGCTTGGAAGTACTCCTCGCTCCGGCAAACAGGCAGGCCAACAATGATCCGGTTCGCAACGCCACAGATAGCTTTTCTGACGGCATCGTTGACCATGATCTCCTTCCATCCATCTCCAGCATCACGACCAGTGCAGAATTGTCTGTCGAAAGCATAGCGGATCTCGTCCAGGATCTCGGGCACACAAGCATTAATCTGCCTCGTCAGATCTCTTCGAATGATCGTGAAATCATGAATGAAAGCATTACTCGGTCCGGGAGCAAGCCACTCAAACGCCAAGAGCTCGTCTTGGACTTTTGACGCAGCAATGAGATCCTCGGGCTGCTGAGCAAGCCACTCGGCGTTATGAGGCGGCAAGACAACGGAAGGCCAATGGAGCGAAGGTCGGATAAAAGGTTTGCCTTTGCTGCTGTACTGTGCAAGTCGTCATCATCGCCGCTCCAGATGATACATGTAATGGGCTGCAATGCTGGCCTACATACCTTTTCCCAGCCTTCTTCCATATTACCACGCTCGTACTTCAAGGCGAGTAGCGTGGATTTTAGCTTGGACCACCTTGTGTTGGACTTTGGTCCCACCCAAGGGATGTCTTTGGGCGCATGGGAAATTCGGTGTAGTTGAAGCGGTATGAGAGTCAGCAGAGGTACTGTAACAGCTGTGACGATGACCAAAGCAAGGCCAGCGGCACCTCTGGTGAATGTGTAGTAGAAGATATCAAGGTAAGAGGCGCCTGGCGGCGTGAGTCCCAGAAACATGACGAGTTGGTGAGTAGATGACTCGACGAAGGCTGTACAGGAAAGCTGTGATAGAGAGAGGAGCGGTAATCCTGGGATAATAAGGACTCATCAAATAGTTGGAAGTACTTGCTAGGCAACTGAGACAGGATATACTGTGCGAGAAGCCTTGGAAGCACCAACACAGGCTGCTAGATTTCCTCGGCGATGTCTGGACCGCCACGTCTCGTCGGGTCATGACCAAATTTCATCCGTAACAGTGTCATGCCACGCCTCAAATGCGAGACTTCGTGCTCGGCGGATATTCTCTCAAGTGAAAGTGATGTCTGTCGTCGAGCTGAACGCGGCATCAGCCTCACGCCGAGATCTTGGCCCGGTGATGATTGATGGCCGATGACCGAAAGCCGATTCTCTGGAAGCATCCCGACTTTACCCGCTCAATCCTGGTGTTCGTCGATACACAGCGACTGTCCATGTCGAAAAACCGCACATATCAGTCAGTCTATCCCAGTATATCTGTCGCCCGAGAGATTGCATTGCAGGCCTCCCGCAAAGGCTTGAAGACGCTTATCTCGCTAGCAACCATGCTTGGCTCCGCAGCTTCGCAGTAGACTACATGGAGTCACTCCCACCCACCTGCACGAACTACACTATTATGTGCATTGTCATTGACTCTGGCTACCAACTCACTGCACGCTCACCGTGGTCTACAGAGCTGAGTTCTACCGGGCCAGGCGCTGTTGCACAGATGAGCGAAGAGCTCAAGGATGCGTCGAAAGAGCTTCCAAAGGCCATGATGTAGCGTCGCTTAATATTACTTTGGTGGTGGGAGAGATCGATACGCGGCGCTGGTCAGTCTTGTCGTCAAGGAACTATGAGAGTCGAGCATTCGGGACCTAGGGTATTTGGATGCTGAGGAAGATTAGTGCAGATTCAATTGATCGGAGATGTACTGGAGCTCGTTCTCACACTGCTAGGTTTCAAATTCAGGTGATGTGATTCCCGATCTCTGATACCACCTGTAGAGTCACGACGATCCTAGTAACATACAGGTATTCAAATTACGACCTCTCTTTGACACGGAGCCTGTGTTCGAATGCGAGAATAGTTGATTGCAGTGCGCCGTCTTATTGTTCGATCTGTGTTGTCGCGATTTTGCTCACAGGGTTAGGGTTGGGGTCGAACGTGGTCGGTCGGAAGTCCATCACATTCTCCAGACGCATTACATATGCGACAAGATTTTCGCGAAGTCATGCTTTTTGCCAACGGCCTCAGCCTTCGGCGCAATCCTTCTTTCCTACATCGCAGTACTCGCTTGTAAGCGCTGCAAGACTCCACCCCGGACGATGGTTCGCAGGTGGCCGGCGTGATCTGCTGGACCTCGGAGATCCTTCGACAGGTGATCGCAGATAAGTATCATAATCGAGCATCATCGATGCAAGTCCGCTAGAAAGCAGATGCCTGCTTCTGAGTACATTCCATCAAATCATTTTGCCCTTCACCATGTCAGCAGAAACCGGCAATGAAGAGTTCAAGGTGGCCATCGTTGGCAAGCCCGCCCCAACAATGTTTCATCGGTATCACTCAGCTAACACCCGCCTCAGGCGCCGGGATCGCAGGCCTAGCACTGGCGATGGCACTGCACAGGAAGGGTATCTCCTTCACGCTCTACGAAGAAGCCAAGGAATACTCGGCAGTAGGGTGAGTGTCCCCGCTCCTCACCCACCCGACAGTAACATGGCAGGATTCAGAACGTCCATTTTGACCTCGATGCAGGGCCGGGATAGGGTTCGCCCCCAATGGTCTACGAGCAATAGATGCCATAGAACCTCGCTTTCGGCCCAAGTATGAGAAAATCTGTGTAGGAAACAAACGCGAGGACGCGAAGAATGTTTTTTTCGAGGGCATGCTGCTGGAAGAGGGTCTAGGTCCGTCACATTCATGTCATTCACGAGCACCTTCGTTGATCAAATACTATAGGTCATGATCAGCCGTGGTACGGCAAGTCGTCTTGGGGACACCCCAACTTCGATCGCAAATCGGTATGTTTTGGTCAAAATATGCCTAAGACTGTACGTGTTCCCACTGACGCCCATATGCCAGGCGCACCGGAAGACGCTACTTGATATAATGACGAGCTTCATACCAATCGAGAGTGTCAAGTTCAGCAAGCGCTTGTTGGAGATTCATCAACATCCCGGAAAGGTTGTCCTTCAGTTCGCTGATGGCGAAACCGCCGAGGCCAGCGTTCTTGCCGGCGCTGATGGCATCAAAAGTGCAATACGAAAGCATGTACTTGAGCCTTCGTATCCCAGTCAAGTTAAGCCGGTATATGCGAACGCATACTGTTACCGAGCTGTGATCCCCATCACTGAAGCATACAAAATTCTTGGAGATCTGACTGATGTCGCAAAATTCTTCTTTGGCCGCGGAAGAGCTGCTATTTGTTATCGCATTACAGGTGGCGAGGTGAATTGAGACCCGATCAAGACTCCCCGGTCCTTGCGCTGACAGATTGTAAACGACAGGAGCTCAATCTGCTGTGGTGTGTTGCCGACTCCAAGTCCTGGAAACTGGATGACGCTGTCACAGAGAAGGTCAGCCATGAGGAGATGATGGCCGACTTCCAAGGGTCAGGTGTAGACGAACGCTTCCGCCAACTCCTCGTAATGGCCAATCCGATCAGATGGGGGCTGTTTCACCACTTGCACACATCGACTTACTACCGTGGACGTGTTGCTCTACTCGGAGACAGTGCACACGCTTCTCTGCCATACCAGGCTGCCGGCGCTGCCCAAGGTCTGGAAGATGCATTGGTATTCTCCGAAGTGCTCACGCGTCTGGTCAGGATTCCCGCGAGCGATGCAAACTTACCGGCCTACATCGAGGCAGGTTCCGAGGCTTATGATTCGGTGCGACGCCCACGAGCCCAGAAGCAACTAGAGCAGTCCGCAGAAGTCGGTCAATTGCTCTTCTTTCAGCATCAACAAGCTGGGGATGATATGAGCAAGATTCTCCCCAGGCTACAGGAAGGGCGCTTCGACTGGCTTTGGTTCCACGACATCCTTGAAGATGTTGAGAGCGCACTGGCAAAGATGGACGCAAAAGTCAACACTACTGCTGAGCTCTGATCAGCTGAATTCTATTGAATGCGCGGTCAAAGGTCATGCACAGCAGTCTGTTTGGTTTCTTGGCATCGCCAGGTGTGTCAAACCTGTCGCAGACTTGGTATTCGATCTTCAATTTTCTTCACAACCTCGACCTGATACATACAATCGAACTTCAGGAATTAACATCGTCTTGTTGGCTGCTTTGCTGGTAGCATAGACATGGAATTGTTTCAGCGACCGGTGCTTAATCCATAAGCAGACTACTGCCATGCAGGATGAGGTCGCACAAGATGCGGCGCGGTCCGGCACAGGCAGCAACAACAAGTCATACTAATACACGATCCCCTCGCGCGTACACATAGACAACAACGACACATCGCGTTGAATCCTACGCACACATCCATCGCCTACGATCAAAGTCTCAAACAATGTCGCCGATTCACAAGGAATCCCACCGATCCACTCGTTCAGAGCTCGAACGCAGCGTGTATGTCCCCTCGCTTCCCCTTGAAAGCTGGATACTTATCTTCTTCCAAAACACCAACCCGACCCACCTGTACACTGTTGGCCGAAAAGTGTGTTCGACATGGCGAACCGAGATTCCAAAAGTCATCGCAAAGAAGTACCTCGAAGATCCGGACATGGTGCAGATCCGCTCCAATTGCCAGGAAGCCTGGCATACGCGTTTCACTTGCCTGCTAGGATCCGAGCTGGGGTTCAGTCACTACCAAGGAACCAGCAGAGCTGTTTTCAAACCAATCTTCATAAGGGGGGCAATCGGACACGCATCACGATTACGAATGCAGCGAGCGACACATCCGAGCGAGGAATGCCAAATCCCGGAGCATAGACGATTTTAATTTGCCTCTCGGACCTCTCCTCGTCAACTCCTGAGAATACGTCGAGACAGTAGACGGAAGACGCGTCAATCTCCCGCCATATCAAATCTGGCTCAAGTGGAGCTCTAACGACACCGAGCTCCCCGGTTTACAGGTCGACTTCGAGAAGGGAGAGATTAGCTTCGAATGGGAGGCTATGCTGGAGCTCTTCTTCCGCGAGGCAGCAGTTCTAGAAAAGTACGACCGCAGGCTCGCGACGGAGGCCATGGATTGGCTGAACGATGAGGATCGTTCGATGTCTGCTGTCTTCGTACGGACATGGAAAGACCGGAATGCCCGAAAACAGCACAGAATGGGGTTGCGACGTGAGCGGATCAAAGACTGGTACCGCAAGATGCACAACCACGACCAGCGCTTCGAGGAGTACCTTGAAGACGTGACTTTGGAGGCTTTTAGACGCCTGGAGTGGCCCGAAAGACGCACTAGGCCCTGTACTGAGGACGCGGACGAGGAGAAGATGATGATGGAACTACGGTATGAGGCTTACGACGTTTTTCGGCTCCTGGGGCGGATCGCTACTGGCGCGAGATACTCGTTACACAACGAAGACGGCTGGGATAACCTTGCCGCCAGACTGCGTTCCGGTGCAACGCCCATCGACGCCAATCGAATACAGGGTGAGATTCTGCGGCCCAACTACGCTCGCCATGGAGGCAAGAATGTACAACTCCCCTTGACTGAGGAGCCGGACTCCACGAACTGGTCTGCTGATGGGAGCTTGCACCTGTCCGACCACTTCCCAATTTGGGTGACGAATGCTGATGGCGATTTTGTGCAGACTTCCCTAAGAGAAAACGACGACTGCCGCTTGGAGGCTTCTTCCACGAAAGCAAAGGTGCACGGAAGACGGAAGAAGCTTTTAAAAGGCTATGCAGCAATTTGGCCGGGGAAGAGCAGGATGTAGACCACGACTGCGACGATGTTTTGCACGAGATTGATTTGGTTACTTGAGTCACAGGATGCATTCCGTAGAGACGCGATTTTACTTAGGTATACGATTTCATTTAGGTATCTGCATCTACAAACCGCCGACCACAGTGATACGCCCATCCCAAACCTCCACCACAGCATCACAGGGCTGCAAACTCTTGCATCTCTGCTGGTACATCGGAAACTTTGTGTTTTCCACGTGCCCAAATGGCTGAGCTCCTCACAAGATCTAAAATTACTCCCAGTAAGCTAATTGACTGTACATACCAGTGTGTCGTCGGGGCCCACGCTCTGTTGAGAGAGTCATTGATTCCCGGATACCATCGTATCAGGTCCCTCCTAATTTTGGCAAGAATAATGGGAGAAATGGGCGACTTTGACGAGGCGCTTCACCATCACGACAAAGCAGGTGTTGTACTAGCCGTGGTCCGCTCGCAAAAAGGACAGGACGCAACCCGGGGTGCTAAGTTCGATGCTGCCTGAACAAGAATTCTTCGAGGAGTTGCGAGATATCCTGGCACAAGAAGCTGCAGCAAACCTCCGTGAGTCAGATGACTCTGCAGATAACGAGGCTGGTGAGGATGAGATGTCAGGAAAGGCTGAAGAGATAACGGATACCAAGCATGTGCCGCAAAGGGAACCAAAATTCCAGCAAGCTCAGAGCGATCATACGCCGCACGCCGAAGAATACAACGAGATTCGAAAATCAAACATTGCCGCCAAAGACAATCTGGACGTGGACATGTGTTTGACGCAGGCCCGTACGCCGCCACAGCGGGAGCATTAGCAAGCTGTCGTGGTGCGTGGTTGTGAAGTGTGAAGGGCAAAAACAAGCTCCAGCAAGCTCCACGCGATCGCAGGCGCCTAAATTTTGGCCCCGCGCGACGATCGCCGGGACTAGATCTCGCGCCCGTGTGGATCTTACCTGCATCGAGGCCTTGTGCTTGCTCGAGGGAGAGAATTGGAATCAATCATGCGCCAGTGGAGGGAGGGCCAGGGCTGAGGCAGACACGTTGGCGGAACTAGATAAATATGTAGAGTGGAAGCCTGGGGATCAAACCGTATCTGACCTTTTCTCTTTCCTCTTTGTTCGCGACAACAACAACGAAACGTCACAAGCAACCAAACACTCCACCCTCGAACATCGCACCCACCTTTTAGCGACCTTCACCCACCCAACCAATTACCACCAAAACACACACCCACACTCACACGCACACACGCACGCCCATCAAAAATGGCCAACCCCCAACGCGGCGGCGGTGAAGATTACCTCGACAAAGCCCTCGATCAGGCCGAGAAGTTCGCTGGCAAGAAGGTATGCGACACACACACACACACACACGCACATACATACACACACACACATCTCGCGCAACGCACACACACGACTGACTGACATCCGCTTCCTCTCACAGTCCGGCCACCCGGTCGAACCGGGCAAGTACAGGGCGCAAAACGAGAAGATCACGGACAAACTGCGCTCGATGTTTGAGAAGGCGACGGGCAAGAAGGTGAGTTTGGCGCGAGGGTATATGAGGTGTCATTATTGGGAGCATCGGCTGACGTGAGTGGTTGTGTAGGTGCCGTCGAAGTTCTCCAACTAAGGCGAATCTTGCTAGATGGATTCGTGATGGCGGCGAATGATGATGATGATGATGGTGGGTGACTGGAGAGAGGATGACCACCAATGCGTGCTTTCCGGTCGAGCTGTTGCGTTTGAGATACCACCTTTGCTTTTAGTTAATGATTACCTACCTTACTTCGTCTTGCGTGCACTTCCACATGTTCTCCACCGCAATGTTGAGTATAGGCGCACGTTGCTGTCGCGTCTAGCACGCCGCCAGCACGCAGCCATCACTCCACATGCACACACCCATCAGATCGCCCACTGCCCCTCGTCCTCAAAAAGACTCCAAGCCCAACTTCTCCTTCATCTCCCCAAGCTTGTCAGGCTCAGTGATCTCAGCAACAATCTTCCACAACTCGCCGCAGATCTTGCGCCTAGAGGCGGCAATCTTCTTCCACTTGCTGTGCTCGACAGCGACTTTCTCGCGTTCTTCCGGAGTGATAGGCTTGACGTCGCCGTCTTTCAGCTTTGCCAGCCGCTTGCTCATGGTTTCTTTCTCCTGCTGCATAGAAGTGACAGAAGCCTTGAGCTCCGGGAGCGGCATGAGAGAGGTGTGGTCGCGGAGGGAAGCGCGGAGACCTTTCTCGTCGGCTTTCAGGGCTGCAGTGGCGTCTTTCAAACGCGTTGTTTCGGCCTCCATCTGCTGGAGATTTTCGAGCGAGGACTCGTCTGCTTCCTCCTGAGCGAGGAGTTAGCATGCCAAGCCTGATGATGGATGGACTGGAAACGATCTCCGTCATACCTGAATGGCATGGTAGACGAGCTGCTTTCCCGCCGCCCTTCCGTCAATCTCGTGGCGCTCGTGCAGGTCTTTCAGCAACTTCGCGGCCGCTGCTTTGGTGACGCGGTTCTTGAGATTCGTGCTGACATCGGTGGCGCTGTATGGGCGGTTTTGCTTGCGCAGGTAGCTGAGGATCAGCGCGGCGGATTGCTCTGGAGTGAGCTTCGCTTCCTTTTCGTCTTTCTTGGTCGGCGCCATTGTGCTGATGTAGGGAGGTGTGGAATATCGTTGATGGAGGGTTGGTCTGGAAGATTGAAGTATTGTGCGCGAAATGCGACGGGATGGTTTCTTCCAGATGAGGCGGATTTCAAGGTCCACGCGACGTCCAGCTGGCTGCCTGGACGCTCACGAGGAAGGCGCGATGGTCGCACTTTCCATCTCTTTTTGGCGGGTTACAACGCAGCATACAAATACACCGGCTCTTCCTAAGGTCCCAACCTTTGCGTGCTACCAACCGGCCCAATGGCAATTCCATTCGCAGCGCCGAGCGTACCTCTGCCAGGGCCCACGCCAGGGCTGTTGCCCGTGCTCGGAAGCACACCATATCTTCCATACGTCTTCTGGTCCACGCTCACATAATGCGGCAGTCTTCCCAGCAAGTTTAGCTTCCCTTCCACCCATCGCAAGATCTTTTCGTTCGGCGCGAGGAACTTGATGTATCCCAGTCCCCACAAGTATCCTACCAACGCGCCGCAGAGGTGGCCCAACAGGCTAGTGTTGGGAACGAGGAAGTGAATGACAAAGATGATGAACAGCGGAGTGGTCCATGTCGGGATCGAGTAGTCGCTGATCGTGAAAGCCGGGTTCTGTCGGTAGGTCTTGATCGCTTCGACGCAGAGAAGCAGGAAGACCCAAACGCTTGCGCCGATGGCCGCAGAGTTGCTGCGCAAGATGAAGCGCTCGATCAGGGTGTAGAGACCTCCAGGGAGCAGGCCGAAGGGTCCGGTAAACAGGAGGAGGGTGACAATGGTGCCGTTTTCCATCTCGAAGCGCTCGAGGAGTGGTGTCAAGGCGATCATGTTGAGGAGGAAGTGGAACACATTCTTATGGAGGAGAGGGTATGTGTTGAGGCGATAGACTGGAAAATAACACGGTCAGAACTGTAGCATCTACGCATCGCTCTCGCACAAAACTCACGAGTGCTTATGTTGATCTCTTGCGGAATGAGAGCCCCCCATTGTTCAAGACCAGGACGCAAGGCTTTCGCGACGTAGAAACCGGTGATGAGCACCAGCAATAGTCTCGTCGCCAGAGGTAGTTTGGTGAAGAAGCTGCGTATGCGCCGGGCATCAGGTACCTGGAAGAAGGCCATGGGCTCGATGGAGGACGAATTGAAGGTGTTGGGAACAAATTCGAAAGACAGAAAACAGACAGACCAGGTGGACAACGGACAGGACTGGCTTTTCACAAGAGTCGCGTGCATGGACTTTCTCAGGAGATTATCGAGCAACGGGTGTCGGATGCATAATGTAGGAACCGGATCCGCGCCGGCGTGGATTATTGGCGTTGGCGCTGCAGGGCGTTCCTAGCCCGGCGTGGGGGACACGACATCGGTTATTGTTGACGATTATTGAAGCAGTTCAACACCAGACACCTCTTTTCATGATGGGGTTATGTGAGTGATTCTATATCAATTCGCTGGCACGGATAGCTGACTGACCTCGTAGTCGACAGCTGCCCGCCTTCTCACCCTGCGTCAATCGCCAGTCCTCCTTAAGCTGCCGCCATATCTCTCGGCCATATGTGTTGCCGTAGGTGTTGTATGGCTGCTCCTCCTCCCGCTCAACGACTATTCAAGACAGACGTACGTGTCTGAGAATGCCATCCTACCCGGGCAGGTGCACACATACTTTGGAGGAAGCGAACACAATGTCTTCCGAGCATACCGACATGAGATGTACGATCACAAGGATAGCTCAGAGTCGGAGAGGAATGCTGCGATCGGGAGGGTCTTGCGCGAGAGTGGATTGAAGGTCGCCGAACAGCCTTACGCCTATCATGCTGCTGGAGAGGACATTACTGGAACTAATGTATACGGCATACTGCGAGGACCAAGGGCAGACGCTACCGAGGCCATGGTGTTGATGGCTGGATGGAAGAACTTCGAGGGACTGGTCAACTACTCTGGTGTTGCGCTGGTCTTGACGCTGGCACGTTACTTCAGTCGTTGGAGCATCTGGAGCAAAGATATCATTGTGATCATCTCGCCAGAGAGCACATACGGTCCGATTGCATGGGTGGACGCCTACCATAGTACCGCACCTATAATCACGGCGACACAAAACGTCAGCACCCTGCCCATCAAAGCCGGAGCACTACAAGCAGCGGTTGCAATCGATTATCCGATCGGACCCTGGGGTCACCGCTTTGACAAAATCGACATCCAATACGACGGTCTGAACGGCGCACTACCAAATCTCGACCTGCTCAACACCGCTGTGTCCGTTGCATCAGGTCAGATGCGCATCGGCTGCACTCTGCATGGGATTACAGGGCACAAAGACAGCTACAAGGATCGCTTGCGTACAATCGCCACGGGTCTTGCCACGCAATCCTTGGGCCAGGCTACAGGCCCTCACTCCGCCTTCATGCCGTACCACATCGACGCCATCACTCTCAAGACCATGGGCGATGGCTGGCACGATGAGATGAGTCTCGGCCGCGTGACTGAGAGCTTGATCCGATCAATCAACAACCTGCTCGAGCATCTGCATCAAAGCTTCTTCTTCTACATCCTGCTCAACGCCAACCGCTTCGTCAGCATCGGCAACTACCTTCCAGCGGCCATGCTGATCGCAGGTAGCTTCACAATCTCAGCGCTTGCACTCTGGGTGCAAAGCGGCAGAGCCGAATTGCCAGAAGCCACGCCCGCCCAACCTACCAAGGAGAAGACCAGCAAACTCCCCGAAATGGAACTCGTCCGCGACGGCAGCGACATCGCACTCGTGCCCAAAACAGCCCTGACACCGCTCGAACGCCAACTCTTTCTCCCAGCCCTGACTCTCCTCAGCATCCACCTAGCCAGCTGCATTCCCCTCTACCTCCTAACCCACCTGAGCAAAAGCGTAAGCAACCCTCCCAAAAATCAATCAAAACAAACAAACAACCAAACCAAGCCAGTCACGCAGCAAAAAAACCAAACTAACCAACCTCACCACACCAGTCCCTCCCCACAGCCCTCCACGCCATAACAGCCCTCACGCTCCTCACCCCGCCCACCCTCGCCTACACCCTCAAGAGAATCCTCCGCGCAACCCCGCAGCACCTCCAGACCCTGCAAGCCCTCTCCCTCCTCCTCCTGGGCGCCGGCTACTCCACCCTGGCAACCCTCAACTTCAGCCTGGCGTTCGTTGTAGGCTTGCTGAGTGCGCCGTTGGCTTTTGTGCGCGGTGGTGGTGCATTGTCATCATCGCCATCGTCAACCTCAACCTCAGCCTCAACCTCAGCATCAGCATCGTCATCATCGAAGAAGAAGTCAACCCTCCTCCTCACCACCACCCTCCAACTCCTCCTCCTCGCCTTCCTCTCCCCCATGACCGCCACTTACGCTCTCGGCTTCTGGTTTTCAGGCAGCCCCGCTCAGCAGGGCCTGGGGGCTGTGCTGGTGGAATTGGCCAAAGCTTGGGTCGCTCAAGGGGTTTGGTCGCAGGGGGTTGTTTGGGGGGTTTGGTGGAGTGGGTGGGTTGTTGGGGGGACTTGTGTTTGGGGGGGTGTTTTTTGAAGTCTTGAATTTTTGAATTTTTTGGAGTGGGTGATTTGAAGAGGGGAGGGAGGGGAGGAGGCAGGGAGGGAGATGGGAAGATGGGTGTGAGGATGGGGGAGGTGGGGCGGGGTTTTGTGCTATACCTGAGGTAGTGAGTTGCAGTGTTCAAGGGGTTGTTGGGGTTGTTGTGTTTGTGGGTGTACCTAGGTAGTAGACCTTGGCGAATCGCCTTCTAGAACTAACTTATGATATCCAAGACCACGAAAAGTGTTCTCCCTCCCTCCCTCTCTCCCTCCCTCTCCCTCTCCCATCTAATCAGCCTTCCACCTCCTCCCCCCACCCTTCCGCCACAACCAAACCGCCTCCGTCGCATACGCCCGCGCACTAACATGCCTCCCCCCATCCACCCCGTCCCCCTCACTCTCCACCACAAGCTGAGCAATAACCCTCTCCCTTTCCACCTCCCTCCACAACCCCCTCGCCAACTCCCCCAACCTCTCCTCCGCCCCAGGCAAATTCCCCCCTTCCTCCCCGGCGTCCCCAAACTCCCCGGTCCCCAGCCGGTACAAGATGCGGCCGAGGGTTTGGAATGCTACGCAGCGTTGCGCAGCGTACGTGCTGCGGGAGAGGTGGGCGAGTTCGGGGATTGTGTAGCCTGCGGAGCCTGGGGCGGCGCCGTGGTGGTGGAGGCCCGCTGAGGTGGGGATGAGGGAGGAGGTTTTGGGGGGGAGGAGGGCGCCGGTGAAGGAGAAGCGGATGTGGGAGGGGGGGAGGGATGTTGCTGTTGGGGAGGTGTAGGGGTCGTTGGTGTTGTTGGTTTTGTCTGGTTGCATCCATTCTAGTTTTGAGGGGTCTGAGGGGAGGGAGGGGAAGTATTTTTCGTGGAGGTCTGTGAGGAAGGTGGGGCTGTTGGGGTCGAGGGTGGGTGGTTGGGTGGGGGTTGGGAAGTGGATGGTGGTGGTGCTGTTTTCGAGGTCTTGTGTTGATGTTGACGTTGATGGTGATGAAATGGCGTTGCCGTTGTTGTCGGTAGAGGGGAAGTCGGGTTCGTAGTCAACTTCAATTGTTGCTTCTGCTGCTGCTTCTTCTTCTTCGTCTTCGGTCTTCACGGTTGGGTTTGGAGGTTTGGAAGCAGAAGGCGATGCTTCATCATCATCAGCATCATCAGCGAAAGCGACAGATTTTTTCTGGCTTGGTTTCTCTCGCTGGAGAATACCGCCTTCTATGGGCTCGCGCAGACTTTCAGCTTCGTTGCTTCCACTGTCGATGTTGGATCGTTGCAGTAATTTCCGAATAACATCAGGATCCAAAGAGCCTAGGAGTTCGGCTCTGGCTTCCTCGATCTCCGCCTGAGACATGCCGGCGAGGACATCGCGGTTTTGCTGGTCGATTTGGGTTTTCTCCTGGTCTTGCCAGGTTTTTGGAGTTGTATCCCCGGCACTGGGCGCGGTCTGCTGTTTGACACCGGATGATACGGTGGTGCCGTCGCTCAAGACTGTGGTGGCGGATCCTGCTTGCTGCTGCTGCTGCTTTCTTTGCTTGAATCTGCTTTGAAGAGGTCTCTTTTTGTGTTCGGGAAAGCCAGTGCTGGTCCTTGGAGTGGGTGCGCTGGGTGGTTTGGGAGTAGATGATTTTCTTTCCATGACATCTCCTACGAAAGGGAAGGGTGACGGCGAGGGTGCAGCGGCGGTACGTTGAGGTTGTTGGTTCTGGTCATCATCGTCGTCGATGTCGAGGACAAATTTCTCTCCGCGGAACATGGTTGTTTTGTTATTGTAGTAAATAGGAGCGCGAGTGCGAGTATGTGAGGTGGATGTCACGTGGATGAATGCAGATGGAAGTGGACTTTTCAAAAGGCGGCGTTTGAGATGTGCAGCGGCGTTTCAGGATGTGCAGCGGGATTAGACGCGCCTTATCGAGCTAGTCTCCGCAAGCCTGCAGTAGCGCGGATGTACTTGTATCTTTATACTGCAGCCGATGAATGTCAGATCTGTTATACACATAGAAATGATTGAATGATAGATTGACTGATGGTGAGATGCATCAAATTGCTGAATGAACAGCTGTAACGATCGCATCAGTCACATGAGGCATTCAGGTAAGCCAAGCTGCCCAAGTCTTACAGATCTGGCTTTAGCTCTTGCGAGGCAGAGGCAGACACTGCAGAAGAGAATGAAAATGACCTTGTTAAGCAGCGTAAAATTGGATGAGAAGATGGAGGAGTTATGATTGCAGTATGGTAATTGATTCAAACAGACTACATACATGTTCAGTAAAACAACACAACAACAATGCATTGATGTAGATAGGCAAGATAGATAGGCTACCCAGAATAACCTCATCCAGGGTCTCTCCCGGCCGGTGTCACAGCCGAAGCTGGCTCACAGTCGTCGACTCCCGGCATGCGTGAATGGACGGATGCATCTCTCGCTGGCAGGCAGCTCAGCACCCCCAAGGCAGCACCACCTAGCAGATGGCAAATCAATTCTGTCATGTCACGTTCGTTCGAGATGCGCACATGGCCCGTGTAAGGTAGTCTCCATTCGCCGCCCCCCACCTCGAGCACTCAAGTCGTAGGCAGTATTTGCTGTACTGGTGCTCTGCTGGTGCTGGCTGGCTGGCTGTTCTGTCAGTGAAGCCCGTTATTGACCCATCCATTCCTTCTTTTTCCCACTCCCCTTTCTTTCTTCTCTCCCTCCTACTCACACTCCATTCAAGCAATCCACTGCCACATCCGCCTGCATCAAAATCGCCCAACTCCCCCATCGACAGACGTGCAAAAATCACACAAATCGGACGAGTCGAACTCGCTGCATCCACCTCGCCCGTCCAAGGGGATATCCGAGATTGCACAGGCGCAGTATCGGGATCAAGTGTGTTGTTGTTGCTCCCGCCGTCGTCGCTTATACACCGACCGACCGACTGAACCTGGGTGTTGCGACCAAACGTTGCTTCCAGTCCAGCCCAGCCCTTGCCCGTGCTCCGACTGTTTCTCCATCCCATCATCAGCCAGCCAGCCCGGGATTGGTCCATCTACCACGATATTGCCGCTTTCGACCGATTTCTGTTTGCAATCACTCCAATTCCATCTTGCAGTCTTGCAGTCGTTGGTTTGACTTGATCGTTATTGTATATCTGTATACAATCCTCTCACACCGTCAATCCCCCCCGGTCATGGCCATGCCGCCGGGTTTCGGAGACAGATCAACGATGCGGCTCGACGACGCCGCTTCCGATCATTCCTCCTCGTCCATCTCTTCGCCGCCCACATCCCCGCAAAACGCAACTTTCGCTTCCGACACCATTCGCGTCGCCCACCCGCACGCCTCAAATCCTGATATCCGCCGCGCTGGAGGTGTAGCTAATCCTTCCCCGGCAACTTCCGCCCCGCCTCTCAACCTCACAAACGCGACTTCACTGCACCACGCAAACGCAGCTGCACACAATGCTTCCACTAACACTTCCACTCCGCCTGCAAAGGTCAAGCGTCCCCGCAAGAAAAAGGAAGTCGGCCCCGACGGAAAGCCCATCGACAACGGCAAACCTCCCAAGGAGAAGAAGCCGCGCAAGCCTAGAGAGCCCAAAGACAAGACGACTGCTGCCCCTTCGCGCAAAAAGATCAAGTCCGAAGACAAGGTCGCACCTGATGCCTCGTCGTCGTCGGCCCAACCCCGCCAATCCACCCTCACCGAACTGGTCCACACCTCATCAAGCTATCCTCAATCATCAACGGCCGCACCCAACAACACCGTCACTCCCATCCCTTCACACACCTACGCCGACGGTTCATTGAGGCCTAATCTCCTCTCTCACACCTCAGGCTCAACACCCACCCCGCGTCCCTTTTCAAGTGGCCAAAATTACGATCCCGTCCGCTCAGCAACCATCGATTCCAACCCTCACCGTGTTGTTCAGTCGCTTGCAGGCCCTGCATCTGTCCAGGCATCCACCCACGTGAACCGTGCGTCTGCCTCGCCTTCGATTGCCAGCCTTATCGATCCGCCCGTCAACGCGAAGCCTTCCTCACACACCACCCACACCACCTCTCACTCACCAAACTTGTCCATGCAACATCCTATCGTCCCGTCACAACCGCACTCACCCACGCCTGTGAAACTTCACGGCTCTCACGCACACTCCACTGACAAGTCTCCATCAATGGCTGATTCAACACCCGTCGCCAACTCGAGCCTGGACGGTGCAATGGACGTCGATGACAAGCCCAAGCCTCAGCAATCCGGCAAATCAAAAGCGCTCGAAGTGAAGGACGCTTCCAAAGCCAACTCCACATCACACACTCCCAAGAACAATCGTCCCACTCCTCCACCAGCGGCACACAAGACTGCAGGTACCGGCCTGCTAGCAAGCTCAGACCTCTTCGGCGGCGCCACCAATGTAGGAGCAACCGAACGCCGTGGTGTCAACATCGACCTCCACATCAAACTGGACCCCGCCGGCGGCAACTCAATCAATATCGCCCAAGAGATCCTCCACAAGTACGGCCATGACGCCATCAACCCACGCGCCGCCGCTCACCGTCAACACCTCCTGCAAGTCGCCGCCGCTGCCAAGAAGATCGACGGCGGATCTCCAGACGACATGAGCGTTGACCTGTCCGATATGGCCGACGACAGCAACGTCGAGATGGGCGGCATGGACGACACCGCCAACAACAGCGCACAGCCCGCCGACGGCGAAAAGCCACGCAAGCGCCGCAAGAAGGTCGAGGAATACGACAAGGAAGACGACTTCATCGACGACACCGAGCTGGCCTGGCAAGAACAAGCCGCCGTGACCAAAGACGGCTTCTTCGTCTACTCCGGCCCCCTAATCCCACCCGGCGAAGCCGCCCGCGTCGAAACCTCCGCCCCCACCCGCGGCCGCGGCAGAGGTCGTGGCCGCCGCGCCGGAGCCGCAGCGGCCGGCACCACGCACGCCTCGCTGGCGGAGAAGAAGGACCCCGGCGTCGCCGCCCCCGCTCTCACCACCGCCAGAGGCAGAGGCCGCGGCCGCGGCACTGGTACTACCCGTAAGCCGAGAATCACCAAGGCCGATCGCGAGAGGATGGAGGTGGAGAAAAAGGAGCGCGAGCGCTCTGCTGCTGCTACTGCTGGTGGTGGCTCCTCTGCCATGCCCGCTGCGCAGCAGCCGACTCTTGCGATGAAGAGCATGGGCGCGTCCGCTTAGGAATGGGAGGCTGAGCTTTCTCGGCGATGAGGGGGGGAGTGGGTGTGTGTGTGTGTGCATTCTCCACGATCGTTTGCATTGCATTGCTGTGAAGCAAGCGCTACGGGGTGGCGGTATTAAGCGGTCAACGTACGCAAGCCCATGCTCGAAGTGGCCGTTCACAGCCCTTAAGAGCTGTACGTTCTCGGAAAAGAACGGAGAAAATGCTCTGCTTCTTTTTTTCATTATCCATGTTGATTGAACTACTCTTTTCTGCTAAAAAGCGAGCGGTGTACGGAGTGTATTAGATATCCTTTCCTTTTCCTTTCCTTTCTTTTGCTTGTTTTCTTCCTTTAGTAGTAGGTAGCAGGCCACAACGGAGGGGATGGCCATTTCTACTCGCCTCTTACTGCTACAGTAGGCTCTTTTCTGACTCCGAGACGAGAAGCGGCATGCATGGAAGTAAACATTAATGATGATCGGGGCACTTTGCACAATAACAAACCAATTCTTAAAAGTGAACCTTGTTTTTTTGTTTGAGCCTCGTCGTTTCGTCTGTCCTAGGAATACAATATTTGTTACAAAAGTACATGTTAGGGTGGTATTTACAGCATAGCTAGAAAACTTTGATGATCTCTGTGCTCTGTCGCGCAACACGCTGCTCATCTGCTCTGACCGCGCGCGCGTATATGCCGGTTGATTTTCCACAAATAAAATCCGGGCCTTCGACGCGTTCCGTCTTGTTTTTGGTGACTAGACGACTGCTTCCCTTTCTGGCAGGTCTGATATTGAAAGCCACAATATTTACCGATGTGTCGGCTGGGTTGTTTGGGGAAAACTCCATCTTCACTTCACCCTCGGATTCTTTCTTTTACTCTTTCTGGTTTTACCCTGCTTTGCGTTGCGTTGCGTTGCGTTTTTCTGGACTTTCAAGCCACTTCACGCCCTCACTTCTTCTTCTCAGCACCCTCCGCAGCAGCCTTTGCATCCTCCTCCTCCAATCCCTTCCGCGCGCGGTCAGACAGTATATCGAAATCAGGTTGGCTGAACTGAGCGATATCGTCGTCCAAATCCTCTTCGAGCTCAGACAGATTCGCCAGCTTCTCGTCCCGGCCGCCGTTCGCCCTGGCCTGCAACTCCCTCTCCTTCTCCTCCTGCTCCAAGCGCAGAGCGTAAGCGTCCGGCTCGCTCTCGGCCTCCACCACTTCGACCTCGTCGTCGAACTCCTCCTCGATCTCGTCGTGTTGCGATTTAGCCCCCGCTTCGCCGCGCTTGCTCGCTTCCACTTCCTCCTTCGTCGGCATCTCCAGGTGGTGCCGCGGCTCGTACGTGATGTAGCCCTTCTTCGCGCTCGCCAGCCGCTGGCGCTGGCCTTCTTCGCCTGCGCGCCCCAGGGCGCCGGCGAGCACTTGCACGCAGCGCAGGCTGTCGTCGTTGGCGGGAATCGGGTACGTGACCCAGGTCGGGTTGGCGTCCGTGTCGACGATGCCGACGGTGGGGATGTTGTGGATGCCGCACTCGTGCAGCAGCACGTAGTTCTCCAGCGGGTTGAGGCAGACGACCAGGTCGGGCTTGACGGCGGAGCTGAATTTCAGCTGGGGCTCGAAGCCCGGCTGCTCGCGGTCCAGCTCGTCGACCACTTTCTTCTTCGTGCGCCGCAGGATTTGTTGCCCGTTCGTCAGGGTCCCGGGGGTCCATTTGTCGAACAGGTGGCAGCCGCCGGCCATTTCGGCCGCTTTGACGACGGCGCGCGCTTGGCCTTCGCGGGTGCCGACGAAGAGGATCAGGCCGCCGCGGGCGGCGACGCCCTCGACCACTTTGCAGGCGCGGCGCAGGTGCGCGGCTGTGACGTCGAGGGAGATGATGTGGATGGGGTCGTGGTCGCCGCGGACGCCGAAGATGTACTTTGCGTTCATCGGGTTCCAGAGCGAGGTGGCGTGGCCCAGGTGCGACTGCGACGCCATCAGGAGCTCCAGCGTCACGTCCTGCGGTTTGGGCGGGTTGGACAGCAGTTCGTGCGGTTTGTAGTGCTGGACCGCGCCGGATCCGAGGCCTGTGGTGTGTTTCTTTTGGTGCTGGAAGAATTCCCAGTCTTCGACGGTCGTGTCATTGGGGTCGATGATTGCTTGAGGCCGCGACGAGGCGCTTTGAGGGAGATTTGAGGAGTCTTCGGTTGATCGCTGCACGCTCGACGGTGTCTGGGTGACGAGTGAGCGGCGCCATTGCGAGGCGAGGAAAGGAGTGGGCGCCCGGGGGAGGGCGAGGCGGCCTGCAGTATTGTGGTTAGTGTTGTGTAAGTGAATGTGATGGCATTACAGTCTTACCCTGCCGCAGCAATAGAGGTCTGAGGATCATGGCGGTGCTTGACATTTGTGCGTGCAATCACAAAGCGACTTCTCAATCCATGCGACTCTAACATTTGGGCTGGCTTCGACTTGTTCGCCGATCGCCAAGACTGAAACACCCCCGACGGCGGCTTCTCGACAGAGCAACACCAAATCCCATGCTGCACTCCATGTTACACTAACAACACCGCAAACCCCCCTCGTCAATGCAACTCGAGAGCACCTCTCATGCCATGTCGTCCAAAGTTGTGCCAGCGGCTCGCTGCGCTCACAACCCCACCCCCTGCTCTCCCCGGTAGCAGCAACCACATCTGGATCTCGGACGAGCTACTGGCCGAAGCCTTCAATCGCTACGTCCGCGTGTCGCATACAACCAGGCGATATGGGAGCAATGTGCCGGGGCCATTGGAGGCGCGCAGGAGGGCTTCGAGAAGACGCATGGGAATGGCAGTCGCAGGCGCGGCTACGGGGCCGCCTGGAGGAGACTTTGGAGCCCTTTTCGGAGCCGGAGCTGGACAGCCTTCGAAGCAGAATGGTTGGAGTTGGACATCTCCTGGGATGCAATCCGACCGGCCGGCACCGGTGAAGGAACCTTCGAGTCTTTGGAGCTGGGGTGCGAAGAAGCCGGAAGTACCAGCGGAACACGAGCGGCTGCTGGAAATTCCTCAGACGGGTGAGCAGCTGGTTGAGGCGAGCCGGGTCGCGTTTGAAGAATTGTTATGCGACTGTGACAAAGTCGAGGAGCTTTGCAAGGAAGACGTGGCTGGGATATGTGATTTTCTCACGAGCACTGCGGATGAACCTGCGGCGAGGAATGTCACCAGACTCGTACAATGGCTGGCATGCCGTTCTGTGGGCGCAATGGCGTGGGAGAGCCTAACTGCTCTCATATGCGACAAGATTCAGCTGGCTTCGCTTGAAGACGATGAGTTGATCCAGGTGATAAAGGTGCTCCCTGGGGCCTTTGGTTGGCAGGCCGACGAGGGGGAACGCCAGCAACTACACAATATCTACGAGGCTTTTTCTGCAAGCCTACTTGAGCGAAATCCCGGCGAATCCGCGCCATTGCAAGCTATCTTCGAGGAATTCTGCAGGATCACGCAAAGCGCGCAGGCGTGCTCTGACCTGGTTGAACGTTTGCACGTGATGAACAAGATCACGAACTGTGAGAACGCGTCGTCCGAAAATATATCATCGACTCTACTCGCTATTTCAAGACACCGCGGCAAAGCTGAAACTCAGACAGAGTTGTTGTCACGACTCGCAACTGCACTCGACAAGGTACCAGCTGAGATTCTTACCAACGTGATCGCCTCTTCCACAAGGCTCATTGTTGAGAAGAGCGAACCCGGAGGAGAATTCGTGCGAGCACATGCACTCCCCTGGCTGCAATGTCTTTCCGCGAACGTATCACTCCGGCAGTCTTGCCAAATGGAGCATGTATACACAGAATTCGCAAAGTATATCAGGCCATCCAAAATAGCAGAGCATCTTGGGCCGCGAACTATATCATTGCTTGATATGATGCGGGTCATGTTGAACTCTTGGCTGCCCAACACCGACCTTGAGAAACTGCAAAAGAATCACGAAAATCGGAGTGCTTCATCTCGCGACAAGGGAGCAAGACCCCTGCAATTTGGTCTTCATGATCTGTCAGCTGAAGACTTGCCGGCTGTCACTGACGAACTGGAGCGGCTCATTGCTGCAGGATATAAACCCACTTGGGCTGTCTTTCTCCGAGCGTTTGCACGTATGGGTTTCTCATATCAAGCCATAGCCCACGAGGTCGTGGCCACCTGCAAGGCATTGTACGTGCCCGTGGTAACGATGTGCATATTCGTGCGAATGAATAATGACCCGGAACTGGCTTTGCCGGCGTCCGCCGCTGTATCACTCATCAAGCATTTTTTGGCGATCAATCACCCAATGCTTGCCCTATGTGTGTTCAGAGAAGTCCCATCGGTCGCGATTACAGACGTTCCCTCATTGCCACTCGCGGTGTTGAACCACCGCGCGTCGACCGGCCCTGTGTTTGAGATGCTGCTTCGCGAGCCAGACGCTGTCCCCAAGGAAGAGCGGGGAACCTACAAGCTCGACGTGACGCCAGGACACGTCGAGTTCGTCCATCTAATGGCATACGACATGGCGAACGCCGCCGTCCTGACCCCTCGCCAGGCATACCGCTGCGCATGGGCCTGCTACCGCTGGCTGCAAGACCGCGGCGCGCCTTTGAACCCTCTCATCTCGCGAGCCATCGTCACAGCCGGCATCCTGAGACCGCTCAACGAGCACATCTGGATCTCCACCCCAAGGCTCGACTACATCCTCAGCATCGTCGAAAAAGTCGAGGGCGCCGAAGAACGCGCCAAGGTCGAGATGTTGGCGGTCCGCATGCGGCAAGCTCACCACGAGGGCGTCCTCTCGAAACGCAGGGCCAAATTCCAGAACTCGTGGATGAAAGGGACGCGCATGCGCGCGAACGAAGCCCGCTTCAGGCTGAAGAAATGGTCGAAGAAACAGCCTGTGCCCACCGAGGATGGCAGGTCTTACTGGGTGCCTATCTCGCAGGGATATTTCTCTCGGGGCAAAGATGGTGCGGCGTCGAGCTGTGTCGACCCTTCGCCAGAGCGATTGCCCATAGAGACTGTCTCCATGTCTGAGGAAGTCGATGAGCTCGAAAATTGGTGGCGTCCGCTCGGAGAGGAGTCGCTTTCACGCTTCGATCAACTATCTTCGCTCAGGGGGGACAGCAAAGAAGGTCAGACTCGGGTCGCTACGCCGTCGTCTGGAGAGGACTGGCCTTCGCGTTTGGATGAGATATCCTCACTCATGGGGGTTTGGGACAGCAAAGACGGTCAGACTCGGGTGGCTCCGCTGTCGTCTGGAGATGAACCCCTTTCGCGTTTGGATGAACCATCTTCACTCACGGGGGACAGCAAAGACGGTCAGACTCGGGTGGCTCCGCTGTCGTCTGAAGAGGAACCGTTATCGCGTTTGGATGAACTATCTTCACTCATGGGGGAGAGTAGTTCGAAAGATTAGATCTAACACTGCGGAGCCGCCTAAACAACGCATCCGTCGCATCGTGGCTGATTTGAAACGTCAGGTGTGAGCTCTGCTCGCTCAACAAACATTTGTACATACTAGATCCTAGAAAGATCACTAGATACCCTTACTGTATATACGACTTACCGAAGCATCCTCTTCTCCAAACATGATGCTTGTGAGACTTTTGGTGGATTTGTTACACCTTGTTGTCGTTGTTTAACTGGAGCTTACTCATGCCTCGGTGAGGGCTGGCCTTTTATGAGAGCGGGGTCGGACGCGACTTCCATGTAGACTACAACGATTACATGATTCTGCATTGAGTAGTACAGACACGAAAAGTACTTTGTGGTTTGCAAACAAAAGGGCTGAGAAAGACTTTCGGACGTCTACAATAAGTCCGGCGAGCATCACCTCACCAAGAAAAACAGTGCAGAAGGTGAGCTGGTCTCACACCGGGTATATCGGATCCTGGCTGACTAGAGGTATCACTCACAGTCATCATCAACGACCCTTCCAACCACTATCGATACAAGGAGATCTGGTCTAGTCTGGTCTGACACACTCCAGACTCATCTCGATTGTGCAGGTCGTTACAAGAAACGAGTGCCTGCCCTTTTGCCACTGTTTCCCAAGGATCGCCTCTTCCTCTCCGATCAACAACACAACACCTTCAATCGCAATGCCTACCACCGAAATAGCAGTAATCCCTCTAATCGCCGGGACATCCATCGGTGACCCCAACTCCCACGCCGCCGCCGTAATGAGAGACACAGCCGCCACTCTCCACCAGCAAGACGGCCTACAACAAGTCCACTTCGGCACCCAGATCGAGTCGCCCGACGTCCTGCAAATGATCATCAGTGAGTGAGAAGAACACATCTCCCCCCAGCTTCCAGCCCCCCAAAAAAATCCAAAACTAACACAAACAAGACTGGGACTCCCGCCAACACCACGAAACCTTCATGGCCTCCCCCGCCTACCAACCCTTCATCAAGCGTATCAGCACCATCCTGTCCGCCGCCGCCTCAATCCACCACGTCGACTTCGAAACCCCCGCGGGCCTAACCCAAGCCCTCAGCGCCCCCGTCACCGAATTCGCAACCTTCTACTGCGACCGCGAACCCATCCCAGAATGGCTCTCGAACGCCGCCAAAGCGGCGCAGTGGCTCGAGAGCCAACCTGCTTCGGCGGGGTATCTGGGTGGCGCTTACGGTATTACGCACGAGGTCGTTGAGTATGGCGGTGTTAAGGGGAGGGCGGCGGTGATTGCGATTGGGTGGACGAGTAAGGAGGCGCACATGGCGTTTCGGCAGACGGAGACTTTTATGGAGAATATTGGGTTGTTGAGGGGGGAGGCGAAGGTGATTGAGATGCATCATGTTGTTGTTATGGCGGCTTTGGCGGAGTAGGTGTTGTTGTAGTAGTTTTTTTGTACTGATTGTGATTTCTTTTGGACGTTAGACTTATTGGAACCGTATTGTCTAGTTTACGCGGAACTGAAAGTCAAACGGGTTGATGATAGAATTGAGAGACTTTTGCATGCATGGTGGAGCTGAAGTGTACCGGCACTTGCAATACGGGTATGAGCTGTGCGAGTGAGTTCTGGACCACCGCCGATGTAGAGATGCCATCGCAAAGACAATTCTCAGCAAATGATGTTGATTGCGTAATGAACAGGAAGTTCGCTCTAAAGACTAAATATCAAGCATGATTAACTCCGAATTGCTCCATCACCGTTCAAGCCCAATCACCACTTCTTATCCTCAACATGCTCAGTCTTCTCATCATTCTCCAGCACTTCCTTCGCAGAAACAACCCCAACCCTAGCCTCCTCCTTGTCGAAGATCCAAGCCACGTTCTCCAGCGTCAAGCCGCGGGTTTCGGGGTACTTGAACCAAACGCTGACAACCATCGTGATGAGCACCGCGAGGAAGACGAAGTAGTATCTCCATTGGATCGCCTCGAGCGCAATCGGGTTGACAAAGGTGTTGAAAAACACCATGGCGAGACTCGTGATTTGCACCACGGCGAGACCTTTGGCGCGCAGCTTGTAGGGCCAGATCTCGATTGGGTAGGCGACGAGCAGGGGCGATAGGGCAATGTCGTAGCCGAAGAAGTAGCTGTAGATGGGAGGGTCAGCGATGCTTTTCTTTTCTTTTCTGCGGTTTGCATGTTCACGGTGGAGATTGTGGGTACTCACAGGAAGAGGAAGGGGATGACGGCAATCCCGGTAGAGGCGTTTTCTGTGGAAGCGAAGCTACCGGAGAGGCCGGTGATGATGATGTAACAGACCAGCATGACAATGCCCTAGGCGATGTTAGCTATCCCGTCGGAATAGGTTTGCAAAAGTCGAGGCAGCTCACCGAAGTCAGGAAGAGCACTCGTCGACCGAGGCGCTCGACGAGTAAGGCTGCGCTCAGAGCCCAGATCAGGTTCCACACTTGCAAGCAGGCCGAGATCAGAGTTTGATCGTCGACAGAGGTGATGCCGACACTGTCTAGGATGATGCTGAGATAGTAGCTTACGACACCGTTTCCGGCCCACTGACTAAAGATACCCAGACTGACACTGATAAACAAACGGTGGCGATTACCAGGTGTAGCCCACAAGTCGTTCCAGGAGGAGTACTGCTGGGCTTCCTTCTCAGCCTTGAGAGTCTGCTGGATCTCCGCCATCTCGAAGTCAATGAGTGGGTGGCTGGAGTCACCGCCGGCGTGGATCCTGCCCAGGTTGTGGCGCGCCTCGTCGATACGATCGACCGAGACCAGCCAGCGAGGCGATTCTGGAATCATGATCAGGCCGGGTATGCCGATGAGTGGGAGAAGCACTTGGAGTAGCGAGGGCACTCTCCATGCCCAGCTGCCATCGTAGTTGCGGGTTCCGAAAGTAGCCCAGGCAGCGATCACGGATCCGAGGTACCAACCGCAGTTGTACTGGATTGGAAATGTTAGCAGGATTTTTGGGTAGGCTGGCAAGATATGGCGGCTCAACATACCACAGCAGAGCACACGCTGCGGTGGGTAGGGTAAGCATTCTCCGCGATCAGCAGAGGCACAGAAAGTGTGAAACCCTGGGAGAAGCCTTGGAATAGACGAGCGACAACGAAAGCGACATCGTCTTGAGCAGAAGTTTGGACCGAAATTCCAACAGCGCAGAACAGAAGACTGAACCAGACAGGGAACTTGCGTCCATATCGATTGGATGTCCAGGCGGCCACGGGGTAGCCGATCGCACAACCCAAGGAGTAGATGGCGTTGATAAACCCAAGCCAAGCCCCCGAGGGGTCGTCCATGAACAACCGCCACTGAGGCAAAGCGAGCAAGCCGTTCATCAAGGATCCGTCAAAGCCGTTGGAACCGGAGAAAAGCATCAGGGAGAAGACACAGATGTTTGTCTTGACGAGATAACCCTTCTTCCACCATGGTATGCCATCTTTTGGAAGTACAGCTTGGAGCTCCTCGTTTGTGGACCGCGGGTTCCCAGCGATCTCGGGATTCTCAGCAACACCCATGATCGACGTAAGTGTACTGGCCGACTTTGGAAGAGGTGCTGGAGTGTAAAGGTGATGAAACCTTGATGGCCAGTTGAGCGCAGACCCGAAATGCGTTGCCAAAGATGGCGAGATCTGTCCAAGGATATGAGAGGTTGCTGTTAGATCAAAGCCCTAGGAAGGTGCTGTCGGACTTCATGTAGCTTTATAGATTACCTACAAGCATGCTAAAATGGTTATTTACCGACTTTCAGGCAACCAGGATATCCCCTCCTGTACCAGCCCAGATGCATGGCCAAGTCTTGTTCGCGATGCCATGCACAACGCTCATCCGAATATCGAGAGATCGTGGGTTGGTGTATTGAAGTTCAAGTGCCTAGCGCCGCGATGGAGACTCCAAGAACCGTCGCGAGTAAGTGTGTACTTGGCGGTCTTACAGTACAGAAATGCCGCAGGACAGCCGAGCGAGAGCCTCTGCTGTCTTCGATCTCACTTGGAGTGAACGTGTCGTCGGTAGAACACAGATAGGGAAAAGAGTCGAGCATAGCCTGCCGTGAGGTAGCGAAGAGAAAGGGGCCAGTATGGGCGACATCTGCTGTACAACTCGACCTTCTTATACCTGTAGAGTGCTGCCTCCCAGAAGACGGACACATCTGCTTCTGTACGATAAGGTGGGCCATCTTGTCTCCATCTCCATATGGGTTCCCCATGTGGCCCCGCAAGTGATAGCAGGTCCCATGTGGACATGATATGGTGGAGTTTGGTGAGTTGGCGAATTTCTCCGCCCTCTTTAAACTCCGCCCTCGAACATTTCGATGCTTCAGGAAAGGCGGTCCGGCAAGCCGACTTGTGATTCGTGCGGCTGAAAACAATGCCGGTGACATCTCGGCCGGACTAGTATGCGAGCGCTCATGGCGAACCTTGGCCGTCTCGTCAAGCGAATCTATCTTGAAGCTCCATGATAGTGGTGCTACTTCCTGGCATCTTCTGATACGAACCATACACAGTCGCAGAGAGCGGAATTGTCTTGCCTCCGCGGTGGCATTGGCTTCAACACACATTTAGGCGAGAGTGTCAAAGCAACTGAGAGGACCATCACCAAGCTGGCCAAGATGAGCGACGAGGAGACAAATATACCCGCCGGGCAAAGAACCAGGAAAAAAAATGGAATTGGTTCTTGGAGGACGGCAAGGAAGATATAGATGTAAGAAAGGGGACTGCTTGGGCTAGTTGGCGAAAGAAACATCAGAGAATCAGGATAGCTACTCACAACCCAGGACAAGACCTCGTCGGATGCGCATGTCATCATGGTCCAGCTCTTACGGCCATGGCGGATGGCTGACTTCAGGCTGAATTCAGACTGCTCTTGGGAGCATCTCATGCCCTTGCCGCTCAAGAGATACGCATTTAGACAAGCAAGACATTATTGCTCAGAGTCTCGGCTTTGCACATGCCGGAAACGACTTTCCAAGGCTCCCTCGTAAAAACCAGATAGAAACGAGGCAGCCAAGACCTCAAAGCCTTCTTAAAAGATATCGTCGCTCTCGCTCTCGCGGTTTCCTTTTCCAACTACATCGCCCTGATCCCCGAGCGCATGTCCGAATACTTCATCTCCTGTCGTTTACTAACACATTACTATTTTTTCAGGTGAATCGCATGAAGCCTCGGAAGTTCATCCAAGCATCTATTCAAGCCAACGCCATTACCACCACGAAACTCGAAATACCAATCGCAACCGATAAGCTACCCGACAGCCTTAGGGCCGCGCTGTTGGCCTCAATCTCATCATCCACAGGTTCTGTACCGGACTGCGTCCCAGAGGGACTGGTCTCCGACGCATCGGCCTCTGAAGTGGTAGGTGAAGCATTCCTAGTAGTACCGCTGCCGCCAGTAGCATCACCAGAAGTCGATTCGGCGAACAGTGAGATTGTCTCGTTACCTTCGGCAACAACTACGGCTCCACCGCTAGGCATGACGCTGAATGTCCGGCCGTCGATGACGGTCTTGTCTCCGGCGGAGATTGTGAAGTCGCTACCGCCGTGTTGGAAAACCGCATTGCTTCCCGTGGCGGAAGCGGTGAAAGTCTCGCCATCGTGCACGAAAGTGGTGATGGCGTTGTATGAGCTGTCAGTGGTAGTGGGAGCCAGTAGTGTGGAGTGAGCTTCACCGCCGTCGATAACCAATCCGTCGCCAAGCGGGGCTACGCTCAGAGTGTGGCCGTCAATGACCGTCCTCTGTCCAGCGCTCAAAGTGACCGCGCTGCCTCCTTGTTGAAAGACGACTTTGTTTCCGGTAGCAGAAGCCACTATGGTCTCGCCATCGTGAACGATAGTCGTCGCAGGGTCTTCGTGACTTGCAGCAGTGTTCTGTGCGAGGTCAACCGTGCTGCCATCGTGTACAAGCATGCCGCCAGAAGTTGGAACACTGAATTCTTGCCCGGCGAGTGTAGCGACAGCACCAGCCGGCAGGGTGGTGGCGGCGCCGGAGCCTTGTACTACGACGGAGGAGCCATCCATGACGGCGGAGAAGGTCTCTCCTGCCTGGGTCCAAACTGCAGCTGGACTTTCGTTGTGCTCGATCGGGGCCGCAAATGCCGGAATAGTGTGTGTAGCAACCTCGTCGACTACAACCCCGCTGCCGTCTGAAGCGGCACTATATATATGAGTTCCGATAATGATTACGCCACCACGAGTGGCGGCCGATGAGAGTCCATCTTGTGCGATGATTAGTGAGCTACCAGCTTTTTGGATCGTTGCTGAGCCTCCGCCTTGCAAAGGCACGACCGTGGCAATTGGCTTGTCCTGAGGCGATGGGCCAGCTCCTGTGATCAGGTCGGACTCAGAGGAATCGCTTAGAGCCTGTGGATTCGGCGTAGGCTTTTTCTCGTCCGCGGAATCAGATTTCGAAATGTAGTCTGTCGTGTGGGAGTCTACTGCTGGGAACTCTGGAGATCCATCGTTTTCTGGAGCCCCTGTCTCCGTGGTTGTGGCAGGGAACAATGCACTGAACAAGATCGAGAGTGGTTTCGTGGCTTGATTTGTTGGTTCCGCCGGGCGCTTTATCTCTTCCGGTTGATCCTCATGTGTAGGCAAAGGCGAATCCTCAGGGTCAGGACCAAGCGACGACGGCTCGACTTCACTTTCGGACGTGCGGTCTGATTCCCCCTTGGACAAGGCTGTCTTCGAAGGCTTGTCGGGCTCGGACGGCGACGGTTTGATTTCAGTTTTGGACGTGCGATCCGGACCCTCTTCGTGCAAGGCTGTCTTCGAAGGCTTCTCGGGCTCAGGCGGCGAGGTATTGGGAGCATCAGTTGGAGTCGGTGTCGGCGCCGGAGCGGCGAATTCTGTGTGCTTTGGGTCATTGCCAGAGACTGTGGGTAGTGCGATGGCATCCACTGGGGTGAGTGCAATGGGAGGATCGTAGACTCCGTCGATGCTTCCAACGCAATTTGCCCAATCAGAATCTATGTCGCGCACCTCCAAAGGAATGGCCAGGATGGGATCTGCATGATAGTTAGTTCGTCTCTTTGTGCGATTTCTTCTGTGATCAAGGATCCAGCCACGCGCAATTTCCAAATGTGATGTCAGGGCACATACCGTAGTCTGCTGTTCGGGGACAGGTCCAGTTAGCAGGCATAGTTTCGCCAGGCGCTCCACGCTGGGCAAACGCCTCTACTGAAGAGGCGCAACGAGGTTGACTTTGGTAGATATAGTCAGGCACAGGGCTGACGTATCTGCCGGGTGGTCAGTCATATTCATGTGCATACCATTTCCGGACGGCTTACAGGTCGGTAAAGTTAAACGAAGCCGTATATCCAATACCATTGTAGCGCCCCCATCCGTAGATGGAGCTCAAATTGGCAGTGTCCGTAATCGCGACGATCTGATCGTAGTGAGTCTTGCCAAAAGAGCTACAGCTGTCGCGTGCGTAGAGGGAGTCGAAAGAAACGTAAACAGTGGGACTTGTCAGAGTAGTTCCCAGCGTTTCCATGGTGACTGGCCCAGTAGCGTTGGCCGTGATGGCGGTATACTTGCCATCGATCCAGGTACTTGATGCAGGAGGCCAGTAAATGAGCTGGACTGTCCCTCCATTGACCTGGCATGATTGACAACCCAACGTGCACCCCGGAGCAAGCTCAGATGAGGGATCCCAAAAGTAACTGACGCTAGTCACAGTGGCAACATCGTCTTCGTGAGTACCTGTTGTTGTTGTGTATGTCGTCCAGTTGAAACCCCCGCCTACTCGCCCATCTGTATAATGCCCCCACTGTCTCGCATTGCGTTGGAAACCAGAAGAAAAGAGTGTAGAGCAAGGCTCGCCAGTGACCGATGCCTGCGTGCAAGTTGGCGTGTCTCTAATGGCCAACGAAATTGCCTTGTCCTCGGCAGAAATGTAAGACGCCACTGGCGCGGAACAAGATGGCGCTTGTACACTTTTGTATACATTGCTGGAGCAGCCAACGGGCTTCTCAGGCCTAGCCTCAGACGCATATTTGTGGTATATCCAATCTTCCCACATTTCTTGACACTCTGGCACATAGCTGGGCAAGGTGCATGTTGGTTCGATCAGGGTGCCGTTCCCAAAGAGATCGATCCTGCTCCCACCGAGCCTGGTTACTGTATTCGTGCTTGTAGCAGTAGGCTCGCTCGTTCCCGTTGTCCAGGTTGAAACTGCAGCAAAAGTGGTGTAGGTATCTTGGGGATGCGCGCCGTTATAAACAGTCACTGTCGTGGATTCGGAGATGGCGGAGGACGTAAAGCTATACCAATACCTCGTCAATGTATAGGTATTGGTGGCAGGGATCGTTGTATACGTAAAGGCGCCAGTAATGGAAGAGTTCGCGGCCCAGTATGAGCTCCATTGCTGCCAACAATTGCCTGTGAAGCTCAGGGTATAGTTGCCTGTCGGGGCTGCGGTGATTGCAGGAGCGCTGGCATCAGATTGGGTGAAGGCATCCGATGTGGAACTGCTCGTGCTGGAAGTAGATATCGTCTCAGTAACGGTTGAAGTACGCGTGCGAGTCATCCCCATTCCAGCAGCAACAAAAGCCCCGATGTCGTCTGAAGTCGTCGTGCTCTTCGTGCTCGAGATGAAGCTCAAAGTACTGGATTCCGAGACGGTATTACTCGACGAGCTGATCGTTCTATTGCTCCACAGCGCGGTGCTCGACTCGGCCATGGCGGATTGAGAAAGAAGGCACCACAAAAGACTCGCGAACAACGCCTTCGTTGCACATCCGTAGCCTGCCATGTCTAGGAACGGAGACGGGTCCTAGTCTCACAGGTACGTGAGAAGGCGGCGCTCTGAGCGAGGAACAAGAGGTATGTCACAACAGAAGACTGACAATAAATGAAACCAAAGACAGCGATGGCACATGGTGTACAGAACCAACCACCGTTAGCGCCCAGGACTACTCCGAGTCCGCTCTCATACCAGGCTGCTCTTCAGCTGAAGGATTCCTCGCGATGTAACGCGCGGACTGAATTAGCACACTTGATAAATCCTGCCAGTATTGCTGCATGCGCATGCGTGCGGCTGCAGCATGGCAAGCGATCATGCATGGAGCCAACCGGGGGATTACTGAGATTATACCGATTGTTTTCCGATGGTGAGATGTACCATCATTAATTGCGTATGGTAAAGCTCCAGATTATTTCCAGTACGGTGAAGGCTTCCAATACCGTATGTTTGCGAGTCCAGGAAAAGCCATTGTTGCCTCTTCAGTGCTGGCGAACCGCTAGCTACCAAGAGAGGCTTGGGCATCATTGCCAGGGGTCACGGTTGGTAACCAGGCAAGGCTTGCTGTGGCTTGAAGGATTTATGCTCGAAGTGGCTCTCGTCCCGAACCATCGACAGATGCTGTTGCATGCAGTAGGGAGGCATTTGTTGATGAAATAACCTCACTCACAGTCCCACCTTTTCGCAAATCATGTTTGGCTTGGCGGATCGGGTAGCAAACGTCACACTCTCGGGCAATAGATTAACCGAAACAGACTACCACCACCATCATCAACATCCGTTTCTGTATACAGTATTGTTGGTCCCCCGAAATACACTCCACATTTAGTGTGGCTGAATCTATAACTGTATGGATCTTTCTTTTCTCACGTAGTCGCACATGCATATTGTGGCGTTTACAGCCGCAAACTCGTGCAGCTTCATTGGCTGACAACGCCTTGCTACGGCGCCTCGGGCGCCTACAGACAGGTACTGTAGCACCACGGCGTGAGCTCCATTTCCAGTTCATTCATTCCCAGACCCGCCTTATTTCTACAAGTCGCGGCTTGTTCTTGGATACGCCAGAGCTTCTCGCTCGAAGTCTGGATTTCGCAAAATCTGAAAACATGGCATTGTCCATGACTCTTTGGCAACAACCCACCAGCTAGAAGCAAGGCAGCCAAGACCTCAAAGCCTTCCCGAACAAGTCCGCCGCTCTCGCTGTTTCCTCAGTCCCTGGCACGAGGTCACTACAATGTCTCCCGTTCTCGAACAAAAGCCCAAACACCTCATCGCCAGCCATTGCCTCCTCACAGCCTGGAACGACTTGTGTCATGGTCCGATACCGTGGCGACCCTGGCACCAAGCCCTCACTGGGCACAATGCTAAGATCATGCCATGGATCTTCCAGGCCTGTTGTGAACATCACTCTGCTCACATTCTTGTCCCAGCCGGCGTACTTCGCCGGCGCAGGAATTTCCGAATCAGAAGGTGGTGAGAGCCATGAAAATGGGCGCTCGCAGTATGTTGCCCAGAAATTCTCCGCCGTGAAGACCGAGGAGAGGATGTTGTATGGATCTCCGTCAGCAGCAGTGTGGAAGTTGAAGTACTCGGTGCATGTCTGATAGCCCCATGCTTCCGCGTCAAGAGGAAAGTGCTGTCTAGCGTGAGAGCGAGACTCAAAGTAGCGCTTGTTCGCTTCGATGGCATCAAGAACTGCGTCGATTGCGAAAGTTTCACCAAGGTCAGAGTCGAGATCAGCAGCGGTGATTGACGCGCATGTAGTTCCCATTCGTCCTCCCAAACCCTCCCACTGCCAGTCCGCCGCGATGAGGTCTCGGATTTGACTAGCGACAACAATGTCAGGAGCTGCGAGCGCGAATATGACACGTTCCCAGTAAGTGTGTGTCTCCGAAGACCAACGGCGAGAAATAGCCCATCTGAGTCGGTACCGGTCCAGCCGTTTTCCGTTTTTCAGCACGCGATCAACGTACTGCACGAATGCTTGAACAACCTCACGGCAGTCCTTTGGCAAATAACGGGAAGTCCGGAGATAGTACTCCGGCAGAGTCTTCCTGACCTGTACGTTCGCGCTACTGCTCCAGCTTGCGAAGAAGACCTCTGGATTTCGCCGTCGTATCATTGCGGCTCGCTGACCAGGGTAAGAGCCCCCGATCCAGACCCAAGGACTATTTCGAGGACCAAGGCTGTCCCAGTACATTTCCAGACCGTTTGGCTTGAAGTGTGAAGCGACATAGACTGTGTCTTCAAGAGCTTGCTCGGTGCTCAGGTATTGATAAGCCGCTTGACGCTCTTCTTGCGTGCCGCTGAGTGCATCTGCCAACGGATGGCTAAGGCCATAGTATCTGTGCTCCCACACGATAGCAGTGCCATTGAAGGTTTCTGTGAGCCTCATCAATGGGTGAGAGGTTGATGACAATACCGTCTCAAAATCGGAGACACCGCGCTCTCCAGCATCGTAGAAGAATACTGGACCTCCGGGCTGGTAGAAAGTCGCGTTGATCCAGAAGCGATTCGAAAATGTCCTTTTGTCTGTCGAGTTGAAGTGATCGAGCGGTAGTTCAACGACTGCGGCTTCGAAGTTGCTCTCTGGATGATTGCTTTGGAATACCTGCTGTGGTAAGTAGATGCATGTCACCGAGACGGCACAGCATAGGCTGAGCAGCAATACAGTGAGGCGTCTTGAACACATGATGACAGGCCAGGACTGGCGGTATCAATTGTGATACTACATGACTTTGTATCGCAGTGCGGGGCTGGTGCCTAGAAACTTGGTTACACAAACAATGTACGCAACCTCATGCCGCATACAGCATGGTCCTGCAAGTTTATTGATCCTTCGAAAGTCTCGCCATCAACTTCAGTCCGCAAAACTTGAGAATGCGGCTACAACCGATGACAACACCAATCCCATGTTCTCCCCCTTTCCGAAAGGAGGACCGAACCCGGGATCATTGCTATATCGAAGTCGACGGGCAACTGAAAGAGGCGTCGTGGCGCTATGAGCGAGGGCAGGCATTCCCGCAGGATTTCACCGACACTAGCCCAGAGCTCGATATTCTCATACACGACCAGCAATTAAGCGATGCCATGAGTGACTTGTGGAAAATCTCGACGTTGATGGGATACGGCTCAGATGCCGTTGTCCGGCTTCAAGGCGAATCTGCATATCCGGTCATTAAACTGGCACATCCAAAACCGGAGTGTCGCCAGCGAATTCAGAAGGAGTTCGAGGTGATGCGAAGACTTTCGCACCTTGGCTTTGTCGCAAAGATTTCCCCCGAGCCTCTCAAAGACGAGGAAGGCATCTTCGGGTTTCGACTCGAGCGTTTGCACAAGATGACAAAAGAGGAGACGACCTCCCGCAAAGGAGAAATCGGAACCCTGGTGGAGCAGTTGCATCAAACCGGGTATTGTCACGGCGACATCCATTTCTGCAACATCATGAAGAGAGGAAACGAGGAGCTTGCGCTGATCGACTTCGCATACGCCGGGGCGTTGGGAGAATTGGTTCCTGATCATGTGCCGAAGTACATGCACCCGACTCGTGTCTACCAAGTCGAGGTTGATCTGGAGAGGATTGGAGGAGGACGCTTCATTTGAAGTTGTATGTCGCGTGCGGACCTGGTCTCGATGTGGGTTTGAAGATGCCGTATTCGATCTTCGCCGGATTACCGCGAAGAAGGATGTTTCGCTGCGGTTAATCGTGGCGGTGGCGTATAATGATCACATGCGACTCGCAGCGACTGTCAAATGACAACCTCCAAGCGACACTGCGGCATCATCAATCGAACTCTTGCTAAGCCGCGTCACGTCGTGCCTTCCTTCAAATCTTTCACGACCTCAACCAAATCGTGGTGACGACTTCCACGCGCTCGTGACTGCTGCCTCACCTGCCTGACGACCACCATAAAGCCTTTCTTTCTTTCCCATTCCTCCCTCTCTCGAACATCACACCACTCTGACACCACTCAACCAATCCTCAGCAAACCAAGCCAAAAACACTCACTCCATCTACCAACCAACGAACAACGAACAACAAACTCCCAAACCCAACAAACACCGTCAACATGTCTGACACCGGCCGCAAGGATCTCCACGACAGTACGTCCCTGAACCATCCCCCGAGCCATTGCAGGCTGACAGCATTCCCAGAGGTCGCCGACCACGCTACCCCCAACAGCTCCAAGTCTGCCACCGACAAGGTCACCGACACCATCTCCGGCGTCACCGACAAGGTCCAGCGGTAAGTCCCCCTCTTACACCTCCAAGCTCATCAATGACACCCAGCCAGCTGACACAATCTCCTCCCAGTGACGTGATGCCGGACTCCCACAAGTCCACCACCCAGTCCGCCACCGACAAGGTCTCCCGCGTCAAGGACGACCACACCTGCTCGTCCGGCACCACCGGCAACAACACCTGCTCGTCCACCACCGGCAGCACCGACGAGTCCATCCTCGACAAGACCAAGCACGCCGTCGGCATGGACAAGAAGTAGAACGCCTCCGGCCACGCCGACCAACACAAACACCACGACGACGATCCCAAGGCCCACCACAGCTTGTTCGATATCCATCACCACCATCACCAACACCCTCGAGACCACAAGGACGAACATACCCCGCTTCCTCACCCTGTCAAGCCCGAGGAGAAGCTTGTCAAGCCTACCTCTACTGCTCCGGCGGTCATGGTTGCTGCTCCTGCTGCAGCTACTACTGATGCCCCGAAGTGAGGTAGCTGTTGGCGGCGATTGTTCATTTCTTTTTTGATGATTTCTCTTGCTTCTGACTTGGTGACGGTGCTGCCTGTGCTTGCTGGTGAGCTTTGGTCCTGATCGGTGGAGTTTGGGAGGATCCACTACTTCGACTATGCGGGAGGTCCTGCGGGACAGACGGAGATTTCTTTTGTCGACTTGTAATATTCGGTTACCTGAGTTGACTCGCCTACCATAACATGAATGCATTGAGCTTTACTCTACTTGACTGCGGCCTCCTTGGCCGACCTTGTCGATTGTGTTGGTGACGTACCTTGCTTTGATGACTATTCGATCGTCACCTGTCAACAAACAGTCAATGGCGGCAGAAAGGTTTGCAACAAGCTGGGACATCCAGGCAGCCCGGGCTATGGTAAATGCTTCAATACAAACTCACAGGTCTATGCAATGCTTATGCTTCTATCAGTGTAAATGCAAATGCATCTCCCAACCGAACGCACGTCCAATCAAGCGCCCCGCCACTGCACATCCAAAACCACTGCACGGTCACCGCCAGCGTAAACAGAAACCTGTTTAGTACCCGCCGGCACACCATCAGCAGTGAAGTTGGCACTACCATCATACACCAGCCTTCCACCCTCAGACCCAAAAACGCCCTTCTCAACACCAGATCCGCAAGCGAAAGCGCCGTCCAGAATCCCGCAGTCGCCCTTGGAAGAGCTCAGAGTGAAATCTCCTTCAGCCCGCTTCGCCACAGCTCTGGGCGCATTGCCGTCGACCTCCGAAGCTGTGTAAGTCGCGCACGTGCCCGAGACGTACCACTTGCCGTTCGAGATGAGGCAGCCTTTGCTCGCGCCGGAGACTTGCACGTTCAAGCTTCCTTTGCCGCTGAAGGGACCGCTGGTGGCGGTTGGAGCCGCACCACCGGAGGTGTGGGTTGCGGTTCCTGTGGGCGAGGAGCTGGCGCGCTTGGGCAGGTACTTGACGCCCGTGGCGGGACACTTCGATCTAGCCAGGGGGACGGAGGCCTCGAAGTCGCCGGCTTCCAGCGTGCCGCGGACGTTGAAGAAGTACCAGATCTCGTTCAGGGCGCCGCCGGAGCAGCCGAGGTAGACTTCTTGGCCGTGTTTGGCGCTGAGGGCTGCTTGGATTTCGGCCGAAGTGTACGTTTTAGTGGTGGAAGGGGTGATTCCGGCTTCGGAGAGGAATTCGTAAGAGGGCAGGGATTGGAAGAGGGAGACGGTGCGGTTGAAGAAGATGGGGACTTCGGCTGTGGGGGTGTAGTCGGCGTAGCAGGACGGGTCGAGGGTCGAGATGCAGGTGCCGTGTTTGCTCCACTCGTGCTCCCAGAAGGACTCGTCGTCGCCCTTGTAGTCTTTCCAGTACTTCTGCATCACGGACAGGGTGTCGTCGGCGCCCGCGGCGCGCAGGATTTCGGTGATGTTTTTGTAGGCGCGGCGCGGGTCGCAGTTGGCTTCGTAGGTGCCGTCACAGTTATCGGGCCATAGGCCGTGGAGCGTCCAACTGTCGTCTGGGCCTGTGGGAGGGCTGGTGTCCCAGAATTGCGTTTGGAGGAGAGCACCTCCGGGTGAGTTGAAGCAACATAGGTTTGGTTGGGCGGTGGTGTTGTGGCAAGAAAGTTCGGGGGATGGGCAGGATGAGAGGGCGTCGAGAGACATGGAATTCATGTTGTTGGCAGCAAAGACGGATTGGGAGGCCCCGACGGCTGATAGAGCGTATTTGGACAGGGAGCGGAGGGAAGGCATGTTGTCTGATACGGAGTTGATGATGGAGGACGATGATGGGGATTCTAAGGGAGAGGGCGCGTCTTTTATTCTTGCCACCCAGGCCATTCTCGCTGTGGAAGGTGGTTAATTCAGGGTTGTTCAAGGTGGTGATTTAGGTTTGATAGGACCGGAGAGGCCGAGACGGAGATGATGATGATGATCTGGACTGATACAAGTATGCAGGAAGCCGATGTCGTCGGTGAAACGAGAGCGGAATGAGCACCAAGAGGGAAGGAGGTTGATGAGTGGGACGGTAGATTTATGGATAGATGTACTAGCAATGTAGTCATTGGACCAGTCACGGGGCTCAAGAGTCGTGCAGCGGTCTAGTTAAGACATTTAGAGTGTGATGCTTATCACAAGGGCAAGCCACGCTCGTTCCAGCCCCCTCGCCATTGGCGTGTCATGTTCGGGCGAGGCTGGTTAGAGTTGAGCCGAGGTTCCACTGACGATGATTCGTTCGCCGTTTTGACCTCGCGCCTCTGAGGTGTAACTCGAGCTACCTTATCAATCTATCTCAACACCTGCAACGATGTTCGGCCTCGTTTCCCGCCGCAATGTCGTCGTCGCCGCCAACAGACAATGGCTGAAGGCCGCCGTCTGCCAGCAACAACAACAACAACGTTCGTACGCGTCGGCATTGAGATCCGCCCTCAAGATCTCGAGCATCCCGGCTCCACACTCGGGCACCATCACAGTCCTGTCGCTCGACCGACCCAGTGCCCGCAATGCCATTTCAACAAAGCTGTTGAGCGAACTGAACGGCGTAGTCGAGGGCTTGCACGCAGAGGGCGGTAAAGGCAGCACGCTGGCCTTGATCTTGGCCAGCGAATGCGACAGTGCCTTCTGCGCTGGCGCCGACTTGAAAGAGCGCTTGGGCATGTCTCCGGAAGAGTAAGAGACATTAGACTTGATCGTACACATTGTGCCGATATACTGATGGGACATGAACAGCGTCGCTCAATTCTTGACCAAGTTGAGGAGCACCTTCACCCGTCTATCAACCCTCCCAATCCCCACCATCTCGGCCATCAGCAGCACAGCGTTTGGCGGTGGTCTCGAGCTGGGCCTCTGCACCAACTTCCGTGTATTGGCTTC
>Ga0265797_10000405_pt1 | contig 79512 bp, 78 predicted proteins | sample P2T30metagenome_FD_192433 | JGI IMG/M metagenome (GOLD analysis project Ga0265797, IMG submission 192433) | Plant litter microbial communities from East Loma Ridge, Irvine, California - P2 T30 | ecosystem: Environmental > Terrestrial > Plant litter > Unclassified | place: USA: California... | reverse complement strand
CAACCAGCGCACGCGAAGGCCATCGAGACGGGGTTTTGAGCCTAGCTATGTTTGAGACGCGACGGACATCTAAATGACATTCTAGAGGTTAAAGTACTATGATGGAATGAAACGCTTCTCACAATCCAATACACATATCTCTCGAATGAAGGCTTGCTACGGATTTACGCGCTCATAGTTGCTGGGACGGAAGCTTGTGTGTCGAATAATTGTTTGGGTTAAATACAGTACATATAGGCGTTTGTTTGAACGAAACGATTTCTGGGTCGGTGTTGGAGTTAGAGTTGGAGTAACCTTTCATCACTGGATGTGCAGCGTTTGCTTCATCGACTCGGTTCGAGACACGCAAACGAGACGTGCTTTCGCGAACAAAGAAGACACAGGCAGAGTGAGAGAGAGAGAGAGAGAGAGAGAGAGTAGCGCGCAGTAGACTTTGTGTGTATTGTCAAAGAACTTTGCTAGAACACCCCCTGGAACCCAAGTCTGAGTCTTGAGACGATAGCACTCTCGGAATTACCGCAAAAAGCAAATAGCACAAAAACGTCCGTCCACTCCACTTTGCCTTGCCTGTGTTATTCCATGATTGAAAGCAGTCGTCGTGAGAACCCGTGCCTTGCCCTTGACATCAACGTTGAATCATCAAATCAAGAAGCCCCGTCCAACCCGAAAACACCGTGGTAGCCCAAGAGACGTTGATTAAAACACATGATTCGTGACAGTCCCCCGTGGTTCAGACCGTGACAACATCCTCCACGTCCGAAGACTTGCCCTCCTCGACGACTGGTCCGTCCTGCTCGGCCTTGACCGTGCCCTCGGCACTCTCTTCGTCCTTGGTGTCGACACTGTCCTCCCAGATGACAACACTCTCGCCGGCATCAACGTCGCTAGCGGTGATGGACGGGATGGTGACTTTCGGAGATTCCTTGCTTTCGATCTTGGTCGTGTTCAGGGCGAACTCCGGGTGTGAGGTGGCGAAGAGATCGTTGACGGTGATATGGGAGGCTTTCTCCGGCGAGGCGTCGATGATGACTTGAGAATCCTTTTCGAGGCCTTGCGGGATGAACTCGTCTGTCTCGAGGTCGGAGAGGGGAGAACGTTGGCCGTCGTCCATCTCGGTGATCTTACGCCTGACGAACTCGTGTTTCTTCGTGCGCATGGGAGAGGGAGGAGTGGGGTCGTTGACTGTGGAGGCTAGACGAGAAGCTGCGGGTGCGTCGTAACCCTCGGGTGCCTCGTTTTCTTTGCCACGGCAGTCGCGCTGAGCCTTGGTGGTCTCATCGTCAAAGCTCAGATCGAGAGTCTGGGTGCTGTGCTCCATGAGGTTTGCGGCTTCCTCCTCGGGCGTGTCTTCGTAGATCTCAAACTCCCAGCTCGAGGGCATGCTTTCCTGGATGGTGGAGCCGGCAGACTTGGCCTTTGTGGGAGTGGAAATGGTGTTGACCGTAGACATGCTCCCGCTGATGGCGGCGTCTAAGCTGAAAGGAAGCGACGAAGACCCGCGGGACGCGAACGGTGGGTCGACTCGTGTGAAGGGTGCCGAGACACGACGTGTCTTCGAAATACCTGCGTGCTTGCGCGGTGGGGAGCGTCCGGCTGGAGCGGTCAGTGGTGCTCGCGGAGATGAGGTGTTGGCGCGGGCCGGGGTGCGTGCAGGAAGAAACGGCGGCGGTGGCATGTTCTTCACCGGAGTCGTCATGGTGAAGGTGAATGGCTTCTCGCAAGAGTCGCTCTTGCTCTTCTTGAAGGGTGAGAACAGTGAAGGGTCGGTATTCTCGCCGTCTGCGTCGTCGTATGTCGGCGTGAATGCTCGCTTGTTGGTCGATTTGAGAGGCGAGGATGCCGTCAACGGTTTACCACTCAAAGGCGAACTCTTTGCAAGGAAGCCTGGGACTGTCAGACTACCATACCGGACGGTGAGACTGGGCTTTGATTGAACATACCATTCTGACGGTTCTTCGCAGAGTTCAGTTGTTGCACACGGGAGCTACTCAACTCGCCAAAGGGCACTCTTGCCATGGACACTGTGGCAGCCATTGTGAGTGTCGTCTGCTCGACAGGTAACTTGGAGTATGCTCGCGAGCGGTGATCCAGCACCTCGTGATCGACGGGCTAGTGGCGTGTTTTGACCGTCAACAAAGCGTTGAGGACACGGCAACGAGCGATAACAGCACAGCACACGACGTGTCGGTGGTATAAAGAGCGTGGAATACGAGTGAACTGGCTGAGAAAGAGAGAGAGAGAGGTTCAACAGGACTGCGGTGTAAAGCAGGCAGGCAGCGCAGTATGGACGGACGGGTATAGTGCTAATAGAGTGGTGGCACGCGTGTGGTCGGTCGCGTCGAGCTCGGGGCAGGTCGCGATGTGACTTTGCCGTTTCGAGAGACGCCAGCCTTCTCCGCATGCAACATGTCGTCGCATTTGCCGCCAGTCCTGCCGTTGAACCACTCAAACTTGCATGCACTCACGCGTGAAACCACGAGATTGCCACGAAAGGACTGGCTACAACGCGTCTACCATGCCTCAGCTGTGACAAAGCCACCGCCCCGGGTGGGACTCCTTGCGTCACGATACCGCCGAGGCTCTTACTACCGTCAATATTACTGGGAGCTGTATGCCCTCCACTATTGCCAGATCAGAACGGACGAGGCTGGTTCCGATTAGGCTCTCAAAGTTACCGTCACCTTCTGCAGCAATGGCCTTGGTCTTGGGGCATTGGCTGCATACCAAAATCCAGCCAGACTGAACAGGATTATGCGAGAACAAGCTGGATAATATTCTATTCTCGGGCATCCATAACGTATCGGCTCGGTGTGCATACCGACAAAGGCGGGCATTCAACTCCGCAACAATGACCTCGCTCAGGCCCGTTCCAACTGCTCCGCTTTGTCGTGCTTAGCAACGACTTCTTCCGAGCTCTTTCCATCGACGCTCTGCGATCGCTGCACGGCCTCGACGTCTTCAGCAAACCTGCTCTTTGCTTCACCGGTTCTCCACACAGGCAAGTCACATTCGAAGATGTAGTCAATCTCTTCGAGAGTGCGACCGGCGGTTTCAGGGTAAGTGAAGAAGATATGAACCGTCATCGCTGTGCATAGCACGCCGAAGATGATGTCTAGTTGGAATGTCAGTTTCGTGCGGAACCCGTTGATCTTGCTGGACTTTTACTTACATGTCTTCCACTGGATGTTGGTGAATGCTGGAGCGACAAAGTATGCAAGTGCGACTACCATTAAGTTAGCACAAATTCTGGACGTCCAGATGGCTTTCAAAAGAAAAAATGCGAGACACTGTTGGCAAATGCCTTTGTGCATTGCATAGACTCAAAGACACTCACAATTGAAGATCCAGTTGGTTGCAGCAGAGAGACCGACACCCTTCGCACGGTACTTGAGAGGAAAGACCTCTGAGCAGTAAATCCATCCAACGGGAGCCTGTTCACACAGTCAGTCAAAGGCTGATTTATTTATCGTCTCCAGGAAAATCATACCCAAGTCGCACCATAAACGCCAACGAAGATGTACGACAAAGCAATGACAGCTTTGCCCGAAGCTCCAGACACCTCCCATTTCAAGTTCTCGTTACCGTCAACTTGATCAACGTGGCGGCCCTGCAACACGTCAAAGTCAGCATCACATCGCGAATACTACATGCTGCTCTCGTGTCTCTCTTACCTGAGTGGCCATGATTGCAGCAATGCTGTAGTGCAGAATCATGCTAGACACGGCACCGATCAACAACAGCGTTCGACGGCCGATACGATCGATGAATGGCAGAACGCAGCCGGTCGTCACCAGGAAGATGACGTATTGGATCGCGGATGAGTAGAGGTTGGTGTTTCCAGTCTGTTCCAGTGAGTCAGCATCGCATTCACCTCATATGTGAATGCTGAGATCCGAGTATCCAAACTCGAACCAGCAACGTGGATATGCATACCAAGCCTGCCATGGAAAAAACGTAAACGACGTAGTACCTATTCACCATCAGTGTCAAGAACTCAGTGAACTTTCAACACGACATCATACATCATAACGTTACCGCCCACTAGTTGTTGCCACATTTGAACGCTGGTTCCGCACATGGTCCTCTGCAAAATGTTAGTGAGAGTCGATAGGTGAATACGGAGGGACAGTGCATATTGCCCACTTACCTTCCAGACCTTAGGCCCAAACAGCTCCAAGAAGCCAACGCCCTTCGCCTCCTGCATGACGCGAACAGCTTCTTGGACTTCCATATACTCGGCCTGTACCAGCGGGTCGTCTCGGTTGCCCTTGGCGTGGATCGCAGCAAGAACACCAAGACACTCCTCCCAGCGCTCCTGCCCAGCCAACCAACGCGGCGATTCCGGGAAGAAGATCAAAGCTCCGAAAAGAATGAACCCAGGAATGGCCTGGACTCCCCAAGCGATCCGGAAGGCCGCAGGGCCAGCCACGCTCGTGCAGCCATAGGCGACCAAGAACATGATCAGGATGCCCCATTCGATAGACCATTGTTGGAGACCGACGATGCGACCGCGGATTCTTCCAGGCGCCAACTCGGCGAGGTACACGCACACCTGCGAGCTGGTGACGCCCACTGATAAACCACTTATGATCCGGCCAGCGATCAAATGGCCTACGTTTTGCGCACTGCATTGGATTGCGGCTCCGATAATCCAGACGACGGCAGCGCCCATCAGGGCGTAGCGGCGGCCCCATTTGTCGGCGATGAAACCGGCGCAGAGTGCACCGATGAAGGAACCTGCGGACATTGAGGCTGTGATCTGGAGAGGAGGGTTAGTCATCGATGGATCGTTTGGTGGGCTAGGATGTTGTTCTGAATGCGTACTCCTCCTTGCATGTTCGAGTTCGGATGGTTGAAGTATTCGAGATATTGATCGCGGTCGATCCAGGCTGACATGGAAGAGACATCGAAGCCGAAGAGCGCGCCGCCGATAGTGCCGAAGGCGGCCAGGGCGTAGATATTCGTGATTTGATACATGGTGATGATGATGATGTTGAGCAATCGCTCTTTACTTCTCGGATCGGAGTGATCGCAAAACGAAGAGAATGAAAGGACTGCAGAGTCGAATTCGGAAAGAAGAACGACAACAAACGAGGAAGGGAGAAGAAAAGACCAAAAGCAGGCTACTAAATACCTTCCCCGATCACCGATATGAGTTCACACGAGGAAGGATACGATACAGTAGCAGCAGTCACTAGTGCCGCCGGATCCGAACCAACCGACCTGTTAAGCAAGCAAGCCACCCGCACGGGTGAGGCACTCGGGAGGCTTGCAAACAAGCATTTCGCATCATCGAAACAACAGGCGAGCAAGCGGAGCGCAGGTCGAAAGTAGTGCAGAACCCACAACTCCAAACTTGCACCTCCACAAACCCGTGTCCTCCCATGGGCAGAGTTGCAATCTTCGTGGAGTAGTCTCCACGGAGTAGGGATCCGCCCACGGGCATCGGTGCTGTGTTATTGGCCAGGCGGGTAAAAGCAGGAAAAGTCTTGGCCGTTGTCCATGTGGAGGGTTGATTCGATCGGCAGCCGTTCCGGTGCGGCTCTGCTGGCGCAGGGCAATTTATCCGTAGACTTTCGATGTTTGTTTCGTCGTCGTCACGCTCCCGATGTATATTTGATGTGACGTCTGTTTTGTAGATGCTTGGGGACAGTGGATGCAATATGTTATCTCCGTGCAGGCGGGATAGTGGAATAGTGCTAGCAGAGTCCACGCTCTTTCATTTTCTAATCCAGTTTTCCCGGTATCGAAGATTGCGAATTCTTACGGAGTCGGAGTTCGACGATCGCTCTCGCGTGAATTGCTAAACGACAAAAGCCGTCAATAATGAGCGATGCAACATATTGCATCGCGATCTGCAAAACCTACTTGCCTGTCTTTGCTTAGGGCTGAACAGACCAACACACGTAACTCAATGTCAACACCGGGATGACGACGCGACGTTTTTTGATGGGGTTTCTTCAGGCTGAAGCGCATACTGCATGCAATTCTTCGTCATGGGAAATCCACAATGCTCAATCTAATCTTGATGAACGAGCCCGATTCTGTCCGCACGCAATACGAACAGTAAACTACGAACAGCATCCGGAGGATATTGATATTCTTCCTTCCTTCAAGCCAACAATAGTGCCGACTATTCAAAGGGCTCGATGGTCCGATTCAGTGGTTCTTTGGACACCAGAATCGACTTGATGCTTTGCGATCTCACAGAATTAGTCCCTCGCGGGTCCTCACGGCGTCGGTTTTTCGTCCATCAGGTGGGTAGACAACGGCAATTGTGCCGGGTCCGAGTGTCTTCGGTAATCATACCATCACGCCTAGCCTACAAAAAATCAATAGTTGCCAGTGAGATAGTACGAGTTGCTTGACGCCCTCTCACTGGACTTGAATGTCTTCGGTGCTCATACCTTCAGGCCCAGCCCATCCAGAACTACTGGTTGCCAGTGAGATGACCGCCATCTTCTTGAACCTCTCTCACACTCGATCTGAGTTGTCTTTCGATTGCTCATATTGATCTATCGTAGTATGGAGAAAATAAATGAAGAGAAAAGATGATATCCACAACAACCACAACACTCACACACACACATCCCCCATCTAACATCCTCACAGTTCTCTCCCTCGCCCCCCTAACCATCAACCATCCGAAGAATATCCTACCTCCGATTGAAGTTCAAATACCTACTCCCCAAGAACAAAAACACAAGATTGCTGCCGCAGAACGCAATCAAAATCCCAATATCCCTCCACCTCGTGTCGAAGCTGATCGAAAGCGGCTCGTAGAACTGGTCACCAACACTGTAAGCGCAGTACGAGCAGTCCGAAGTCGCATTGTTGGTGATGTAGCCCGGGCCGCCGCTCGCGAAGAAGGAGCTCATGTAGTCGCCGCAGTTTTGGCCCGGCGGGGCGGAGAAGAGGTTGAGTTCGGAGGTGGTGCAGGTGACGGGGAGGCCGTGGAGTTCGGTGGAGACGAGGCCGGAGATCAGGCGGGTGAAGCTGTGGGAGGGGAGGGATAGGTTAGTTTTCGGATTGCTGATGGGGGTTTGGGAGACATACGGGTCGAGCTCGTAGAGCCAGGCGCGCCAGAAGCCAGGGATTTGAGGTTTGGGGATCTGTGAGGTGATGTCAGTGTTTTCTGTTTCCATGCGACGGTAAAGTATGGAAAGCTGTGTCGACATGACAACTTACAGTAACACCACAGAACAAGGCGAAAACGATGATAAGCGGCGGGTTCAGCAGCATCGCAATGAAAGTACTCGGCGTCAAAGCAGAAACCATCTGAGCCAGAGTCACAGCAAAGATCTCAGTGACCAGAACCATGAAGAAGTTGTAACCCGCCCGCGAAGAGTCCATGTTGAAACCAGGGATGTAGTAGATCGGTAGGAAGAAGCCGACAGCGCACAAGATCGAGTACGGCATCTCGGCCAGAACCATCGACAACGCAAAGGGCAGCTGGCGGTAAGTTTTGGCGGCTGCTTCGCGGTAGTAGATTAATCGGCTGAGGTCGTACTTGGGCTCGACCTGGGCGAGAATCAAAGCCGGCAAGACAGTGACTTGGAAGATGACGAAGACACGGTATTGCAGCGAAGAGCGCGAGTCATCGAGCTGCAGGAACATGAGGCCGGTGAGGAGGGCGATGGCGACGTGGTTGAAGAATCTCGTGAAACCGTAGTTGGGCGAGCGCCAGAAGGCCTTTTGCTGGCGTTTGTTGACGATCTTGATCTGGTGCCAGAGCGGTGTGGCGAACTCCTTGGAAGGTCTCTTCGGGGCATCGCGTACTGCTTGTGAGCGCTCGGCTTTGATGCGGACGATCTCAGACTTCACGTTTGCGAGTTCCTCGGATTCGAGCCACACATCATGCCAATCCTTTTCGCCAATTCGCGGTGCGACACCAGCGCCGATGGCGTCGAGCATCCACTCGGCCGGGTTGGCATCGGGAGGACAGTCGGCGCCGTTTTTGTGGAAGTAGTCGATCAGAACGTGCGCATCCTTGCCGATCTCTCCGAAGTAGACGGTCTGTCCACCCCTCTGCAACAATAGCAGTCGGTCGAAGTTTTCGAAGAGAGAGGCGTTGGGTTGATGAATGGTGCACAGAATGGCTTGACCAGCAGCTGCCAGCTTGCGAAGGAAACGGACAATGTTAAAGGCACTCTGGCTGTCGAGACCAGAAGTAGGCTCATCCAAGAACAACAACAGCTCGGGCTTCGCGGCCAGCTCTACTCCGATCGTCACTCGCTTGCGTTGCTCTACTGCGAGACCTGCTTCAGGGTCGCCAATAATAGCATCGGCGATGTCTTCCATCTCGAGCAGAGAAATGATTTCCTCGACGTACGAGTACTTCTCAGATTGCGGCGTTTCGTAGGGCTGTCTGAGATCTGCGGAGAAACGCAAGGCCTCGCGAACGGTCTGGGTACCTTCGTGGACATCGAGCTGTTCGGCGTAACTAGTACCGCGTTGGAAATCGTTGCCAGGTGCAGTACCATCGATGAGCTTATCACCGGTAATAACACCAATGTTTTTCCTGGACGCAAGGACATCCAGCAGAGTCGTCTTTCCAGCACCAGAAGCGCCCATCAATGCAGTAAGTTGACCCGGGCGTACAAACCCGTAGATGTCTCTCAGAAGACGCAACTCGCCGCCAGGAATGGGTACATCGTAGCAAAGTGATTCCCAAGTCAACACGGCTTTGGACTCGATGGACAGCGTTGATCCTTGCTCGGCGTCCTTGGTTCCACGGTTCTCCTTCTTGGCGTGAAGTGCATCGTTCAACTCTTTGCGTTCCTTGTCCTCTTTGGCGAAGAACGTGATCGTCTTACCACCAGCTCCCCACTTGATGTATTCGCCGAGGAAAACGTTGCAAGCCAAGAAGCCGATGATCAGAACGATGATGATACCCCAGTTGCGCCACAAGTCGCCCGGCGAGTACGTGAAGCCCTGTTCAATGTACGCAGAACCGCTGACGACTGGATTGCCGGCGACACTGCCGGGGAGAGTGCAGACTTGGTGGTTGATGTCGCCGTACCCTTCTCCGTTGGGGATGAGATTCTGACCCGTGCAAGTCAGGTCGATTTTGCCAAACTCGTTCATCATCAGAGCAGCGAAGCCTAAGCCCAGGGCGTTCAGATAGAAGATCCATCGCAGCCAGACCTGCTCTGACTGCCATTGGATGAGGTACCCAGATGTAAGAACGAACAGTGTAATGATGACTGCCGCAAATTTCATCGCGTAGTCGAAATCTGGACACAAACAACCAACGGTGCGGAAAAAGAGTGTCATGGCGAGGTATCCAGAGACGATCATGAGATAGAACGTGAAGAAGGCTCCGGCGTCCAGAACCAGACCACACATGAAGTATACCATGATCGAAAACAGCAGAATCTGGGCAGCCGCAAAAGCAGTGTCGACAACGATCTGGGCGATCCACAAAGCAGAAGGTCGATGAAAGGTGTAAGCCCGGTGCTTATTAATGATAGGTCGGCCTAGCATGGTACTAGCCAATTCTCCAAAGGCCTACTTAAAGCGTTAGAGGATACTGATTGTCAAGTTGAAAGCTAGGAGAAAGCTTACCTGGAACGCGTTGAAGAGTAGGGAGATGAAAAGAAGACCTCCTCTAGTAAAAGCACCAGCGGAGGTCTGCGGAAGCTGAAGCCACACAGTGCCGAGAATGATTGCGATGAGAACCGAAGTGCCCCAAGACACAACAAGTGAGAAGCGATCTTGCCATTTGAGGATGAATTGCCTTTGCATGAGAGCCCAGACTTGCAGGTGGAATGGAATGGAGTAGACCGATTTCTTGGGCGCGTGACGTTTGCCCTGGATGACGGCGGTCTTGAAGTCTTCGAAAATGTGCTGCTCTTCCCTGACGACTTCGCGGTATTGAGCCATCTCGGCGTCGAGCCGGGTGGCGTACTCGGACTTGTTGAAGGCTTCGGCTAGTGCGTCCGGCGAAGACGGTACATTGCTAGCATCTCTTCCAGGGGCGTACTCCCTCTCCCATCGATCCGTGCAGCCAGTAAGGTAATCCGGAGTGGTCTGTCTAGGCTTTTCCAGGAAACCCAAGCCTTCGAAGTAAGCCCTGGCTTCCTTCACAGGGCCGAAGAATACTTGCCGTCCTTCGTCGATCACCATGACTTTGTCGAATTGAGAGTAAATGTTCTCCGAAGCCTGGTACAAAGAGACAAAAGTAGTCTGGTTGTAGATGTTTGTAAGCACGCGGAGTGATTTCGCATAATCCAGCGCAGTCGAAGCGTCCAGTCCTCGCGTCGAGTTATCGTGCGAGCAAACAGCAGCGCCAGTGACCATCATCTCAGCGATAGATACACGCTTGCGCTCACCACCAGAAATGCCGCGAACGAAGGGGTTTCCAACGATCGTGTTCTTTGTGTGCTCGATGTTGAACATACGAAGTAGCATGTTGATAACTTTTTCCTTGAACTCGTTTTTAGAGACACCACCAGGTCGACTTCCAGGCACTTTCGTGTCGAGCGCGAAGCCTAGAGTTTGGCCAACTGTAAGCGTTGGATGGTGAATGTCGTCTTCCTGGCAGTAGACTGCTTCGCCGCGATACCGCTTCTCGAACTCGTCGCTCGCGAAAGGTCCGTACAGCACCTCACCGTCAATCCCAGTGTATCCAAAGCGCTGGTTGGCAATAACTTTGAGGAAAGTGGTACATCCAGATCCAGGGCGTCCCAGAACCAGCACCATCTCGCCAGGCCTGACAACACCACGGAAATCTTCCAAAATGTTGACTTCTTTGCCCTTTTTCCCCAAACCAAACAAGGACATCAGAGTCCCCGGCACGTTAATGAAATTGATGAAAGCATCCGGGAACGTCGGTTGGTAGTTCTTGATTCCACCGACACCTTTGACAGTCAATTTATCCCAGACGACTCCAATCTTTTTGCCGCGAATTCCACTGTCCTCTTCCAGCTGTTTGTTGCCTCTCAACGTATCTTCCAGATCAAACTGCCCTCCCTCCTCGCTCGAGCCGGACGAAACGGCCTTTTCCACATCTTGCGTGCCTTTTGTCGCACTCTGCCGCCGTGTCTGTTGTCGCGAAATTCGCTGGCTCTGGCGCGAGAACTCGCGCGACAGATCGGCGAACTCGGACTCGGCGCCCTTCACATCCACACCAGTCTGTCTTCGCTCCAATTGCGCGGGGACGGCTTGTGGCCTAGACTCTTTCTCGACGTCGAGTAGGTTGTCAGGCGTTGTTCTGCCTGTTTCGTGATCCGCGGCATGGGTGGGCTCTGTGAGATCGCCGGCGAGAGTAGGTTTCGCGCCAGTTCGGTCTTCGGGATGGTTCAGGTTCAGGGCGTCCTGGACTTTTTCCTCTGCCTTCTCCATGTTTGCCGAGGTATCCTAGTAGTTGGCGAATGCGGCGCGTCGACTTCCAGTGGCAATGCGGTCTTCGATATGTCGAAGGTCCTTATAGAACGACTTTGAGGTATCAATACCAGGTCAGAGGGATGGTAGGGTGAATCAACAAGGCTCTTGTCGTCGATGCATTCCTCGCCCACTCAAGTCTCCAAGTCTCCGAGCAGACTCTAGTAAGTAACAAGAAGCAAGCTACGAAACGAGAAGCCGAAGCATCGAAGAATCGAAGAAGAAGCAAGAAACAAGAAAACCTTCTTCCAAGATTGGGAAAGGAAATATAGTGTAGGTAGACAAAAAAGAGAAAGACCAAGCGGCGACTGCGGCGGCCGACCAGAGTACCTAAACAACCTACCCTGCCTCCGATCAACAAATAGTCACTCACTAAGACGAATTAAACGAGTCCCTTCGCGAAAGCACGAACTCCGGCTTAGGAGCGTTATGACTCGGGCGGCGCCAACCTTGCATGCATTGAAGAAGGAAAGACGACACCGCAGGGCGCAGATGCCAGCAGCCACCGAGAGACACACAGACAGGCAGACAGGTAGGGCAAAGACATGTCCCGCCGCGCCGTTTCTCCGCCGTTGCCATTGGATGAATAGGCGAAAAGAAGCTGCTGTACTGTAGGCCTCGCCGCGCCGGATCGCGCTTCTTCGTAGCATCCGGGAGCGGTCTACGGCGGTGTCGTGAACCGGCAGGTGCCCAAGCAGGCCGCCGTTATGTTATCTCCGCATGTTTCTGTTATTGTTGTGCCGAAAGGGGGGGATGGGGTTGTATCAAGGGTGAAGTAGGGTAGACTAGACTGAATAAAAGCAGGGCTAATTTACTGTGGGTTGGAGGTTGGGGAAAAAGAGGAGGAGTGGAAAACAGGGAGCAGAAGAGAGGGCTTCCGCTCGTCCCTCCGAATCTCTTCAGGTGTTTCTTTCGGAGGCATGATGGATCTTGACTTGCTTTTACGCCTACCCCGCGCTCAGGCTAATAATTGATAGCGTTGAATTGATAAAAGAGAGGCAGAAGACGCACTCGTCAGTTCATCACTCCCTGGTTGTCCAACAACCACCCAACCAAATCAATGGGTCCCACCATGCCACGCGATTCACGATCTAGCTGCAGTTCTTGGCAATACTCATCTTAAAAAAATTGATAAGATAGATCACAAAATCCACGTCTCCCACTCTCGCTAAGCTAAGCCTCCCTCAATCACACCGATTCTCGGTGGAGAAAAAAGAAGCACGTAACAAATATACTTCTGACTACCATCACGCCTCGGGAGGATCATGAGGCTATTCGAGTTAGCAGGCTACAGGCGGACACGTCATCAACTGCCCCGGGTGGCTTGGTCACACGAACGACTTTGTAAAAGGTTAAACGACGACTCGAGATGATGATGATGGCATCGTCGGATTGAAATCAATGTCTCGAGTTTTCAAAGTAACAGGTAGCAGGTAACAAACAAAAGATGTGTCTTTTTTTGTCCCCTGCCCAGGTAACTTACGCGCAAGCAAAGCAAGCAAGCAAAGGTCACAAAGTCCTTCTTTCGATTTTTCGTAGCTTCATCATTATCGCTCATCCTCGCTCATCCTCTCCGGCCCCAAAAACAAAATACACACGCATGCCCTGGTGTAATAACGGGACTAAAAGGTATCGCATACTCACACATTCACTACTCTCAATCTTCCTTATCTGCCACCCCCGGGAAACTCCAAAAAAACAAGGGCCATCGCTTTTTCTCGTCTACAACGCGCGAGTCAGTCGAGGTTTCTTGTAAGAGATATACAGTAGCGGAGTAGTCGCCGCATGTCCGTACCTACCCTTGCGTGAACGCCGGCGCTTGTTATACGTGCGTGCATGCATGCTGCTCACGTATAGCTTACAAATGCGCACAACTGTGCAAGTTCAAGTCGGTGTGCCGACTCCGGGTGTGACGGTGTCGCTGGTGTTGGGTTCTTTCCCCTGGTTGGTCGGAGTTTCTTGGCCGTGTTGTTCGTTCGTTCGTAGGTATCCAGACTGTTGGTGCTGTCGAATTGAGCCGTACGCCGCTCGGAGTTAAGGAAATGGATCAGTCATGGCGGTCGTACAGTTGCTCCGTTCCTTACGCCTCTACTCTTTCGGAGGCTGTGTTTCGTTCGCTGTGGTCATCACACTCTCATCGCGCGTGCACGATCCAGCGAATCTCTCAAAATCATACCGGTCGTCGCCGGTGGGCTTCAAGGGTGTTGCGCTTGGCGATCGGCCTGGGCTTTCTCGTCGACGAAGCTGTGCTGTTGTTGTTGGTAATCCATATCTCCGCGACGTCCGGCACGCTCGAGCCAGCGCTCTGCAGAGTCCAATGTGGCCTTGACCACGTGGCTGACTTGGCTCATCATGTCGAGGCCTTCAGTCGCGAACGCGACCATGCGATGAGCACCACGGCTGGTCTCACTTTCGCCAGTCTGGTTTGCAGAGACGAGTCGCCAGCGTTGAGGGAGTGACATTAGCTGGTTTGTGACGAAGTGACGTGCATTGTCAGGCAGGGCACCGCCGGCGGAGCTCGAGACGTAGTTTGTCACTTGCTTGAGGGTAGTCCAGATGTCATCCGAGTGCTTTTTGATAATGTCCGCGAGCCGACGAGCAGCCTCATCGTGATCCGGAGTTTTGGGACGTTGGCCTTCCTCCATGGACTTCTCGTTGTTCTTGTGCCAAGAGTCACGGGCTTCATCGTACTGTTCCAGGACCATCTTGAGCGCGTCGCTGACGGTGGCGATGTGGACGGTGGCTTGGCCGAGAAATTGTAAACAATACTGCAAGCTCCGCCGGGAGGTCACGCTGAGGGCCACACCCAACCCAGATGTCATGACGAACATCTGACCCGCGACCTGCGACGACCAACTACGGTTGTGAGGTGGGCGTTGTTGTGATCGGTCGAGTGCTGCTGGACTGTACTCCTCGCGATAAGAGGGTGGCTTGCTGGATCGGTATGGCGGGAGGTTCTCTGCCGAGTCTCTTCTAATGTTCTCCGAGTCGATATCCATGCCGTCTTCGTCTCCCTTCTCGATGTCGCGAGGTCTTCCTTCGTCAAGATATCTCCTCAATCCACCCTCAACGCCGGTGTATCTACCAACGGAGCCCACGGTGTTTGCCATCGGAGTGGCGATGTTTCTCTCGACCAAATTCGCACCATACTGTACGAACCGGGGTGAGTAGTGTTTTGTGGTGTTGTAGACGAACATGGAGCTGTTGATCGATGCATTCATCGTGCCGCCCACCCATGGATGTTTGCTCGCGAACAGTTGGAGCAGTGGCTCGGTCTCAAGTTCGCTTTCACGCACAGAAGGGTGCATGCCATTGTTAGTTCGAGGTGATACTGCCTGGCTTGGCGCATGTTTGGGCGATCGCACAAAGTCTGGCCTGGTCAGCGGCTTGTCGCACCATACTTGATGCGTATCATCTTACCTGGATTACCGAGTCCGGAAAGTGCTTCTGCAGCCAAACGAACGTCCGGATCCTCCATGGAGACAATGCTCTTGGTCCTTCTACCTCTTCCATCCTCGCTCCGCAAGCTTCCAGCTTCTGATGGGCTAGCCATTGCCATGTCTAGACTTCTCCGAGTACCATTCACATATCCGGGATTGTTGCCGATATCGATTGGCGGGAGGCTCCCTGCCGACATTGGAGAACATCTTGACGCGAATGCGGCCTCTGCGGATGCTTGCGCACTGGCCTCGAATTGGGGCGATAGAACTGTGCGTAGGTCGGGGAGAGTGATGTCGCGGGCTTGTTTGTTGCTTGTCAGGTCGTGCTGAGGGACTTGCGGGAATGCCAGTTCGGTCGGGTCATGGCTAGTGTGCTGCCGTGTGGGCGAGCGCGAACGCTGTTGTAGGTCTTCCATGTGCGGCTATGACGCTTTGTCCGGTTGAGCGATCAAAACTTCGGGGATGCAGCAAGTTGGGGTTTGATGGCAAGTCGATGGAATGATGGTCATGGATATGACAGGTCCTTGTCTCGCGACTGGTGTTTGAGATGAGAAGAGGCAGCAGTGTGTGCCGCACGGGACGATTATCTCACGGTGAGGAGTCGGGCTTTCGAGGCGCTCTGTCACATGCTTCGGCTGGCACTGCGTAGATTGGCAAAACACCAGCGCCGCCGCTTGTGATTGGCTTACTTCGCATCCGGGCACCAAGAATTCGGCACGTGAAGGTCGATTTGTTCTGGTTTGCTGCTGCCGCTGCCATGTGCTCGTCCATGCACTTCTCCATTCTTCTGCCCGGATTGGGCTGTGTTTGTGATGCCAGTACCACCTTTCGTCTCGTGTGCACTCACAACAACCCAAGCGGTGCGACATCTCGAGATACTGACTGTATGCCGGCTATTCCTTCCGGTGGTCACAGGATAGGAATCTCAATGGTGCGCAAGCTGAATCTGGGACCAATGTCAACGCCTACTGGCTCGCCTGAGTGCATGCAGCACGCCAATGCAAAGACGTCGGTACCTGCGATATGATTGAAGCCACGTATCATGGCAATTAGAGCGTGCCCATGCATACTGGTTAATGGACGAATCTTCTGAAAGCAGCATGTGAGAATCTTGCGTGCGTTCTGGAGTCTTGTCAACTGTCTTGTGATGTTGATGGCACCGAGGTAGAGGCAGGATGTGTGAGTGAACTCGGCAAGTAGCTTACCGGGTGTAGCATTGTGAGGTACATGTGAAGTAACAGAACGGGTGTAGCTTCCAGGAAGTACTACATGTGAAGAAGTGCAGACGCGAGCACAAGGCGATGTGGCACCTATTTGCTGAGCATCACTAAGGATGACCATGCCAGCGGACGTGAGAGGGCCAGAGATAAAGCATGCCGATTTATGTGTTGCTGTTTGGCTTGGACCCACAAGACACTCGTGTCTCGAATATCAATACTCTTCGGTACTCGATTTATCTGTTCGCTTCACACGCAGGTCGATCATACAGACTAGCAACAGCTCTGAAGATATGTTGCCTCAGTTCAACCTACGGTCTGTCGCTGCCATCAGCGACTTCCGCTTCAAGTCCTAGTCCTTGTACCGGCGAGATACTACGCAGTATTTGAGATGGAACACCAGCATCTCATTAGACCAGGCTTCAGCAGTCGATAGTATCAGTGGCTCTAGTGTACCATAAATGTGCCAGTACCAGCGAGATTGTTGTCCAACAAACACTGGCGTGTAACTAAGTTAAGGTACGGAATATCTGCAGGGTTAGGGTTGGGGTCTGGTCAATCTCTGCCTTCCATCCGACGACAGCAGCAGCACCAACATCAGTGATAATTCCATCGTCTATACCTCACGGAGTACATACGCACGTAAGGTATGTCGGCTAGAACACTGAGTGGCCAGTCGGCTAGGATCAAACAGCACTATTGGGTGAAGAATGACGGACGCCATGCCACAAGGTAGTACTCGCTTGGACGAGCACGATCGAATGTGGACGGGTATATGAGATCCTCCGCGATTTGTTGAGCATTGACTGGACAATTAGGTGTAATTACTGCGTGCTCCAAGATTGATCTCCCAACAACAAGTCGGTCCAGCATCGCGCCGAGCCGGTTAGGAGAGTCGGTTGTAGAAGTCTTATAGTCAGCAGGCCAATGGCAGGGCGTGAGAAAATGTTTGGCGCGTCCTGTCAAATCTCCGCCCAAGGGTGCTAGTAACATTGGAGAGCCCCTTGAAATCCACCACTCGCGCTGGTGTTTGTCAAAACTCCCCACGTGTCCTCGGTCCTCGCCCTCGTCCTTCTTCTGTTGTCATCCTTCTCTTTACGTCGCTCCTTGAAGAAGAAGAAGAAGACTCGATCGAATCGGAAGACTCCTGCACAGAGGGCTGTGCAATTGGCTCGAGGCCGCCTCACGCGACACCAAAACACACTTCAACACTCCCATCCGCCGCTTCCCGACGCCTTGGGTTTGATCCTCAACACCATACACTCTCTTGGGCGCTTCCTACACTCGACCACACACTCCCACCACACATCCGCCAGCATGTCTGCCCTCGCCAACTTCGAGGTCGGTATGCCGACTCTCGACCGTCCATTCGGCGTTACCCTCTGGCCCATCTTCTCCGCCGCGTGGGAGAAGATGTTTGGCTACCCTGCCGAAAAGTTCCAGTTCGTGCCCGGCCACACCATCATGTCGACGCACAAAGAGACGGTCTTGTCGCTCATTGCATACTACATCATCATCCTCGGCGGCCGCGAGCTCATGAGAAACCGCGCGGCCTTCAGCCTGAACGGTCCTTTCAAGGTCCACAACCTGTACCTGACCATCATCAGCGGTGGTCTCTTGGCTCTCTTCATTGAGCAGCTGCTCCCCACCCTCGTCAGGAACGGTGTCTTTTACACCATCTGCGACCTTAACGGTGGCTGGACCGACAAGTTGGTCCTGCTTTACTACGTAAGTGCCGCAACGCAGCGTTTGAGAGGAAAAATCGCTAACAATAATCTCTCAGCTGAACTACCTGACCAAGTACCTCGAATTGATCGACACCGTATTCCTTGTCCTCAAGAAGAAGCCTCTCACTTTCCTGCACACCTATCACCACGGTGCCACCGCTCTTCTCTGCTACACTCAGCTCCTCGGCAACACCGCTGTTTCCTGGGTTGTCATCACCCTCAACCTCACCGTCCACGTCGTCATGTACTGGTACTACTTCCAGGCCGCCCGTGGCATCCGCATCTGGTGGAAGAAATACATCACCATCCTGCAAATCACCCAGTTCATCATCGACCTGGGCTTTGTCTACTTCGCCTCCTACACCTACTTCTCCGCCCGCTACTTCCCCTGGCTCCCCACCGCCGGTATCTGCGCCGGTGAGGAGTTCGCCGCGTTCGCTGGTATGGGCATCTTGTCCAGCTACCTCGTTCTGTTCATCGGATTCTACATTTCTACCTACAAGAAGCCCGTTAAGAAGGGTCGCGGCCGCGCTGCCAGCGCCCTGGTCGAGATGAAGGATGAGCCCCTCCCTACCGCCAAGCAGGTCCAGAGGAGACTCAGCGGTGGTCAGGCCACTTTGGCCACTGGCAAGGAGAACGGCTCGCCCGCCACCAACGGCAGGGCCACCCGCTCTCGCAAGGCTTAGATGGCTTGTTGTGAGATTCAGGACAACACTGTCGTAAAAGCAGAAGACAGGGATGTCATCACAGATAATGTGGATGAATACTGGACCGACGCTCTCGAGATTCGGCCACAAACACAACGTGGAGAGGAAAGAGTAGTGGAAAAGGAGAATGCTGGTTGGCATGGTGATCATCATGAAGCTGGACCGGACACATAGAAGCATTGCCTCGCACACGCTCTGCTTGGGGTTATATGCCTGCATTATATGGCGTAGCATTTGATTAGAGGTGCGGCGTTGCACGCTGCATTGCGGAGTTTTGGGGGGGAATGATGGGGCGGCGAAACGACCCGGGGCAAAAAGGCCGTCGTCCTACATAGGATTGACGATGGCTGGTGTACGATATATGTACTGCAAAGATAAAAGATAATACAACAAGATGATAACATAAACCCGCCCTTCCCTCCACCTGGTGAGACATCGCTGTAGGGTGTCTTTATGGCCTAGGCGATTCCAATCGATGTAACTTGATTGAGGCCATCTCTCTATTGGAGCAGGTATTTTGACCAAAGTGTCTCTCGAGTACATGCAGTCTCGAGACATGCTAACACTCGACCAATGCGCAATCTGCACAATGCGATATTTCGTGGTTCACGAGAGACACTCCATTCGCCGGTGACCCCGGCCCGAGACAGTCAGCCAGCCTCGCAGCAGCGCCTCAAGGCACCTCGCCAGCCACTCGCTTCGCTTCACCACTGCATTAGGTACCTGTACTGATTATAGTAATAATGGCGCGCCCTCCATCATGTCGCACAGCCCAAGACTTCCTTCACGAGAAGCTGCGCGTGCTTGTGACATACAGCAAGTCGACTAGAATTGACCACACAAAATCATCATGAGACGCATAGCGAAGCCTACTGTATACTGACGATCATCGGAAGCTCAGTATTGAGAACTCGGTCTCCAAAGATACAATAGCCACAAGAAGACGTCGAGCCTAGAAAAAAAAAGACTCACAACGACTGTACTCTACTCGTCACAGATGGACGCCGAGCAGCGCTGGCCACGAGGCCTCTTACGTGATCTCGATGGGTTATCAGTCGATCGCAACGACGCCGTTGATGATGGAAGTCGTTCCGACTCGCGCCCACGAGTATACAGACCACGAGTGCCATACAAAACCAACCACCAAAACAGCAGCAACGACAGCAACAGGCGACCAGACCGCCCCACCAAACCGCAGCGAAAAGAAAGCAACAACCGCAGCCCGCGCAGCAACCACAGCACACAAGCCAACCTCGGACACATTCAAGACGAAAAAGACAAAGAAGTAGAAAAAGAAAAAGAACCCAGCGACCCGATCTTCCCAACCACCAAAAAGTCCCTCATCCTCTGCTTCGACGGCACGGGCAACAAGTTCCAGGGCTCCGCCGGCGACAGTAACATCCTGAAAATCTACAGCATGCTCGACAAGGAAGACCCGCGCTTGTTCCGCTACTACCAGCCCGGCATCGGGACGTATGTCGAGTCCAGCTCCTCCATGGCGCAGAAGTCGCGCGTCGGCAGGATCAAGTCTTGGTATACGAAGGCGAAGGATCAGGCGGTTGGGACGAGTTTTGGGGAGCATGTTATGGCTGGGTATAAGTTTTTGATGCGGTATTATACGGCTGGTGATGATATTTACTTCTTTGGGTGAGTTGCCCCTGTCTTGATATGAGGAGTTTGAGTCGGTTTAGAGCGATGCTAACGAGATTGCAGTACGTACCGTCTGGATTTTAACATCAGAATACCTTCATAAGATCCAGAATGGACTATCTAACGATCGATTGCAGGTTTCAGCCGTGGTGCTTACACTGCCCGTTTTCTCGCTCAGATGGTACGAAGATTCCTCGCATACACAAGAACCTCTGTGACACCAATTGCCCTAAAACTAAAGCTGACTTCGATAGCTTGACTACATCGGACTGCTCAGTACTGGCAACGAGGAAATGCTCCGGTTTGCATGGAAGACCTTCTCCCGCTGGCAGATGCGCACGGAATCGTCAGAGAAGGAGAAAGAAGAGAAGAAGGAGACGTTCAGGTACATGGAGCAGTTTCGCGAGACGTTCTCACGACCCGTGGATCCCATCCGTTTCGTCGGGCTCTTCGATTGCGTTAACAGGTCAGTTTAACATCTCGATTCATTGTCTTCCAATGCTATTGAATACTGATTAGATTCAACCTCACAGCGTACCACAATTCGAAGCAGCATGGATGAAACGCTCCCGCTTTCCATACACGACCACCATGTCCGCAGATGTCATCCGCCACGCAGTCTCCATCGACGAACGCAGGGCAAAGTTCAGGCAAGATCTCATCTCTCAAGCTCCTCCCAAGAACGCGAGACACCACCATCTCGACGAGTACATGCAGTGGATGCACTTGGATGGGCTACGACACAAGGAGGATGAAAAGGGGGTAGAACCGTCGCAGCGTCCAGACATTCACAAGAGACACTCATCAACGCAACAAGAGCGTTTCCGACCTCGCAAGCAGCCCCAACACCACCACCACCAGCAGCCCCGACAACAGCACCAACACCACCGCCATCGTAACTCGAGACTAGTAACCACCACCGCCCCGCGCAACTCCACCGACTCCGCCACGCCTGTTCGCGAACACTTCGACGACGGCTACGGCAAACCCCGCCCACGTCCTCACCACAATCACCACCCAAACCGCCAGCGCCGCGAAGGCGACCAAGACATCTCCGAGGTATGGTTCGCCGGCGAGCACGCCGACATAGGCGGCGGCTGGTGGCTTCTCGACGACGAAACCCGGCCCGCCAGCGACCTGCCGCTGATCTGGATGCTGCGCGAAGCCATGCGGGCCGGGATGCCGATCGACGAGGCCAAGTTGTCGAGAGCACAATACCACGCCGGCGAGATGGTGGACAGCGACGACGAGGAAGAAATCTACCGCTTGGAGTATGACGACAACGACAGCGACAGCGACGGCAAGCCCAACAACGACTCGCCCTCGTCAAAGAACCCCCAGGCCCATCAGACCAAAGCCCCCCTCCACCACAACCACCCTCTAACCCACCTCGCAACCCGCACCCGCCTCCACGACTCCCTCTCCTTCACCGGCGGCCTGCCCTTCCTCTCCGTCCTCACCTGGCAAATAATGGAGCACCTGCCCTTCCGGCGCATGGACCTGCAAGCCGACGGCACCTGGAAGCCCATCAGCTGGCCGCTGCCGCGGGGCGAGACGCGCGACATGCCCGACGACGCGCAGATCCATGGGTCGGTGATGGCGCGCATGCGGGCTGATCCGAGCTATCGGCCGGGGAATTTGATCCTGGGGGGTGGCGGGAGGGGTGTTAGGAGGGCTCCTCAGAGCGCGGGCATGGGGGAGTGGGTGCCTGTTCGCGGGGGGGTGGGGGTGGGAGGGGGGTTTGTTAGGGCGAGGAGGAGGACTACTGCTACTGGGTGAGGGGGCTGGTCGATTTTTTGCTTTGTTTCTAATCGATTGTTGATATGATCTTGATGGTGGCAAGGTAGCGATCAATGTTTTCATGATAATGATGATGATGATGGTGAAGGTGTTGTTGTTGTGCGAGACACAACAACATCTCCACGTCCATTGCGATAAAAAAAAAACAACGGCTGTGTTGTACCCAACAGCGTAGTCGTCACGCCATACAAAACAATGAAAATGTAAGCATTTTAGGTGAAAAGCACCCAATCTGCAAACCCACAGCAATCACACACCCAGACAAGGTACCCACCTACAATCATCGAATCTCAACACCCCCCCAGCACCTCCCCAAGCGCAGCCTTCTCCAAGCTATCCACGCTCAAGCCGTAGTACTGCTTGACCTGGACCCAAGCCCTCGCATACTGGCACTGGTAGGCGGCGCGGTCGGGCAGCCATTCGGCGGGGTCCTTGTCGCCCTTTTGGCGGTTGCTGGTGGCGCTGACTGCGAGGAGTTGCGGGCGGGTTAGGCTGTGCGGTGTCGCCAGGTCAGCTTTGTACAAAGAAGTAGTGTTGTGCTGTGTGAGTTCGCTGGCTGTGTGATCGGTTGGTGGGCGAGTATGGTGCGGAAGGATCGGTTGGTTGGATGGGGTGGCGTGGACTTGATAATGGACGTGAACGTGGAGTGATGGGGACTTACTCGTTGGCGAATTGTTCACGGCGTGCATCCGTCCAGGTCCTAGCGCCGGAAACCCAGGCTTCTTTCTGTACGCGAGGAAATAATGGTCAGCGGAAACGACCACGACAAACGATACTTGATGAGGCCATCAAGCAGCAGCAGCAGCAGCGATGGTATCTTACAAGAGGCACAACATGGTCAATATCAACCAAACTCGAATCGGTGAAAGTCAAGCCATCGTAGTCGCTATACCAGGACCCCGAAGTCGACGCGCACGCACTGCTCGTGACGACGTTGCTGCCGTCGCGCTTGAGCACCGTTTCGCGGGCGTTGCAGGTCCCGCTGATGGTGATCCAGTGGTTGAAGAGGTCGCGGTCGTAGGCGGGGCTGTTGCTTTCGGTCTCGACTTTCAGCTGGGCGAGATAGGTGCGGGCTGTTGAGGCGGCGATGGGAGTGGGAAGGTTGCCGCGGCGTTCGACGACGACGAGGGGGTCGACGGGGGCGGCGAGGACGGCGTTGGCTGCGAGGAGGAGGGTGAATGCGGTGTTGAGGAGGAGGGCCATGATCGGAGCGAGTGACTCTGTCGTTGAGCGAATGTGGGTGGAGCGAACGTGTTGCTTCGATCAAGGCGATGAGACGATGAGGTCGGGTGATGTAGACATGGATTCGTGCTACATTCGCGTACCTTTATAATACATAGTACAGGTAGACCGCCCTTAAACCACCTTCCACATGTGTACTTCACACCGTGTTCCGCGCCGGACGCAGTGCTACCACCGAAGCATCAGGGCAGCTTGAACTCTCAGCCATACACGTGTGTCTCGCTGGCATTCTTGCTTGCTGGGCTAAAGAAGCTGCGTGCATTGGTTTGTTCAGGTAGAACGACCAAGTCATGCATCGTGCCGATCTTCACCCAGATGAAATGCCTCGGCAGGAACCGGGGCCAATGGCGCGCTTAGCGAGGTCGAAAGATCGGCTTATCTCGCAGGGATACTTCAGCCCTTGATAAAGGCACGTGGGTCGGTCCTCCGTATGAGTCTCTTCGCTCTGTCCTCACGATATCAGTCGCGTGGAAACTAGCACCCAATACAGTAGGTCGCTGGGTTCCATTGCAGCGTTTGCAAGGCTCTGCATTCGCTCAGAAGCCAAAGGTATTCTGAAACGCGGCGTCCGGGATCACATTTGCAAACTGATGTTGTTGGGCAGACATAACCAGGTTCGGATTGAGGAACATGTCCCACTCGAAGGGCATGTCCATGTTCCACTCCACGTTGGGCGCCTCAGTCATACCGCTTGTCGAGCCAATACTCGGAGGGTTGTCGAAAGGAGGCGCGTCAGGCAAGTCTCGTAATGCTTCCAGTTCCTTCTCTTTGCGTAGCCGGCTCATGCGTACCATGGCGATTGCTTGATTGTTCGCCTCGCGAACCATGTGAGTTGGGTAAGCGTCTGCGATCTGCTGCAGGAGCGCCATCGCTTCTGCGATATGACTGAGCGACCTCGGCGTGCTCACGGCTAGGGCAACGTTGACAAACTGGAACGGTACGTGCAACACGTTCCACCAAGGTGTTCGACTTTCGAGCAGAGTCTTGGAAGCCTCGAGCGCAGCTCTACCGATGTTCAAGATGGACTCGGCGCGGTCTTTGGCGTCTGTTAAGCTCATAAGCCATAGTCTTCGGTAGATAGCGAACGCCATGTCCGCTTTCAGAAGCGTCATGAAAGATGAGTCAGTCATCATCTCTTCGATACGGGTCAGCGCATTGCCCAGAGCCGCAGGCGGATCAGGTTCGCGTTCGCGGTCGACAAAATCGCTGGGAAGCATGTCTGCCAGTTCGACGAATTGGTGCGCATGGCCACTGACGTCTGGTGCAGGCTTTTTGGTCGTAATCACGTCGAAATTCATCCTAGACCGGCCATACTCGAACGAAAAGACAATGTTGAGTGCACGAGCGATCCAGAAAAGCTTTCTCCGTGTCTTCACCAGACGGTGATCGGCGGCGCTGGCTGCAGGGTAGACTACGGCAATAGTCTGCATTTCTTTGTGGAGTCCACTCGCTTCTGCTTGGTGCATGGCGATGGAGCTCGCAAGCCAAGATCCATGAGGCCTTCCAGTACAGCGCATGTATATCGTGATGAGAATCCATGTGGCAGTGGTATTTGGCGAAGGATTTATGCTGAGTCGACGCCATGTCATGATTGTTTTTGTCATGCGGACACACTCTGCTTCCTTGGGATGGGGATTTGGTGAGAAGAACGAGCCAAGCGCAGCGACCATGAGCAAGATCGGGTCAAGCTCGTTGAAGCCGTTGGTATCGGCATATCGTGCAGCTGCGCGCTCGAGAAAGTCGCCTTCTTCCAGCAAACCGAGCTCCGGTTTTACAATAGCAAAGTACACGGTAGCCAGGCGCTGCATGTCGAGCCACGAGACGATAGTGCTGATGTCGAAGACCGGGTCCTGTTCCTCCTGGCGAATACCCATACACCATCCGAAGCTGTGCAGGCGTGGGATGCTCTCAGACTCCATGTCCATGCCGAGAATCCTAGGAAAGGCAATGGCGGAGTTGGCGCGAACGAAGCGGGTTTTGACGGGGTCCAAGATGCTGCGGTGGTGGAATCGTGCTCCGGGCGCAGTGAGAGGATGTGCTTGGAGCTGGATAACACTCGGTTTGACATCGTGGGTTTCGGGCCAGCTGGATTGTTGGTGAGGGATCTCAGGCGGATTGTCGCCGTTTAGGTGGTGGGAGGATTGACGCTTGCCGGGCGCGTACTCGCACTGATACTCGTAGCGCACACAAGTGCCACAAGGCATCTTGCCGTCGCATTTGCGCTTCCTTTGTCGGCCTGTGGAGGTGTGAGTGGATGTTACATTGGCGTGTTCTCGTAGGGCTGAAGGCGAGCGGACTTACATGGAGCGCAGGCGGCTCGCGATCGCTGACGGCCCTGGTGGTCTCCTTCGGGCGTGGCGGAACGCGATCTTTTCGCGTCGCTGTGGTCGCCGGGCATGATATCGAGACTCTGTCTGGTCGTCAGGTGGTGAAATCTCTGTCGCTGTCTCTGTCTCTGGTCATGGACGCGTACTCAGGCCGGCCCTCAGGAGCTGGACGGGGCCCTGCGCGCCCGAGTTAGTGTCGATGGATCGGGCTTGGCTCTGTGGCAGCCAATGGACGGCTTGACTGACTCCCGGTGGATGTAGGTTGATGACTGCACATTCTCGTGTTGTCGTGGTGTCATGTTGTCGCCACGCTGTGCGATAACCGAGCAGTAAAGAAGTGCCTGAGGCCGTGACGTGTGATCTGAGACTGGGACTGGGAGTAGTCGACCTAGTGGGTGAGGAGCAGAGCTATCTTTTTGCACTGCCTCAATACGGCTGGCTATAAGGTTGACTTGGACAAATGTCTTGCCGAGAGAAACTAAAACGAGCATGGTTAGATCCATCCAGTCATACGATCAGGTATCCACCTTCAAGCTTGCTGACTGTTCAAACGCCGACGACCACTTACCCCAACTCCAACCCTAAGCAACGCGGTAAATTCACTTCAGTATGAGGTAGCTGCCTATAAGTGACGACTACTCCGTGTCGACCGAAGAGGCCAGCCATCAATTGGCCAAGTTCCCAGCGCGCTCGCCCGTCTCGCGCGCCCAGTGTCCTCGAACTCACTGTTCCCTAAACTCGCTTTTCTCCTCACTACTACTCTCCGGCTGACTCGCCTCAGCGCCAGCGACAAAGCCCCAATATATCTTAACCGTCTTATCCATGAACATGCGGTCCATTAGCGCGCGGATCTTCATGCGCTCTCGTCGGCGCGAGACTTTATCCTCTTCTACTCTATCGTCAAGCTCCCCTGACTTTTGTTGCCGGCCATGAACACGGGCAAACCTTTCAATGTCCGCACGTTCGATAAGAGGTTCTAGCGGTCGACCCTGCCTTGCTGGTCTGTATGCCCGTGAGACCTGACGTGCATTGTCCGCCAAGCCATCGCGCATGGTGAGCACGAATTGATCGCACTCGGTACTTGTAGATGAGTCAACGTCAGTGACAATCGCGACAACAACCTGGGTTACAAACAAACCATTTCGAAAACACAGGCATAAGAGGAATCCCCCGCAATGCACAGCCGCAGGACGGACACTCGTTGGGGTAGAAGTAATCAACATCGATAGACATGAGGATTCGGTTGCCGGGGAACACGGAACGCTCCCATTGATCGAAGGGAATCATGACTTCATTCTGCGGCTTTTTGGCTACTCTGAACAATCCAAACTTCTTTTTCGCGATATAAGACTCCCCTGGGAATCCTGTGAATTCGCACTGCAGACGGGCCAGAACCACGGGCCAATAGCAGAAGTGCTCGTACGGAAGCGAGAGTTCCCTGTTGAGCGCGTCGACCAGCGTGATGTTGCTGTCAAGCAAAATGCTCGGGGGCCGGATAAATGTTCTCGTGGATCGGATATATTCCCGGAAAGACCGGCTTCCCATCAGAAGCATTATAATCATAGTGCTCAGCCAAATGCGGAAGATTTCAAGGATGCAAGACAGATCCTTGAGTAGATTGGCCTTCCGTCTTTTCTGCGATGTCGTTTGCGATCGCGTGATTTTGACATCCATCGGACATATTAGGGGCTTGTTTGCGATCGCATCGGCAACTTGTCCTAGCTGCCCAAGAACTTGTTGCGTACGTGCTTCTATGACAGACAGCACATCGCATCCATCGCTTTGCTGCTTCTGCATGTCTTGAAGTATAGACTGCAATGCATCAGCTTGACGAGAGGTCGCAAGGTCGTTTAGCTTCTGCGTCATGATGTCCACCGATGCCTTGGGGACTCCTAGATACGAATAGCTGTTGCCGAGGTGTGCTCGCGCACTGTCGCCGATATGAATGCCTTGATACACATTTTCACTGCCAGACGAGGTAAATTGCTGCGAATGTGCCCCAGTTGCTGGTTCTAGAGAGTGTGAATCCGACGGTATCTTCAAGACGCGCTGAATTTCGCCGCTGGTGCCATGATCTCGAAGTGACTCGACTTGAAGAAGGGCGTTCGTAAGTTGCAGTTGCACGCCGATATGTGTCATGAGCGTGGTTGTAATCCTTTCAACGGCCGTGGCCCAAGCTGGTGGACATCCAACACGGGAAGAATCTTCGCCCGCGACGAAATAGTGATCCAGATCAGGCTGAAGCTTCTCAAGTTCTTGAAGGAAACACTGCAAGAAGGGTGCGCAGGCCAGTCTACACAGCTCCACAATTCGTATCGTCTCTTCGTCTGCAGTCGTCGGCGAGAGACCTTGGACTTGGCTTAGCACCACCTCGAGGAGCTGCAGTCTAGATATGGTCTGTCGACACCAAGCCTCGTCGCATGAAGCTCCGAGCGCTGCTTTAGTCTTCACTATGAGATTAATGCTGCCGGAGGCAGCCTCCAATGGTGTTGGCGCCATGCCTTGGAAGTCGACGGCATTCGGGTGTTGAGGGAGATAATTAAAGGAGTATGGCAGGCCATGTATCAGTAAAAGGCTCGCGCGACCAAGTGGGCGATGCAACGCGGCGCAGTTGCTGCAGCCACAATCCATGTGTACCAATCATACGTGCAGGTACCGGTCGCGATACCAGGTACTCACGCATATGCAATCAACAAATCCAAGTTTCAGTGTCCTTGATAGAATTCTTTTGAGACTAGAATGATTTCATAGTGGGTTATTAGTGATTAGAGCTTCAGTCATGGCACATCCGACCATTCGATGGCACTTGACCTCATCAGCCCAGTACCATGAGATGTGTGTATTGATATACATAAAGACAAGAACGCTCGAACGCCCGGGACGTAGGTGAATGTGCATATGATCGATGCGCGGGCTCTCGACGAGCCTTCGCGGCCAATCTGATGAGCTCCTTCTGGTGATGTTTCGCGACCGTGCCTCACCAGGCTCAATCACAATTTGGAACTCCCATGAGTCGCTGAAGACTCGACACGGCCGTACTTGATGGAGATGGCATAGCTTTTTGAGGCCTGGAGACTTTTGGCAATGTCGATACCAGAACCGCACTGTCTTCTGAAACGCCAAAAGACATCGCTGTTGTGCCGCAGATTGGTATCGTCCTTCCAGCGCTACTGATCCTGATCACGCGCAGAGGACTCTTCATGCTCTGACTGCTGGGCTCGACTCCAAGAATGCCCTTCTTAATCCCCTTCGCGCTGCCGTCGCTGCTTCCAGAGCTTGCTTCGGGCACACTCGTAAGCGCTCTGCGCATACCGAATCTGCTGTGTTGCTGCCGCACGGAGATAATATCCGTATTCACCGCAGTGATTTCGCCTACAGGTGGCAGGTGGGAGCCGTACTCTTCAGCAAGACTGAGTCGGTTCTTTGCGCATATCTCGGCTATGCCGTCGATAGCGGACTGGAAGTCGGTGCTATCCGCTGCGCGTAGGATGTCTGCAAACGAGAAGGCAGCGATAGGTGGGAGAGCATGGCCGCGACCACTAGGCGACCCGAAGGGCGTTCGTTTGGGCGAAGTGTACGAACGGACGAGCACGGGTTGGGCCATGGCTGGCTTTCATGAAGGCGGCGCGTGCGCTCGGCGATAGGCCCTAGACCATAGCTAGCAGATGTTGGGAGTCCAAGAGGAATATCTGCAGCGTCAAGGTGTCGCCGGTCATCTGGATGCGAAGTGTCTGTCTTGATGCGAGATGGATGCTGTTGCTTCTTGTCTCCGCCTCGAGTGAACTGCGTTCTTGGTCAGAGCGTCTTGGTCTTTTCTTGGCATTTTGACGTCAACTGTAAGACTTCGATTGCGACTGCGATTGTTGGAGAAATCTAAACGACAACACGACATTATTGTCATATCCATATCAACATGTCAGAATCATCGCATACGCCAGCATCAGAATTGGAGAAGGATGCCCAACCACAGACCGACGAGCAAGCAGCTGGCTCTGGAGAGGTATGTCCAGCGCCGTAAGCGGTAGCGGTGTAGGAGGAGAACTTTGCGGTCGACATCCTGCGATTATTGTCAACTCCTCTTTTGTCGTTATTGAGAGTGCATGCCGTTGCAAGCGCCCGATATCCTGTGAGTCAAGTAGTAGCTCTTTCGATCATGCTGACAGGCGCGAGTAGGCTCTAGATCATGATCAAGTAGTAAGTGTGCTACCCCGGTGGCGAATACCAGCTCTCAACCCGACCAGAGGCGATGATATTGGCATCGGGTTGAGGCATAATTCTCTCTGTTACTCCTCGCGCTTTTGCCTTTTTCACGTGCAACCACCCTTTCACATGCAAAATAAGAGCAGCGCATCCTACGTCTCGCTAATGCCAAGCTTCCACTGTCGAGGCCGCAATGTAGATGCTGCGATCTAAATCCCTGTTCTCACTCTTACGCGACACCACTGAGATCCATCTGTCATCAGCACTGCCACTCCCAATCGCACATCACATTTCGAATCGCAACAAAGCCGCTAACATGACTACCAACAGAGACAACACCACCACAGACACCAACAGGGCCGAAAGCCTTGAGCCCGGCGAGATCGTCGAAGCACTAACTGTGCCACAGGACGGCCAATGGTGCAAGGTCTTCGTCTCAAAGACCAGCAACGCCGAAGGGCGTGAGTACTACTTCTCCAACCTGGAGACTGGTGAGTCCAGCTGGGAGGAGCCGAGAGCAGCCTACTGGCTCTGGGACTACGGCACTCAGGCCTACCACGTCTCCGGGTTGCAGCAACCCACGTCCAAGGAGACGCGTAAGTTGTTCACTCCTGTTTCACACTTCATTCAACTGACACGTTGCAGTGGACAAGGAGAAGGCCACGCGCGAAGACGAGAGCGGTCCCCTGCCGTACGACGACAAGGACCCATCGAACGGGTGGCAAGGCTACAACCCGCGAGTGCACGGCCCGTACGACAAGTCGAAGCCGTACTCAGCCTACCACAATTGGCTCGCGTATGAAAAGGAGAACCCGGCTAGCGCTGCTGGCCAGCAAGCTCAAGCCGCAGCATACCAAACATACGACTCTACCGCGCAATTCAACTCTCACACCGGTCGCTTCCAGACCGGCGAGCAGTCCGCAGATCGCCACGATGCCGCCAGCAAGGCCGGTCGTCAAATGAGCGCCTTCTTCGACGTCGACTCCGCAGCTAATAGCCATGACGGACGCAGTCTCAAGGAGGAGCGCCGCAACAACAAGCCCACGAAGCAGGAAATTGCCGAGATGAACCAGAAGCGCAAGGAGAAGAAGCTACAGAAGCGACTGGCTTTTTACAAGTCATGAGGTAGACACTTCAGAGAACCAGGTTCCACTTCTTAATCACTGCTGATGATAGTGATCAGTCACCTCAACTCGACATTCCGCGGTACCGAGGTCTATTGAGCGACAAAAATGACTGCATGAGCGAAACGAGCATGCCAGGCTTGGCTGGGTCGGCGCAAGATGGAGTGTTCCGTGGCGCGGACATCAACGAGAAGGGTTCGGTATCAGGGGCATGGTTTGATCTTTCTTTCACTCTCCATTACTGCTCTCTCTAGAGCCCTGCATGATGCACAAGGACGGCGTTTTCTTTTGCGATCATACTCCACTTCAAACGTAGCGGTGCGCTCTATAGCATGCTACATTTCAAGGAAGCAACATCCAGTCCTCTTTTACCCGTCTCCGCTCGCAAGACATCCCATCCTAAGAGGGCGCTCTCACAACTTACTTCACAGCAGCATTGTTCTAAACGTTTCACAATTTGAAGCCTCCAGACGTAGCTGCGGCTTTTTGTGAATCTGTTTAGAGACAAGACTTGCAGACCTGAGGCCTACTGCACAGCAAACCTACGTCAGTGTCAAGACTCATAACCTCACTCACTAAGCACCGACCAGTGATCGGCTATCACGTGCTTCCATCCACGTGGAAACCTGAAACCTCAGACCTCAGGCTATCACATGTCACTCAACCAGGTAATCAAATTAACAACACACACCCTGTCACCTCCCTACCAACAGACAGCATGAAGAAAGCAACAAAACGCCACGAACGTATCATAGTCCCACCTCCCACAACCGCTACTGCCGCCCTCCCACGCAAGCAAACGCAGCCAGCCGCACGCCTCCAAGCAATCAAGCCCTACGGCAAAGGCAGCCACCCGCAATGTCGTGTAACGACAACGACAGCACGACAGGTTCCTCTGCTTCCAACAAACGCCAACCTGCCGCCAACACCAGCAAAAGCCTCACATCATTGACCGACCAGCAGCAGCAGCAGCAGCAGCAGCAGCAGCAGCAGCAGCAACAACATAAAAACTCTACATCATCACCAACCTTCCAACACCCAACCCAAAACCAGCAGCAAGAACCTACCGCCACCCTCTGGGAACACTTCGTCCTGCACAAAGCCTCGGAAGAAAAAGTCAGAGTCTTCCAGATCGACATCGACGACGCTAAGCCGAAACCTGACCCCGACGCGATGTCGCCGTTGGAAAAAGTCACGGCGGAGCTGATGGGTGGGTTCGAGGAGAGGCGGAGGTTGGGGTCTGAGGAGTCGATGGCGCCGTCGGAGGAGGAGGATCCTACTGCGGCGATGTCGATGTCGACGACTTCGATGGCGGCTGTGGCTGTGGCTGCGGTTGCAAATGCTGCGGCGAAACCGAAAGTCAGGCCTACTACTACCGCTACTGCTGATGACGATTTCGACGATGGCAACGACGACGACAACGACGACGACGACGACGAAAACATCACCACTCCCCTCCTCCCCCAACACCACCACCACCACCAAAGTCAATACCAAAAATCCGCCCTCCCCCCCGCCTTCCTAGCAAGTCTCGAATCAGTCCGCTCCCTCTCCCAAACCACCACCGCCTCAACCTCAAAAGCCTCAACCTCAAAAGTCTTAACCCCAAAAGCCCCAACTCCCCCAACCTCCACCAACAAAGCAACCAACACCGCCAACAACGCCAACCTCCCCCCCGGCCCCGAGAAAATCTTCGGCCCACCCCAACACCTCGCCCTCAACCCAGAGACCCTGCGCTCCGACTCCGAACGGCAAGCCGCATTGATCCGGGACGCACAATTGCCTAAAGCAGGCGAGAAATTGACTTTTTCGAAGAAGGCTTTGTTGTTGGTTGCTGCGCAGAATTCGGTTGGGGCTGGCTGCGGTGGCGGTGGGGATCGGGCGGCGATGATGAGTGGGGGGTTGGCGGAGGGGGAGGAGGAGGGGTGTGTTGTTTGTTCTGGTGCGGAGGGGGGAGGGGGTGGGGGACAGAAGTGAGATGGGTTTGGGGAAGGGGTTGGATTTTTTTTTTGGTGTCGGCAACGCGCAGTCTTGCAAGGAAAAAAACGGTGTAAAAGGAGGTTCTTTGTGATGGCTGCATTCGAGAGAAGAAAAGCGTTCAGGAGGGTTTCTTGAGTTGACGCTGGGGTTTGAGAAGTGGTCAGGTGGGTGGGTGGGCGGCTGTGGCTCTTTTAGCTGGATATGAGACTGGCTGCCTTCCCATGCATCAAAGATCAGGAGTTGAAAGAAAAAGCAAATCGGGCCACCAGGACAAAATGGGACTCGTATCGCAGCTGACGAGAATCGTACTTTTTTGGCTGCAAAAAACCATGCGTATAAACATTCGACGTGTATTATCATGCTAACATGCTCTTTCCCCTCTTGATCTATGCTCCCCCCCTTTGATCTATGGTATGCTCCATTCTCCATCTATTTGCTCCTCTTGTAAATTTTCCTCAGGAACTCAGAGTAAACCTCCTGCTTCATGCCCGACGACTCATCGACAGCAGCAATCTTCTCCCGCAGCTCGCTCACGCGCGCCTCCTCGTACTCCTTGTAGATCTTCTCCAGCTCGAGCTCGTCAAACAGCTGCTTGACTCTCAGCTCGCACTCCTTGTTCTTCTGGCCGTAGTTGTCCTGCAACACCTTGCGCTGCTCGGGAGTGACCTTCTTCAACGCCTGGTTGACCAACCACGAGCACTTGTTGTCCTGGATATCCGTTCCGATCTTGCCGAGAGTCTCCGGGTCGGCAAAGTTGTCCAGGTAGTCGTCCTGCACCTGGAAGTACTCGCCCATGGGGATGAGGATGTCCTCGGCCTGCTTGAGGTTGGCGGGCGAGGCCTTGCCGGTGTAGAGCATGGCGAGGGCGACGGGCAGGTAGAAGCTGTAGTAGGCGGTCTTGTAGATGACGATGAACGAGTACTTTTCCAGGCTGAAGTTGTCGAGGTCGACGTGGTCCTCGGGCGCGGTGAGCAGGTCGCAGGTCTGGCCCAGCTCGGTCTGGAAGGCGACTTCCTGGAAGAGCTCGACAAAGTCGATGTAGGCCGGGTGCGAGCGGAAGTACTTCTTCAGCAGGATGAAGATGGAGGACTCGAGCATGAAGGCGTCGTTGATGGCGATCATGCCGACGTCGGGCTTGAGGTACCAGCAGGGCTGGCCGCGGCGGGTCTTGGACGAGTCCATGATGTCGTCTGAGACGAGGAAGAAGGCTTGCAGGAGCTCGATCATCCAGCCGAGGGTGGCGGAGTGGAAGTACTCCTCCTCGGTGAGGTCGCGTCCGAGGAGTAGCTGGGTGGTGTCGATAACGGACAGGCCGCGGTTGCACTTGCCGCCGACGACATTGTAGTACAGAGACTCCTCGAACCACTTGAGGGCCTGGGTGGGGAGCTTGTACTGCTCAGCGTGTTGCTTGAGGTCGGCGACGAGCTTGGGGAAGACCGACTCGAACTGCTTCAGGGTGGTGGGCATGTTGGCGGTATGGCGGGGCAAGTCGATTGTTGTCGGTGTTGCTGCTGTCTTGGTGTAGGAGAGGAAGCGAATTGGTGTAGTGCTGTATTGAACTGAGACTCGAGCGAGTGGTCTGGACAGCCTGTGGAGGCGTTTGAGGAGAAGAATGGCGGGCAGCGTGGAATAATAATAATTATGGTCTGATGTTGTCTCCCCCCGGCTTTCATCTTTCTCTCCCTCCCACGTTGTTCCTGTCAGGGTCTCTGCAAGCTCCCGTTCTCGGATCTTGCCGTCCAGGGCACCCGTTGTCGATCATGAAGATAAATGTCGGCCATCATGTCTCAAGAATAAAAGTGTCGAAGAATTAATGGTAATGCTTAAGTTCCAGACCAAGCCGGTTTCCCGTCTCAGGACATAATCATAGTGTCAGAAACCAGAAGAACAACCGTCGGCAACCTATCACACAATACCACACTCTGTCCTAATGCAAATGTCATATCATGAGCTTTCGTAATCTATATCTAATCCCAATGGTGTTGGCAAGACAAACAACCCTCTAATTCCTCTTCTTCGAATTGACATTCCTCCCAGCACCAACCTTGATACGACCACCACTCTTGTTACGCTCACCAGTAAGAATACCAGGCAAATAATCCTCATCCATCAAATTCCTCTCCTTCGTCCTCTTCTCCGTCGTAATAGCCCGCTCATACTCCTTCTGGTCCTCCGCCAAAATAAGCTCATGCCCCCAGCCACCCTTGCCACCACCCTTGATCCTCCCGTTCGAAGACCCGTGCACCGCCTTGGGGATACTGAACCGGTCGCCGCGCGAGTTGTACTGGAAGTTTTTCTTCAGGTGCAGCTTGAACTCGCCGCTGTTGGTCGTCGAGCACGACACGCGCGTCAGGCTGGGCTTGCCGCAGCGCGGGCAGAACTGCTTGCCCATCTCCCGGCACACGAGGAAGCAGGCCTGGCAGCGCAGCACGACCGAGCGCACGTTCTTGATGCGCAGCAGCGACGAGGAGAGCAGGTTGAGGTTGATCTGCAGGATGACGTTCTGCATGGCGAAGTCGGTCGTCAAGACCGCGACTTCCATCTTCTTCTGAGGCGCGGCGTCGGCCGCTTCGGGCGCGGCGTCTTCGGCTTGCTTTTGCTTGAGGTTCGAGGGCGTGATCCAGCCGCTGTCCGAGTCCGAGTCTGAGGCGTCGTCGTCTTGGTTTGCTGCTTCCGCGTCTTGAGTGGGCTCGGCGGTCGAGGATGGTTCTGCTTGGGTGGTCTGAGGAAGAGTGGTGTCGTCGTCGATTGATGTTTGAGCAAGCGCTTCAGTAACATCCTTCTGCGCCTTTTGTCCTTGCTGATAGACATCCTCAGTGGGAGGCAATTTGTTGACATAGGCAGGTTTCTTCACAGTCTCCCAGACATCGTCGGCCTCGTCAGCAACCTTCTCAGCGTTCGACACCTCAGCAGACGCAACCTGCTGCTCCTGCAGTGGTGGCGAAACCTCCGGCTTACTTTCATCTTTCACTTCAGCAGCAGCACCACCAACCTGACCCTCCTGCTGCTTCTTACCAGCACTCTCAGCCGCCTCCCTCGCCTTCGCATCAACCTGGAAATTCAACCCCTTCTGCCCGGGCACCCTCCTCAACTTCGCATCCCCGCCACTCCTCTCAAGCTCCAACTCATAAGTAAGAGCCACAATCTGCAAATCCGGCTTACTCAGCACCGGCAGGTCGCCGGTGCGCCTGGCGAAATCCGTCACGAAGGCCATGGCGGCGGGCGAGGGAGTCCGGATGGTAAGGAAGGGCATGAGCAGGGTTTCGACGCGCGACTTGGTGACGGCGTCTTTGATTTCGGCGATGATGGCGGGAACGGTGACGAGGGAGTCGGCTTTGCTGATGAGCGTCGAGACCGAGGGTTCGTTTTTGATGATGGCGCCGGTGTCGAGGACGAGGGTGTGGACTAGTTTCTGCGGCGCGGAGGGGTCGGCCATGGTTGCGGGTTTGTTCAACTTTGTGGTCTAGTAGTTATTTTGTTTTGGTCCAGGTGCTGTAGTCCAGACTGATAGGGTGTCGCGTTTTGGATTTTTCTTTGGTGTTGAAAGTGATTCGTTCAAGTCTGCGCCACGATTTTGGAAATTTTGTTTAAAGTTGGACAGTCAAACTGGCGTTTCGGGCGATAATTGCGGGGCTCTTCAGAGGCTACGGGCGCTCTGATTGGCCACATTGAACATCACACGCATTTGCACAAGAAAACAGCTCTTTCGTCGACGACTACCGTTTAGACACTCTCCAACATAATACGAATTTTAGTGTGAAACATATGAATCAAAGTCGGAAAGTTGTCTAGGCTCAACACCTCAACCACCAGCTCTGGCCACCAGATCCTCCGCCTCCTCCAAGTCTGCCCTACCATCTTCCTCGCTCGAATTGCGTCTCTGCCGCGCGACGTGGTTCCGGGCTCCCCTAGGTTGCTGGCGCCCGGCATCATCGTCGCTGTCACTACTCGCCTCATCGTCATCGTCGTCGTCATCTCTAGAAGCGTCCGCATCGGTACTGCCGAGTTCAGGCTTGCGCTTGCGCTCGTAGTCCTGTGCGTGTGCGGAGCGCATGGTGTTGCCGGCTTGCCGGATGGCTCGAGCAATGGGCGAGTTGGTGAGACTGGGACGCCTGCGCCTGAGAGAGCCTGCTTCGATGTCGGTAGCCGAAGTTCTCGTGACCCCAGGGCTGAGACGTTCGGCAGGCAAGTTGTGCGGTGCTTGTGAATAGTCTGGCAGAGCTGGCGGTGGCACGGTGGCGGCGGTCGCGTCGGTGGCTTGCGGTCGGTCTTCTTCGCCGGATGACTTGCTCCGCATTTCCTCGTTTGATTCGTTCTCAATTTCATACGGCAGAGGGACGTCGCGTGATGCTCTGAACCGGCCGACGTTGTTGCAGTGTTCGTTCTCGACACGGAATAGAGTCCACATACCACGGCGGATTACCTCTGAAAATGCGACGAAGAATGCGACGACAGAGTTGGTCTGTAGATCATTGCGGTAGATGATGTAGAAGATCCAGTTGAATCGTAGGATCGGGTCAATGACCATAGCCGTGTAATACCACCAGATCTGCTTGTACGCCAGCTTGTGGCGGAGGTACTTGTGCTTGGCCGAAGCGACACCCAAGCCTAAACATCATTAGCATCTGCCAGTGTCAAAAAGAATACATGTAGGGTTTGACTTACTCCAGTCCATGATGACGTCCCAGATACTACAGTAGATGCTGTTGATCGTTGCGAACACGATAAACATGGCCATCATTTCCGTAGTTGAATGAATTCGCCACAAACTCAAACTCATACCAGCCAAGATGGTGAAGCAGTATTTACCGCAGTTGACCAAATGCGGGAAGATGTTTCGGGTATCGTAGAAACGTCTTATGCACTGCAGTGCACGCCAGATACCAGGAAGTGTTGAAAGGAAGCCAAGTAATCGGGAGTGCGAGCTGTTGCACATTGCCGGTTGGTTCCAGTGACGCGCGTAAAGGCAGAAGAAGAGCTCGATGTGGCCCATAGTGTACGTCAAGGAGCAAAACATGTCGCCGAGGAAGAAGTCGCGGAACTCGACAGGGTAGATGCCAGCAAGCAATAAGCGCCAGTTGCTGTATAGCAGCCACCCTCGGGATTTTTGGTAAAAGTACGGCGCGGGCATGAACATTAGGCCCACGGCAAGACCAATGAGGATGATAGGCCAGTAGAGGTACATTTCCTCGCCACCAAAGCGGCAGAAGTTGAGCCACATGATGAGTCCGAGGAGGAACAGGAAGACCGCAGGCATCTAAACACGGATCAGCAAATGTTCATGTAATTCGATCGGGACAAACCAACCTCGCTCAACTGCCGCCAATCAAGCATGTGTCGGCTATCAAACTCGAAGACGAATTGGTAATTAACCTTCGCATGTGTAAAAGCGCGTGCATCAATAACGAAGAGACCAAAAAGGAACAGCGCCAGGAAGTACCCAGCGTATATCTGGAGCAGGTAGCCCGTGTGATTGGCAATGCCCGGATTGGGGTCCCAGATCTGTTCGACTCCATAGACAAGGCCTTGGATTCCGAACACCAGTCCAGCGGTCGCGAGCACACCTTGCCTCCAGATGCTTCCAGTGAAATCTCCAGCTCTGGCAATCTTCGCACGGAGTTTACCCACAGCAACCTTGTGGCTGCCACGTTCAAAGTAGCGTGCATACAAATCCTCAACATCGTGGATCATGCCGTCCAGAACTTCGGAATTGACAAAATAAGCCCTGTTGACCTTTTCTGACATGTAGCGATTGGCCGGCCGGGCGTTCACCGTCTTGTCGAATTTCTTATTGATCTTGCGGAAAGCGGTGCGGTTGAGTAGAGCGTAACTTTTGAGCAGTTCCAGGCCACGGTAAAACTCAGCCAGCGCGGTCTTGAGCTTGCGTCTTGCGACTCTGTAAGACACATCGTTCGAAGCAGGCCGGCGAGAATAATCAAGGTTAGCAGGGGCTCTGTCCGGAGGGAACTGTGGTGTTCCAAGTGTGCCCATGGTTCGACTGGTCTTCCCAATACGACCAGGCCGGACCTTGTCGATAGCATGGTCAATAGTGTCGACTGCGTTCGCGACAGGAGCCATCCAAGGTGGTTGTGATTTGCCTGATTTGCCTGCATCGCCTTCAGCTGTGTTGCCGTTTGCGATGTGTCTCTGTTTGGCTTGGTCTGCTCGCATGACCTCTTCCAGCCGACGGTTCCGCATTACATGCAGCTGCTCCCTCAACACTCGCATGCGATCACCCGCCTCTTCCTCCTTCGACTTGTAGAAATCCTCAATCTTCACAAGCTGCTTGTCGAGGAACTGGAAGAATTCTGCTTGCCGGAAGTCCACCTCCCGATAGGCCTCCAAAGCAACATCGTCGTGAGCCTGACGGTCCTGGCTCGGCGTCCCCGTGACAGAGAACATGCGTTGTACGAATGGCCTGGTCGAAGAGAATGTACTTTTGCGCTTCGGACTAAAGAGACTGCGACCGCCGGGCGATTTGGGAACTTTCGAATTGCTGTCTTTGTGCTTGGCGATCTCGTAGGCATTTCCAGTGTGGCCCATTTGTGTAGGTGGAGGATGCGCCGCACGGGGCTGTTCGGGCGAGCCTGGAGTGACAGGCCGGATATTGTCGACATCGGTGTCCTGACTTGGTCTTCCCTTGGGCGCTGAAGGATCCAATGCTGGGTCGGGAAGCTCGAGTAGCGATGCCTGCTTCTGCAGCTCCTCCATCGTCGGGCTCCCGTCCTTTGGCGGGCTCCCAATGATACTTCCATATCTCGCCAGACCACGTCTTTCCTCTTGCGCATTGTCTTTCTTCGGGTACAGCGGACTCCTCTCGCTGATCGATCGAGGTTTGGAGCTTTGTGGTTGCGCGGAGTCTCCTTCATGCGGATCCAAGGCTCCACTTCTCGATCTTGCTGCAAAAAGACCAGGTGCGCCGTCCTGGGTCCCTGGCACTGCCTGAGAGGTCGAGCTGCGTTTCAAGAACGATTGGACGGGCCCGTCTCTGTACGAGCCATTGGACGGCACTGGTGTGAGCGTTCGCGGCCAGGCATGTGAGGCAGGTTTATCTGCGTTCCTCACAGCTCTCGTGACAGCCTTCAGCTTTTTCTTTCCGCCTTTGTAGTCCAGATATTTCTCCTTCCACTCCGCGACCAGATTCTCCTCCAGCTCTTTCGCGAACTTCATGCCGCCGGTGCTGTCGGTGTGTGTCGGGGATGGTGTCGATCAATTTTCTCTGTTCGCTGTTATGAACATCCTGCCCTCTGAATCTCGGCAATACACATTCGGCGGCGTTATCGAGTTGGAAAATGGTAAAGGGAAATGGTAATAGCAAAAAGGGCCATGTTTCGAGATTCAGCGCGCTATCGCTTCTAGCTTGACGACTCGCGCTAATTGCTGCACCGCACGCGAACACGTGCATGAGCTGGCTTTTGTCAAAGTATGCGTCCAAGTAGCACGTTCAGAATGCACAATATTCAACAAACCTTCACGCGTGTCAACCCTGTTCTGACGATAAGGTCACGTCAGGATGATGAGGCTCGGCGCCGCCCACCTTTAATCTCCACGCTGTTATAGAGCTTTGTGGACCTATATCAGGGAACAACACGCGGGAACCATCTAAATTCCATGGCACGTCTCTTGGCACCACGCGACACAAACTCGCCCATGACTTGAGCGCCACAAGCAATCTTAGTAAGGTACCTAAGAAGCCAAAGGGATGACAGGAGAAGCAGCCACATGATGTACGATCATCCACCGCCTGGTGCACAGCCTCAAAGCTCATCATCGACCAAGCAAATACGCTTGGCATTCTGCCTCTGTTCCCATCTGAAACCCGACGAGATCAAGTTTCTACCTATGCGCCCCCAGCAAGTGGCTTGATGGGCGCCTCATTGGGAAAGAAGCTAGTCGGCATGGCAGGAACGGGGATGCTCACGGTGAAGCCAAAGTCCTTCTCCAGATCATCAGCCAGCTTCGGCGCTTCATAACCAGTCGGAGCAGCAGTCACCGTCCTGGTCGTGATCGGGTACCCGGTCCCGGTGCCACCATTCATGCAGTACAATGGCTCCGCGCGCTTCAGGTCTGTGTACGCGCTCTGGCAACTGTAGAACTGGGAGTCGCCCTTCTCGGTCCACATGTTGAAGTCGGTAACGTCTACTCCAGTGCAAGGCGCGCCGTCGGCGCACTTGATCTGGATGGGTCCGCGCTGCATGCCGTCGAGTGCAGTCCCGGTCCAGTTGTTGATCTTGAGATTGGAGATTTGCACGCCGTCGCCTGGGAGAGTGTCCATGCTTTTCCAGTATTGCTCGATGTCCAGGCTGTAAGCGTTGGAATGGCCGATGAAGTTTTCCAGCACGACGTTGGAGACGGTGCCGCTGCCGCCGTTGGACTTGAGCATGTACTGTTGAAGTATCTTGTCAGTTGTCGATTCCGATTGAGTTGAGTGTGCATCACGCATTAAGTACATACCATCTGGTCGGAGTGGACCGTGTAGATGTTGCGGTAGGTGATGTCCGAGACGTCGACATCTTGTCCCAGAGAGCCCATGGCGCATCCGCCTGACCAGTTGCAGTACACGTTCTCGACTAGGATGTTCTTCGCAGGCGACTTCACGGTGACACATTCGTCCTGAAGCATCGTCAGTCCGATCACTACACTACCAAACGGGGCTCAACGACTGACCTTGTTTGTCACCATAACATCATGGACCCATATGTTCTCCGACCAAAGAGAGATACCATCTAGACCGCCGTGGGCGCCACCACGGATAGCCATGTTGTAGATCTCGCCATTCTTGCATGTATCGATGGTGAGGTGGAAAGCCGGGGAATCAACCAAGGCAATATCATGAACAGCAAAATCGTTGACATCGTACAGCCGAAGGAGACGAGGGCCATTGATCGAACCGTCCTTATGAAACTCGAAGCCGTGGCCTTGAATGGCGCCTTTGGACGTTGTCGAGAAGAGCTCAAAGTCCGAGGTGTGTTCGATAAAGATCATGTTGCCTTCTTCTTTTCCGGTACGTGTGATTACGCCATCCAGCTGGAGTGCCCATGCCTTGCCGTTCTTCAATACCACCCAGTTCTCGAGATTGTAATTGCCAGACGGAATCACAACAACGCCACCAGATTTGCACGCGGCGAAGGCATCGTTGATGGCTGAGGAGATGTCACTGTCGGTCTTGCCGCCGTAGTCGGTAATATCGCACGTTTTCACAGCCTTCTTGTCCCCGATCGAAGTCAGAGGACCGACTTTGCCGCTCAATTCGGTAGACTGCGCAAAAGTCACAGCGTGTAGTGCAGCAAAGACTGCAGCGGTGTAAGTGAAAAACATGACTGCTCGAGATCCAGCTCGGCGAGTGACAGAATTGGATAAATGAGCGTAGTGAAGATGAGAATGGTTGATCGAGCGGAATGCTGAGGGGGAATCCAAACATATGTCTTGAGACCATGTTTCTTACCCATGACTAGCATCCATTGAAGCCCTGATCAGTTCGGTGGTCTAAACATCTAGACTCACGTCGGTTACATCTCAAACTTTAGGGTTGTGGTATACGACACACAAGCTTTGGATTGTCAAAAGCTTTTCTGGATTATAGAAGCAAGATGGACGCCTAATTCTTACCAGCAGCTGGTAGGCGGACGCGTGTTTGAGATCTGTCTCTTGGAAATCGCAATGTACATGCTGTTCTTGACCTCGGATGGGCAAATGACGATTGTTAATGTGAAACGCCCGAAAATGAGGTGCAAGCCCTCTCGAAATGGGTAGGGCACGAGGCCGAGATGACTATACAACGCGACATACTCGATATATCAAACCACAGAGAGTCATCATCGGGCATGTGATACTGAAGATTGCTGTAGTATTGGCAATAAGGAGAAAAGAGACGTGAAGTCTTCAAGAGTGTAGTCACCGCCAAGACACCTTCACCAGAGTGGAGTCAGTCGTTCAAGTCCAAGTTGCTGGAAGCGCCTGTGCTTTGTAGCCGCCTGGCGAGCCCGATAAGCGTGCGAAACAACATAAACCATACATACATGTACTCCCTTCGGGCCGCCACAAACTCCGGTCAACTTAAATCGCCATGAGTACGCCGGAGCGTGGCAAGCGCCAGAAGCAGCGCAAAGTTCTACTGATGGGCCGCTCGGGCGCAGGCAAATCGTCCATGCGAGCGATCATCTTCAGCAACTATGTGGCAAAAGACGTCAGGAGGCTCGGTGCGACCATAGATGTAGAGCACAGCAACATCAGGTTCATGGGGAATCTGCTGCTGAACCTATGGGACTGCGGAGGGTGAGACATAACATCAATTCTTCACGGTCGTAGTCAAACCACACATCGCTAACTCGCCACACGAACAGTCAGGACTCTTTCGTCGAGTCATATCTCAACAACCAAAGGTCTCATGTCTTCTCTTCGGTGGCAGTGATGATCTTTGTCATCGACATATCGTCCCGCGAGCCCGCGGCCGACATGATCAATTTTGCCGCAACTCTGCGCGCTCTGCGGGAGCACAGCCCCAGCAGCAAGCTATTCATCCTGATTCACAAGATGGACCTGGTACCGACGGAGCAAAAAGTCAAGATCTTCCAGCAAAAGACAGAAGAGGTGCGCGCGCGATGCACCGAAGAAGGCTTCACCGACCAGCAGGTAGAATTCTGGGCCACGTCCATATGGGACCAGAGCCTGTACCGCGCGTGGACCCAAGTGCTCTACTTCCTGGTGCCCAACGCAGCCACCATCGAAGGCATGCTGCGGAAGCTCGCGGACTTGCTCGAGGCGCGGGAGCTGATTCTCTACGAACGCACCACGTGCTTGGCCGTCACGCACATCACGCGCGACGAAGAAGCGCGCAACCCTTACACGGACCGCTTCGAGCGGATCAGCAGCATCCTGAAGACTCACAAACACTCCATGGCGAAGCACACGGGGATGCTGGCGTCGGAGACGAGCTTCGCGGAGATGCAGATCAAGACCGGGGCTTTCATGTTCTTCATCACGCGCTTGACGGAGAACACGAATCTGGCGGTCGTGATGCCGAGCGACGAAGCCACCTTCAACGCGGCCAGGGTTAACGTGCAGCTTGCTAGACGCGAGTTTGCGCAGTTCGACATTGTTGAGAAGAAGGCCAAGGAGCCGCCGCGCATGGAGGGCTCCAGGATTCAAGGCTATGGCCTTGACGATGGCCAACAGCGTGGTCTTGACGATGAAGAAGTACCGATACGAGGGTACGACGATTGAGAGCACGAATGTCGCGTGCCGTGTGTGAACAGATCTCTGACACCGGAATCGCCGCCGTTTCGCTATACAGTAACGCGAAGCACGTCTTGCCATCCACTCACGGCGGGGCGCATGCGACTTGGCTCGCGTGATGCTGATACTGCTGTTGCTGCTGTTGGGTGTTCAATAATGCCAGCAGTCAACGATAATGTGCAGACGCGACGGCGATTGCCATCACCGGGATGTATACCACCACCTAGCTGTAGCGAGACCAATGGCCGGAGGCACTGATATCAACGTGGCATGATATGTGCTTCAGATCACGAATCCGACCCTTTCTTTCACGATCGAACGATATGGTAGGAAGCGAGCACACCGAGCTGAGGTGTGGGCAGCTGGTACCGACATGAGTGTCTTTCGAAGCCGGGCTGTGCAACGTGAAAGAGCGGCACAGCACAACACGTCCTGGAACATCTTGGAGGACGGACGAGAAAGTTGTGCGAATCACGGCTCAATTAGTTCATTGCGAACGGCAGGCAAGGTCGCCTACGTGCAGGCTTTGGAGTCGCTGAGCCGGCACAGCAACATGCATGTATAGCCGACGGCGGCAAACGCGCCAGGTTGATACCGTCTGCCCTCCACGTTCCGGAACGAGCAGGTCGATATAGCAATGTAGCAATCTCGCCAACGAATGATGGCGGCACCTCAAAATCGCAAATGCACAGCTGTCGACTACGTTTTGACCGTCACGATCACATGCCAACAACCGCATTCAGGTGTGCGAGGTACATTAACATTTACATGTATGCATAAATTTGTCCACCAAGCACAGATTCTCCGTCTATCATGAACGAGAGCCGAGAGTGCCGAGGTCTCCTTCGCTAACAACACCCGCGCGATTGGTATCATCCCTGTCGGGCCTGGACTACTACTACTATCCACCACGAAGCTCGGGTCTCATGACTGGAGTAGTAGTTGGGCGATTAAAGGCAGGGATTAGAATAGCGCATTCAAAGAGGGCCCTCTCTCGGTTGGGTACTGCCGTAAGATCAACTCACTGCCGGCCAAGACGTGACATTGAACAGGACCCTTTCGATCGTTGTGACAGCTGGAAACAGCAGTGATGAACCACTTGATCAAACTGATAGTGGTGGCGGTAAGCAGCGTACATACCTACATGCATCCATCAACGCCATCCTAATCATCATGATCATCTCTACTTAATCATCAGCCGTGCAAGAATTAGATCCCGTTGGCGTTGCGGCGGGGTGTACCGTATCTCTCTCCCTGGTGGCTCTCTTCATTCTCGTCAGAGTGAGCTCGCTTGACTGCATGTACTGATATATGTGTACAGTGGTAGGCGCTCGGGATTGGGAGGGGGCATCGCGCTGCACTGCCCTGCTTCGCTCTACCGGTGTGTGGGCAAAAACGCCATCGAGGTCAGATGGCTGATGCCGTGTGATTGATGGTTGGCTGGCCATCGGCCGGCGCTGGTTCGTTCGTTCGTTGGCTTCGTCGTCACCCAACCAATCGCCAATCGCTGTGTTTGGTCTCTCCCAACTGCACAATTTCCGAATCAATCGTCAAGGAGGCATGGCCGAGTCTGACGCTCGAGGGCCGACGGCTTTCTAGACTTCGGTTCGGCTGGCTATCGTCTGTTGCTTCACTCAGCTTAGCCAAAAGTAGCAATTGCAGGCTTGCAGATACTCTAAGTTATCGCGCGGCACCCAACGCACGACTAACGATACTTGTCTGCCTGCCTGCATGCCTTCCTTCCTGCATAAAAGGCGAATAGCAAGGATGTTTGCAGCCGCGGCAAGACGATCGATCGATCGCAAAGGCAAACAACCACGCCGAGAAGACGCGTTGCATTAGCGGAAGTGTGACCCGAAAGCCACGGCACCTGCAGACAGACAGACAGGCCTGCGGCGTTAGCGTTCGGCAAGCCGCTGGAGGGTGACAGTCTACCACCGCTACTACTGTATACAATACCGAGACGATCGGCATAAATGCACCCCGGCCGCAGGAGATGCAGCAGTGAGCTCCGATTCTCCGAGCTATCATGCAAGCCGTATCTTACTGCAGCGGAAGCGGTTGAAGCCGATGGGCGTGCGGGCGGGCGTGTTGCTGCAGAAGTTCGTGACTTGTATACATGTATGTATACATGCGACTTACTGTGCGTTAGCGAGGGAGGCGGGCTTCACACCTGCATGGCATGGCGGGACAGAGTCGTTGGTCGGACAGCGACAGACGAGCTGACGCCGACGACAACGACGCTTCTTTCGAGCTGCGGCCGAGGTCGTCAAGTTCCGCGTTCTGTTAACGAGTTGAGGTTAGTTCGTGTTGGCAAACAAAAAAGAATATGGAGGACGGCATGGTTTCGTCTCGGCAGCTGAACGCTTAGCACATAAGGACCCCCTTCGACATGTGGTTAGCTGTCTAGGGCTCTTTCGGATGTCGATCTCTCGGGGCAAGTGCCTAGTGCCTTCAAAGCGAGGCGTCATCCTCGCGACACCCACGCTATCCCCAACTCGAGTCAAACAGGAGGCCGGGCCAAGAAAGCAAAAGATGGGAACCTAGGAAGCATTTCCGCCCCCGTTGGTGCCAGGGTGCCAGTGCCTGCCGGACGGCTCTAGCGATTCCACGGGCCCTGTCTCGCCGTCCTCAGAGTTCAGACGCCACGCGGAAACCGAAGGAAAGAAAACGCCTCCCCTCCCCCCTCTCCAAACCTCCAAGGAGGCAGCTCCGACCCTGGCGCTCTAGCGCGAGAAAGAAAAAGCAGGGTAGGGCGGGAAAGTATCACGACAGGTCTCACACGTTTTCTTTCCCGTCCGTTGCACGGAACTCGTAAATGCGCGGTACTTGTATGGTTTAGTAGCAGTAGCAGTAGCAGTAGATGAACGAATCGACGACCTTGTCAGAGGCTTGTATCGTCGGGCACTTCGCTGGCGGCGGCGTACGGAGAATCGATCGTCGGCTCTTCCATCTAGTTAGTGGCGTGGTTCTGGCGCACAGTAATCGACACTGCAGCTTGCTTTGGGGCAAAGCAAAAGCAAGAGCAAGGCGAGGCTCGGGTGTAATCTAGAGGCAAAAAGCAGGTGGATTATCATGTACATAGACGACAAACAGTGACAGCGACCGCAGCACGCATGAACGACGTCGTGGAACCTTTGGGCGTCAAACTGACACGCCCTTTCTATCTTTGACGCACTTTCCTCCTAGGCCACATCGCCGCTCGGCAGACCTGAGATTACACAAGAACCAGAAGAGAGAGAGGAACAAACCACACACACGCACGCGAGGCAGTAGTGCGGGGCCTGTCATGGCCAGAGTCGAAAGGTATCACCATCGAAACGTTGTGCGACTCGTGGCGTTCTGGCCGATATCAGCGCAAGGTCGAGGGCGCGATGAGAATTGTAGTGTGGCCAGTTCAACGGTAACAAATATTCTCAAGCATGACAACACGGCGACGGAGTCCTGCTACTGCCAGGGTCAGGAATTGGGAAGAGGCTTTCGTGCGCAAGGCCGGTAGAAGTTGGCGTCGGTGGCACGATGAAAGGTAGCCGCGCAAAGGGCCGACTCGTGCTTGAGCGGCGTTGCCGGGTGTTTCTTTGTTTTCCCGCGTGGCATGTCGAGACACGGCTATTGACGGTACATGGAGATGCAGCTTGCTGTTTGTCATGCGCGTTGGAGATTCGTGTGCGACGCACAGTACCGAGACCTGTCGGTGTGGCTGGTGAGAGGGGCTTGGTGTAACGGCTGGTTGTTGCTCTGCGAGCAATGTGATTGGGTATCGTCAACGGGCGTGTTCATTCATCAATCGTTGTGCTAAAACATAGATTTTACAGAGGTGATCCGATCTTGCAGCACAAGGCATGTCGTGTTGCTGTCTATGTGCAAAATTGTTCGCTGATAGGCTGCGCCGGTTTCAAAGAATCTACGGGCGTATTCTGGGCGTTTTAACGGCGCCCAGAGGCCGAATCAAACTCCCTGCCATACTGCTTCAAAGAACACCTGCCCACGCGTCCAGGCTTTCAAGCACGAGACCGCCCATTTGTAGCGTCGTCTTCTAGCGCGTTGAAGTACACAGTGTTGTCGACGCCGTAGATGCAATCGGCGTCGAGCTCAAATTCCTGCTCCAATGGCCCTTCCAATCCCCAGTTCCGACCAAGCCAGCATCCACTAGAGGCTTTGTAGGGTCGGGATAAAACGTTCTTCAATTGCAACAGGCGGCGCTCCCCACTCCGGCTTTGTCCGACAGCGCTGTCCCAGTATCTTGCGAGCTCGCGGAGGCAATCGAGACCAGCTTCCATGCCGTTCACAGTCGGGCTGAGTGTGGAATCCGGGCCGCCACCACCAACAATGTCGACTGCAGCCAGTGTTGCGTAGCCGGGGAAAGGCACAGAGAACTCGAATCGCGAAGGCTGGCCAGACTTCGGGTGTATTATCTCGCGTCGAGCTTCTCGTACCGCACGCATTACGCCGAGCAGGCGATGCGCGTGATAATGTGCAGTTCGAATGTTCCGGGGTGCCAAGTCCGCGACCAACGTGTGACGCATGCAGCGGTTGAGCTTCATGATCACAAAGTGGTGCAAGACGTGCAGAGAGATGAACGTGCCAGCGTAGGCTCCTTGTATGCTGCGATCCAGGTTTGCCTCGCTGAATTGTAAGTAGCCCGGTAGTTGTGAGTTCCATTCCTGTATGGCGGAGTGCGTGTCGTGATAGACTTTCTCGTAGGCCTGTCGATATGTATGCGGGTTGTGGTTGGCTGCACGGTAAATGAAGTTCATGGCGTCTCCCCAGATACCAGCAACAACAACGAGCCAGGCCATTGGTGACACCGGACTCGAAGCATTGAGGGTCGAGAGGGTTTGATCAACTGCGCCATTGTTGTAAAAAGGCGCCGCCGAAGGCGTACCGCTCTCGTATGCATCTTCTGAGCACGGCAGTCGAAGGTAGATGTCAGCAGGGTTGATGACACAAAGCATGCCTCCGCAGAAACCGTTGTATCTGTCCATAAGGAACCCGGCCCAGAAAGTCCGGCGCCGGCACTCTGCCACTTGGTCCCTAGTCAGTCCGTACTCCAGAATCGGGTTTTCGTTCTTTGGCGAGATGAGGCATCCTTCTTCATGGTTGGTGCGTAGGGCGCTGAGAGCACGAATGGCGAGTCCACAGAAGTCCCACGCCGCGCCTTCGTTGCCTTTTGCGAAATTGTAAAGCGCGAGTACGAGGCGGACATGGATTACAGGCAAACTGAATCGTCCAACTTTGGTGGCCAGTCCTTCCGTAGCTAGCGCCGCACATTTCCTGCCGACAGAGGCGTAGTCCTGTCCGGCAAAGACCGAGCCCATGGCGAGCAAAGCATACAGGACAACACATTCGTTCTGGCATTTTGAGCGCGACGTGGCAAGCCAGTTCATGAAAGTCACCCTTGGGAACATGCAATAAGTAGCGCTGTTCACGTGGGCGAAGTAGACCTCAAGGAGATGGGTCGTCGTAGAAGGATCCGAAGCAAAAGGATCTTCCTCCCAGGACATGAAGGCCGGGCCCTTGGAAGGTGGCGGAAATCTTTGGTCGGGGTGATGTGGGTATTGAGGCTGGGCTGGTGCCGATACTGCAGGGTGCCCATATGCTGTCGAGGGCGACACTGATTGATGTTTTTTGGCCGGCGCGCCTCCGTAGACGTCTTCGTCCTGCGCCCTCCGTTTGATAAAAGGGTCCTGTTCTGGTGGCCGGTTCGGTTTCGCTGCCATCTGTTCTGGCGCTCGATGAGGAGGCATACTCAATTCGGGTATGCGTTCAGCGACTTGTGAATGAGGCGCGAGAGGTGGTGAACCGGCCTCAGAGGACCACTGTGGGTTCCCTGCGCTGTCAGTTGTGAGCTGTTGGTTGGGTGCCCTACATCTAGTCAGCGACGTGCAACATTTCAGACTAACAGACTCTATACTTACCGACGACAAGGTCTCTTGGCCTTTTCGCATTGCAAGCAGCTGCTCGCGCCGGGCTCACATTTAATCTTTTTCTCCCGACAATCGAGACAAGCCAGCGCCAGTCTTTTCCGCGGTTTATTAGCCTTCGTGAGGCCCCATTGAGGATTCACGGTTTCCCCGTCTACTGATGTTGGTATCCGGTAGCCTCCATCATAGACGTGGAACGTCCCCTCTCCTGGAAAGTCTTTGATGCCCAGATATTTCTTCGAGGCTTCAGGTCCTGTGGGTGTGAATGGCGGGTTGCCAGGTCGGTCGTAAGAAGCAGTGGAGCTCCTGTGTGTAGCATGATCTCCCGTAAGTGGAGTGTAGGGACTTGGCGCTCCGGCTGTCATGTAAGAGCTTGTTGATGTCTGCCTGGGTCGTTCGTATCGCGGGTCGATACCATCTCGACCGTCACCGTGATAGGTGGCATATGACGGGACAGGAGGCCCTTGGGGCATTGGCCGAGCCACAGGCTGTGTTTCGAGGATCGGCAAGTCAAGTCGACGATCGTGTTGACCCGAATACGAGCCATGGCGTTCTGGGGGAGGGCGAGTAGCGTTTGGTGCATGGAAAGCACCCGAATGCAAGTTGGGAGGCTCGCCATTCCGTTGTTCGTATCGCGTTGGCGGTGGTTGTGACCAGCCCTGTTGCGAAGGATGTGGTGAGGTGTGTGATGCAGGAGTCAAGATGATATCTCTCAGTCCAGGCAATGTCTGCCCAGGTTGCCGATGGTTTGTCGATTCCATGTGTCGAGGTGTGGAATCGTGCGAATTCATGGCATGATGTCCCCGGAAATGATCACTTGAGCGCGGTTCCAGAGGCCGGGGCAAATCCATGGGCTGTTGGCGACCTTTGCTGGCATGTGGTGTGTAATCCGGGCGTGAATCGTAAGGAGAGAATATCCTCGGCTGTCCAGGCGGAGGAACAGTACTAGGAAGCATGATTCGCAGTTCGCCGCTGCTCATGTCGAAGCTTCGACCTTTTATCGGAGAGATGCTGTGGTTATGATTTGGAACGGTGCCAGACGAGAGGCTTCGTCATGTAATTCCTGGACAATCTGGACAAGGCCACCTAAACAGACAGGCTTGGTCAAAGTAGTCAGAGACCGCGTGGGAGCTTCAGCTGGGCGGGTCGCCGGCGAACTGTGCACTTGCAGGTAGGGCTCTGGGTAAAGACGGAGGGTCCTCCGATGGATTGCCGTCGAGGCGTGGCACGGGTGGTAGCGAGTCCAATTTCCAGGTGGCAACCTATGGTCAATACAGAGCACAATGCAAGCAGGATCCGTTCCGAGAGAAATGAAGGCAGCAGTCCAGGTTGTGTAAGCGGACCTTGTGAGGTTCGGGAGTACCAGCTCTCGGCAGCTGGGTTCTAGCAGCACGTTGACGGCTTTGCCTCCTAGGTGACGGCCAGCGTGGTAGACCCTTTGTAGATCTGAAAACACTGATGACAGGCAGGTATGTTGTGGTCACAGAGACCGTGAGCAGTAGGTGTTGCGAAGAAGACCGGGGTGGGTAGAAGAGGGAAGAGAAGACACGGAGGGTCGCGACCGGTGGATGGGTCGGAGAAGTTCTAGGTAGTCTGGCTCGCCACGCTCCCGACAGGCTGATTGAAGTGGGATTGGAAGGCCGTGACGGAGGCTGAGGAGGAGCTAAAAGTGCGTGAGGTCGGTGGAGGGTGGAGGTGACGAGACAGGGCGAGACGAGAATACCCTAGCGCGTGGGTGGGTTGAAGGATGGACGGCAGAGTTGGGTAGAAGAGCAGACGAGCTGGCAGTGGCAGTGGCAGAAGACGAAAGATACAACCGCTGTACGGTTGTATACCTCTCTCCCTCTCGAGTCGTCGGCTCCCAGGCTCTAGTGTGACGGCCAGGGTGCTGTGGTGGTGAGGACTGCGAACGGATCGACGAGTGGGTGCCGGGCGAACATCGAGATGCAGAGAACAGGACACACAGGGCACAGGCAGAGGTGAAGGAAGGGTGTCGGCCGATGCGACCATGCCTGCTAGCGGCGCCGCCTTTTTTCCCCAGACGACCCAGTGCCATCGTGCGCAGTAGTAGATACATGTGCCTATGATTAATTATGTATTATTGATGCGCCTGGCGGCCGACGAGTGCGGCAGATCCAGCGCGCAGCCCTCGGCGCTAGCTGCCTGCACACACCAAACCAGAGCAGAGAACCCTGAGCGACATGCAGCTCAAGCCATATATCTGCCCTCAACCTTGGCCCGCGAGCATGACTAGCAACTGCCTACAGCCTAGTGCTCTGTCCAGCCTCGCCACATGCCGCTCCGCTAGTTAGAGTCTCTCTTGCTGTCGGCAAGCAGACACACGGGGCGCACTGGCGATCATCGTTGACGGCGGCTGTGCGTGTCTATCTCTGCACGCAAGCCCCCATGCTTATGCCCATGCCCATGTCCTGCCCGGTGATTGCTCCGTTGATGTATAGTGGTAAGTATACATGTACAGGTAGCGGTAAAGGTGTTGATGTATAGGTACTGCTGTGCTGTATGCTTGGCGGGAGTTTAGGCGGTGCTCATGCCACCGTGCTGGGGTCACTGTATACAGTATATCACCAGTACTTGAGTTGGACATCCAGCAGACAGACCTGGAAGTAATCACCTTCCAATGCCCCGTGAGAGAAGCCAGCAGATACTCCCACGGCACTTGCTGTGCCTTTGCCTCTATCAGTCCAGGGCCAGGAGTAAAATCGTATATTATCGTATATCATCGTATACCAAGACATGCATGCATGCACGCACCTGGCGAATCGTTGCCCGTCTCGTCTTGTGCGGTCCGAGATCGTCGCCTTCTCGTCTCTTCTGAGGCCGTCGCCCGGGCGCTCATGGCTCGCCAGGCTCGGGTATCGTCTCGTCTGCAACACTCGCCGCCGCGCCGGCAAGGCTTCCCACTTACAGGCTTCCTATAGTGGAGGCCCACTAGACGGGCGGGCCCTGATGAACAACGGCATCTGATCGCGCAGGAGACGACGGCACGCAGTCCCGACGAGCGTCAGGTTGCAGCGCTTCTCGTCTGGAGACTTGCAGATACGGGAGAAGAGCATGCACGCAATCCATGCCCTGCGAAGTCGCGGCCAATCGCCTCGATGCCGAAGAGCCTGGATAGCATTCTGCTGGGAGGTGCTGGCCGTGGACGCGGGCTGGGTAAACTCGCTACAGGGGTTTGTTGTTATTGCAGCTCGTCTCGGTTCAAGCTTCCGAACGCCACACTCTGTACATCTTTGTTGCATGCCGCCAGGCCGGCCGGCCCTCGTGGTTGTTTCATTCGGCCTTGACCACAACAGGCGATACGGCGTGGGGATTGGTGCAGGGTGCTTAATCTCCATCCGGCAATTGCCTTTGCACTCGGCAATAAGCTCGATCTCATCTGTGCGTTTGGCACACCCTCCCGATCTCCTCGAGGCAAAAGTCAATATACCTGGGCTTGTCGAGGCTTCTTGGCCAGCTGGATGGTGCGGTCAATCTTCCGCCAAAGAGTCAGCCTCGGAGCGGAACAAGATTGAATGTGACAGAACGAGGCAGTGGACTGCATCCCGTGTCGTCTCCGTGGCTGACGGTATTGTCCGCAAGTAAAGTGGTGGCCAGGTAGGTTGGCATCATCGTCATCACCGCACGTCAAACCATAGCGCGTGATTAGAGGTTGCTGCTACTGCGGTCTCAAAACTCTGTCGGCGGCAAAGCCGAGCACGCACGCAGGTAGGCCGATCGGCTTCGACTACCTGATACCACGGTATTAACAGACAAACTTTAGCATAAACCGAGGACAGAGTTCAGAGTTTGTCCCGCACGGCAGTCGAAAAAGGCTGGAGTCAGTACCGAAACAACGATGCCAAAGTCACGACCACAACCATGGCAGCCACTCGCCTTGCCGGCATAGCTGAGTTCCTCTGTTTTTGCGTTCGCTACACGTGGTAGCACCTTGAACCACATGCCTCTCCACAAGGTGTCGTCTGCCTGGCCAGCCATCATTCACTGACATTGTTCCAGTCTCTCATAGCCGACGAGGGGGAGGGAGAAGTAAAAGCAGCTGCCTGCTGATCAAGGCCCGATCGTGAAAGGGTTGCCGGCGGCAGAGGACCGCCCTGGCTACTGCTTGTCGCCTAGCCGCGCATCACTCAGGTCACAAACGGAGCTTCTGCAGCATGACTCGAAATGGCCAACTGGAGTCTAGACTAGATGCCACACGCGAAGGAACGAGTCGATGCGCAAAAACTTGTCTCCCCGAACGCTCTCCACTGGCCGGCCTGCAAGACTTCCACCAGACCACACACTCGGTGAGGACTGAGGAGTAACATCCTCCCTTTTTACATCTTCCTCCAAATCGGACTGACCACAAACGACTCTCGTCAGCCCGGCCTCTAGGGCTGCAGGGGCAAAAGTGCTGGCGGACGCATGCACTACTGTACGCGCGCACAGGCACATGGGCAAGCGTTGTGTCGCGTGTTGGAACTCTAATCGATAAGCGACACCCTCTAACTTCGAAGCTTCACGTCAGAACGAACTTCCACGGCACATATGCCCGAGTGCCCTATAGCGAAACCCATTTATACCTACCCTTTCTTGGCGTAAGCATTCGTCTTTACCGAGACTGCTACTGTCGACAACCGAGCACGTACGTGGGAAAAGATCTCCCTGATGGACTACCTTCCGAACGCTTCATCCTAGAGGGTTTCGCGGCGCGATGTTCCTAGACATGCACTCTCTCGCAATTGCAAATGTATACGAGATGCAAGCTGACCAACGGGAAACACTGCAGAAATTGCAGATGCACCAGTTTTTGAACGCACCACCCTCCTTCGGCCGATAATTATCATGCTGCGCGTCACAGTTGCATGCACACGATAAATGTGCCTAGCCGCCATTCAGATACGGCCAAGCGCTACGAGAGGACTAAGGGACCCGAACTAACATCTCGTCAACTGATAATAATGCAAAAGAGTAGCATGATGTGGTCTGGAGGTCTGCCGCTTGGTGAACAAGCACGTGTGGACCAACTTAACGTCTTCGATCTCTCACCCGCGATTACACCACCACTCACGACCAAGCGACCACTGCTGCTTTTCGCTACATGCGACAGGAACCATTTGGCCAAGTGCGCACCATGAAGACGGCGCGGTTCCGCTGCGACCTGTTCGTCTACCGGATCGACGCACTACTTTGCTACCATTGTTCAACTGGCTCTCGTATCCGAAACACGCGCCATTGTCTTCCTTTCGAACTTAAAAGGTGTCCATGTGCTGTTCCTGGATACATCTCCGCGACATTGTTCCATATTATCTGTAATGAGGACGTGTGCCGAAACCTTTTCACTTGATCGTCTAGTCACGCTCTGGATGGCGACATGGCTCCAGCCCTCGGCAAGAACAGCCTGTCACTCGTCAGGAACTCCTTGCTCGACTCGGCATGTCGGTTCCGACTTGCGACGCAATATCGTCCTTTCCCGGGCCGCTCAGCAAGACAATTTTTCCGTCCCGCGCAACCTTTAGAGGTTGACCGACGAACAGACTTTGTGTCGGCTGTACCCTGTACGACTATGTACTGTCGTTGTGACAGCTAGTGTACGCAACTAGCATAAAGTCATACAGCGGCTACCGCTCTGCGGCATATCAAAAAAGGGAATCTTCACAACTACATTTTACTAGTGTTCATCACGACTACATGACTGATATTCGACATGACGACGTGGCATCACAGTGTGGACCGGAGATACATCCGATGCTACGTTGAAGAGTCTGAAATCCTTCCACCCAACGGTCAAACGCGCCATTGTCCGAAGATCACCGCCTGCCCAGTGGACCTGGTCCATGCACTAGAGATGCCGTTCACTGACAGCACACGGGTGTATCCACTCAATTCGAAGCGGACCCAAGTACGTCGGCGCTTAAATCGAATTATCGTCCAAACCGAAAGTCCCTGGCCTAACTTACGTTATGAAAAGTTTGAGATACCGAAGACGAGCTCCATGATAGACATCAACTGCCGTTGACATTTCGATGATGTGCCGAGCCCATTCGCGATGAATAAACATGTCCAAGGTCTTTGACATGGCAGCGTTCCGTAAGACGTCTAGAGAAACATGCCATCGCGGTTCGCACTGACTCGACCATTCCGATGAAGGATGCACTACTTTGATACAAGGGTGCAATCATTGAACCTGTCAGCCGGTCCACCATCCTCGCCACCCCAGACACACCCCAGCAGCAACCCAACGGATCATAAAGATCATTCTGTGATTGATGCCACAAGAGTCATGACTTGCGTGAATCGCGCTCATCATTATTCTGAATGCTAGCAATTTGTAAGCCCGGGCTCCTGACTTACTGCTGCCTTCAGATTTACCGCTCCACGGACTCCAGAGAAATGGACGACGCACCTCTGCCCAAAAATTTGGGGCACCGCAATCGTACCGAAAAGTCCTATCTCCCATTACACCACCGTCGACTTTACCATTACTAAGTCGGTTGCGATGATCGTAGATCGTGACGGATGCACGTAAATGGTCGCCTACGTGTCCGCTTTCTGTAACATCCACACGACCCTAAAGAACATGGCGCTTAGCGCCTCATCAGTCAAGAGGTCTCGCCCAGCCCAAATTTCTGCCACGCCATCATCGAGCGGGCTTCTACATTTCAATCTGCATGTTCACAGTAGTGGGCACGCCATTCGTCGTCTTCATGTAGCTAACCAAGCCGTGATCCGACCGTACCCTAACATGTTTGTCGGTCCACCGTAGGCACGGCAGCGATCGAATGGTCTAGCCGCTACAAAGCTTCGAGCAACAACCAACTAACATGCACAACTCCGAGGAGCTTCAGCGTCGAAACCACCCCATCGTCAAGAAATTCTTCACGACGGATGCACTCCGTCTCTCTGGAAGCTTTTGTTCTTATCCAGCTTTTTCTGAGACACTCCGCAAGCTGCCCGGGCAGTCCCCGGAAGATCTTCCAGGACTCGAACTAGCTAATAGGTTGGGCCGAACTGCAGTCAACTACCACTTGACTATCACGGCACTGGACTGCTGACCGGATTGCCTTCATCATTGACGCCGTAGGCAACCTCGAGGTGACTACTAGCAGACAGTAAACAAACGCCATCCAGCCTCCTAGAAGAATGGTGGTCATACGCCGTCGACACGGGAAAAGACAGACGGTGTAGGGATTCGATTGGTTCCTTCACCAACTCAGACGACTCTCGACTTGTCTGCACAGTAGTAAGTGCCGGTGTCGTGCACTATGACCCATTTCACCAAGTCTGCAACTTTCTTATTTCTCCGCCCGGCGATGTGGTCAACCCGGTCAGGCAACCTCCTGCTCTGGACTTCTATCTTTCCCACGTCACTGGAAGTCGGGCCGAGTCATTAGTCGTTTGTGTCGACTTGAACCAGCCAGGTTCTTCCGTATAGGACCTGCGACAGGTACAACTGCTGCGTTGATTCGGAAGTTCTCAGGAACGAGGACAGAAAGAGACAAGGAACCCAAGACGCCGGCTGATCACACAGTCTCCTATTCCAAAAACTTTATCAATCCAATCACTGGCGGAGCAGACTCCTCACCCAGCGCCCACCAGTCGTAGCCAATGGGATACTCAAGTCCCCTGGTGCCTAAACGGAACCCGGCGACTATTCTCTTTCTTTCTCACCAGGATCCCGGAGGAAAGCCATGGACTTTCGTTGCTGAACGGCCGCAAGGCTGTCTTCTTGCTAAGATGGCCATCATCGTCGCGCAGGCCGACTCTCTCTATGTTTTGCAAAGTCCAAGCGAAAATCCACGCTCACACTTCGCGTGTGAGGCCAATTCCACCTTCTCGTTTGTTAGCTCCTCTTTCTGTCGACTGTTTCTCTCAAAGAAAGATGAGATTGCGATAACCCTATCGTGCATCAGGCTGTTGGGTTCCAGTGTCTTCGTGCGGACGGAGATTCGGTCCCGAAAACGCTCCTCTGGCATCGGCCCTCTGGCATCGAACCTCTCCCAGACTACCGAAGGGACGCAGACACCGTCGAACATGTCAGGCTACTTCCATGGAATCCCCGAGAACGGGTGGTGGGACTGTCTAATATTGCCAGAGTATCAACAAAGACATGGCTCCGCAGTCAACGCTGTTGAAATCTCATAACCGCGTAAGTGAGCTAACATGCGGTATGGGGACTTCGCTCCCGAAAAGAAAGCTCCATGTTGATATCCTAGCATCCTTATCCTTCCTTCCCCTTCCTCTATCTTTCTTCTCATCTTCTCGTCTCTTTCTTTTCCGATGACGAAACGGGCAGCGCTCAACTCACAACAATGCCACGCAGCCTCGCATCGCCGCAAAGGCCCAGCATCTCTCTCATTCTTGAGTCTACGACTTTGATGTTTTTGTTCCTCTCTACCGTCGAAGTGGAAGTCGATGCCCCCGGACGAGCACATCTTACTTCTATGGTGTTCACGACCTTCGTCGACCAGAGCGTGTTGCGGTCGATTAGTTGTTGTATGGTATATTACCATTCCCATCTGGATGTGTTCTCTCGTCGTAAGTTGGAGTGGGTTTCTGGAACGACAGAACGGCATAGCTGGTTCGAGTGCCCCATACCAGTCAGTTCACATGATTGGACAACATGCCAATCGAGCACCCATGGAAAAAGCTTCTGGTGTGATCGATCCGATCAAAAGCCAACTGTCGCGAATTCCCTAATACAGTTTCTCGAAGACATGGCTATCACATCTTCTCACCAACCCCAGGCCAGCATGCCAACAACAGCGCCCGTCAACCAACCCAGAAATCCACACGACCTAGACTCAGTCCGCTCAGTCTAATACCCAGCAGGCCCGCCCACCGCCCTAACAGACCCATTCGCCCTCTCATAATACCACACAGCCCCCTCCGCCTTGGCGCACGAACTCTTCCCAGACCTCTCCAGCACCACACTCTTGCCCTCTTGCGGCCGCCCATCCACGTGGAAGTAATACCACATCTCGCTCACCTGCGTGCGGCCATTGTCCAGCGAGCCCTTGCCGGCGGCAGTCTCGTTGTACCTCGGCCCGGAGCAGCCGACGAAAGGCGTGGCGCCGTACTCGGCGCTCAGAGCGGCTTCGATGGCGGACACGGAGTAGGCGGTGGAGTTGGAGGGGGTGATGCCGTGCGAGGCGAGCCATTCGAAGGTGTTGAGGCGGCTGTTGTAGAGGATGACCGTGTCGAAGAAGTCGATCACTTCTTCGTGTTGCACGTACTGCGGGCCGTAGCAGGGGAGGTCGAAGGTGGAGAAGCAGGTGGCGTGTTTGGAGAATTCGTGCTGTTTTCATGGTCAGGTTTCTTTCATCTCTGATGAGGTCTAGTTAGGTCTTCGTAAAGGGGGGAACTTACGGCCCAGAGGTCTTGGTTCGGGGAGTTTTGCGCGATCCAGTACTTGTTCATGTACTCGAGCAGATCGTACCTGCCGAACGGTTCGAGGAACGTGCCAATGCCTGAGCCATTGTACGCCGGGACGACGGTGCCATTCGGCAGGCCGTTGGTGGTGTTTGGCGATGGCACCGGGTCGTACTGGCGGCTCAGATCGCAGTACTGGGTGTAAGTTCCGTCGCTGGCATAGTCTGTCAGCCAAAGCCAAAGAGGTCCCCGTCCTCAAAGCGACCATGACAACAAAACTCACCAGAAGTCAGGCCAAAGACCGTGGATGGTCCAGTTCTTCTCGGGAAGCAGCTGGCCCTCGGACTCGTAGCCGGTGTAGACGTCCCAGAACTGCGTCGAGAGAAGCAGACCGCCGTACGTCTCGACGCAGCAGGAGTCTACGGTTAGAGGGTTCGCTTCGGGCGAGCAAGACCTGTAATCGGGAACCAGGACACAAGAGTGGTTGTTTTTGCTCTGGCCGGGGTAGAGCTGGGCAGAAACCGCTCCAGCTGATGCTGCGGTTACAATGGTGGCAGTCTTCATTGTGTGAGGCGAATGTTGATGATGGACAGATAGGGAACCAACCGTTGCAAAAAGAAGACAGAACCAGCGGTTATAACATTCTTTTTGTTTTTTTGTAGAATTGTACTAAGAATGTCTAGCGACGCCACAATGGCGAATCTACAAGACGATTCCCGGACCTGCATATTACAGATGCACCTCGTGCTCGCACGATTGGTATCAGGATCATTGACCCAAGTAGGAAGGTGACGGCAGCCAAGATCGGCTTTTTCCAACTCCAGGCCTCTGCCCGCCATTGAACTTCGGTCATGGCCGACGACAGAATTGTTGCTTTATCTGTTGGAGGGCTGAGGGCTGGGTTGGTAAGATTGTGAAGTGTTGATATGAACGTTTGGTGTTTTGGAGATACAATTATGGTACATGCAGCAAAGTGTGAGGAAGTCTACAAGACAAAGTCACATTCAAGAATCGAGAAGTCTGCGACACTTGCAACATCCCTCGGATCCGGTAATGTTCGTACACAAATTACAGATCAGAGCATTGTCTTTTGATGATCCGAAGTTAGGACAGTATGTGCATCACCGCAAGCCCGCACCATTGAGTGCATTATTTACAACACCACAGAAGCGTTCGACGCCCCTTGAACAGACTGTTCATCGCGTTTCAGCCAATACGTGTCTCACTGATCGCTGTCAGATCCATTCAAACCCCAGGACTGCTCCTTCGAAGGAACAGCAAACAGGACCATGCTAATGGGTGCAAGCCCGGTATTCCTCCATCTCAGGATGAATAAATCCAGAACCCAATCAAGACCACTGGCAAAACAATCTTCAAGAGAAAAAGAAAAATCGCATTGTACCATATACATAGAAAAACAGCAGCTCTCCTTATTCTTCTCAAATCCCTTCCACCATCAACCCATCAGGAATCTCAAACCCACCTAAACGAAAGCCAGCGCCAGCGCGCTAAGCACGCTAACACCAACAACCGCCCAACCAGTCTGCTGGACCTGCTTGTTGTTGATCATGCTCGCAGTGTCCCAGACCAAATGCCTCAGGCCGTTGAACGAGTGGTAGGTGAAGGGCAGGGCGACGGTGACCTTGGTGAGAACCTTGAGCGCCAGCGGCCAGGCGGCGAAGCTGGCGGCCATGACGGAGCTCTCGAGGTGCCAACCGACGGCGGGCGCGATCAGGTACAGGGCGCCGAAGGCGTAGAAGGCGCCCGAGAGGGCGACGCCGGTCACGCGGTTCAGCGCGCTGCCGTACCAGGTGATCTGCGGCTTGTAGATGCTGAGGTGGGGCGCGACGGGGCGGTTCAGGCGCTGCTTGGCGAGGATCTCGTCCGAGGCTTGCGCGGCGGACATGTTTGTGGTGGCGGCGTGTCTGTGTTGGGGGGGAGTGGCCCGGTTAGCGGTTGTTGGGGGATGTCGTTCTAACTCTCTTGCGCGAGCGCTGGTCGTTCTTACCTGCGCTGTGTGGTGAAGGCGGTACCCATGGCGATCGCAGCGGGAGCCGCGAACCTGCTGGCAGATGTCTGGGCGGCCACTGTGAGATTGTGTTAGCCAGAGTTGCGCGCATTGTTCTTGAGGGATGCAATGGGTCACTTACGCCGCCGCAGGGACTGCTGTGCGATTCTCTGAGCCAACATGATGTCTGATTGAGTGGAGTAAGCGCTTCGACTGGGTACTACTGCTGGTTCAGAGGGGCGAGGTCGTCGTCGGTATGCTGGCCTGGTGCTTATGCAGTGGTGTAGCAGTCGATTGGTGATGATGTTGTAATGGAAGCAAGTCTCCCGAGGCAAAGGCGGGACGAGTCGGGCGAGTGGCAGCCAATCGGGGAAGATGTATTGGAAAGCCCGAAAAACACACAAAACCGGCAGCGCGCGTCCCCAAAGTCCTTTTTCCTCTTCTCTTACCAAGAACATCAATTCAACCGTCTGGACTCTCATATGAAGGCGCGGTTGGGGTGTACATTTACCAGGCGTTATGTCTGGTTACCGTATGCCCATCACGATTTCGAGACCAATTCTTGCCCGTAGTTAATCGCACATCAGATATCAAAAAATTATCTACGATGTGTTTCATATCAGGGAAACATTCTTTGCTTGCATGATTGCTATTGTACGAACATGCCTATACATGTAGCATCTTGGATGCTCATATGGATGTACACGTGTTGTGGTTGTCCACCTCGGACCTGTCGTCACAGTGCCATCGCTGTTGTGGAAAGCCACAGCAAGATTCTCGCTCTGATGTGTTGCTGGAATTGTGATCCTACAGGCAAAACTCGACCTGACTGTATTCGCAAGTCTACAGTCTTGGATGGTCGGTTCACAACTCCGCCAGGAAGTGATCACGTACGTACGAGCCTTGCAATCATTAACAAACAAGCATCTGAGTATGAGGCCCACGGAGAGCACATAGGCATTTCACTCTTGATATTCGTCTAGTTTTAAAGCCAATCCAACCCAACGCAATGCAATCCAAGTCAGCAGAACCAGAATCTACTTCTGAGTCTGGTGCTTGCCAGTCGGGATCTGGAACGCGACAACACTCTGGCCGTTCTGGAAAGCCTTGTCGATGCGGAAGTAGCCCTTGCGGTCGAACTGGACGATATCATCAACCTTGAGGCCGGCGACATTGCAGTCGGCGAGTGCCTCGGTCTTAACTTCGGTGACGGGGTTGAGGCAAGCCTCGAGCGTGTCCTCCTCCTCCATCTTGTCCTTGGTGATCAGGTAGTCGAACTCGTACATGGTCAGAGGGATCAGCTCTTGATCCTCCGACAGCCAAGTCACCTTCTTCGCCGTCTTCTTGACGTCGCCCTGCAAGTGCAACTCCAGCTCAAGCTCAGTGACGGTCTTTTGGTCGGCCGCCTTGAGCAGCTGCATGGGGTTCAGCGAGTACGACTTCTTGCGCACGATCGCGTTGCCCCAGTTCATGAGGGTGATCTCCTCGTTGTCCTCAAAGGACTTTGCGTCCTCCTGCTCGAGTATGATGCGCTTGCTGAAGACGACCTTCTTGGTGCCGAGCTCGGGGTTCTTGGCGTGGACGTCCTTGTCCTCGGTGCGAGGCGCCTCGGGCGCGCCGATAACGTTGCAGACGACCTTGTTCGGGGTGTTGATGGCCGTGTAGCGCTTCGCGGTCGGGTCGATGTACTTCTTGTTAGTAGCCCAGAACAAGTTCCAGTCCTGGAGGGTGATGTTCTTGGAAGGTCCCTGCCTGATGATGTACTCGTGCAGAGCCGGGATGGTCATGCCACGCCTGCGGACACCGCGGACGGTGGGCATGCGAGGGTCGTCCCATCCCCAGACCTTGCCACTGTCGACGACCTTGGTGAGCTTACGCTTGGAAAGGAAGGTCTTGATGAAGTCCATGCGGGCAAAGTTCCAGTTGTGCACCTTCCTCAAGCCGAGGCTCTTCAAGATCCATTGGTATTGCTCGTTGGCGTCGTTGTACTCGGTAGTGCGCAGAGCGTGGGTAATACCCTCCTCTGCGTCCACGATGGGACAAGCGAAGTCGTAGGTGGGGTACATCTTCCAGGTGTTGCCAGTACGGTGGTGGGACTCGGGGTTGCAGCGGTAGATGACAGGGTCACGCATGCGACCGTTCACACTGCTCATGTCGATCTTGGCTCTGATGTACCACTTGGTGCCCTCCTCGGATCCAAGCTCCATCTCGGTGAAGTGTGCCAAGCTCTCCTCAATGCTGATGTTGCGGTTCTTGCTCTCAATCCTCTCCATGCGCTCGGCACGCAGCTGCTCCACCGGTGTGTTGTCGGCGTAGGCGAGGCCCAGGCGGATCATCTCCTTGCACTTGTCGTGGAGCAGTTGGAAGTAGTCGCTTGTGTATGTGACGGCATCGGGCTTGATTGCCATGAGCTCCAGATCCTTGATGATGGAGTCCTCGTACTCTTGCTTCTCCTTGGTGGGGTTGGTGTCGTCGAAGCGCAGGAACATCTTGCCATCGTACTTCTTGTGGGCAAAGTAGTCGTTCAGGAGGGCGGCCTTCATGTGTCCAACGTGAAGGTAGCCAGAGGGCTCAGGCGGGAAGCGAGTGACGACGCCCTTTTCGGTGTCGGGCAGGCCAATGTCGAAGTTGGAGCCCTGGTCACCCTTGGGCCTCGTGGGGAGGTCGATGGTCGGGTTTGCGGTCTCCTCGATGAAGGAGAACCATCTTGCCAGGTTGGGGACGATCTTGTTGCCCTGCTTGACCAGGCCGATGGCGACCTTGTTCTGGCGGACGAGCTTCCACAGCTCGATGTCGTCCTCGGTCTGGGTGTATCCGCTGACGTACGTGCGGAGGGTCAGGTATTTGTCGAGCTCATAAAGCGGTTTGGGGTCCGGCTTGGACGACTTGAGCGCCTCGATGAATGTGGCGGCCATTGTGTGTTTTGTGAATGGGTGTGTCAAGAGAAGACTGGCTCGACTGGCAAACAATTGACAAGTCCTACGTCAAGTGACTCTTCGTGTGGTCGCTGGAACTTTTTCCACCCCACCTTCTGGGACGAGCCGCTGACGACTGTTGTGTGCCCCTCCATCACAACACAATACATGAGGCTGACACTGGACTTACCTAGGTAGGCATCACGAGTATGAGATGAACACGAACGAAATAGATCTCGCCATACACGATATGTTTCGACGCGGGTAGACGAATTGCACTCACATTTCATTCGTACAGGTACTGACGTCTGACAGGCGGAGATAACCCCAACACTAACCCTAAGATATCCATCACATTCCATCCAACAATGCGACCAGAGATCCGTCGAGACATAAGTTACTGCAATCTGACAAGCTCGGCGAGAATTTGAGTGCTTCGCTTATAGCCAGATCATCTTTGTGGTCGAGTACCAAGCGTGATGTCGTGTAAAGGTGTGGTCACCACTGCCGCTTTCAAAGGTTGAGAGTAGGCCCGACTCATGGCGGGTCAACGTTTACCGGGAACATGAGATATGGCTTGTCCAGCGTGTCTTGATGTCTCGACTCGCGACAATCATATCTTGGCTTTGGATGTACATGTGAAAAAGGCAGATACGCATGGACTACTGCGGAGATCATCCACTATACACCCACTTACCAAGACGAGCAAAACCGCATACCACAAACAACTCGTCAAAAGATGGATGAGAGGCTGGACCCTAGAATACCCGCACGGTACTTTGTTCCGACTCAATTGCGGAGAGGTGGTGGAGACATTTGGCTAGCATCCTGCCCAATCGAGCGTGGAGGGATCCTGGAGATACCGTACACTTGGCCTCGCGAAGGGAGTTGGCCGTCTTCCAAGGCGCAAGAGTAGTCCTAGAAGTGTGTGCAACATTGCAAGCTGTCACGTCACTTTTCTAGCGCAGGAATCGCCTCGAGCTCTGCAGAAGAACGAGTCCGAGCTTGTCGGTTACAACAAACACGTGAACCTGTTTTCTTCCTCTTACAGGTGCAAGCAACTCCTCCCACTCCTTTGCTATCCACAAGCAAGACCATTGAAACATCCTCCCTCCCACGTCATCTTTTATGCGAGCCAATCGAACCTCGCGGAGATCTGGAAAAGTCTAACAACGCCAATCAGCGGACACAGCCGCGCACGAGTGCACTTCGCCTCGTAAGGTACATACACGAAACACCTCACTCACAACAACGAACAAGCCCAGCAGGTAACAATGCCGGTGCTTGACACAAAGAAGGACTTGTCCGCCCTGTTCTCTTTGCAGGTGCAGGCCACTCCGGATGCCATTGCATTGGAGGACGACAAGACGACCTACACATATGCCGAGCTCGACCAGAAGGTCGAAGATCTCGCTCATGCACTCCGCAGTCATGGGGTGAAGCGAGACAGCCTTGTCGGCGTTCTCCTGCCCAGAAGTGCCGACTACATCATTGCTTGTCTCGCAGCCCTACGCGCTGGAGGTGCTTTCCTCGTTCTCGAGCTGGCATATCCTCCCGAGCTTCTCACAGATGTCCTGGAGGACGCAGCTCCGGCCGTGGTGGTGACATACCGCGCCGAAGTTGGCAAGTTCAAAGAGGGCACCCCATTGGTCATTGTCGACGAGCAAGAAAAGAGCTCGACTCCGGAGTCCAATGGCTTGCCTCCTCCGCCTATCGAGACTGATCTCGACCGCCTGGCTTTCGTAGCCTACTCCTCCGGTACCACTGGCAAGCCCAAGGGTATTGCGAATCCCCACAGGGCACCAGTCTACTCGTACGACTTGCGTTTCCAGCTCTCGGACCTCCAACCTGGCGACAGGGTGGCTGCCAACGTTTTCTTCGTTGTATGTATCAAGCCGTCTCGAAGCTTTCATTCTAAAAATACTAACTATGAAATAGTGGGAAATTCTGCGCCCACTGCTTCGTGGTGCTACCGTGATTCCGGTCCAAGATGAGGTCAGCTACGATCCCTCAGCGCTGGTTCAGCTTCTGGCTGCAAAGGGCGTCACCGAAACTCTCATGACTCCGACCCTTCTGGCTGCGGTCCTCTCCCGCCACCCCGAGCTTGGCCAACGCCTTCCATCGCTCAAGACCTTGTGGCTCAATGGTGAAGTCGTTACGACAGATCTCGCGCGCCGTGCTATGGAAGCCCTGCCCAACACACGCCTCCTCAACGTGTACAGCTGTTGCGAGACCCACGAAGTTGCTTGCGGAGACATTAAGGAACTGTTTGATGAACAAGCTCAATACTGCCCCGTCGGTCCACCCGTAGATCCTAAGCATATCTACATTCTCGACGACAGCGGACAGAGAGTCGAAGATGGCACCAGTGGCGAACTCTTCGTTGGTGGTCAGCTACTCGCTCGTGGCTACCTCAACCGACCTGACACAACCGCCAAGGCATTCACGCCTGATCAATACGACTCGTCACCTGGAAGTAGGATGTACCGCACAGGCGATCTTGCACGTCTGTTGCCGTCAGGTGCCTTGGAGATCACTGGGCGCGTTGGTGCCATGATCAAGCTGCGTGGCTACTCGGTCGTGCCTGGCAAAGTTGAGAACGCCATCGCCGCGCATCTGGCTGTTGCGCAGTGTGCAGTGGTCGCCTACGGGGACGGTCTCGACCGTCAACTTGTCGCATACTTTGTGAGAGACTCTGAGAAGACGGAAGAACGCCCCTCATTCGAGATCGACGAGTCTGGTTACTCTCCATCCGCAAGACGGGCTCTGTCGGACTACCTCGCACACTACATGATTCCTGCACTGTGGGTCGAGTTGGACAAGCTGCCTACACACGAGGTGTCAGGCAAGGCCGACCTCAAGAACCTCCCTCCTCCGCCAAAGCCCGCGACTGCCACGGGCAAGGCAGAGCCTAGCACCGAAAAGGACCCCATCGACACCGATGCCGTCGCTGAAGTGTGGGCCGCGACACTTAACATTTCTCGCAGCTCCATCACACCCGAGCACAGTTTCTTTGATTTGGGTGGTCACTCACTGTCTCTTGCAGACTTGGCATCGAGATTATCGCGAAACTTCGGTTTCCGTGTCCCGGTTGCACGTCTTGCAGACCCGACAACGCTCAACGGCCATCTCCAGACAATCCGCGCCGTCAGAGATGGACAGATCGCGGAAGTGCAGTCAGATCTGCCCGCTGCCTTGCGCAGGGACACCGTTCTCGATCAAGAAATTCAGCCAGTCTCAGGCACCAAGATGCACGCTGCGAAGAATGCAGACACGATTTTCCTGACTGGTGCCACTGGTTTCCTCGGAGCTTTCTTGCTGCACGATCTTTTGGAGAACACTTCAGCCCAGATCGTCTGTCTGGTTCGTTTCAGCGATCCATCTCAGGCGGATGTTCCATCTGGTATTGCACGTATTCGTCGCAACCTGATCGACCTAGGTCTCTGGCGCGATTCCATCATGGAGCGCGTGGAGATCTTGCCCGGTACTCTCTCGCGCAAGAGACTTGGTCTTTCTGTCAAGACCTTCGACGAGCTTGCGGCGCGCACTCAGGTCATTATCCACGCGGCCGCGACTGTCAACTTGGTCTACCCTTACGCCGCGCTGCGTGCTGCCAACGTAGGCGGAACACGTGAGATCTTACGTCTTGCTTGCAAGGGTGGCGCAACACTGCAGTACGTTTCGACAAACGGCGTCTTGCCACCGTCGCCCTCGGGTCACGGCTGGCCGGAAGACTCCATGCTTTATGTCGATGCTGTGCCTGAGAAGATCATCGATGGCTATGGCCAAACCAAATGGGCCGCTGAGCAGCTTGTACTCGAAGCCGGTCGTCGTGGCCTGCCGGTACGCATCCTGCGTGCTGGCACCATTTCTGGTCACAGCGCAACAGGTGCCGCCAACGCCTGGGATCTCCTGACTGCTCTGTTCGTCGAGTCCATCCAGCTCGGCTACAGGCCGAATGTCGAGGGCTGGCGAGCTGAGATGACACCGGTTGACTTTGTCGCACGGGCGATTGTCCACCTTGCGGATCAGACTCAAGCGAAGCAGCTGGTCTTCCACCTAGGTGACCCTGACCCTGTCGACACCGAAGTCGTTTTCAAAGATCTCGAAGAGCTCGGGTACCCGACCAAACCCCTCGAGTTCGACGAGTGGGTCAACCTCTGGACGGAGAAGAGAGGCTCCGTCAAGGGTGGTGATGGTGCCTTCACCATTGACATTCTGCGCAGTGGTATGCCCAGTGTCGAGTTCCTGACTGGCATCGTTGTCCTGAACAACGCCCAGACGAGGCCTTTCCGCACCATGGTTGAGCGTCCCAAGGTCGACCACGTTCTCCTCGAGACCTACGCTCGCCACTGGTACGCACGAGGCTGGCTGACATCACCTCCCGCGACACAGCACGCTCTTGGTGGCGCTGCTCATTCAGCTCGCAGGAGTGTCCTCTCGGGCAAGGTGGCCATCATCACCGGTGCTTCGTCTGGTATTGGTGCAGCTGTCGCCACTGCCCTCGCCAGAGAGGGATGCCACATTGCCATGGGCGCTCGTCGTGTTGACGCTTTGGAGAAGGTGAAGCGCCGACTCGCCGTCCGCGAAGGCAAAGTCATCATCCGCAAGACCGATGTCACCGAAGGCGAAGCGGTCAAGGCGCTCGTGGAAGCTGCCGAGGCCGAGCTGGGCCCGGTGGACATCCTCGTCTCGGTGGCGGGCGTCATGTACTTCACCATGATGGCCAACACCGACATGAAGCAGTGGGAGCAGACCGTCGACGTCAACTGCAAGGGCCTCCTGCACTGTCTGTCCTCCGTCGTCCCCGGCATGCTTGAACGCGGCTCCGGCCACATCGTCGCCATCTCCTCCGACGCCGGCCGCAAGGTCTTCCCTGGCCTGGGCGTCTACTCTGCCAGCAAGATGTTCGTCGAGGGCACGCTGCAGGCTCTGCGAGTCGAGACCGCCGGCAAGGGTCTGCGTGTCACCAGCATGCAGCCCGGCAACGTCGCGACCGATTTGCTCGGCATGTCTACGGACGAGGAGGCGCTCAAGGCTTACGGCGAGCCGTCTGGCGCTAAGGTGCTGGAGCCGGAGGATGTTGCGAATGCGATCGTCTACGCGCTGAAGCAGCCTGAGCATGTTGCTGTTAATGAGATTCTCATCGAGCCCAGGGATGAGCCGATTTGAGTTGTTTGTACGGGATGTGAGGTTGACCTTGGAAGGAATATGTATAGATGTGTCACGGCCGCGAGGTCAAGTATATAGATACCTGGTTCTGGTTCTGGTTGTGGTAATAATGCGAAAATGAATACATACTTTGGCTGTTCGCTCGTTCCGTAGTGGCCTTTGCTGGGCAATTACAACAATGCTAGACTCAAGCGTATCCTAAAGTTGTCTCCAACGGATCGGATCAATTGGAAATCGTGATGAATCCGGCGAGTCTCGCACGCAGCTATCCTGTCGCCTAAGTAATACTTTGGTACTATACTCGCAACCGCAATGGTAGCCTGATCGAGGTTAGTTTCGAGTTATACGACATACGAGAAATGGGTGTTGTGATTGGCTCGAACGGACTTCTCGGCAACACATCACTCCGTTCCACCGTTTTGAGGCGTCATGGACAGGAGCGGACTACCTACTACTGTACTTTACGACGGGAACGGGAAACACGTTGTATCTCGTGGGCCTTGCCACGTTTCGAGTCCGCTACACCTTAATACATATCTATCTCCCCTTGCAAGCCGTCTTTTCTGAGAAGAGCTGGCAATCCTCGCCGCTGTTCCACTTTCCACAAACCTCACTCACATCTGACCAAACCCTCGACGCTCATTGGCCACCGCGCGCCTTTCCCAGAAAAGAAAAAGAAAAGCAACAACAATGCCTCTCACATTCAACCTCACCGTCCTCCAACTCCTATGCCTCTCCGGCCCCGCCTCAGTCCTCCTCCGCCACTACGCCCCAGCCCTTTCACTGGGCGCGATTTCGACTCCCATCGTCTTGTTCCTGGCCCTCTTCCTCGCGAAAATCACCTGGCAAGTCGTCATCTATCCGAAGTTCTTCAGCCCGCTGCGCCACTTGCCCACGCCCGACGACAATGCGTTTTTCACCGGCCAGACGAAGCGCGTGTTCAGGGAGGCTGGCGGCAGGCCGATGAGGCATTGGATCGAGACGGTCAGGAACGATGGGTTGATTGCTTATAGTGTTTGGTTCAGGGAGAGGGTGTTGGTGACTGATCCGAAGACTTTAGGGGAGGTGCTTGTTACTAAGGTGTGTTTATCTCCTTCGCTTTGGGGAAAATAAGAGAATTCTTTTCCCTTCTAATTTTGGTCGCTGACTAACGGCTTTTCTCTCTCTCTCAAGAACTACGAATTCATCAAGCCTGGCCATTTCCGCGATGGGCTTGCGAGGATCTTAGGCGTGGGCATCTTGCTTGCGGAGGGCGATGAGCACAAGAGGCAGAGGAAGGCTCTCATGCCGGCTTTTGCTTTCCGCCACATCAAGGAGCTTTACCCGGTCTTCTGGAGCAAGTCTAGGGACTTGGTTGAACGTGTTGCAGAGGCCTCCAAGGCCACGGTTCCGTCTTCGGAGAAACAAGCCGGTTCTACTCAAGATCCCGAGAAGTCGGCCGCGGATGCTGTCACTCATGCTCCGGGGGCCATCGAAGTCGGCGAGTGGAGTTCGCGCGCGACTCTCGACATCATCGGCCAGGCGGGAATGGGTGTAGATTTCAATGCGCTCGGGGATCCAAACAACAAACTCAGCGCCCACTACCAAAACGTCTTCAACCTCGGCAAAGGCAGCGGCAAGTTCTGGCAGATAATGGGCTTCTTCCTCCCCTTCTGGTTCCTCAAAAACTTACCCGTCAAGCGAAACCAAGAGCTCGTCGAGGCGCAGCAGTACATCAAGCAGACATGCAGGGACCTCATCCGCACCAAACGCCAGGCCATGGCGGAGAAGAAAGCCGGCGTCGACATCATCTCCGTCGCCCTCGAGTCCGGCGGTTTCACCGACGAAGAGCTCGTCAACCAGATGATGACCTTCCTCGTCGCCGGCCACGAAACAACCTCCACCTCCTTCATCTGGGGCATCTTCCTCCTCTGCCGCCACCCAGACATCCAAGCCAAACTCCGCGCCGAAATCCACGCCAAACTCCCTTCCCTTCAAAGCGACAGCATCACCGCCGCAGACATCGACGGCTGCCACTACCTGCACGCCGTCTGCGCCGAGATCTTCCGCCTCTGGTCCCCCGTCACCCTAACCATGCGCGTCGCCGCCCAAGACGCCACCCTCGCGGGCAAATTCCTCCCCAAAGGCACGACCGTCATCCTCGCCCCCTGGGCCCTCAACACCTCCACCACCGGCTGGGGCCCGGACGCGCTAGAGTTCAAACCCGAGCGCTGGCTCGACGCCGACGGCTCCGCGAACAACCGCGGCGGCGCGGACAGCAATTACAGTTTCCTGACGTTCTTGCACGGCCCGCGCAGCTGTATCGGGCAGAAATTTGCGCAGGCCGAGTTTGCTTGTTTGCTGGCGGCTTGGGTGGGGAGGTTTGAGACGCGGTTTGAAGAGGGGAGTCCGCACGCTGAGGGGGAGCCGGAGGTGCAGGGGGGGATTACGAGTAAGCCCAAGGGGGGGTTGTGGGTGCGGTTGGAGGAGGTTGGGGGGTGGTGAGGGATGGGCGTTGGTTGATTGGAGGGATTGGGGGGGTTTTGCAAGTTAGGGGCTCTTTCTCTTATGATGAATGAATGAACGTTCATGTGGAGTTTCCTTGGTAGTCCTTTATCGAGGACGGCCGCCGGAACTCGCGGGTTTGAATTGGTTTGCATAGTACAGAGGCAATTGGACTTCTGCTCTGACTTGTTCGATCTGTACGGCGATATACTGTGTCGAATTCGAATTGTAGTTTGGTATCATTTGCCTTCCCCTTTCAACCCAAGAAGGTAGTAACTACTTACGAGTCCATCCCAGCCAGCCAGCGCCATCGCACCGACCATGGAAACCTGCCAGAGAGCGGAAAAAACGCGGGAAAAAAACCAAGAAGTGGCATCGCAGCCAACCACCCAACGCCTTCAGCCAAAACGCATACACCTCGTAACAGACATGCAAAAGCACCCAGGCTCTCTCAAAAAATATCAAATCCCACTCCTATGAACAACAGCCCCACCCCGCCTAAACTGCACCGTCTCCCTGCGGACCAACACCTGCAAAGCGCGGTTAAGAGCCTGCTCGCTGTACCCCTTGCGATCGACAAAGTCCCTGCGCAGAGTCGCCAGGCTCGCGGTGAAGCCCATCGGCAGCCGGCGCCGGAGCTCCTCCTCGACCTTGTGCACCTCCTCGACCATCTCGCGGTTGCCGCCGCCGCCGAGCGCGCTCGTGTCGCCGCCCGCGGACATGACGGCGTCCATGGTGGAGCCGAGGAAGAGGCGGATGGCCTCGTCGACGTGCTTCTCCGTTGCGATGGGCGCCAACTCGAGCTTGGCGAGGGATTCTGAAATCCGCACCAGCGATTCGAGCTGGCGGACTGTGATGGGGATGCTGGAGCGCTGGTTGGCGTCTGCTTCGGCGCGCGCGACTTGGCGGCGGATGCTGACGAAGTGCGAGGAGAGCTTCTCGGCGGCTTCGGGGCTCAGGCGGGGCGCGCAGCGGGATTTGGCGTAGGAGATGTAGCGCTTCATCTTCTCGACGGGGATCTCGGAGGCGGAGGCTTCGGGGTTGTTGGCGGCGTTGGCCTGGCCGTTCATGTGCAGGTTCATGACGTGCTTGGCGATGGTCTCGTCGCGGTTCCTGTCGTGGGTGTCGCGGACGATGAAGATGAGGTCGAAACGGGACAGGATGGTGGTTTGGAAGTCGATGTTTTCGCCTGGTGTCTTGAGGTCGTCGTAGCGACCGAAGATCGGGTTGGCGGCGGCGAGCACACTTGTGCGTGCGTTGAGGATGGTGGTGATTCCGGCTTTGGCGATGGAGATTGTCTGCTGCTCCATGGCTTCGTGGATGGCTACACGATCTTCATCGCGCATCTTGTCGAATTCGTCAATGCAGACAGCACCACCGTCTGCGAGAACCATGGCGCCACCTTCAAGGTAGAACTCACGGGTTGTTGTATCGCGCTGCACGGAGGCTGTGAGACCGGCTGCACTGCTACCCTTTCCTGAAGTGTAAATGGCGATGGGTGAGCACTTTTCGACGAACTTGAGCAATTGTGACTTGGCTGTACCAGGATCACCGAGAAGGAGGACGTTAATGTCTCCTCTTAACCGCATGCCGTCGGGAAGAATCTTTTTGCTACCACCCATCAAAAGACATGTGATGGCTTTCTTGATGTCGGCATTCCCGAAGATGGAGGGCGCGATGCAAGAGGAGAACAGATCGTAGAGATCGGGTCTGCGAGACATTTCGAGGAACTCTTGCTCTTCCTCTTCGGTAAACTGCATCGTCGCGCCGCCCTGTTGATGTGAGATGTCGGTCTGGATGCCGACGGCTCTGAGATAGGGGTTTCGAATAGCCACTGCGCCGCTGTTCTTGCTGTTCTTTTGGCTGTTGTAGATGCTGAAAACGCCCATGACCGTACATCTTGAGCCTGGTACGACCCTGTTGGCCAGATAGCGATCTGCGCTGACCAGAATGTGTCTAGGCAACTCTCCGACAGGCACGTCGTCGGGCGCCTCCTGCAGCTTGAGGACTTGTTGGTCGATGAACTGACTCTTTTCGTGCACCACGAAGAAGGGATCTAGTGGGCACTTTTCACCGCCATCCTCAGGACCCTTGGGCCTGTTGCATACCCGAGGAAGTGTGATGCCGCTAAATCCAGAGTTCACTGCAATGTGATCGACGTTGCCGCAATTTCTGCACTGAATGTGGAGGCTGGTGGCTTTTGAGGAGAGGGTGCTGGCGCCGATGACGATACCAGGAATGCGGACAAGGTGGGACACGTTTGTCGCTGTGAGGCCGCGGATGGAGGTTTGTGAGACGGAGGAGTGGAGGAGGAGCTGGTGGCTGGGTAGTGATCTCGAGAGCTCGAGATCTTCTTCGCTGCGTGAGGGGTAGAGGATGCGTTGTGTGCATGTGCGTAGAGCTGCTTCGAACTTGAGGCGGAGTCAGTGGATGTTGTCTTACGAAGAGCAAGTGCGTGCGCGCATACCAGGGGGATATAGTCGGCGGGCTCGTTGTTCAGCTTTTGCGCCAGTTCCTCGTCGTATTGAATGAGATGGGACATGTCGACGTCGCAAAAGTATTGCTTGGACAAGACATTTTCCCGTATTTGGTCGCTGTAGTTGGCATGTTAGTATGAGTCCGGCGGCGCATTATCGTCGCATCGCGTACCGGTATATGAAGGCATTGTCGACAGCAAAAGACAGGATGAAGTCAACCAGCTTCTTCTGAACAGCATTGTTGCTCTCCTGACCGTCGTTGGCCTCTGACTTCTGCTCGCCCCAGAGATCAAGCGAGTAGACTGTTTGGCGATCCATCTTGAGTGGATGTGAATGTGATTTCGTGTGACTGCGTTGTTGTTTGCAAGAGTGTTTATTCCCAGAGTCGGTACAGTACAATTGCTATCGCGGGGGCCAGCAACACGCTAATGTTAAGTGGAAACGCGACAACGCGCTCGACTCGTGTTTCACTTCCGAAGTATGCAATCTCCATCAGGCGACAAGTCCGACCCGATAGTTTCGCGCCGATCCGGCCTCTGGGGCAGGCAGGCTGGTAGCTGTCCGACGTTCGAGGCCACGCTGTCACATGATACATCCATTCACTTACACTCCCATCACCCTCCCGACCTCGACAACACCAGCTACTTGCTGATATCGCGATTCAGTCCTTTGCCTGTCCTTATCTCACATCGCGAGCGCCTCATGAGCTGTTCATAAACATCACCGACTCTCCTTCCCGGCCATGTCAGCGCCTTCGCCGCGCATATCCATCGACACCAGCTCGCCATCCTCGCCGCGCTCAGCCTCCGCTTTTCCCTTCCCAGCCCAGGACTCAGCCCATCGCCCGACTTCGAGTAGCCGCTATCAACCGCGTAGAGGGAGTGCAGCTAGTATTGCTTCCATAGGCTCAATAGGTGGCACCTTAGATACCAAGACCAGGCGCGGTAGCTCTGTCCGCGAAACCAGCCACAATGCCATCTCAACTCTGTTACAGCCGCCTATCGTGCGGACCGGGCTACTTCCACATACCCAGGCATCTGCATCTGCTGCCGGTTTCAAGCCACCAACAACAAAGGACATCCCTCCAGTCACCTTGAGCAACATCCCTCATGTGCCGCCCGAAAACTTTCGCGACTACCTCACCCGGATCGGACCTTTGTTTGAGAGCTTTCAACGTGGTAGATCAGAAGCGGACCAGGCAACATGGCTGAAGAAGGACAAGGAGTTAGAAAAGACGGATCGCTTTGCAGATGCTTTGGATAGGAGCTTCAACCGAGATGGTCCGGCCTCGCCCATGCTGTCGCGTCAGAGCTCCTTCGCATTGCTATCGCCCGCAGATACACCAACTGCTTCACCTCGCCGAAGGTCGTCTGCGACAAATCGAAGGAATCGCAACGAGCCCACGCCTCTGTCGACCATTCCTACCGTGTATTTCGATGAGGATTTCCACCTGGAGAATCCGCGGACCTTCGACGTAGTCTCTGAGCGTGCTGAGATCGTGCGCCCTCCACCGGGTACCCCTGTGGTGGAGCAGAAGGCCGCGAACGGGACCCCGTTGCCTCCCAGAAAGTCACTGGCTACGAATGCAATTCTCCAGGAGAAGTTGAGTTGGTACATGGATACGGTGGAAGTGCACTTGATCAACAACATCAGCACGGCAAGCAGTGGATTCTTCACAGCGTTGGGTAGTCTGAAGGAGCTGCAGACTGAGGCGGAAGAAAGTGTGGCCAAGATTCAGGGTCTGCGGGAGGATCTCAGACGTTTGGATAAGGAAGTGGCCGTTGGTGGATTGGAGGTCGCATCGAAACGGCGACGAAAGGAAAATGTACGAAAGCTCGCGCAGGCGACAGCACAAGTCCAGGAAGTGGTGGAAAGTGTCAAGCGGACGGACGACTTGGTCGATGAGGGCAATTTCGATGAAGCTGCAGATCAGATGGACAAGGCTGGACGTCTGATCTGTGGCCAACAAGAACCTGGCACCGAGAGAGCCGATCTCATCGATCTCCGACCTTTGAAAGCACTCCAAGGCCTTGATTCTGGCATGCAAGAGCTGCAATACAGAATCGGCACTGGCTTCGCACAGAGGTTTACCTTGACACTTTTGTCGGATTTACGACAGCATGTTGCAAAGGTTCCTCCGTCAGATACACTGAAGCGCTGGTCGCGCCAACGAGGCATAGCGCCAGTCTACATGGAAGCAAGCGACGAGCTTCGTAAAGACTTGCTGGCGAGTCTTAACGGTCTTGCGAGGTGCGGCCACACTGCGCCTGCAATCGCTGGTTTCAGAGAAGCCGCCATGAAGGAGATGAAAACTTTGATCCGCAAGCATCTGCCTAGCAGTACAGATGATGACGCGGACAGCATGGTGTCGACGAGTACACGAGGCGGCAAGCAACTGTCTCAGCAAGACAAGAGCAGCATATTAGCGCGGAACTTGCGCGCCCTGGAGCATGAAGATGCAGAGAAGATGCTAATAGACATGTACACATCCGTTGGCGAAGCATTGCGGCGGCTGTCGACACAGACTAAGGTCTTACTGGACGTCACCAGCCAGATGCAGTCACCCCCGTCCGAAAGGACCTCCATCGAAGGCACTCGATCGCCTCCCAGGTCTCCCAATATGGGCTCCAGGTCTCCTAACATGGCTTCCATCAACGAGAAACTCGCAAACGGGTCGCTTCCAGTCCCTCCCAGGATTAATGTACAGGATGATATCAGCCAGGCTTTGGACATGTCGAGTCTGCTCGGGCTCGCGGTCGACACGGCACAAACACAAATCACACGCGTCCTCAAAGTTAGGAACGAGCAAAGCACGCGATTGTCAAAGAGCCAGTTCCTCCGCTACTTCACTCTCAACAGACTTTTCGCAGACGAGTGCGAGGCAGTTTCTGGAAGAGGTGGTCTGGCTCTTCGAGGTGTCATCAATGCTCAAATCACCGGCTTTGTCCAAGCGCTAGGCCAGGCCGAGACCTCTCGCATATCGGACAAGCTCGACGCGGACAATTGGAATGCTGTCGATGTCAGTGAGAATGATCAGGCCCAGGTGGACAAACTCATAGCTGCTATGGACAAGGATCCGCCGGAATGGGCGACTGATACGCCGCCGATATGGGAGCCGACCATCCAGGCAGAGCACAAGACGAACGGCGAAGTCCTCACGAATGGTGCAGCAGCTGCGGCGGCATCAATCGACAAACCATCAACACCAGGCCCAACATCCAAGACACAGACCAAGCCCGCTGTAATCGACCAAAACCGATACATCCTAGTCGCCAGCGCCACCGCCCTCCTCCCAACCCTCAACACCTTCCTCTCCCTAACCTCCTCCCTCCCCTCCCTCACGCCCCAAATCTCCGCCTCCCTCCTCGAAGTCCTGCGCGCCTTCAACTCCCGCTCTTCCCAGCTCATCCTCGGCGCAGGCGCCACCCGCATCGCCGGCCTCAAGAACATCACAACAAAGCACCTCGCCCTCTCCAGCCAAGCCCTCTCCTTTGTCATCGCCCTCGTCCCCTACCTCCGCGAATGCGTCCGCCGCCACCTACCAGCAAACTCCCAGCAGACAAACGTCCTCGCGGACTTTGACAAGACAAAACGCCTGTGCCAGGAGCACCAGTCCGGGATCCACGACAAGCTCGTCGAGATCATGACCGCGCGCTCGTCCGCGCACGTCAAAGCCATGCTCGCCCTGGACTTTGACTCTTCCGCGCCTTCTTCTTCGCCTGCTTCGCCCGCTTCGCCGTACATGGAGACTCTGACAAAGGAGACCCTGACTCTCCACCGCGTCCTGTCCCGCCACTTGACGGAAGGCGAGGTCTCGATGATCGCCCGCAGGATTTTCGCAGAGTACAGGACGCAGTGGACCAAGGCTTTTGGCGAGGTGGGAGTGAGGACTGAGAGGGGCGGGAAGGCTTTGCTCAGGGATGCGGAGGCTCTGGGGGCGAAGTTGGGGAGGATTGAGGAGTTTGGCGGGGTGGGGGAGGATGTGCTGGCTGTGGTTAGGGCTAAGGTTGGGGTTGTTGTGGATGATGGTGGGGGGAAGGTTGAGGGGGAGGAGTCGAAGTCGGGGGCTGGAGAGAAGGGGGCAGATGTGGTTGGAGAGAAGGAGAAGGAGAAGGATGGTAGTGTCGCTGCCGTCGACGAGACTAAGAGTAATGGTGCGGCTGCAAAGGGATAGAGAACGAGGGATAATGAGATGGATATCACACAGCAAGATGATACTCCATTTACCTCTACCCTGTCGCTACAACAAACCCTTCCATCCGCGGCATCCGCGGCCGTCAACCTTGGTTCTGTGTTGCGATGTTTCCTCCCACTCACTACATCTGTAGAACGACCGTTACTAGTTTGAATCACGTCCGTTGAAGAAATATTTCAATTCCCGAGCACAAAAAGTCAAATACAGCTCAAGTAGACAGACCTTTACACCCGTCCAGATGTATTCGGGATCATCATGCATCCCACATACATAAAACGAACTGACAGTTGACCAATGCGAGGATAACCAAGATGAGAGAGAGAGTTGGAACGAAAGTTGAACAAAAGTTCTGCGAAGCCACCAGCCCTCTACCAGGCGGGGTCAGAATCAACGGTGTAGAAGGTAATCTATCTATATCTAATAAGATAAAAGATGCTTTGACGAAAAATGAAAGGCCATCGAGAGTATAAGAAGCCTTTCCACCTCCAAAGAACGCCCTCCACTGACCCCCCCAAAGACAGGGATTTATTGAGAAAGCCCACCTTTCCGTTGACACCCAAGAGTGTAAGAGAGAGAGAGAGGAAAAAAAAGAAGCGAAGAAAGACAATGCGAACCCCCCCTATTTAGAAACAGGTTCGATCGACGAAACACGGAAATTAAAACGGAACGAAAGCGTGAAGAGGAAAAACGAAGTAGGAAACAACGCGGGAGAAAAAAAGAAGTAACAAGCCACGACAATAGCATTCGCTCAATCCATCCACTCAAGCACACTCCCACTCGGCAAACACACACCACCTCGCGCTGCGGTCGGCCAGCACCAAGCCGCGCCACGTGCCCCTCTCCCCGATCTTGATCACCGTCTCCCACGCAGTCGTCAGGCCGACGTCCGTCTCCTCGCCCGCGCGGTTGCCGTACTCTTGCTTGCGCGTGAGCC
>Ga0265797_10000404_pt1 | contig 79567 bp, 77 predicted proteins | sample P2T30metagenome_FD_192433 | JGI IMG/M metagenome (GOLD analysis project Ga0265797, IMG submission 192433) | Plant litter microbial communities from East Loma Ridge, Irvine, California - P2 T30 | ecosystem: Environmental > Terrestrial > Plant litter > Unclassified | place: USA: California... | reverse complement strand
TCTATGAACGTAGGTGCTACGAAGGTATAGCTGAGCTCGGCCACGAGTCGGACCGATGTAGGATCGAGTCGGCTCGTTGGCCAGCATTGAGCATCCGACGTCTCTACCGATACTCACGATCCGACAACTTCGTTACTTTCGCTCCCAGTTCATTGGAGTTCTTGTGAGCGGCGCAGCTATGACACGACTCGTTCACATGCGCAAGACCTGCTTTTCATGCGGTTATGGCTGAGTGTATTCAATCAGAAAGGAAAAGACATTTCTTAAAGACTCATACACATTACAATAGCACACATACCATTCCCACATGCGCATGTTAAGACATACATCCCAGTAGCAAGCAACCACCCAGCAAGCAATCAGACTACAACCCCGACGCAGTCCAGTACCGTGGACCTTACATCCAGTTCCCACCGAAGCTCTGCGGATACCTCGCTCCACCGCCACCATGACCCTGATTCTGCGACGCGAAAGCCTGGCCATAGCCTTGATGTTGCGGCCTCGCGAAACCGCCCATTTGCTGGTCCCCTACGATCGGCATAGCCTGTCCCATACCAGGCGAATTAGGAGGCGCAGCAAGACCTTGCTGTCCACCACCCATCATCGGCTGCTGACCAAACCCCATCGGTAAACCCATCTGCTGCCCCATACCACCCATACCACCCATACCTATCTGCTGCTGAGGCTGAACCTGTCCAAATTGATTCCCACCCCTCCCCCAAACCTCTTCCGCCCTCCTATTCGCCCTCGCCGCCTCACTCAGCCCCTCCTCCCCCTTCACACACCCCTCCCCCTTCCCACTGGCACCAACCGCATACCCCCACGTCCCCTTCCCCAATTTCTCCTTAACGAATTTAACCTTCGCCTCCACATCCCCCGGCATCTTCCCGCCCGCATTTCCAATCGCATACCCACAGCTCCTCGTGACCGCGAGCCACATATCTTTCTGTCGCACGCCGAGATCCGGATTCCCTTTTTCCTGGCGCACACGTTCCAGCACGGCCATCATGAGGCCTTGTATGCGGTTTGTTACTTTTTCGAGGGATTGGGAAGACGCGGGGAGGAGGATGTATGTGTGTGTTGGGGAACTGGGGCGTAGGCGGGAGGAGGGGAAGGAGAGGGTTACTGGGGCTGCGATGTGGTATGTCTTGCTGTCCGTTGCTGCGGGCCCGACGCTCAGGCGCGCAAAGGCGCTTAGACCGCGTCCTGGATTTAGTAGTGCGAAGGGGCCGTCGGCGAGTTGGACGGCGTGGTGGATCGCGTGCTCCTTTCCCGCGGCGCGGCATTTTTCTTTCGTGTAACTGGCTGGATCGACGCACTTGCGCGCCCAGGTCTTTGCGGTGCGCGGGTCGAGTTTGTCTTTGACGATGGCGACGATTTTATCGCCGTATCGGGCTTTGCTTGCGCCGAGGAGCTGGAATGTGAAGGTGACGAGTTCGTCTTGGGCTTTGTGGAGGTGTGTGCGGGATAGCGAGGAGGGGAGGAAGGCGTTGATATAGTATGCGAAGTAGTACATGTATGTGGCTAGATATGTGAAGGTGATGAGCTGGCTCGCTGGGTCGAGGAAGACGACTGGGACGTCTAGTTTCTTTGCGTACGACTCGAGCGTTGCGATGTCGGTGGGTTTGTTAGCTTTGCCTTGGGGACTGGGCTTGATGCTGGTCGTGAGATCTAGAAAACCCGTGATGGTGATGGCGTGGAAGGAGTTGCGGATCTGGAATGTGGTGGTGTTGATGAAGTGCAGCAGGGAGTGTACGACGGGCCCGTGGTGCCACACGATCTTCTTCTTGCCAGAGGTGAAAGAACCCATCTTGAAGACGCGCTCGATGGACGTGTTGATGCGCTTGACGATCTGCTCGGCGTCGCGGCCCTCGCTACGGACGCCGTTGTTCCAGCCTTTCACCACGACAATGGTCCCAAATGCCGCAACCGTGCCTTCGAGGTGCTTTTTGCCGTTGGCTTCAGTCAGATACTCGACGAGCTGACATATGCGCGCGAAATTGTTACGGCCGGACTTCTCTTCGGCGATGATGAGCATGCTACCGTCCTTCGCGTTGGCGCCTTTCTCCTTGCGCGTGCCGAGGTTGCACAGCTTCGCGATGACGGAGGTGAGTTGCAGAAGATGGTCAATGTCGGAATCTGTTTCCCAGACATGCAGAACATCTGGGTCGCAGAGCCTCTCGAGAGTGTCCTTGGAGGCACTGGCAAAGGAAGTCTTGTACTGGTCGGGCATCGACTGGACAGACTTCTTGAAGGCGTCGAGGTCTTCCGACCAGGGGCCATTGAAGGAGGTCATCTCTTGTTGATGGTGCTTGCGCCTGTGGTGCCGATGGTCTCGCGTGGCTATAACTGACTTTTGGGTCACTGGAGGCGGCTGCTGGCGAACACGTTGTTGGTGACGAGGAGTGCGCGAAAAGCGATCGAGGGCGCGATTAATATAGTCCATCGACAAGTCCATGTGACCATGGCCATCGCCCGGCAGTGCGAAGCTTAAGTGGCGATTGCCCATTGTGTCGCGCTGTGTTTGCTACGTGAATATGTTCAGTGCTGTGTGAAGCGCAGTCGATGCGCAAACCGTGACAGAGTGTCAGAACAAGGATGTTCGTGTACAGCGAGACTGCGAGCGTGTGCGCAATGTGAAGTTACAAAGGTTCGTGGCATTGAGTCTGATGATGTGGCGAGGTGTGAGGTGTGAAAACAAGGACTACACGTGTGCGATCTGCGCCAAGAAGTGAGGTGATGATAGTGAAGATTGGAAAACAAAAGCCCTACCCAAGGTCCCACCAGATCAGTGCAATGCTCTCCAGCATGTCTGATTCAACCCAAGACGCCATGTGATAACAATATGCCAAATTGAGGAACGTGATCTACCCTCACGAACCGACACCACCCCCACTTTCGATGACGTCTGACTTGTCAAGCTTCTCGATCTTTCTACTCAATAGCGCACGAAGTTCGGGACTGATGACCTTGGCTTCGCCTTCCTCAGCCTCTGCGACCAGTTTGCCTTTATCAGTGCCTGATGAGGACGCCTCCGCCTGAGGCTTTGGACTCGACGAAGAACCCTCTGCGCCAGTGTCCGCGGCAGATTGCACCTTCCGTTGTCTCGCCTGAGGTGCGGAAGGGAAGTTGCCCTTCTTGTCGATTGTTTCGACTGTTCGCTGGAAACGCTTGAAGAGCGATTCGGCACGAACGATTGTTGACTCTAGGTCCATGGTACCTGACAGTTCGTTGACTAGCAAGATGTCAGCCTCCGAGCATGGCAGTAACAATGAAAAGTGCTTCACTCACCATATTTCAACACCTCATCAAAGTGCTTGAGATGCGCCATGATCACATCTCGATGCTTTTCCAGTATGGCCAGCGCAATGAAGATGTGGAAATTGCTGCTTTGGTAATCCGTCCACAGCGACTCCCACAACCGCAGAATGTCAGTCCACTCGAACTCCCGCTTGTACCAGACCAGCAGCATCCGGAAGAAGAAAAAAAAGTTGGTCGATTCGGCGGATTGAAGGTGGAGGTAGAGTTTGGGGTCCATGAGCTGTACGAGGTGATCGAGTGTGGTCAGCTGCTTACGCATGCCGGATTGGTCTCGCAGGAAGTTTCGTTCCTACACTGGTCAGTACTGTGAAAACGCTTTACTTCGTAGCTGCAAACGTACCATGCGCTCCATGAACGAGACAAAGCCCCAGAAAGCAATAGCATCGTCCTGCATAACTGCGTATATCGGCGCAAGCAAGTCACTCATACCCTGTACATAGCCTAGATCTTTGTTGTACTCGTTGTAAGTCAGAAGCATATCTTTCATCTGCTCGAGGTGAACATTGGTGCCGGTATCTGCGAATGGTGAATTGGGGTCCGGATGCGGTATGTCCTCGCCGGCGAATATTGGAATGTTGCGATCTGTTCGGTGCACGTCTTTCTCTACATGACGGACCCCATAGAATGGGGAAACGTTAGCCCGGCGATCTCAAAGACGTGAAGTGAGCAGTGTGCTTACCTATCCTGTTCTTCTGCTCCTTCCACCACTCTTCCTGCTCCTCGGTCTGGTTGCCCTCGACCATGCGCTCCCACCAAGCACCCTTCAATCGGATGTACTCGTCCCGTCGACTGTTCAGGTTGGCATGACGCTCCTCGTCCGAACTGTTCCACTCGTAAACGCCCAAGAGGAACAGCCACGCCTCCTTTCGCACGCCATCTTCAGGGTCCAGGCCGCCGTGGTAGATCCGCTCCTTGACCTCGTCCGGCGTCAGTTGCAGGCGACCTTTGGGATCGAAGAAGCCTTTCCATTCTTTGAGTGTGACTGGTTTTCTTCGGTCGGCCATGGTCATCTTGTCCATATCTAGTATCTCAAAGTCTCCAAGGTCGCCCTGCTCCATGGCCAGGACATCCTTTGCGGTCCATATCCTTTGGCTTCGTTCTCGCTCGCTTTGCTCAGCAATGCCCATGGCCCACCTTGCGAGGTATAGCCGTGCGCTATCGAACTCTTCTTGCAGTGTCTGTACTTCGGGATTCTGAACTAGCCTTCGAACCTGTGGTGGAATCTTCGGATTGTCTGCAACGGCTTGAGCGGTCCTTCTTGTGAAAGTAGTCACTTGACTAAGCTTCTCCAAGAAATTCCACCGTGCTTCCTTCAGTGCTTTGGTGACAGGATCCATACCACCATCTCGCTTGCCAGCACTTTTTGATCCCTCCTCGTTGTCTTTGTTCTTCTTTGGTGTGGTGCGGGCGTCCTTACCAAAGGACTTCTTGTCGTCTTCAGAAGGGTCGATGAGGTACACGCTCGGGTCAGCGCCAGATCTTTCTACATTAACGTATCTCTTCAGCCACCTGAGCACTTCGTCGCCGCCCCAGAACATGCCCCCAGAGTCACCGAACGGGTCGAAGCTCTCCTTGGCCAGCTTTTTTCTTTGCATGATTGTAGACTGGCACTCGCTATCATGGAAGAAGAGCGCTGGGAAGCTGTCGCCAGCTCTGGTATTGACCACCACGCTTCCGAACCACCATCCAATGCTTGGTGGCCGCACCAGCACTGAGTATATCTCGCTGACGGGCAAAGCGAAGGCATACCCGGGCGTCCCGCTGTGGGTGGAAGTCGTCGGCGGTGGAGGCACGAGGTAAGATTGTGTGGGAGGAGAGGACGAGTCTGACAGATCGACCTTCACGTATGTATCGTAAGCATCTCCGAGTGCCGACTCGGGCATCCACGCGAGGAGCAGCGACGACGCGTTGACGTCTCGCGTCGACGAGGAAGAGGTGGGGCGCGCATCGTTCACTGCTTGTCTGCCCTTTTGTTGTACGAGAGCCACGAAGCCTGGGATGTTATCTTTGGCGGATGGCGATGGGTGCACATAGACCTGGTGGCGTTAGTAGACTTGCGCTGTTTGTAAGAGGTGATGTGGCGTACCTTGCTCTTAGAGTACAGCAGTTTCACGCCCCGTCCACTGGTAGTGTGCTTGATAGTGTTGTATTCGCCCTCTTCATCATCACTCATATCGTAGAAGGAAGCAGGCGAAGGCGACCGGCGCGCTGTAGACATGGGGGGCAAGCGGGATGAAGTGGGAACGAAGTTTGTTGTGGTTATGAATTTGCTAGGTGAAGTAAGTAAGGAAGCCTAGTGCAGGCGTTTTTAGAGTCAGGGAACGCGCACATGGAAGATAGGTGTGTTGCTGCAGGTGATGCTTGCGAGGATCTCTGGTGACGTCTGCTGGGTGGCGGTGCAGCATGACGCGGGGTACGCCAATCACGTTGCGAGTATCACGACTACCACGCGTCTTGGACCATCAGAGAACAGACTTGATGGATCTTGAACATTCTGCATGCTGCTACCTTGGTATACACGCTATGGAGAAGGAAACGCTGTATGCTCCGGTAACGCCGTGCAGTTGATTCAAATGATGCCGAATAAGTAAAGAGCATGGTATCAAGAGTTCAGCGCATGCGAGGCCCACTCGGCAGCCCTACGCGGCCGTTGGGCGGCCCACGATGCGGCGCACCGCTGTCATATCCAGGCCCATACGGGTCGTCGTTGCCTACCCAAGGTGAGTTGGAAGACACGGTGGACGAGCTCTGTTGCCGTCCTCCTCCACTCGGTGGAAAGCCGTAGCTATTGTTGCGCTCGTTTGCGTATTGGTTCCTTTCTCCCTGACTTGGTCGCTCGTAAGACTCCGTCCTGGAGGAAGTCTGTCTTCCTGTGTCTGCGGGTGCGTTGTTGGCCGGGCTGCTCGACCGTCCCCACAACCTCGCTTTCAGCCGCTCTTGTGCTGTCGACCCTGATCCCGCGCTTGGAGGTGGTGATGCGTCTGTCTGTGGTCGCCCGACATTGCTCTGGTAGCTTCCAGCTCTTTGACTTGGCAGCGGCCTGCCCTGGCTCTGCGGCTCTGGCGTCAACGAACTGCCCATGCCTGGACGACCCTGCAGCGGGCGCGCCCCTCCACCTCGACCGCCCGCCCCTCGACGCAGCGAGAGAGGCTCTTGTGACTGCTGTTGTTGCTGTGGCGCATCCCATAGGTCACTCAGCCCTCCGCCGCGACCGCCCATTTGCTGCGCCTGTCCCTGCTGCCGCCCAGATGAGGATGCGAATTGTTGTTGCTGCGGTGGTGGAGCACCCTTTGGATCGGGCGGCAGCCATTGGGGAAACTGTCTGCCTTTCTCGGTGTAGTATGCGCGCAAGCTGCGCGAGATGTGTGAGTCGTCTTCGGTGTCGCCGTCTGCTTCGCTGTCGAGGAGCTGCCGCCGTAGGTTGTTGTATCGTGACGTCGTTGTCGTGAGGATGTTGTTTAGATAGGACGACATTTTGCCGTGTAAGAAGCGATTCCTGCTTCTCTGCGGTTTGGTGATGTCTTATTCGTGAAGAGGTGAGTACTGTGTCTGAACTTCAATGTTGAATGCGCGTGGAGGGCAAGTGGGTCGCGGTTTCCAATTGATCGGCAGCCCAAACGCCGGTCTCAACGTCCCAGTTCCAACTCCATCACCATTCACGTTCCACCTCCTCGCCCCATCAACATCATGCACCGAACTGCCGTTGGCTTGCTAGTACAATATACGCCTATAGCTTGCAATATACTACGTGACACATCTCCGAGGCTGTGGCCTACAGTCACAGCACACCTGCAACTCCACATTAAGTCGTCAAATGAGCAAAGCAAGAGAAGGATGAGAAGACACCCTTAAGGCTATCAGACCTCGCGGGCCATGCTTTATGGGCACGGGAAGCCGCGTGCTGGCCCGGTCTACCATCTACCAACACTTGTGTCTCCCAGATAGACGTCTGGACGTAGAGGCCAGATTGCACCTCTTCACACATCTCACACCCCTCGATCTTTGGTTGTGCAGTGGCGTCATTCAGAATAGTGACTTCTAGCATGGCTGAAATCATGATCCAAGCCTTGGCATCGGAAGCCCCGTTCAGACAACGCTTTCTCGCCGAATAATGTCTCTTTCGCTTGGAACAATGCCATTCAACGTTGGCTTTAAAGTCACAATGAGACAAAGAGGGCGAGAGGAAGCCAAGGGAAGCAGGCTCTTGACATGTAAGATGGTCAGTTTCCCGTGGCTTTTCAACATTCAAATCCTGCGTGTTTCACAGTTTTATCTCATTGCTCTGCTTACTTCCTTGTCAAACATTTTACAAAGCCAGCTTTACAGTTCACAGCCTTACTGCACTTTCCGGTCGTCTCAAAACGCCGGCATGGGTAGACCTGTTCAGAGCGTTGCACAGCGCAACAACATAGCTATCGCAAGCAGGAGCAGCAAAGCATACAAGTGGACAACCTTCCGTCAAAATACCCGCCCTCGAGGCCTCGACAACAGTAGGAACGATTGCTATCTTCATTCCACACTATAGACTCTACTCCATCTACCACGATTTGTGAACTGGATTTTGGAGCACGATCAGCCAGGTCAGAATTGGCCATGTAACCCAGCTGATCGGAATCAGCACCAACCCGTTAAGGATGCCCTGCTAGACGACATGCAACCCCACTTCACTGCTTGCACTACCTGCGTTCTTAAAACTCTCATTCTACACTACTGGGGCAATTTCAGTCTCAACCATACAGTCACGCCACCCGATCCTTTTCCCTTCCATTATAACAATGATGGAATCATAGATATGCATCAACTTGCGAACCGATGGTTCTGAAACGATCCGGATGTCTACTCTGACGACGCCAAGAGCACAGATAAAACGAGAAAGGCAGAAGGAAAAAAAGCTTTCACTGATCGGGAGAAAGACGATAATCAAATGGCAGCGCGAAAAGCCAACGAAAGAGCTCAACAGGATGCGAGTGAATTCATGGGCTACATTTTCAAAGGCACCGAAAAGAGCATTATTCCAACGTAAGTATCGCGTCTGAGGAATTACCTTACTCCATCCCAATTGGAAGCTAACTTGAACCAGTAACATTCCTCACGGACAAACGCGTAGGGCGCAATACGACGCACTCTTCACTCTCAAAATGCAAGTCTACTCAACCAGCAGCGGTTGCAAGGAGCGCTACTTCCTCCGTGACGTCCCTCAGATAGGCTTCTCCGTAACACCCACCGCCGACGGCCTGGACAGCGTGCAAGCAGCCATCGACCGCGACATGGCTGCCTCCGTCATCAGCGACACCAGATCCTCATGCTCCAAAGTATGCAATCCCGTAATCCTCACACAGAAATGGGCCATTGATTCAGCCCCCGAGTATTTCCGCGTAGTCCTGTTTCTTTTTTCCGACGGCCAAAAGAACACGAGCGCCGTGCACTTTAACGAATGGCTCGACATTACGCGGTACCTGGGCTTGAAAGACAGGCCGAAACCTATACAGTACAAACTCACGTCTGCGGTGTACCACAGAGGCGGCACGAAAAGCTCAGGCCACTACACCGCAGGCGTAACAAGCGGGCGCGGCAAGCCGCCTGGATTACGGCCCCAGCCCAGAGTAGACCAGCCTGATTTCTTGCAGTGGTTCTGCAACGATCAGTATATTGATGAGTGGACGGAGCCAGAAGCAGTCGCGAATAAAATGACTATCAACCCGGTGAACCGTTCGACCAAGAAGAATGTCGGTGGCGATTTCAACGCTTATGTGCTGTGGTACGTTCGAGATACTCCTGCTGCTGCCAAAACGGCAGTTGCTATTCCGGTAGATAATACTACTATTGCGGAGCGTTTGTTGGTTAGGAAGAGGGCTGCGAGGGAAGAGGGTGCGGAAGGAGCTAAGGAGGGAACGACAACGAGTAAGAAGGCTCGGAGGGAGTAGAACGCACATAGGACTTCTGTGCAATGGAATCGAAGATGCGGAGAGCACTAAGAGGTTACGATGAAAATTAAGGGTAAAGTGACATTTATTAAAGGCGCTTGACATGATATTCGGAGCTGTGGGCTTGCGATTGTCCCTTCGATCCATCGATCATCGATCATCGACCATCAAAGAGAGTACCTGAAAGTCAAGTCTTGCTTATCTGTGACGTCGGCTCCAGACTCATACACTGTGATAACCGAAGTCTTCTCGAGCTCGTCCCTCCTCTTGTTCTCGCTGTATCCATGGTACCAATAGTAACCAATAAGCAACACGAGAAGAGCCCAATCCACCACCGACACAATCAGGCCAGCGGTATAACGCGGTGCAGTCTGCGTAGTCCACAGCTGTGGGAACGCAATGCAGCCGGAACAATATCCAATGAAGTACGCGGTGTTAACCACCGATCTCTTTGTGTTGCCTCGGATGTTGGACGCGTTCAGACTCATGGTGAGCGAAAAGATGCTCGAAATGCAACTTCCGAGCCAGGCGCCAATGATGATGGGCCAGCCTTTCAAAGGTAGTACTAACAGCATGATGCATCCGGCCAGTGGTATCGAGACGAGGCCCATTATGATGAGAGAGCGTTTCTGTGGCCAGATGAGGCATGCGAAAATGCCGATCCAGATAGCTACGATCTGCACTGCTCCCGATGGAGATCCATGCAGCAGCGTATCACCAGAAGTGTAACCTAGCTGTTTGATGATTAAGGACGCGAACTAGTGATGATCGTCAGCGCCATATTGATTCCTCGGAAACATTGACGTACAGTGAGCACTGGAGCTGGAGCAGTGACGAGAATGCCGAATGCAAACGCAGAGTACGTTTTGAAGTCAAATGCAGCTTCCTTGAGTTGTGCCATCGAGAAAGAAGTCTTGTCACCACCGTCGTGGTCTTTGCGGAGGCGATGGCGAGCCGCAATCTTCTCTTCCGCGTTCAAGAACCATGCTGTATCGGGTCCATCGGGCATGATGAAATAGAACGCCACACCGCATAGCGAGGTGAATATGCCGCAGACGAGAAACATGAGTCTCCATGAGGCCAACGCTGATGTGTTGTGTTGGCCGATACCGTACATAAGCAACGACCCGACGATCTGCGCTATGGCATTGCAGGTGATCCAACAACTACATACAAACCTTGTCAGTTCACGATCTTTATGTTTGGGGTATCCCGACGTACCCTACGCGTAATGCATGCTCGTCTTTCTTGTACCAGATGCTTGTGATGGTAATGAAAGCCGGACTGACAGCACCCTCTGCCGCCCCCAGAAAGAACCGCACAGCAAGAAACTCGCGATACGTTTTCGGTGCGGCAAGGCACATACAGACTGCACCCCAAATCATGCTGTCTGAAGTTAGAGAATGAACATAGATGCTGGCAGATCGAACTCACATCGTGACTCCAACAAATTTGGAGAGTCTGAAGCGACTCATGAGATATATGAATGGGAACTCGGACGCAAGCTGGCCAACATAGAAGATAGAGGAAGTCCATGCGAACTGGTTGCCCTTCAAGTCTAGATCGGTGATGAGGCCATACACGGATGCGTAGCTCAGACTCTGTTTATCGAGGTCTACGAGCTGGTTAGTGACAATGACCCATACGTCTGCACTTTACTCTTACACTGGAAAAAGAAGACCAGACACATCTACATTAACGGAAACTGTAAGCTTGTACCATCGCAAAGGAGACGCTGAGAGGATTACCATTGGCAAGACCACCAAGTCAGTCTTCCTGAGAACTCGTTTCTCTAGCGCCAACACGGCGAGGTCGTCACCCTCTGAGTTTGAGAGGCTTTCAGGGTGATTCGCGCTCATAGCTGTTTCTGGTGATGTCTTCTCGTTGCTGGTATTCGAAGTCGCCATGATTGAAAAATAGGGCGTTCGTGTACTGGGAACAAAGCTGCTTGTTGTTCGGGATGTTAGTGGGCATGGAAAGGATGTAGAGATATACTGTCTTCTAACCCCATTGCACAGCGACAGATGTAGTATGGTCGGGACTTTGGTTCAATTGCGGGGGTCTACTCCAGGCGCTATAGCCAAGTGCTCATAACATATCAGAAGATAGGTGGTACGCAAGAGAAGGGGCAGACACCCGCGCCGCCCGTCTATCGGAAGTCGGACGGCGCATGGCGGTGCGGGTAAGTGACAATTGCGAGGAGGCTTTGGAAGTCCCGAATGCTGGGCAGCATCAGGAGCTAGTCCAGGGTCGGCCAAATTAGGCTGGGCTGTCCATCGCGCACTGATCTTGTGTCCGTGCAAAGATTGTTGGAAATTACGAAGGTAATTGTACCGCCATACGTCGTATTGATTGAGCCAAGACCCGACAATACTGCGCACATCCGATGTGAAGGTATGACTCGAGTCGGGTATCTGTACCCTGTCCCTCAGGTGCAAACAAAGAGGGGCGGATCAATGGCGGGTCACAACTAACACAACGGAGCATTCCCTCTAGACAACCATAATGATTGGCAGATCGGTACTACGGAGTCGATAGTCAACCCGCAGTCGAAAGCGATCCCGCTCCTTTAAAGAATGGAAGTGATACGCATAGATTGTTTTCAGATGGCTGTCGTCAATTCAATCTCTAACTTACAATAACCTGCCACCGGGAGCATTTTGTCAGTCGCAATGGCCTCTACATCCCATTCGCTGAAGCCATGGAAGCCCTCGAGTCAAAAGACCTTCGTTTTCACCAACGTCAACCTCGTGAATGTCGAGCTTGGGATGATCCACGAAAACGCCACGATCAAGCTTTCCAATGGGCGCATCGAGAATGTCAAACTTGACTCCCGCACCAATGGCGACGCTGGCACACAAAAACTGTCTGGCGACGAGACACGAATCGACTTTGGAGGGAAGTACTTGTGCCCGGGTCTCTTCGATTGTCATGTCCACATCATCGCCGTGCCAGGGGAGAGGGAATGGCAAGATACCAAGAACCTGAACACAACAACATCGGCCTATCGACACGCATTCGTCTGCCAGCAAATGCTCGACAGAGGCTTCACCACCGTAAGAGACTGTGGTGGAGCATCTTTGGCTCTCAAGCAATCAATTGAAGATGGCCTCATTCAAGGTCCACGACTTTTCATCGCAGGCGCTTTCTTGAGTCAGACTGGCGGACACGGCGACACTCGGGGCTCTCATGACCACTCAAACATCGAATGCTGCGGCGGCGGCTCATCCAACTTCCCGTCTTTCATTTGCGACGGCGTGCCAGAGTGCTTGCGGGCAGCACGAGAGAACATCCGAACGGGATCCGATTTCATTAAGATAATGGGCGGAGGGGGTGTCTGCAGTCCGACAGACCGCATTGATAACGTTCAGTTCACTTCGGAAGAAGTGCGTGCCATCACTACTGTCGCCAAAAACAGCCAGACATATGTTACCTCACATGCGTACACTCCGCAATCGATTCGGCAGGCGATGGAGAACGGAGTTATGGGTATCGAGCATGGCAACATGATTGATAAGGAAACGGCAGAACTGATGGTCGAAAAGGGAGCGTATCTCACGCCGACGCTAGTGACCTACACATCGATGGGCGACGACCAGTTTGCGGGATACATGCCCGCTGAGTCTATGGAGAAGAATGCAGAGGTGTATGTTGCAGGGTTGCAAGGCCTGAAGATTGCTGCGGAGGCCGGCGTAAACATATGCTATGGCTCTGATCTTCTCGGACACCTTGGTGTCAATCAACTTAACGAGTTTACCATCCGAAGTCAAGTGCTGCCGCCTCTGCCAATATTGCAGAGTGCGACGATCACGCCCGCCAAAATGATGGGCCAGGACAGGTTTTTGGGTCAGATCAAACAAGGATTCGCTGCAGACATGCTTGTCTTGAACGCCAATCCTTTGGACGATATCACTGTCCTAGCACGGCCGGAACAACACCTCTTAGCTGTCATCAAAGACGGAAGAGTATGTATGAGTAGATGGAGATCGCTTGATGAGGATGTCCAGAGGGTGCGATCTTACATAGAATAAGATGCGTTTGGAATTCGAGAACGTCTTGAATGTCTTTGCTTCAATCTACGTCGAGTAATTGATTTGGTACTTCGCGGTGCTTCCCATAGCGCCTGATGCCCCAGGATCAGAGGTGCTCTGGTTTATGAGGCTTCCACCCAGACTTCATCTTTGAGGCAATCGGTTCATCCTTGGCCATAGGTATTCTGACCTGTGTAGTTTCCAAAGAATTGCGTTATGTCCAGCAAGTCTAACCTACCATCGTCCCACTCGACGCCTCGAGATATTTCTCCTGGCATGGTCGACCTGTTCGACGCATCAAAATACCAGCTCATATTCTCCTGTTCGGGCAAGCGGAAGTCAAATTGTAAATTTTCACTTGAGCAAGCTCCACGAACGTCGGAGGCATCGTGTAGACTCTCTGACTCCACTTGAGAAGACAGATGGTCATGGCCGGCTACATAAGCTTTAGACGCCTCCTGCTCCGACATCCAATTCACCCAAGCTTGGTAGGAATTCGTCATAGACGTCGGTTGCATGGGTACTGAAGTATCGCCGTCGGTCCGATAAAGGCTCAGTCGTAAATCGGAGGCGAGCTTGCTCAGTTGCTCAACGGTCTGGAGATCCGAGGAAGCCCCAAGACAGCCGCCACGCGCTATGTAGCGTAACATGTCGATACCATCACCAATGATCCTGCTCGTTTCATCTCCTTGTTGTGTTATACTATAGAGTATCAATATGATCAGTGCCGCGGTTGCAGCATGGTGATCTGTGAATGAGAAGTGGCAGAGTAGATTGTGTTTCTTCAAGACGAGTATCAACTCTATCGTCGCCTTCGCTGCGTCGACGCAGAGATTGGTGAGTTCTGAGCGGATTTGGGGCTGATTCGGAACAGATGTTGCTGCTTTTGACAGCGCTTGGATACGTTGTCGCGACGTCTGAAGGAGCGAGGCTCGGCCCATGAGGATCCACGCCCAGTGGTAGTGGACGTGCAAATGGACTGTTGTGCGGAAGTTTCGTTCGCTGGGTAGCAGGTCGTTGGGGTGGAGATTGGAGAAGAGCTGAGAGCGCCATTGCTTAAGCTGCTGGGACAGATCTTTGACGCAGGACAGCTTTCCCTCGAGAGGACTTGTTATAGAGTCAGTGTGGGATCGTCCTTGTGAGGGCAAATGCCTACCTATCCTGCACAATTTGAGAGATTATCCTCGTCAACTTGAGATATTCGACTTGATGCTGTACGTTGGATTGGTACTCCAGATTGTCGAGCGAGTGATGATATTTCGGGAACTGAGCGTCGATGGCGTCTTCTGCGATACTCGAAGGCCGGCCCAGGGCGATACTCAAACGTCTAAGACAGCGTTAGACGGTAGTGTTGAGCCCAAATCATGATGTGACGTACTTATCTATAGAATATACGCTCCACCATAAGCGATTGCGAACCTCCATGGTTCGTGGATCTAATGTAGCGTCCAGAGTCTTACGATGCAGTCCACTGGCAATTGACATTCTCATCGCCATTCCGAGGTAGAGATAGGATGTATCGGGCAAGTTATAAGGTAGATTGTACAGACCTGCCAGCAGGCAGACTTGGATACCTTTCAACGTACACGTGGCTATGATCCTGGGAATAAGTTTCTGACCGCAGTCATAGAATCTCTTGCCAGGGTCCAGATTGGAAGGTAAAGAATCTTGGAATGTGGCTCTTGATCTCAAATGGGCAAACTGGCTGCCGAAGGCAAATACAAGTAAGGCAAAGCAAATAAAGGCGTCGTCGACCGCGCCTCCAGAATCAGCCCCAGTATAAACACTGTTAAGGGTAGCATGGAACCAATCTCTGTCGCAGTAGAAGAATGTCGTTTCGACGTAATAGAAGAATGTCGACACAAGGAATGACGCAATGTCTTGAGGTGGGAACGCTCTGATAGCTTCATCGGACTCTTTACTATGAGCAGATGGCAAATCGATGGTTCTGGCCGCTTTCTATCTGGCAATTAGCAGAGTAATAGCATTAGAGACATTCAACGAGGGATATCTGACATACTAAAGAAGGCCGATCCGTCAAATCCGAGACGTTTTTTGCCGTGGTGGCGTACAAAACGTCCTGAACGCACAGAAGAAAGCTTTCATTAGAACGAAGGCCAGTGTACTCTGTCCCAAGGTAAGCATGCGAGCAGTGGATATGTGATAGACTTGTTCAGCACTCACGAGTCCGTCCAAGATCCTCCACAGTCAAAACGGCACTTTCCGATGCGTCGCTAGGCTCAGGTGAGTGTTCTCCAGAGCCTTGCACTCGTGTGTTTGGGCTTGTGCCTGCTGGGCTCGCCCCGAAGACTGTCTTGACTCCAGTGGAGGAGGTAGAGAGTGGGAGGACGTCGGCAGAAGGGCCCAGGACTCGGACTTCAGTTTCATGCAGCGAAGAAGTGTCGGCGTCCCTTCCTTTTTGTGCGGGCTCGGGACTGGCGCAGATGACAGTAGACTGAAGATTTTCCAAATCACACTCCACGCCCTGCTCCTCGCATCTTTCGCAAGCGCCTGAGCCGCGTGCTATGCAGCGACTCTTGCGAGTCCTACAGACTGCGCATCTACATTACGTGTCAGTTTTGATAGTGGAAACGCACCAGCAAGACAAGTGAGTTCCTTACGCACGCGACACTCGAAGTCTGATTTCATCAGGCACGCGCCTTGAACGCGGATTGCGGGGCATGGCCGATGGCACTGTATTGATACCCGACAAACAGAAGATCTGGTTCCATCGACCTGAGCAAGCATCCGCGTGGTCGTCAATAGCCGTTCGACCGCACCTTCGTACTGCAACACCTACAGTAACGGGTAGCTGTTGCCGCGGCCAATTGTCGGCACGCTTACATCTTTCCTAGCGAAGTATTGTTTAGCTTCAAGCTTATCTAAACACGCTAACAGTCTGGGGACAGCGTGATACCCCAGACTCGGGTATGTGTGTCTCAACAACGGCGGGTATCTGTCCCCTTGATATTGAATGAATAGAGCGGAAGTAGAGACTGGTACGGCTCATCACCTTCCATTCCGGACACACGCGCGATAAACACGGTTACCTAATTGGTGAACTCCGCCTGAACGTATTCACACCCGCAGCATGCCATATTGGTACCACTGTAGCACAATTAGACCATGGGCGCCTGAGCTGTATCTACATAATCGCACCGTGTGCCCAACAATCGTCCGACAATAATGAGACCACTTGCCGCTTTGCTTGCGGTTGCCGCCGCCAGTACATGCTGTCTTGCATCAAACCCGACAGCTACTATCGCGAATGGAACCATTGTTGGACGATCACTTCCTGAGTATAATCAAGACCTCTTCCTCGGTATACCTTATGCGGACCCTCCGTCGAGATTCAAGCAGTCAGTTGGTCGGACCACCAAGTTCATTGGCGCTTTGAATGCCAGGTAAGCCGACCACGCAGTGTCGCGGGTGTAGGCTCTGATTATCAGTCTAGTGACTACTCCCCCGGTTGCCATGGGTCATATTCTCTCCCTGGGGATGGTTCTTCTAGTGAAGACTGCTTGACACTTAACGTCATTCGTCCATCTACTTCGACAGCGAATTCCAGCGCACTCCCAGTCGTGATCTGGATCCATGGTGGCGGGTTCTATACTGGAAGCGCTGCATGGGATTTGAATAACGGAAGCTCTTTTGGTACTACCATGACCCGCTCTGATGCTCGACGGGGACAGAAAACGCTAATAGGAACATGCCTATAGTTCAACAATCTGTTGCTCAGGACACCCCAATTGTAACTTCCCGACTTCCAGTACAACATAGGAGGGTATTAACAACCTCTATAGATTTTCGTATCCATTCAGTACAGACTCCTGTTTTACGGCTTCCCGTCCGGAAACGAACCACATGCCCTTGGCTTGGAGAACCTTGGTCTCTTGGACCAGCGTCTTGCTTTTCGCTGGGTACAAGAAAACATTGCTGTCTTTGGCGGCGACCCATCGAAAGTAACCATCATGGGAGCAAGGTCGGTCGACATTTAACTACACATGACCGATGTGCTGACTTTGACAGTGCTGGCGGTACTTCGATCTTGCAACACCTGGTCGCATACGGAGGTCGAGACGACGAACTCTTCCGCGCAGGTAAGATGTCACAACGCTTCGCATATTACGGTGCTGATGGCAGTACTTCCAGCTGTTGTTGTGAGCGGCAGTTTCTACGAAATGTCGTGTGACTGGAACATCTCATCTGTCAGAGAGGCCGATTATCAATCGTTCCTCAACGACACTGGATGCGATGATTTTTCATGTCTTCGGACGCTCGAAGATGACACAATGCTCAATGCTTCTGTCAAGTACTGGCCCAAATTCCTTCCTTCGATCGATGGTGACTTCATGACGGCACATCCCGTGGAGCTGTTCGAGCAAGGGGTCCAGATTCCCGTTCCCTTGTTAATGGGTGGTGAGTGACTCTGCTGTTCAGAACCAAAGCCTCAAGCTGAAGTCATCTTAGTCAATGATGACGAGGGCTCGATTCTCGTGGGCCCAGGGGCAAACACAACAGCGGACATAACGCAGCGTCTGATCGGTCTCAACGGAAGTACATGACCACCGAGTCGCACACCTAGCTGAATAAGACTAACAAGACACAGCAAGTTATGTGATTCAAAATTCCACATTCGAAAGGCTTTTCGAACTATACCCCGATGACCCTGCTGCTGGTGTTCCACACAACACTGGAGACGGCGTGCTCCCCTCTGGCTTCATGGATAAAACTGTCCGTTACCTCCCTATGCACGATTGGCAGCCTCGCTAACTAGCCGCTACCAGAGTTTCTTGCTAGTCGGCGATGCCATTGAAAATTCGGTCCGTCGCTGGATCACAAGCCTCTACGCGAAGGCCGGCAACGCCGTCTACAGCTACCGCTTCGCGCAGGTACGCACCAAACTGACAATGATCTCAACCAACACCGGACTGACGAGCTGCAGATCCCCTGGCACGGCTCTGTGCTCCTCGGTGCTACTCACGGCGTAGAGGCACGTTTCCCAACTCTCTCCTACACAATCATCCCCGCCCAGACTAACACGACATGCAGGCACCCTACATATTCGACAACCTTAACAGCCCACGGGCCTCAGACCATCGCCTGGCTCGACACATGAGCGGCGCTTTCACCTCGTTTATCCACAGCCTAGATCCCAACCACGGCGATGCGTATCTGCCGGAATGGCCCGACTACCGCGTCGCGGAACGAAACATGGTGTTTGTTGCTGACGGGGAGAACGCAGAGGACGACGTGTATCGTGTGGAGGGATTGGCGCTGTGGACTGAGGAGCGCATACGGGGATGCAGGGGACTGAGGGCGGGAGTTTGAGAGCGTGTCACGATTCAAGTCTGCTATGACAGGCAAGGGATATCAATGGTACAGAAATATACATGCCCAAGGTCGGGTTCTTTACTTCCCTCCGCCCCTGCAAAGTCTGACATCCACAACAAGAGAGGAATTTAATTGTAGCTGACTTGCGATATTTTACGCTATTAGCAGGTGCTACAGCTATTCTTAGCAGCAGACTGCTATAGATTTAGCGTCTAAGTTAATAGGTCAGGATACTATTACAGGGCAAAGACGAAGGAGCCCTGAGTTGCAGAATAGAGCTCGGACAGGACATTTAGAAGCAACAACAAATGATTCTAGCATCTCCAGCTTACCCATGAAATGCAATCAACCGAAGTGTAGATTTCTTTTTGGATAAGGGTCATTAGACATCTTTGAAGATGGGACAATTGCCCTCGTAAATCAGATACACTCCGAAAGAGACACAACATCGACAAGCACCAAGCCTAAATCACAGCCTATACAACTTCATCACGAAAAGCACATCAATGCCTCGATATCCCATCAAAATCATTACACCAACCCCCTCAACTCCCTTGCCAACCTCCCCTTAACCCCACCCCCCACACTCCCTGTCGCAACCGGCATATTTCTGATAGTATCATCCCTCTCATAACACAGCATATAAACCTGAAATCCCCCATTAGCCTGCATACCTCGTGTAACCGGATTCTGCGGATTCGTCAGAAACTCCTGCAAATCAAAATCCTCGAGCTCCTCATCGGAGATACACGGAAACACGCCCGGTACACGGCCCCTCACGCTCGCAATGTAGTGCCCGAAATCAGTGCGCGGGCCGGTGTGTGATACGACGCCGGTTAGGCGGTATTGTAGGGGTAGTGTGGGGTTTTGCTGGTGTGTGGTGAGGTCTGGGATTTCGGGGTAGTTTAGGGTGTGCATTATTTTCGTACTGCCTTGGCGTAGAATTGAGAGCGTGCAGTACAGAATCTTGGGCGCGGCGGCGATGGTTCTGATGCGGTCTTTGGTTACGCGTTGGAGGACGGGGTTTGCTACGCGTTGGGGAGGATCGGGCGCGCAGCAGCGCTGGCAGTGGATGTCGTTTATGGTCTCGGAGAAGATGGAGGCGATGGGCTGGTTGATGTTGTGTCGGTGGGGATGACGCTGAGGGAGAAGAAGCGTGAGTCTTCGGGGCGGGAGTACTGGATGTAGCCGCATGTTGTGCATGTGTCAGTGATGTGGAGGTCGAGTTGGTAGGGGGTTTGGAACTCGGCAAGCCATTGCTTGTATTGCTTGTGTTGGCTGCGCTGGTTTCTGTGGTTTCTTAGCGTGGGCGCAGTGAATGGGTTACGTTGAAACAGGAATACTTACGGTCGTTCCCCCAAGAGCTGGTCTAGGAGCCAATTGTAGAATAGCACTGCATCCTCTTGAGCACCATAGTTAAATCGACCGCTAGTGAAAGATGCCGTAGCGATGGAGCCCGGATCATTGCTAGCAGCTATAGGGTGATCAGTTGGGTCGTCTTCGCCCCAATACTCCATCGCGAGCTGCTTCATAAAGCACTTGACGCAATCTTCTTCCAGGCACTCGTCTCCTTCGGTATGATGCGTCATGATCCATTGCAAAAAAGGAGGCTGGTGTATGAAGGTTTGAAGCACAGAGCTCTGGTAGCATAGGAACATATCGCCATTTTCAATGCCCCTGCTGTCCTCGTTAGGGCGAGTTCCTACGCCGGGCCAGTGAAATTGCATGCCTGATGCGATGAGATCGCGTTGATGCTGGATGATCGTGCGATCAGGCGCCCGGACTTGCCTGGTTCTTCTTGTAGCCATGATAGATGTGAGTAATGAGAATGTGATGATCTGTATATAATCGAAGTTGAATTGTTGTAGTTGGTGGTCCTCGAATCATAGCTGCAGAGGACGGCTAATCCAAGTCATTCTTAGAGAGTGCTCTGAACAATGACATTGTCCGCGTGGAAATGCTTGTCTATTCTGTCTCTTTGTGTCGAGAAGTAGGAACTCCCTTGTCCTGTGGACGGCACTCCGCTGTGACTGCAGAGCCCAGAGTATCTGCAACAGCAGAAAAAAGGGCGTTCGACTTCGAAGGATAGCCAGCCATGTAACAAAGATCCCACTGCTCCAAGAACAAACTTTTCTCGGCACCGAAGTAGTTCTAAGTCATGCAACGGTCTTGTTAACAGTGGAGTTCGGCTCGTAGAATATTTTTAGATTTTGGTGTTGGGTATGTCGTAACGCATTTGCAGGGCGGCCTTGAACCCTTGAGTGCGCGTAGTCGCCATAGTTTGTCGCTGTGATTCCGAACGTATTGTTGCTGGTCCCTCTCTCCATGCCTGCGCACTCGCGATCGTGCTTTCGCGGAGAATTTGCGACCATTTCCCGTCATTATCTCAGTGTCTTGTAAATGCATTCCAGCCATCACACATCCTTCCACTCCCCACTTCCCTTCCACGCCAAATCCCACCTCCTCTTGAAAACATCCACACTCTGCGCAGTGCTCCTCCCCTTCTCCTTCTCTTCGCGATTTATCCGTGTAGCAGCAGCAGCGAGACCGATAGCGACGGCGAATATGGGATCCAGGCGCCTATATTTTCCGCGGTCAGTACGCACTCGCAGTTTGAGGGGAGAAGAACGGGATGGTCGACGGACTTTGATATTATGAATTGGTACGACATGGCTGTGAAAATGACCGCTTATGAGCTGAAAAAGATTTGTAGGTTCGCGATTGGAGTGACTTCTGGCTGCTCAAAGTGGTAGCAGGATGTCTTGTCGGGGTATGTTCAATGTGGAGGCCGTTGAAGTCTTGCTAAAGTCCGAAAGCTTAAGATCGGCGTCCCGCATCTGCATTCGGCGTGGCCCGTGCATGGACTTGACCCCACGATCTGCATGTGGAGCGCGACCAGAGGTGTCGAGTGAAGACCACATGGTCAGTATGTGCTTCGCGGTGAAACGATAAGATAGTAGCTGTGTGGTTCTGCTTTTTCACAAACACACATGACAGACGCTGTGCACCATGCTCGTCATGTGAGCGATGTCGTCATTATCAGATGAGCTGGTCACTGCAGCCTCACGGGTACATGCGCATTCCGCAGCTGATGATGTAGAGTGAATACAATGAGATGACATGATCATATTAGCCGCAGTCGCAAAGGATAGTCCTAATCGTACAGCCCCCCTCAGTCCAACGATTGCCAACGCAGGTGCCTTTGTCCACCGCCGCCTACATAGTGAGATGGAAGAGCTGATATTGTCGTATCCAAGGCTACCTTGCGCTGCGTGCTGAGGAAGTCACTGCCGCACCTCCTTGTTCAATCATGTCGTTCCTAGCCGTGATATAGTGCCGCGTGCAAGTTCAAAGAAGACCCATAGATAACCGCAAACGCCGTGTGTTCACCTCGCCTTCCGTGACCGCGTGAATGATGTGAATGGCTTAGATGGCCTCGCCGAACGTGTTCTCACCGGAGTAGCTAAAGGTGTGTCAGTGACGTTCTGTGTGTTATGCAAGATGCAACGTACGTGATGTAGAGGAAGCCATCCTCGTCCTTGTGCTCCTCGTATATCGAGCTCATCAGCGCGGCCGTCGGTGGCAGGACCTCATCGACGAAGATGAAGATGGCCTTCTCGGGCGACAGCTTAATGCGCTTGCGGATCACGTAGACGAACTGGCCTACGGTGAGATCTGCGGGTACGAGGTACTTCTTCTTGTCGATGGTCGCGATATCGGACTTCTCGACCTTCTCGCAGATGACCTGGGCGCTGTTAGCTGCGCTGCTACAGAACTGCAAAGAACAGGCAGACATACCGGAATGCGATCGTTGTACTTCTGGCGGATGCGCTCCGCCTCAGCCTTGCGCTTCTCGAACGGGTGCTCATCCTTAAACTTGGAGCGCATGTTGGCGGTTGGTTGTGAGTGTGTGTGGTGTTCGCTGAAGTAGTGTAGGTGTTGATATGGAGAGACTGGTGTGTGCGGTGCTGAGTGTGTAAGGAAGAAGGAGATAGAAGGCAAGCGGTGTGATGAAGAGGCGGGGCGAGCGAGCGAGGCAGCAGCTTATGTAACGTCACGTACGCTTCACAACGGCGCTTCAAACGAGGGCAGGTGCGAGACAGTTTAATGGCTAACTCACTGGTCACGCTTGCGCCGCCCTTTCTTTGTCGCCGCATGGACAGTGTGACTCTCTTCTTTCATGGCTGTGCTGAGCGCCGCGCCCAAGTCACTTGCTCGGCTCCAGGCCACCCATGACCATGACCACTTGAGTCACCCGAAGGTCAACATCTTGACCTTGATCCTTTCCAAGGTGCTGATGTCTACTGTACAAAACTGTAACATGTCGTTTCCTTCGTCTCGTTCTCCAACACAACTTCACGAGCACGCTGGCGGCACTACTTCGTCCGATTAGTGATTGATGGTGAGAACATCATAGCTTACGTTAATGCCATATCGCAAACATGCTCGCAGTCTCGACAAACATGCGGCAGAACACAGTACTCCCTTCAGCGAGAGTATACATCAGCGAAAGTATACATCAGCGAAAAAGCGATGAGGACGAGTGAAGGCAGCCCTACAAAGGTATGGAGCTAGGCTGGCGCGTTTGCATCGCCGGAAGTTCCTCGGTATCGTGCGTACCTGCATGACGATGCGCCGACCATCGTGTGACATCCGTTTCTTTCGGAACGGTAACCTCCAGCAACACGCTTCGAAAGGACCGATATTACAAATCGAACCCTCCCTCTATATTCATGGACTCTTCGTAAATCCTGCTCTCTGTTCAGTGCGATGCCGTCTTTCCGACCTCCACTCCACGCACTTGGAGCGCTCGAGCTTCCCCACAGTTATGCGCTTCGACATGCACTGCGACGACCGCTGAGACCGAACACACGATGGACTCTCCGAACCCAAGCACCGCGAAGATGCATGTCAGACATCCCGCCAGAGAAGAAGGTAGATCCCATGGAAGAGTGGCGCAACCCAAAACCAAGCAAGTGGCCGAACAGGATACGCCTGCTCTTTTTGCCTTTCATCGGTGCTCTAATCTACTCCATGGTAATAACCAACGTCCCATATAATCCTAAGCACCTACTAAACCCCAGCAGTGGACCGATGACTCCATCAGAACCGACACGCCAACCATTGCCCAAAAAGACGAGCTCCTCAAGCGCGAAAACGGCGTCTCCCAGCAATCGCCCATGCGTCTGCGCATGGAACAATTCATAAAGCAGCGCCAAAAAGAAATCGTCTCTGAGCTCGAGAAGCTCGATGGCTCCAAGTTCAAAATCGACACATGGCAGCGCCCCGAAGGCGGCGGCGGCATAACCTGCGTCCTGCAGGACGGCAACGTCTTCGAGAAAGGCGGCGTCAACACCTCCGTCGTCTATGGGCGGCTGCCCCGCGCAGCTATACAGAAGATGCGCGTGAACCACAAGGCGCTGGACCCGGACGTCGATTCGCTCGAGTTCTTCGCCTCAGGCATTAGCATGGTGCTGCATCCGCACAATCCCAATGCGCCGACCGTACACTTGAATTACAGGTACTTTGAGACGGCGGACGAGCATGGGAACACGAGCGCGTGGTGGTTCGGTGGCGGATGCGACTTGACGCCGAGTTATCTGTACGACGAGGATGCGATTCATTTCCACGGCGCGATCAAGGGCGCATGCGATAAACATGATAAAGCATACTATCCCCGCTTCAAAAAGTGGTGTGACGAATACTTCAGCAACAAGCACCGCAGCGAGACACGCGGCGTCGGCGGAATTTTCTTCGATGACCTCGACGAATCGGAGAAGGACCAAGAACAGCTCTTCTCCTTCGTACAGGACTGTCTAGGCGCTTTCCTGCCGAGTTACATGCCCGTCATCGAGAAGAGGAAAGACATGCCATTCACAGAGGACATGAAGAATTGGCAGCAGATTAGGAGGGGGCGGTATGTCGAGTTCAATCTCGTGCATGATCGCGGGACGGCGTTTGGGCTGAATACGCCGGGTGCGAGGGTCGAGAGTATTCTCATGAGTTTGCCGCTTACGGCGAGGTGGCAGTATATGCATGCGCCTGAGAAGGGGTCGAGGGAGGAGAGGTTGATTGAGGTGTTGAGGAAGCCGAGAGAGTGGGTGTGAGATGTGGGGTTTGTGTAGATACCTAGGTAGTGTATGAAGAGGGCTGTCCATGTCAATTCCGTGATGATACGGATGTGAACGCTGCCATGATGTGAGCTCTACTGCACAGCTGAGCTGGCACCGTTTCCTGTCTGGAGCTGTAACACAGAAGCACTACTCACGCTCCTGCCTCTATGCAGTCACTAAGGTGCACGTACGCATTGTGTCAACCTCCAAGCCTCCGAACAAGCAAGTCAGTGACCAAATAATACGAGCATCAGCCGGCCGCGGTCGATGCCGCGTCCCAGCTAAGGGCGCCTGGACAGAGCTGACATATATCTATAGGAGTGGTAAGCATATTCGTGATCGGCCGCGGATGTTGTGTGATGGTCGCGTTGCCCACGTCAGACTGGAGTTCTGGAACTGTTAATGTCTGCCTTTGTGCTGTGTCGTCATTCATTGTTGCCTTCGAGCTGAATGTATGCGAGAGGTACGAGACTGTTAATTACAGGTGAGAAGTTGGTTAGCGATGTAGCTGCGACATGTGAGATGTTCTCGTCGACGATTGGAGACACCCTGCTCGTTATCAATTGATTGTAGGGTGACCTCGCCCTGCTTCAGCCTTGCCCTCAGGCCTTCCATCACTTTCGCAGTAAGGCGCAGAGCACCTCAGATATGGCAACAGAGAAAAGCGCGTAGATTGGAGAGCAACTGTACGCATACATGATGCTTTCTGTACACAAGATTGAGCAGGGAATCGCAAAGGTGAACGCGCAATGCCTCTAAATTTTGTACACTGAGGACTAATATGACAGTAGCCGACCAACGCGCGGCTCGTGAACCCCCAGTCTTCTTGCATGTTGCATACAGGCAGTACCAAAGGCGGGTAAACTTGACTCAAGGAAACGAGATATTGGTATTGGTATCTGGTGTATGGGTTGGTGATGTGTATGGAACTCTTCTACTCCTCGTCGTTCTCGTGGCCGGTGGGATGGTCCTTCACGGGTTTGCTCTGGATCATCATGCCCTTGTAGCCGGTGATGGGCTCCGTTCCTTGGGACTGTGACGTGTTAGTAGCCATATCGCGAGAAGCGGATATTCAGTTTAGTCCACTCACCTTCATGTACTCCTCGGTGGCCTCTTGCCACTCCTTGGTCATGGTGCGAGGTCGGATGGGGCTGGCAAACATGCGCGTGGTAAAGAACACGGCGAAAGCAGCGGCGATGCAGCCCATAGAGACGAGGAAGACGTTGCGGCCCTCATCTGGAGGCGGTGGTCGTCGGGGACCGTGGGGACCAAAAGCAATGAAGTAGGCTGTTCATTCATGTCAGCGGTGTGTTTGTTGTTGGCTGTCCACTTGTTCGTGATAGCTTCGTGATGGTCGCACTGGTGCTGCGGGCCAATTCGGGTACCTCGCGAAATCACCCGGTACGTCATACAGCAGTTCCTCGAACAAATAATGGCGCAAAGAGGGTGTACGCACCAGCTTTCTTCTCCTGCAGAGTCAACTCCTTCCAGTCGACCTTCATGCGATCCCTAAGCGACATCCACAAGTCGGCCTGCTCCTGTGGGGGCATGTCCTCCCATCGCTTCTCGATGTTGGCGAGCGTCGGGTTCGAGATGGCGTGCTCCTGGCGGATCTGCTGGAGCTGGCAGACTGCGGGAGCAGCTCTGGGAAGGGCTGTGCGTGTCGCAATCGAGGGGAGGGTCGCAGCGGAGCTCCTGGAAGCCCGGGCGAGCGAGGAGCGCAACATGGCGGCGGGTGGAGTGGAGAGTGTCGAAGAAATGGAAAGGGAAGTGAGGGGCTTCCCGTCGAGGGACCTGCAGCTGCCAATGGGTTTGTTGTGGTGATGGGCGGTGGTCGACGCTGGAGTTGTTCGCCGAAAATGAGGTTCGATGAAGAACGCCAAGGAGCCGCACCCAGCGGCATGACACTTAGTCATAATTCGTTAGCGCGAGTCAAATGACAACAGGAGCTTGCTGCTTGTCGTCTCCCAATTTCTACCTTCATCTGTATCCCGTTCGTTCTGTTTGATGTGAGCGACTTCGTAAAGCCGCATGCTAGCTGTACGTGGAAGTCGCGAGGATTCCGCTCTTGCTACGACCCATCGAAGGGTCTCCAACGATTCCATGGGAGGAGTCGCGACACACGCAACTGAAGACTCGTGGGATCTTTAGATTAATGGGCACGATCATATTCTCGCTTGGCCTGTAAGTCTTTGCAAAAATGGCATCGTAAGTACTGCTTGTATCTACTCCTCGCTTTGAAAGCGATCGGCAGGCTTCAAGCGTGAAACTCAAAATGCTCGCAAACTGCCTCAAGTGTCACTTAGGTACTTAGATTCCGCCATTCACGGTGGTCTCTGTCTATCTTCGAGGTGCTTCCTAATTCACAGTCTTCCTAGCTTTAGTTCTACACAGTTGTGTTTGTTTGGGTGGCTGATCACCGGCCCAGGCGTTGCTATGATTCAAGTCAGATGGAGTGTCTTTATTGAGCAGATGAAGTATTGAGCAGTGTCTTAACCTGCCCAGGAATCATCGAATATTTACAGGCGACTGTCACAAACCCGTAAACACGAAGTTATGTATCAGCTGATAATATCCCAACAATGGCATCATGTCATGGGCGGGAGAGCTCCAACCTTGAGCTCAAGCTCTCAGATCTCGCCTCGGAGAACTTCTTTGCCACGACCTTATGCAGGTACAAAGTCGAAGTGGGCAATTGCCCATCGTTGTAACACCAAAAGATCATGTGGTGGGGTATGAGTTCCTCTTAGCTAATCCATGGTCTTAGTCTTTGATGTCGGCCGCGGATGCCCCTACGAAGTACACCACGCCTCACTCAATCCAAAATCTGCATGCAGTGGAAGTCTCGGTGCTTGCACGAACTGCTCGCCGCCCCCGCGTACTCCGATTACGCTGCAGCGCGCGCTTTGTTTATCTTATCGAATGACCAAAAGAACTTGCAGTCCGTGTGCACGTCGCGCATGGCGGTGCTTTTGACAGCTATATCGCGTCGCCGATATGTAATTACGGTATGTACCTCATTCCACTCGTAAGCATTTTCTGTGGAGTCATGACTTTCTGCTTGCGAGTGGCGTAATCCAGCAAACGTGAGCGTGCGAGGGACGAAATGGCAGCATGAGACACGATTGTCTATAAAAGTGAATAGATTCATAGACGACCGAGAGCCTCGGGCATGTCTTTAGTACACTACAAACGCTTCCGAGCTGCGTCCTGTCCTCCGTTGCCTTCCGCGCGCCTTTAACAACCAGACGCGCCCGAGGTAGCATGCGAGCTTGAGCTCCAGACTCATGGGCCAGCGGGCTCAGCATCCGGCCGGATGTGTGGGAGGTAAAACGAATATTTAATTGGCGGCTGTGCAGCAGCAATCGGATGTCGAAAAAAGTAACACCTGTGACGTCTCTCACCGAAGAAGTACTTATTAAGCTTGCCCCGCTCGTCATAAACTAACCCCTCCAGCTCAACAACACCGCGCATTCCCAGCAAATCTTCTCTCCATCGCCTACTTCCCCCATTAATCAATAATCCAAGAGTGAGCTCTTCTCGTCCACAATTTAACAGTCGCATCATCTCTAACACTCTTGCAGCACAAGACTATCTCCATCATGGTTGTCAAGGTGAGCTTCCCATGCCCCGCTACAGCTGGTGGCAGCCATTGACACTCTGCGCACAGGTTGGTATCAACGGCTTCGGTCGCATTGGCCGTATCGTCTTCCGCAATGCGTACGTAGCGTCCGTCTGGACCTTTTTCCAGGCTTCAGCTGACCGGACTCCGCAGCATCGAGCACAACGACGTCGACATCGTCGCCGTAAACGACCCCTTCATCGAGCCACACTACGCCGTAAGCACTCCGCATATCCCTTGCTGGTGCGAGTTGCCCGAAAATGGCTCTCCGCAAGACACGGTCGCGACAGAAATTGGGCTAACACACCCAGGCATACATGCTCAAGTATGACAGCACACACGGCCAGTTCAAGGGCGACATCAAGGTCGACGGCAACAACCTCACCATCAACGGCAAGACCATCCGCTTCCACACGGAGAAGGACCCCGCCAACATTCCCTGGAGCGAGACCGGCGCCTACTACGTCGTTGAGTCCACTGGTGTCTTCACGACCACGGAGAAGGCCAAAGCTCACTTGAAGGGCGGCGCGAAGAAGGTCGTCATCTCTGCGCCCTCAGCCGATGCTCCCATGTTCGTCATGGGCGTCAACAACGAGACCTACAAGTCTGACATCGAGGTCCTCTCCAACGCATCTTGCACAACCAACTGCCTGGCGCCCCTCGCTAAAGTCATCCACGACAAGTTCACCATCATCGAGGGCCTGATGACCACGATCCACTCCTACACCGCCACCCAGAAGGTTGTTGACGGCCCATCCGCCAAGGACTGGCGCGGTGGCCGCACCGCTGCTCAGAACATCATCCCCAGCAGCACCGGCGCCGCTAAGGCTGTCGGCAAGGTCATCCCCGACCTCAACGGCAAGCTCACCGGTATGGCCATGCGTGTACCCACCGCCAACGTCTCCGTTGTCGACTTGACTGTCCGCATCGAGAAGGCTGCTTCCTACGATGAGATCAAGGAGGCCATCAAGGCCGCTGCCGATGGTCCTCTCAACGGTATGCGACTCAGTTCCTCCTCATATGCATTCTATGTACTAATCTCATGCAGGCATTCTCGGCTACACCGAAGACGAGATCGTCTCCACCGATCTGAACGGCGACAACCGCTCGTCCATCTTCGACGCAAAGGCCGGTATCTCCCTGAACAAGAACTTCGTCAAGCTCGTCTCCTGGTACGATAACGAGTGGGGTTACTCCCGCCGTGTCCTCGACCTCCTGGTGTACATCGCCAAGGTCGACGGTAATGCCTAGGAATCAGGACAGAGCCAGGCCATGCCTAAACTCTGAGCACTTTGCTTCTATTCACTTAACCGGACTTTCGAGAATGAGGGGGATGTAACGATGCCAGCATTATCATGTGCAAGGCTAGCGGTCATGAGATGTTCTAGATACGAAATGAATGAACAATCAAGATACCAATGCTTTGAGCTCTGTGACATGATGATATTTCCTTCGTCCATTAGTAGACGTCTTTGTGATCGGCTCCGCCGAACGCGGCCGGTCTGCTGTGTGGGTAAAACTGCACAAGCAGACTTTGTTTTCTGCCGGACAAAGCTCTCGAACTCCAACCTCTTTGCTCGCTGTAGTGGCATTTGGTGGCGTGAGATTTATATAGGAGACGGGACCGCAAGCTTGTGTTCAAGATGCTTATCTCTTGAATGGCCATCTCTCTTTCAATAGTGTAATATACAAGCCTAGCGACAAGAAAAACATTCCTTACGTGTACGAGGTATTGCGTGAACCTGGAAGAGAATGTTGTCTCCAGTGTTAGGATAAATCAATAATGTTTGGTTCGTGGCTCCTGGACAACAGTAATTGCCATGATGCGCATTATTAACATTGTTGTCACTTTCTTTAAATACCATAAATTGTCACCGATTCCTCCAAGACATATTCTGAGAAATGACACGGTGTGCTGCTGTAATGCATGTGGTGAGATTCCTCACTTCTTGGATGTAAGTGCAGTCGTAGGTGGTAATTGAAGCGAGAAGCAGCCCCGTAGTCTTTTTACCGCTACCCAAATATTCGAAAACCTAATTGTGCAGAACATTGAGAGAGAAATGGCAAGCCTCAAAAGGCAGCGCGAGACAAACGAAATAAGAGAGAGTAGCACATTGGGGGCTTGGCACGCTTAGTCATTACGCTCTTGGCTCTCCGTGTTGCTCTTTAGGACCATCAATTCACGTCCTACTATCACCCTCAAGCATCGATATCGTCAGTACTGTACTGCCCTGTTTAATCAGCAGTACCTCTCAGATATCACGCTGTTTTACGCCATTGTCTAAGAAACACAGTGTACTGACCGCGGCTATACACCGCGACTGTTCTACCTCTGTGATTGAAGTAAGACAGCTGAAGGCGCGCGTGGTTTTTGCCTTTACTTACCCAACAAAGTTCTCTGAAAACGACACTCAGCCAGACGTCGCGTGAAGCTTCCCAGCTGTTGTCAACCTGAAAGGTCTGCGCGTGTCCGCCGTCTCCTTCTTGAAGACTCCACCCCAGTATCCGCCTTCAGACAGCCCTCTAGATGCGGTGATCACACCGGAAGTAAGTCTTTATTCCTTACCTTGTTGTCAATTACACTGCGGTCGGTGTTTCTGAGCGTTGCCTATTGAAGTGGATCTATGCAACAAGAGTCTCGTTCGTTTCGCGAGAAGTCCTGTTCGTTGGTACGCTAATTTTTCTGATCGCACTCGCCTACCTTCCAAACACTTCATTTACACACTCACAGCTTCTATAAATATCTTCTAGCTTCCGAATACTTCACCACACGATGTTTGCTCAATTATGTGCTAACACAAGCAAGGAACTGGACCGCACAGCGATGGAGCGAGGTACAAACGCCCGCTTCATTAGCTCTGCTGAAGTCATGGAAGAAGACTATCCTATGGGAGAAGGAGACTCAGTGCTAAGAAGCATCGAGCCGAACGGCGATGGCTTGCCGACTACCATAGACCCGTCCAGGCTTGGACTCCTGAGCTCTTCTCACTCTAGAGTAGGACAGCTTCCCATACACAGTCCTGCAAAGCAGCCCTCATTCGAAGTACCGAAGGCCCAACTTGGCAGTGCTTTCCAGGCTTCTCGTTCACCGGATAGGATGGATCTGTCTTACCCAGCACCGAAACGTCGATCAAGTCCAGAAGTACGGATAGCGCCGAAACCTAGGGCTGCGGTATTGCCATATGCAACTTCGAAGACCGGCTTGGTTTACGACCCACGCATGCGGTTTCATGCAGAACTTCCGAGCATGTCATCGAGCGAAGACGACATACATCCGGAAGATCCGCGTCGCATTCATTCCATCTTCGAGGAAATTAGGCAAGCAGGTCTAGTCGGGTCGTCAAGCGCGGAAGATGAATCGAACGAACAGTTCTGCTGGAGAATTGCTATCCGAATGGCCACCAAGCCTCAAATTCTTTTGGTCCATACAAAAGAGCACTACGAATTCGTGAAAGCTTTGCAAGGTATGTTTGGGTATGATGTATCCTCACATAGGGCTGACAAGCTGTTTAGGGGCGTCGGTGGAAGACTTGAAGGAACAGGCCAAGTCATTGGACTCGATCTACTTTAATCACTCCACGTATGAGTGCGCAAAGCTTGCAGCAGGTGGCGCTATTGAGGCTTGCAAAGCTGTCGTGCAAGGCGTTGTCAGAAACGCGATTGCAATCATCCGCCCCCCCGGGCATCACGCTGAAAGCACGCAACCTTCCGGATTCTGCATATTCAACAACGTGCCCATAGCGGCACGCGTCTGCCAGCTAGACCACCCGTTGAGCTGCCGCAAGGTACTGATCTTAGATTGGGATGTCCATCACGGCAACGGAATCCAGCACGCCTTCTACAACGATCCCAATGTGCTCTACATCTCATTACACGTGTTTCGAGATGGACACTTCTATCCAAATCTACCGGACGGGAATCTTAACTACTGCGGAGAAGGGCCGGGCGAGGGTAAAAATGTCAATATTCCCTGGGCGGATCACGGCATGGGAGACGCAGAATACATCTATGCATTTCAACAGATCGTGATGCCAATCGCAACCGAGTTTGATCCCGATCTTGTCATCATCTCTGCTGGCTTCGACGCAGCAGAGGGCGACCTCCTGGGTGGTTGTTTTGTCACGCCCGCAGGTTACGGACACATGACGCACATGCTCATGCAGCTAGCAAAAGGCAAGCTGGTGGTCTGCCTCGAAGGCGGCTACAATCTACGATCCATCGCACGATCAGCGCTAGCGGTGACCAGGGTACTGATGCTGGAGCCACCAGATCGACTACGGGAAGAAGCATTCACTCCAAAGGACAGTGCGGTCCGCACGATCGAACAGGTCAAGCGTCAGCACTCGCGATACTGGAAGTGTCTCTACCCCAAGGTTCCGGACAAGACAGACCCAAGCTTCAAAGAAACTTCCCGACTACACGAGATCATCAGAGAATGGCAAAGCCTGCGCCTTAAGGAGGAACATATCATGACACCTCTGATGGTGAAGAAGGAACTTCTTGCGCAGACCTTTGAACACAACATAATAGCCACGTAAGTGAAACAGACTTTTGACTGAACTCCCGCTTATGGAAAGTAGATCGGATATCATGGGTGCTCATCCTCTTCTTGTGATCTTCCACGATCCGCCAAGCTTCCGGGATAATGTCGATCCTGTCACAGGCAAGAGAGAGCTTCACAATACATGGCTTGTAAGTCAATATAGCAGTCTTGAGCTGTTCTCGCTGACTTTGCACACGAAGACTGATGTCACTAAGAAGTACATCGACTGGGCAGTGGAGAATGGCTTCCAGGTCATTGACGTCAACATCCCCAAGGTCGTCTCGGTCGATAATGTGAGTTATGCGGAAGCGATTTCTGGTACGATGCTGATGAGCTCTAGCTTGGCGAGGGCTACGTGCGGTCTGACGACTCTACAGCACGGGCTCAGCAGACTCGCGATCTTGCGATGTATCTATGGGACAACTACATTGAGTGAGTGGAGGAAAGCCGAGAAGGAGTACCAGTCTGCTAAAGTAACGGACAGGCCATACGACGCGACGCAAGTATTCTTCATGGGCATTGGCGACGCATATCTTGGACTTGTCGATCTACTCAGCATATACGGTAAGCATCAAACGCCTTCTGAACATGACAATGCTAACTCCCAAGAACAATGCACGGAACCGGATGGTGCCGTCGAGCTATTGATCGGCTTCGTAGCCGAAACAACAATCCAATCCATCAAGCGAACAACAGACGACACCATCGCAAACTGGTACTACACCGTAAGCCCATCCCTACCACTCCACTACTCCTCAAAACTAACCCCCCCACCCCAGCACTCACGCATCTTCATCAAAAACAGCCACTACGTCTGGGACCCCTCACGCCAGCGCAAACTCCGCCGCAAACTCGGCAACCTCGTCAAATCCACCGAGGACTCGCTTGACACCATGCTGGAATCCCATCTCGGAGAAGTGCAGCAGCTGCTGTTGGACAAGAAGGCCGAGTACGAGGAGGCGAATGATGTTTCTAGCTTGACGGATGAGCCGATGCAGATGGTGGGTGGAGGGAGTTTGCGGAGCCCGAAGATGCCGCTTCTGGGTATGTTTGGGGTGGGGGCGAGTCCGAAGAATCCGATGAAGAGGGGGTTGTTTTGAGGGGGAATGTATTGGGCTGGGGGTTTTGCATTTTCGGGCGTGGGTGTGTTTTGATGGGGGAATGGTCTTTTTTGACGCTTTTTTTTTGATCTGGGGGTGCTTGGTTTGGAGGTTCGTTCGTGGGTCTAGTATCGTCGATTTTACATGTACAGACGCGAATACTACACCCAAAGTACACTCCGTTTCACGTGAAAAAGAGTGGCTGACAGGCTTTACTTGGACATGCCAGCATACACCAAGACCAAGGATTGCACAATCGCCAGCCCTTTCCATCTCCCCCGCGACAACATCTGACCGGTTAGCATTTTGTAAGCCGTTTTTCACGCGTCTCATCAGTACAAATATCAAACGACGTCCTGTTGGGTAGTGGCTGCCGGTACCCGGCAACACGAGCCAACAGACATGGACTCTGGGTTATACGAGTAGACGCTGTACATTCACCTATCCGTGTGGCTGTACCTGTCGGGATATAGGGGTGTTTATCATCTGCGGTTCTGGCGATGGTGTACGAGAGCAGAAAGGGGTTAGAACATAGGCTGGATTACGATATCCCGCATTCAAGTCCAGATCTCTGACAGCGATTCTATCCACATACTAGAAACCCATCAAATCTTCCAGCTCGGAATCCAGTGCTCGCGGGTACACGAGTAGACGCCATGTCTGCAGCATGGGCTGGTCTGGCATTAATGTCCATCTTCTCACTTGCAGCCGCGCATGGCGATGAAACAACGACGACGAGCACCTCTCCAGTGAGTCGACCATCACTTTCCACATACGCCTCTCCACCCAGCTGACGATCAGACACCATCCACACCCTCGGCAAAATCCCACACCGTCCAAGTCGGCGTGGGCGGGCACAAAATCCAGCCCAACGAGCTCTCCGACGTCCACATAGGCGACACAGTGCTCTTCAATTTCCTGCCGCCCATACACTCCATTGCACAAGCTGCGTTTGGCCACGCGTGCGTACCTATCAAGAGCGTAAGTGGCAAGACGGGCTTCTGGTCTGGACCGATGGATGTCCAGGGCGGGGCGAAGGTACGTGGATACAGCACCATCTTATGTGGTTGGATTCGAAGCTGAGTTGTGGTGGTGGCAGAGTGTGCAATGGCGACTTGTAATCAACGATACGGATCCGACGTTCTTTTACTGCGCGGCATCGGGCTCGTGCAAGAACTATCAAATGGTCGGCGGATTTATCCTAATGCGACGCATACACTTGAGAAACAGATACAAGCCGCTAGAGACTCGAAGATGCAGTATGCACCTGGTGATCCTGTGCCTGCAGAAGGTAGTTTTACATCAAGCCCGAGCGCTGTATCGAAGTCAGAGTCCGGGTCGGACGGGGTAGCGGTGGGTATGATTATCGGTATAGTCTTCGGTGTCGTGGCCTTGATATTCTGTGCTGGGTTGTGCTTTTGTTGGAGCATACACAAGACGCTCAAGTCTGCAATTGCGAAGAATGAAGAAGGTGCTGTAACGAAGCCTAGGGGAGAAGATGTACGATCAGGACATCTTTCCATGGGCTTGTATCCGCTGCAATCTCCGCATGGCTTGTATTCGCATCCGCCGCGGGGAGGGTATGCCTCGAGTTCGTTGCCTCCGTATGCGAGTCCTTGGATGGGGGGCGTGGGGTTGAATAGGCCACAGACTGGGTATCATCAGTAAGTCGTCATGGATACTTTTGTACGAAGAATGATTTTGCTGATGATTGAGTAGAGACCAGAAACTTTCTCCACAACATGGAGTCGCTGAACTACATTCTCCGACGTTGGGTGGCCATGATAATGCAGTGGAAATGGAAGGACTTCGTGAGTACGGAGAAGGTCAGAGAAGCTGATGTACTGTTATTGAATGACGTTGTTGTCGGAGTCTTGTTGTCATCTCAAGGATTCTAAGTGGGAGTGTATGTCGGAGGGTACCTTCATAATGGACTTTCACGAGCGACCAGAGTATTGTGTTGGGATACTCGAAGTAGGGAGGCCTTAGTATCTTTGAAGTCCACAACTTTGGCGTGTAGTGAGTTCTGAAGATTGATACTGGGGAGATGAGCACCTTGCTGGCTTGGATGTCGACTGAAAGACTCTGAACTGTTTCTCGGGTGTTGTTACTGCGAGCGAAGAGCGTTTGTATGGTGGACTTGGAAGATCTGGACTGTCTTCGGGTGTCATTACCATGATCCCAGGCTCTTGCAGTCATTGACTTCTCCGGCTCACACTGTGCCGGAACTAGAAACGAGCTCTTCATGTCCAGCAGGCCATAGTGTCGTCGCTAATGCAGCATCGTGGTCAAGCAATCTTGCATGCTAGTCAATTGCCATGTTGGACTCCTTCTAGAAGCTTTCGCCGAGATAGGAGATTTTCTCGCTAACTTATCGCCTGGGTCACCGTGCTATCGGGCCGGTACACACGCGCCAGACGAGCTCGTGAGCACCAGCCGGTCAATCACCGGACGACGGACGCACACGTTGTTCGGCGTGCTGCGGTTCCCAACGTCGAGAGAAGAGGGATACGGGCTGCGCGGCAGCTAATGAGGATGCATTTTTGCAGATGGTGAAATGTGGTCCAGTCGGAAGAAATGTCCGGCCATGGATAGTAGAGCTAGGACTTCCCCGATGACGACAAGTGCGCGCAGGGCCGTTGTCGCTGGGCGAGAAATTCGGTGCGGTGAGAATTGCCAGTACGAGTACGGCGCCACAAGGGAGCGCAAGCCACGACGACAGCGCAAACCATGTGTCATGTCTGGCTGCAGAGCGTGAAGGGGTGCGAGGCAGGCGCGGCCCAATGAGTGACGTGCGATGGTAAACGTGCTGGCGACGTGCATATGCCAGTGTAAGTGAGTAGCCAAGCTTCGCGCGCACCAGAGGGTTTCTCTTACCGCACGCCAAAAGGAATTCCTACCTCGACCTGTTTGTTCCTACCCTCACGACACGGCCTCCTAGCATGACGCTTTGGGCCTCCTCCAGCTGCGGGCGACTTCCTCTACAGCCTTAGCCCTCGCGCACCCCAACATGCTCACCTCACACTCGCCGACCATCTCAGCGCCGCCCTCACCCTCAGCAGCCTTCCACGCCCCGAGCCGCCCGTACCAGCATGCCTCGCGACGTACCTCGGCCTCATCCAGCGCACACTCTCCCCGCTTCGCCGTGACCGCCGCCCAGTCGCGCCGCTTTGAGGCCACCTCTGCGACGAAGCCCCTACCTACAGCCGTGCCTGCGCAATCGCCCCAGAGCCAGAGCCGCAAGAGAAGCTACGTCGACGTGGGCACCCAGTACACGCCCGAGGGTCTGCCACCCACGTACCGCCCCGCAGACACCGTCGAAGCTGCCCCGCTGGCAGCACTCGCCATCACCAGCACGCCGCGGGGGGACTCCTCCGCCGCCCCCTCAGCTACGGAGCCTCCAGAGCCTGCCCTGCGGGTGGATCCGCAGCCCGTCCAGGACGCCCAGCTCGAGGGTCGGAGAGCATCTGTGGACAGCACGCGGTCGGTGGTCGAGCAGGATGGCGTGCCCAAAGAGTCCAGCGCCGTGTTGCAGGTCCCTCCCTCGCCCGCTAAGCGCGCACGAGCACAGGACCCTAATGCGCGCGTCATGCCGCTGCAATATGAAACGTGTGCGGTGAAGGATCTGGGCGTGCTGATCTCAGACATGCTCATGGAGCTGGTGCGCATCAACGACGAGCAGCCGCTGCGGGACGGGACCCTCACGAGGTTTCACTCGAGGTACGTCTGGACGCACATGGATTCAGCAGGACATGTACTAACAGATGTGACAGAGCGCCACCCGGCATATCTGTGCGCGACTACCTCTCCCGCCTCATCGTGCATGCCACGCTCTCCCCACCCATCCTCCTCTCCATGGTCTTCTACGTCGACAAGCTATGCGCCATGTACCCCGCCTTCACAATCAGCAGCCTCACCGTACATCGCTTCCTCATCACCGCAGCCACCGTCGCAGCGAAAGGGCTGAGTGACAGCTTCTGGACCAACAGCTTGTATGCAAGAGTCGGCGGTGTCAGCGTACGAGAGCTAGCGCTGCTCGAGCTGGAGTTCCTGAGGCGGCTGGATTGGCGGATAGTCCCGAGGCCTGAGGTGCTCGTCGACTACTACAGGGGCCTAGTCGAACGAGGTTCTGGCTTTGTCATGGAGCAGGAGCCAGAAGTAGTTCCAGCACTCGCGACTGACCGGGCACCGACTCCTACCGGATCAGCAACCGGAATCTCCATGAGCGACTAAAGCTCATAGGTGAATTGCTCACATTACATTACTATCCAGCAAGGGGTCAGCGGATGCCAACTCTGCAAGATAGCATGGACGGGACCAATTGCAGGCAGCGAAAAAGCTACTGCTGCTACCGAGACATGGTGTGCACACTATAGCTGCTCTTATCCCTTCGCACATTCGCTGCGAGGACCTACAGGAGCAGGCCGTGAGTCTCCGAGTGCGGTAAGCTACTCGTGATATCTGATAGCAGCACCAGCGGAAGTACGGCGGTGGGTTCGGCACGAAGCGTGCATGAGCGCACGAGACGGGGTCTTGCTGGCAAATATGCAGCGCTACAAGAAAAGCGACGAGCATGATTGGATAGATAGCGATAACATGATTGAAATAAACCTCAATTCAATCCGACTGGTGTCTCGCAAGCGTGCCTGATGCTCACGCAGCTAGCAATGCACGGCACGTGGACGGCTGCCATTGCCCCGCCAGCACACCCATGTCGGCTCTAGCACAGCTCTATCGAAGAAGTGAGGCTATGATGCATGTTCCATGCTCCTTCTTTGCGTACGGCGAGACCTCATTGCAGCGAAGACGGAGGTGAGGGGCACTTGCGAGCTGTGTCTCAGGGCGCACCGAGAGCGTAGAAGACAGACATGCGCCAGGTCGCGGCGTCGCCGGCTTATTAGCGACATGGCCTTACTTGAAACCACGGTCTCCACCCCCACTACGACTGCTCAGCGCATTACCTATTATACACCACTACTAGACTCCAACCGAGAGGTTGAGTCCCCGCACTACCTACCCGCGCGGCCCTCTCCCGATCACAAGGCTGACTTTGCTGGTTCGCGTTTGGCGGCAGACGCGTAGTGTGCGGCAGAGGCGCGTTGACCGTACCATGGGAGTGAGTGGACCGTCACGAGAGCTGGCCTGTGATGTGATGCTTTGGACATCTACTGCACGCCGTACCTCCCTTCACGCTGCCCTGCCTCGGACACAGTGGAGTTAGTTTGCTCCCCGGCTAACCTCGCAAACAGAACCGCCCGTCGCTCATTCCTCCCCCTCGCATTGCTATGCCCACAACATGAACGCGGAATACGCCCGCTGGGACTACAGCCAGCACCAGTATGATTCGAAATGGGGCGTCCAGCTGCCTGAAGCCCCCGTACCACCGCCACCTCCGCAATTCGCGTTCCCAGAACACCGTCATGCCGGACTGGAGGAGGGGTTTGGTCAGCTACAGCTGATGGGAGGGAAGGTGCAAGCACCCAGAACGCGCACAACGCCGGTGACAACACGAACGCGCATCACCCGCCATGGCTCCAACCCCAACGCCCTCATGCGGCCCTCATCCAGCGGTGGAGACGCCAACATGGTCCCTTTCCGTCCTTTTGCCCCGCCAAAGCGCTCAGAGTCGTACTCGCACCCCACACCTCTCGAAGACTTCCGAAAGTCGCGGCGATGGCCTCCGTCGGGCTACAGGCAGGACGACGCGCTCAGCTCTGAGCAGGCAGACGACCTAATATGCGCCGGGGCGTCTACGTTCAAGGGCTACTGGGACTCCGTGCCCAATGCGCCAGGGTACGATCGCTTCTACGCAGTCATGGAGTCGGAACACCAGAGCAGGACGGACCGCGCGCCGTTCCAGCAACCTGCATACAGAGAGATCTCGCTGAACATGACGGGCGCTTCTGACAGCCAGTTCCCATGGCTGTCCCAGGAGCAGCCTTGCATGGCATATGCCTTTGGAAAGAGCGCAGGTACAACTACGCTCAATTACTGGATCAGCAAGTCTGGAAGCAGCAACCCGCCCACACAATTCGCTAGCGATGTACAGCCGCGAAGGATCAAGCTTCTGCAGATCTTGGACCGGCTGCAGAAGCTGGAGAGTGGCTTGAACGATGAAGTCAGTCTACAACTGCTTAGAAGACATTTGTTTACTCTATCTAACATTGCGCACATAGGACCCGATTGAGCTCTACCGCTATCTATACTCGAAACTGATTGATGACCCGGATAAACTTTCTGATGAGCCTCATGCCGGTATCGAGCAGCAGATTGCGGATTTGATCACAGTCTTGACGAATCCCAGATGGATCGACTTCTCTCTGGCGAAAAACCAGGTCGTCGCCAAATTCTTCGACGCGCCTGACCAGCACAAGAAACAAGAGTTTTTCCACCAGCTCTTGCTGTCTGTGGAGCTCTACCTGCGAATACACTGCGGAGCGCACTCTGATAAGCTGAAGCGGAAACTCATCATGCAACTACCGCCTATCATCACATGGGATCTGGCCGTCGCACAGCGTTGGCTTGAGAATATGGAGATCACCAAGACGCGGACATCTTCCACTCAGAGTACCTTTAGCTTCGAGCTGAAAAGCAAGAACAGGCAAAAGGAGGCTTTAAGAACATTTGCATCGACCCTCAAATGGCCGAACATGGATGAGGTAGACTACGTTCTGGACGAGCAGGACATGAAGGAGAAACCCCTCGAAGATCGCTCAGCAGACGCCATGTCGTGGTTCTCGGGAATCATACTACCCGGTAGGACGCTGCCCTGGTTGATCATGAACAGCCTGATTGACTGTGATCGCGACACTGGGGACGCCCTCAAGTATTTGACACATATGCAGCCCGCCTCAGGCTTCCAGTATCGGGCAAACACCTACTGGTCGTCGCATTGCATCGTCGGTAAGGTCCTCGGAGCAGCACGGGGTGTCAAACAGATTGCTGGCTGGGTAGGACCATGCATCTACACTCCAGACCTGAAGCGGACGGAATGCGTCAAGGTCAAGCAACTTCCTTCGCTTGATCCAAGACTAGATTCCAAAGACGTAGACTCGATGAGTGAGCGGACCAATCCACTGGGACCGATAGAGACGAGCTATCCGATGGACGACTACGAGGTCCCTATGCCGGACACTGAGGACGTGACAGACTTGATCAGGATCGAGAAGCTCGGCTTCCAGCCTTCCAAGGAACAGCCTACGTCGAGCAGAAATGTTCCAGGAGCACCGATCTTGTTCGACGCTGCCATTTTCTTTGCATGTGGTGGGAATAGCTGGCCGATGAAGTTGCGCTACGATGTCGACTTCATCAATGCTTTTCCCTGCCACCAAGGTCCTCATGGTAAGACGTTCATCGTACTACCCTGCGATTCGTGCTGACCTACTGTAGTCCTCTTCTACGACTTCGCATACAAGCCGATCAAGATCGACGACGGCCTCGTAGACATCCACGACTGGGGCCGCCAGTCTGGCCGCACATCTCGCCCCACCTCATCCCGCTCATCGCCAGCAAAGAAAGCCCTCACAATCGCAAATGGCACAGCCAAGAGCGCCCATGAACAGGTCACCAAGGTCCTAGCGATTGAAGCTCTAGGCGTTAGCGACAACGAAGTCTTCGCAAGAGCGTGGTGTGCCAATCATGGGCACAGCGCAATTGTAGCAAACATCAAAGAGACGTGCATGGCGTGCGCGATCAGGGAAGCATACGCAGCTTGCGTGTCGGTGGTTATTTTGACGGAAGGTGGCAGCGTCAAGGAGAATGACGTGGATATACCTGAACGGTCTGAGCGGATTTCGATTCCTGGGAGTTTCTGGTAGGGTTGTGTTTCTAGGGACATTTTTGTCAGGCAAGCTATTGCTTCGGCATGCTTTATACTTGCCGACGCACAAACTTTTTTTTTGTCATGGGCTTCGTTTGCACTGGTGTCACGGGCGGTGTTTATTGGCTGTCATGGAATGGTCACGGAAGGGCAAGGGCTGGATAGCTACAAGTGCATTGGCATGGTGAGGGGATCTTTTACGATTACGATTATGATTATGTAGCTATGTGTTATGAATGAATGTACGAGTGCTCTTACTTCAACATCTCTGGATGTGGTTCGGACGGAAAGTGCCGTGCATGCATGTGACATGTGACGTTGCGGCGACTACCACCAGCCTACCCAAGAACGGTGGTTTGCGACGGACTGATTCCAGCGAACGCTGCAGCCGCTCCTTCACCTGCTCCAGGACACTCTGAGTGTTTTTGGTAGGCTCAATCTTTGAGGCAATCAATTCGGTACTGGGCAGATGTCTTGTGGATCGTGAGCCACAGTACACCTCACATTCGCTGAAGCACGACCAACCCTCCGCCAGAAACCCCACGACCGACCGCTATGGGCCGCTCGGCCATTCCTACCGCGCTCATTGAGCTTTCCAATCCGAGTTCCCCCGAAGCGCAGCTCGCGGCGCTCCAGAGCCTCAAGAACGAGATCGTCGGGCACGAGCAGCGGAAGGAGCTGGCAGTCACACATGGAGTGGTGAAGCCGCTTGCGAAGCTGCTGCGGGCTGAAGCGCGGAAAGGCGGCAAGCGAAGGAGGGATCTTTCCAACGGGAACGCCGCAGGGCTGTTTAGTGAGGGCAGAAGGTCGCTGGCGGAGTGGACGACCGAGGACGAGCTGCGCTTCCAGGCGACGCTCGTGGTGGGGAGTTTGGCGAACGGTGAGCCACGGCACAGATTCGGAAGACACCTTTTGGCTAATTCACGTGGATATAGGCGGTCCTGCATTCGTGTACCCAATGCTCGTGGGTAGCATCCTCCCTCCACTGCTCGAAGCGCTGCGGCCCGGCGAAACGCGTACGAAGCTTCTCACCACAACGCTCAAGACGCTGAACCAGCTCGTCGATGCCGCTGCACAAGAGAAGCCATGGCCGAACATTTCGGACACATCGTCACGAATGTCTCTCGCGACTGCCGTCAACGAGGCCTTATACACACGCGGTAGCATTGCGGATCTGGCGACAATACTTTCGCAGCCGGCAGGTACCGTCCACGCAAACCAGCAAATCTCATCGACTGTCAGTCTCATCGCAAAGACTTGCCATGAAGACAGGCAGAGACGGACGCTGGTGGAAGCCGGCGTGCTCGATCTGCTGGCGAACAAGCTAGTAGCCGTCGCTGTGGCGGACGAGTCGGTTCAGAGTGCGGGTGCGAAGATGCCGGGCACCGAGCAACTGCCTCAGTCGTGCTTGTCTGATGTCCTCGACGCTATCGCAGTGATCATCAAGGACTCAAACTTTTTCACTGCACGGTTCCTGTATTCGCAGTCGATACAGCAGCTGTTCGGGTGGCCGAAAGACCGCACCGCGGCTGCTCATGAAGACCTCGCGATTGCACGGCCTTCGTGGGATAAGCTAATACCACGTGTGCAGACTATGACAAGCAAGTCTGATCCGTACGCCAAAGCATGGCCCGTACTTGGTTCGTATACAGCTGCTGGTTCAGAGGGTTTTGGCCGATTGCCCAGCGTGGAGTCACTACATCAACCCACCGGCCGCAGTGCGATCACAGACGAGTCGGAATCACCATTGTTCATATGGCTGATGTACGTCGCCAGAAGGGGTGAGGCTAGAGAACGACTGTCCGCGTGTTGGCTGCTGGCCATTTTGAAGAAATTCAGCGAGCGCTGGCCGCTCAACGACCCGTCAAAAGCCACGCGGGAAAAACACTTCTCCTTCCTCATCATTCCACTGGTTGTGAAGATGATCGAGGAGTCAAGTCCGACGTCAGAGCACGCAAAGAAGGCGTATGCTGCTGGGCCAGCTGCGAAAGAGGAGATGCGTTTGGTACTGGAGCGGTCACCGCTTGTGCTTGCGGAACTGGTGGTCAGCAATAAAGCGCTGCAGTCGGCGGCCGTTGATGCGCGGATCCTCCCGACGCTCGTGCAGATTCTCAAGAGGTCGTTTGATACAATCACTACATCGTCAAAGCCCTTGTGGCAACCGAGGGCGTCATCGCATGAGGTCAAAGACCTCACGATCGATCCTGGGTCGTCTACGCTGGGCAAATCAGGTCTCAGCGCGGATGTTCTCCATGCGTTCAGATCTCGGGAGAGCGCGCTCCTAGCACTTGCAGCGCTTGCTGGCGACCAAGATCCGCTAAGGAAATTGATCATTGAGATGGGTGCTGCGACTCACATCGTAGAAGCCATGGTTCCGTACACCGAAAGTGACGAGTCAGGCGCGTCGCCGACGGCACCAAAAGACGGTAACCCAGATGCTGTGCTGATAGCGGCTTGCAAGGCCACGCGATCCTTGTCACGATCAGTCAGTGTACTCCGCACGAGTCTCATCGATCACGGTGTCGCGCAGCCCGTGTACGAACTGCTCGATCATCCAAGCGTCGAGGTGCAAATAGCAGCAACAGAGGTTATAACAAACCTCGTGCTGGAGTTGTCCCCAATGCGTCCGGTAAGATCATCGTCCTGGCGGCCGTGGCATGTCTATCGCGAAGCTGACCATCGGCAGGAGATTATCGAAGCTGGTGTGCTGCGAGCTCTGTGTGAGCAGTGTCGTTCTGCAAATTTCAACTTGCGTTTCGGCAGCCTCTGGGCGTTGAAGCATCTGTGCTTGGGCTTACCGCAGGCTATGAAGGTGCAGTGTCTGGATGAGCTAGGGGTTGGTTGGCTGGTGCAGGTCCTTAATGGAGAGCCGAGTAAGCCTGCAATGGGCACACCGAATGCTGCAGGAGAACAAGTAGATCTCCTCAATGCGATGGACGAGCCGCACATGGACGTCGATGAGGAGGCATCAGAAGACGAAGAAGATGAGGACACTATGGCTGACAGCATACCGTCTATGAGCCGCCATCAACGACAAGGAACACGATATACAAGTGCAAACAACATACGCGATCGACTCCAGCAAATACGCAACGACGAGCAAGACACGCGCGTGAACGGTGAGCGCGACGACATGCGCCTCCAAGAACAAGCCCTCGACTTCATCCGCAACTTCATCTCCGAAGAGACATCCACTGGCGAGATGATCGAGCACCTGCTCAAATCCTTCGGCCACACGCGCTTCTTCGACCTCCTCGACGCCAAGATCCGCGCGAAAAACACATCTTCATCTACCCCATCATCACAAACATCTCAAGCACAGCCCTCCGGCCCAACATACTGGTCCAACAACCCCGCCGCCCAACGCACCACCACCACCCCTTCCTTCCCCACCCCTCAACCCCTCAACCCAGCGCACTACCCCGCCTCGGAACTCGTCCTCGCAACCGTCTACGTCCTGGTGCACATCGCCAACGGCCGGCCCTCGCACCGCTCCCTCCTCATATCCCAAACAAACCTCATGTCCCACGTGCTCCCCCTCTTATCCCACCCCCGCCGCGAAATCCGCGCCATGTGCGCGTGGTTCTTGCAGAATCTGCTGTGGCAGGAGGACTCGAGTGATGAGGCTGCTACGCGTGAGCGTGCGGGCTTGTTGAGAGGTCTGGGGTTTGAGGAGGGGGCGAAGAGGTTGGCGATGGATGGGGATCAGGATGTTAAGGAGAGGGCTAGGACGGTGGTGGATATGTTTGGGAAGTTGGGGGAGGGGAGTGGGGGGGTGGGGCGGGGGTATGGGGGGTATGGGCAGGGGGGCGGGATGGGGGGGTTGGGGGGGTGGAGACATGAGAGGGGGTAAGGGGTGGAGAGGGGTGGGAGGTTTACTGATGAGCTTGAACTAAGACGGGATGGCTCGGAAGGGATAGGGTGGGGATGGCGTACATGTTCTGGGTCACGTCGTTTTCATTCCATGTGGAATGTGGGATTGTGAGAATGTATGATTTCGATGGATAGCATCTCGGCGCTGACCAAACACTTGATGATTGTAAGTCGTGTTCTATCAATTCTTTAGCCTTGCTATTTCGTGCTGAGCTATGTTGACATGATAATGCTTAAGTACGCGCCACAAGTAATCTGAGATATTGAAATGTGCTCGCTTATAGATACGAGTCTGGTCATTTAGACGCGCGTGTTTGTTGTGTAGCTGAGGAGTCTTCTGTAAGATATCGTGATTATTATAGTACCCAAATCTGGTTAGCCCCTTCTCCAGACGAGCGAACTTTCTTTCCCCTGAACATCCCATCCTGGCTGATCTTCCCGCCATCAACCCAACCCCAGACTTTTATCCGCAGATCGGGGCGTCGCGATGAGCTGCAGTCCATCGATGCACGGTTTCTGTGTGGCTTGCTTTGCGGTTAAGTTACACGGCGTTGTTCGCTTTCTTCGCTTTAAGGTAATTGCACCAATGGAGTTGATCCTGCAGTTTGGAGGTAATATATTCGTACCCAGTTACGAAGTCGGCAAGCCATGCATTGAATGTTGAGCTGATGGTGTCTTGGTGTGAGTCCAGACCAATCATGTTGCGCGACTGAGTAACTACCGTATTTGCGATCGACGTGTTTATCCATTCGCATATGATTGTCCCTGCGACCGATCATGTCAGCGAAGAGTCCACGACTTCTTAATTATCCCCAACTCCCAGCAACCTGGTCCCACGCCTACTTCCCGTCCCTCTTGTTTCTGCGTTATACATTCGTTTACTCATTCGTTTCTTCTCTTCTTCATAGGACACCGACAACATGTTAGGAAGCTCCATTATCTTGCTCCTCTCCATTTGCGCATTCGCGTTCAACGCTCGTTATGACTCGAGCTATGGCTACTCAAATGGAGGTAGCGCATATTCGAGCTTGAGTCCCAGTATCGCACACACTTCGACATCTTCTCCAAAACCTTCTCGGATTCCTAGCGCGCCGGTATACGGCCACAGCGCCTCGGTCATTCCTTATCCTACGAGCAAGAACAGTACCGAGCACAATGCTTCCCCGACTGAAACACCTAGCTGCGCGCCGTATTGGATGGAGAACATCAGGCATCAGGGGCTTGCGTCGTTCAATCCTGATCCTGGATCTTATCGGGTGTTTAGGAATGTGAAGGATTTTGGGGCTAGGGGTTAGTAGAATTGATGTTTTGACGTTCGTATAAGATGCTGAATATAGTGAACCAGGTGATGGGCAGACTGATGACACTTCTGCGATTCAAAGAGCGATCACTGAGGGCAAGCGGTGCACGCCGGGGTACTGCGAGAGCTCGACGAATACTCCAGCGGTTGTGTACTTTCCAGGCGGTATGTTGGCTCGGTCACTTTTGCATATGTATTTTGGCATGTTAACCGTCTTGTTAAGGAACATACGTGATCTCTTCTAGCATCATCGATTACTACTACACTCAGGTACGCTTAGCCACTTTGCTCGGTTGGTGAATCAGGTGATTGACTTGACCAGATCATTGGCAATCCAAACTGTCTGCCTACGATACGGGCTTCAGCTAACTTCAGCACTACGGGCGGTCTTGGCCTCATTGATGGTTCGCCTTATCAGGGCGCTGGGCCGCGTGTCGGTAGGACAGGTGTACGTGAACTCAAAAAGGAGATGGTCGTGAGGCCTATACTAATATTCAATTTCTCTTAGTATGGACCTACCAATACGTTCTTCAGGCAAATCCGAAATCTCATCCTGGACATGACCAAGATACCAGCTAATGTAGCAGCCACGGGTATTCACTGGTGAGTAGTTGCTCGTACAAACTGCATGTGAGACGAATACTAACATCACACCTACAATCATGCAGGCCTACGGCACAAACGACATCTATCCAAAACGTCGTGTTCAACATGAACGCAGCCAACGGAACACAGCACCAAGGTCTATTCATCGAGGAAGGTTCTGGTGGTTTCATGACCGATCTCGTCTTCAACGGTGGCAACAACGGATTCAACGTCGGTAACCAGCAGTTCACGACCCGCAATCTGACCTTCAACAACGTCAACACGGCCATAAATCAACTATGGGACTGGGGCTGGACATATAAGTCGGTGTCAATCAACAACTGCCGCGTCGGATTGAATGTTTCTGCTGGTGGCCCATCAGCAGTCAACGTCGGGTCGATTACCTTCTTTGACTCGGAGATTACTAACACGCCAATTGGTATTGTCACTTCGAGAACCGATGACTCAGAGCCAGCAGCAGCTGGATCTATATATCTGGAAAACGTTGACCTGAACAATGTCGCGACAGCTGTGCTTGGTCCCAACGGACCGTACCTCGCGGGATCTTCTGGAGCATTTCACATCGATGCGTGGGCCGATGGCCATCGCTACTTACCTGCAGGTCCAGTGGCAGCACGTGGAAACATTGCAGCCAGCAAGCGACCGGCTACTCTTTTGGATGCCTCTGGGAAATACTACGAGCGTTCCAAACCACAGTATGGCGATGTTCCTCTCTCTCAGTTCCTGAGTGCACGAGATCTTGGCTGCGCAGGAGATGGAACAACGGACGATACTGCCGCACTGAATGCTGCTATCATGATGGCAAAAAGTGCCAACAAGATCCTCTTCATCGACGCTGGGTTCTACAAAGTCACGGACACGATTTACATTCCTCCTGGTTCCAAGATTGTTGGCGAGGCCCTCGCCTCTGTGATCATGTCAACTGGAGAGTACTTTAACGACATTGACTCTCCAAAGGTTGTTGTACAGGTTGCTAGGCCCGGAGAGCGAGGATCGCTCGAGCTGTCTGACCTTTTTTTGAGCACACAAGGTCAGCAGAAAGGTGCGATTCTTATGGAATATAACCTTGGTACTTATGAACAGGGGGCTGCTGGTTTGTGGGATGTTCATACGCGCATTGGAGGCTTTGCTGGCTCCCGGTTACAGACTGAGCAATGCGAAAAGACTCCTGAAATCAGGATTACGGCAGGGAATCTTGTGCAAGAGTGTATCGCCGCATACATGTGTAAGTATATATGTACGAAGTGCATGTGAGACATATACTGACTTCGTACCTACAACTCTGGCAGCCATTCACATCACAAAGTTTGGCACCGGACTGTACATGGAAAACAACTGGCTGTGGGTCGCAGACCACGACCTCGATGATGCCAGCAACAACAACACGCAAATCACAATCTACGCAGGTCGCGGTCTACATGTCGAGAGCCAACGCGGCGTACTATGGCTGTAAGACACACTCCTTACTCCCGTCTCAAAGCATCCACTAACACCACCAGATACGGCACCGCAGTCGAGCACCACGTCAAATACGAATACCAATTTGTCGACACACGCGAAATCTTCATGGGCCAAATCCAGACCGAAACCGCATACTACCAACCAAACCCCAACGCACTCATTCCCTTCCCCGAAAACATCGCACTCTCCGACCCAGTCTTCAGTCCTTCGTCCAACGCCGCGTCAGGCTGGGGTCTGCGCATCGTCCGCTCAAACAACATTCTCGGCTACGGCGTGGGCTTGTACAGTTTTTTCGACAATTACAGCACGAATTGCTCGGCGGTCGGCGCGGGCGCGGTGTGTCAGGCGAGGATAGTGAGTGTTGAGGGTGGGAGGAATTCGTATGATATTAGTTTGTATAATTTGAATACGGTGGGGGCGACGCAGATGGTTACGAGGGATGGGGAGGATATTGCGTCTAATGTTGATAATGATAGCACGTTTGTTGATACTGTTAATGTGTTTAGGATTGGTAGCTTTGGGTTGTAGTACGTTGGAAGTAGGTGTGTTGAACATGATCATACCGTGCCTGAAATTGCTCGTATGCTTGGGCCACCAATTTGATCATTCTGTGTGTTCTTGAGGTTGCCATGTTAGCCACGAGGATCCGAGTAAAGTCAAAAAGCTCTGAGGCTCAACGTTTACATGAGCTTAACTCTACAAACCAACATTAATGAATCCAATACTGAGGTTTAGCTACAATTCAGCGGCGCTTCCGATACCATGGTGAAATGGTGTAGGATCATTTGGCACTGCACGTCTAACCGCATCCATACTCGCGCGTAGTTAATCTGGGTCTCACACCCTTGCTCTTGCAGCAACCGACCAACACCACCAACCACCATCGAGTCGTGTTTCGTATCATTCCCTGTATTTCGATCGCTGCGCCGTCCGTGCGACACCCACGACGGCAGCGGCTGAGCGCCTTCTGCTGTTCGTGGCAGGTGGAAATGCAGAGATGCAGTGCCAACGCTGTGACCAAGGGGTCGTAGAGGCAGAGCTAGGCACATGGGATACCTGCTGCAGCAATTTGATGGCCCCCTCATCTCGAATGTGTGGTTTCCTGCGGGTTTTGATGCGGAGAGTATCTTGTAGCTAAGCCCTGATGCGCTTTCGGGTCGTACTGCAGATCTGCTTGTGGGTTGTTTCGCGGTCGATCTCTCCACGATAGGATCTTGGTCGCCGACCTATTTCAGATACACGCGCTGTGTGTAAAGAAGGGCGTCGCAGCTTTCGCTAGCCTCGCTGAAACGCTCTTCGACGAATTTTGGCCTTTTGATGCAGCTACAAGACACCTTAACTGTTCAGCAAGTAGAGGCGTCTCAAGTGCGCCACCTTCTGGAAAGATGTCGTCCAGGCGCACAGTTTTGAGGTACGGTTCGGTCAACTCTTCGAGATGTACGCTAACGAGGCTTCTAGCGCCGACCTCAAAGAGAGGCATGTCAACATGATGGCCTTCTCGGCCTGTATTGGCTTTGGTCTCTTTCTTCAAAGTGGGAAAATCATATACATCGCAGGTCCGGGCCTTGCCATTGTTGCCATTGTCCTCGCATCATCCGTCATGTGGTCAGTAATCGCGTGCTTGGGAGAGATGACAGCGCTTTTCCCGGTCCAAGGACCCTTATTCGAATTTCCTGGACGGTTCATCGACGAAGCTGTGGGATATGCTACCGGATGGATAACCTGGTTTGCGTGGGTCGTTATTCTCGCAGCTGAGATTCTGGCCGTCGCCCAACTGTGGAAATTTCGCTTCGATGAAATATATCTTAGAGAGGTCGGATATCCAGACGAGCAATTGGGGTGGAGCACTGAGAGCTACTCACCAGCTGTCTGGGTATTTATGTTCCTGATACTCATAGGTCTCATCAATCTCCTCCCGGTCAAGCAGTACGGACAGCTCGAATACTTCTTTGGCGTTATCAAGATCATGTTCATATCACTCCTGATCGTATTCAACGTCATAGTCTCAGCGATTCAGCCGGTGCCGCACGCGAATCATTTCTGGACCTGGAACAAGCCTTGGGGATTTGCTGCAGAAAAATTTGTCGTGCATCCGTCTGCAGCAGAGGCTGGGACTGTGCTTACTGGAGATGGTGGAAAGTTCCTGGCTCTTTGGACAGCGGTAGTGGTGAGCAAGTCCATCATTGAAGCAATATTCGAGTGAATGCACACTGATCGTAGGCACTACTAGGCATCTTTATTTTCCTTCGTCGGGTTCGAGACTATCGCCATCACAGCTCCAGAGAATGCCGACCTTGAGAAGCACGAAACGATCAAGCTTGCGACAAAGAAGCTGACCCTGCGAATCACGATTCTATACATCCTAGGCACCTTCGTTGGAGGACTCAATGTGCCGTATGACGACCCCAATCTGGTCAATATCCAGATCAACAGCATTCGCGCTGGCCAGAATAGCATCTTCGTGCTAGCTGCGGTTCGCAACCACATTCGCGTGTGGCCATCTATCTTCAATGGCTTCTTCATCTTCTCTGCAACGACTTCAGGTATAAACGCCCTGTACAACTCCAGTCGCTTGCTTCATGCACTCGCAAGCATACCAGAAGCATGGCCCTTGTGGTTTCAGAACACGAGGCGACGACTTGAACGGACCACAGATCAAGGTGTTCCTCTAGGAACGGTGACAGTGTCGTGGAGCGTAGGTCTGATCGCCTTCCTGGCTATCAAGCCATTCCCGTCGATAGTGTTGGGCAGAATCACTAACAATGCGGTGGTCTCCGAACTCATCTGCTACACCGTCATCTGCCTCTCATACATCATTTTCTACCACCAGATCAAGGCAGCAGCAAATGATCCATCACTGGAAAATCGGAGTGCATTCAACCGCGACGACAAGCAATACCCTTATCGAACGCACGGTCAATTATTCAGAGCATACTATGGATTTGTCTTCTGTGTACTCCTCATTCTTTTCAACAACTGGAGAGCTTTCTATCCACCGTTCTCCTTGCCCGATTTTATCGCCTCATACATCGGTGTAAGTACTCTCGGTCCTTTCGCATATTTAGGAACTAAGCCAGCCACAGATTGTTGTCTTCTTTGCTCTCGTCGCGGCATACCACATCCGATCCGATGGCTGGAATCCGTTGAGATGGAGACGAAATGCGTCCATGCAAATACACAGGCCGCCTCCCAAGGTGGTGTGCCCGGGTCGTAGAAGGGGCCAGTTGGTATTTCCCAACCCGAAAAGAACCTTGTGGGATGAGGACAACGCGAAAGCGTTGGTATCTTTTCTCTGGGGCTGGCTCAAATGAGAAGGTGGTAGGGGTAGCGACGGATCTTCCGTGGACATGACTAGCTAGATGGCAGACTCTCACCGAGACCAGCCGCTGCCCAACACATCTTTTCAAATGCCCACTTCTGCGGTTGTTTTCGCAATACGGTTACTAGAACCCGCATGGCATATGCTGCCATTTCATTATGAGTATATGCCCATCTCCACCATATTACAAAATTTGGTGAGCCGAAAAGCAACGCCAGAACGGTAATCACACAGCACGATATGGGCTGGATAAGGAAGAGTGGCGCTAATGCACTGCGCGTGGTTGAGCTCGGCCGACTAGAGTTGTTTTGCTCCCGTAATTTTCTTGTGTCTAGCACTTCCCGAGCTCGTTCATCGTTGATTTTGGATTTGTCTATGAAGTTGAGGTCAATGATGGAGTATTTTTAGTAGTTGCGACCTTGCTGGCCTTTTCCGACTGGTGTGCTGAAAACGAAACGTTCGGACAGCGTTTATTTCTCCCACATTACACACACCCAACCGTCCACGCCGAAAACAGCTAAAGCACTGCAACCACCCTGCGAGACGCCTGTGAATCCTGGACTCGGGCCACTCTTTCCCTTCAATGTGCACAACCAGCGTCAATCCGCTCGATGCGGCTTGACCTGTGCGATCGCACATAGGCAACGACGCCCACAAACCATGCGCAAACACTCTGCCACGGCCATGCAACTCGTTCAGAACAACCGTTTTTCGCTATCTGACAGCCACACCGTCGTTGCGCTTAGGCGTCGCCGCCACTGCCGTCTCACTACCCCACCCTTCTAGAACGCGCTGTCCCTGCGTCCATGTACTCTTCATACAAGTACCTCGCAGCAGTGTGGAAGCAAATTCAAGATCGCGCCGACATATCTTCCATCCTACGCGAGGTCATAGGGCAACATGTGCTACGCGACTTGTCTCAAGAGGACGATGATCATACCACGCAAACAGTTGTTTGGATCAAGACGATATACGACCTCCAACGCTGTTACCTCTGTGGAGCCAACTCATCTGAGATACAGACTCAGATAGCGTCATGCCTGTTACCGTTTGATTTGCTTCTCTCCTCGTTGCTGTACCTCATCAGCGTGAAAGTCAAGCATTTCCCAAGTCAAACTGCTTTGTTGACGAAAGAGTTCATGCGACCCAGACTTATACTAGCGCAAACAGTGCTTTCTGGGCTGCGGTTGTTTTCTTTGGGAGAGACTTGTCTCTCTACACGGCAGAGGCAGCGCTTACAAGTGGCCCTGAACGAAGCTTGGAAGGATGACAGCCTTCGAGGGGCCGAGGCCTGCATTATCCAGGACGTCTTCGCAGCTATGATGGATGTCTTGAGCGAAGCCCATCACATTGACGCGTATGGAGTCGAAAGAGAAAGCGCAATGCTTCCCAAATATGTTTCAGGCTTAGTGAGTCTGAGAATTATCTGGGACTTACACGACTGACTTCCTTAGTATCCATTACAAATAAGACCAGAAGTGTCTGTGACACCGTTGGTCCATGCACTGGCGGAAGAAGAAGACGACTGGGTGGATGCATACTGCGTTCTCTATGATACTTTGTGGGCCATTGAGTGCGCACTCACTCGGCGCTACATCGATCTTAGCCAGAAATCTGGAACGTCTGATTTGGAACCAACCGCCATCGAAAACGACGAGATCTTCGAACAACTGTATCAGCAACGATCTAGCTTCATTGCATCAGCTTTCCATGTCAAGGGGCCCATGGTACCCTCGGACCCGCTCATGGAGTCCTTAGCTATTCACCTTCTGGATTGGGACACGACACTCGATAGTTTCTTGTCACAACAGGAGTCAATGATACAGCATCGCATGTCATTACCTCGCATGCCCACCCATGTGCCCAATTATGGAAAGCAGATCTCGAAGCTCAAACCGTACTTCGAGAATGCGCTGCTAGCGTTTGCAGATTGGCTATCGACTCGGACTACAGTCGAATGCGTAGCAAAACCCATTGGGAAGCCTGAACTCCCATTACTGACCCGGAGTTCGATCGCCACCTGGATAACTACAATGGCTAGCCCCAATTCAACTTTGGCTTCGCAACACTTGCAAGTGCCTCAGGTACCTGTCTACATTGTTGGCTGTCCGAAGCTGCACGCAATACCAAAGACATATCTTGCAGAACAACTCAGGTGGACCGATAAGTGGGCGTATCAAGGTGTTGAGAACGACACGCCTACTCTTAACTGGAAAGAAGGGGTCCAGTGTCCTGGCTGTCCATCTGGCGAGAAGATCAAGTGCGCTCGACTTCTCGAGCCCCTGCGCGTGTCCTCGTCTTCGTCGCCAATACAACGCGATCAAGCTGGTGTCAACAGTTCCAGTCAACATTCCGGTGAAAGCTCAAACTCATATATAGCTACCATTACTTCCACTGCGTCACGCTCTGCGTCCGATGGTGCAAGTTTCGGCGCCAGCTATACGGGACGATCTACGATGGAGATACCAGAGGCGAGATCTGACGGATCAACACATAGGTCTGCTGATGCGCATCCACCTCAGTACACGGCATGCCCAACCAGCCCTCTGTCTTTGTCCCTCGCAACTAGGCATTTCGGCTCCAACATGCCAGAGTGGCCGGTTAGCCCACTTGTTGAGTCTTTCGATGTTCCAACACCAACGCCAGTGAACTCAAGGTTATCTATGAATCTACCAATCCCGGTGTTGACACCAGAAAACACGTTTGACAACACAAATAGCTCGGCGTCCCTTGACGCCGCATGCTTGACGCCGGACGTATATCCCACGACTTTGACCTGGACCGCGGACACCGTGAAGAAGTCCAGAACAGCCGGACGTAGCTCGAAGCTGGCCAACTCCATGCGTCGAAAGTCATCAACCAAGAGCAATGTCTCCGCCTCGCTACCAAAAGATACGTCCTTTGTGTTCTCATCTGGTGGTGCATCCATTCTTCTATGGAGCAGATCAGGAGAACATGTGTCACGGTTCGAGCTGGGGTATAGTGGCGAACCGTCTATTCTTGGCAGCTGCAGGTATGAAGCCAAAGGGGTCGAAACTGCTGCAGCTGGAACTCAAAAGTGTGTCGTTGTAACTACGAAGTGCGCTTCCAGCCGGATGCTTCGAGTCTTCGATGGACTAGACCCAGAGATCAGGCTTGATTTTGAGCTTGAAGTCACTGGCCGTGCGCATGAGATCAGCATCGCTGTCTCCAAAGACGACCAACATCTAGCGATTTCTATCAACGACCAGATCGACCTCTTCACTCTCAAGGATGGCCTGAAGAGAGTCGCATTCCATCACCAGATGGATGTCTTCGAGCTTCGTGGGGGCATCTCACACCGCCGCTCAATAGCAGTGACACGAACAACAAGTGATGATCCTGGGACAGACAACGAGAAGCCCGGCTCGGGGAGCTGGTTCAGTTCCCAGTCGAAAGGGCTCAACTTGAAGGAAGCAACAGAAGAACAGCAACGACAGACGGTCATCGTATCGCGGAAAATCTACTTCTCTACGGACAGCCAGCGACTTGTCGCAGCGACGCAGCTTGGAGATCACTGCGTGTACATCGACGTGTAAGTAACTTGAGGGACGCAATTCACAGGAAGAGACTAATCTCATATGTCGATCGTCAGCTGGGACGTTACTCGCGAGCCCGTGAGCACGATATCGGAACACTCCCGCTCGTTCAAGCTTCCGCCTTGGGTTCTGAATGACGGTGACATTACCAGCGTCTTCTACGACTCTGCCCGTCGTGCGGCACTTGTCACCGCCTTCATCGGCAAAGAGTATCCTGTATTCGTGCCCTTCCCAGGGTACGGAAACCTACAAAACGAAACATACAGCACCAAGATTGTGGCTGCGACTATGTCACCGTCCGGTTCCGCTTTCATTGTCGCGAACTCTATGACTGAGATGATCCAATTCGAGTATACCGCAAAGGGCTCGCTTTCGCCACGAAAATTGAAGAAAAGCTCGAGCAAGATAAGTAACAGTGTCTTCAAACCAGGCGCTATCGCACTGGCTATGGCGTCAGAAGACACAGTGCTTGCATTCTGGATCAAAGACGGGAAGTGTATGTTGAGAACGATCAAACTCGGCGCAACCGAAACTGTGAAGGATCTGGACATCAGGCCGCATCATGATCAGTTGATGAAGTCGAACGATGGACCATTTGCAGGGAGTACGTCAAGCTTGAGTATAGCGGAACTAGGTGCCTGATAATAAGGCAATTTTCATATTTCGAGGTCGTAGTTCCATGACCTCTTCTGTTCACATTTAGCCAACACTCCAACACCGTTGCCTTAGTATCATCATCTCAAGTGACTTCCGACGTACTTCGCGTGTCTGTCGTCCGATTAGGAGCAACAGGATGCGGCACTTCCTTATCTTCATGCGCTGCCAAAACGCTTACGCGCATCGCCCATGCGCTTGCACGCACGGCCATCTTCTCTTTCACTTCAACTCTAGGCACCCGAAGCATCAAACGACTAACAAAAGGCCTGAGCTCTGCACCCCGCTAAGACAATGATTTAATTTTCCACACTTTTTCGAAATTCTTTCCGCTCTCTACACCTCGACTTCTTCAAAACTCTTTCCACCCTCTACACCTCAACCCATCCCTCATCTATCTCCACTCTCCACATCACATCATCCAACCATGCCCATCCCACGCCAACACTACTCCGCAAGCGAAGCCGACGCAGAAGCATGGATCTGTAAGAACCTCCCCCCACCTAAAGACCACAAACCCACACCTGTGCGCGAACCCAACAGCTACTACATCGAGATTCCTGGCGACACGCCGCTCTACGACAAGCGCTGCACAGGACGCTCGGTCAACCAACCCCTGTACAAGGTCACACCAAAACCGCCACGCAAACGCGATCCCTTCGCCCTAACCTGGGCTCCAAAAAAGCCTGCCACAGATGGGCACTCCACATACACCAACGGCATCCACCACGATGCCTCGCTCGCCGACAAGGACGCCACCTCGCCCGACGACAATCCAGATCTCTGCCTGTACGACTTCACGCACCAATTCTCACACTTTGAAGCCAACGCCAAGCGCGCAGCTGAGCCGTCTCAACGCGAAGCCTTTAAGACGACGATCATCGAGCTGGAAAATAAGCCGGGCTCACATCGCGTGATTATCAACGACGGATTGATGCAGGGCGCACTGTCGACGGATGATATGGCGCAGGTGGCGGTGTTGATGAGTGTTATGGCGAATGCGAATGCGAATAACGCTGTGAAAGAGGATGAGGAGGTGAAACAGGGCGGTGAGGTGCTGGGTGAAGTGGGCGAGGATGGGGAGATTGTGAAGGCGGGGGAGAAGTGTGAGGTTAGTGGTGGGGAGATGCGGATGGGCAAGAAGGTGGTTGCTGGACGATTGAAGGGCAAGGCGAGGAAGGAGGCGAAGAAGGCGAGCAGAGCGTAGGACGGCGGATGTGAGGTGTACGAGAAGATGTGCGCAGACGATAGCGCAGAGCTGAGGAGGGTCCACGCCTCATGTCACGGCATTTGGGTTTTGGGACCAACGAGGACGGTTTGCTCGTTGTTGCGCAGACTCCGTTGGATACTTCATACACATCCAAGACATGGCGACGGTGTCAGAGTCCTAGAACGATACAGCGTCACGTACACAGGTGTAATGTCTGTACCGGAACTGTTTGCAGAATCGAACTGAATACATTATCATGCAGCTACTTCATACACCCTCAAGAAACGCCCCCAGATCCGTAGATTGGCACAGTATCACATGCACAGACGCAATGATTATCTTGAAGTGTTGATTGGGATGTATGTATAAATAGCTGAACGTGAAGCGCCCTCACATTCACATCGCTCTGATTTTCTTACTATCCACTTCAGCCCCAGTTTCCACTTTCCTCTTCCCCAGCACCGAATCAGGCGTACTCGGCATCGGAATCCCCACAGCCTCTTCATAGCACGTCGCATGGTACACCGTGCCTCCAACCTGAATTGCATCCATCCACACAAAGTCATTCGCGTCAACATTCCACTGCGTCTCGAACTTCTCCTGACAAATAGCGCACGGCGCATGTTGTAGCGTTGGATCCTGCGGAACAGAGACGTAGCGATCTTTAGCCTGCTTCCTAGGCTTTGCGGCGCCGGCTGCGACTTTTGCGTCGAATGAAGCCGTCTCGTCGACTTCTTTGTAGTCAATCCAGTCCTTCTCGTCAATGTACCAGCTACGGTGGAAGGCCCGCTTTCGAGCTTCTGGATCTTTGACTTTGAAATGCCAGTCCATGTGCCGTGCCTTCTTCTCTTTTCCCTCTGCTGAGGCATCGAATCGACGGCCACACGTAGCGCACATGTTGGGCTTCGCTTCGTAGAGCCGGGCAATTAGGCTGAGCCGGTGCTGTGTGCCTTGAGCGCTCAAGCTTGTACGCAACCATTCAGTAGTACCGATTGTGGAAGGCGCCGTGACGTGTGCTGCCGCTGCGGGAGCTGCTGGCGTAGGTTGTGGGGTGTTGAACTGTGCTAGCAGCTGAGCGAGGTTTGTAGAAGACATCGGCATAGTCATAGGGGGAGGTGTAGGCACAGGCGCAGGCACGGGAGTTGAGGTGTCGATAGGAAATTTGAAGGATGCTGGTATACTGTAATTTGTTGGAGCACTATAGGGCGCTGGTGTTGGTGCTGGCGCATTGTAGGGAGCCGGAACGTTATATGGCGCAGGAGGATTGTATGGTGCTGGAGCGTTGTAAGGTGCCGGAGGTGCCCAACCGCCAACTTGGGTTGGAGTCGGTGGGGGTGCTAGCCCTCTGACTTGTTGACGGACAGCTTCTAGTTGCTGAGGAGGTAGCAGCTGGGTGTCCAGGATGTGTTTGAGCCCTAAAAGCGCTTCTAGAGTCTTGGCCAGAGACACGTCGGTGTAGTTCGCAGCGAATCTAGCTTGTACTGAGCTGACAAGTTGGGCTACTTCGGCTTTGAGCTCAGCAGGCGCAGGCGCAGGTGGAGGTGCATTTATAGGGGGAGGCCGCTGCACTGGCACTGGTGTTGAGTATTGAGGAAGTTGTGGCGTCACATTAGGGGGGAACGCAGTTCGAAGCCAATCGAGGTTGCCCATGGAGGGTGGTAAGGGGGCCGCAGGTTGAGGATTTTGCTGCGCATGCAAGGGCGGTCCATACTGAGGGGTCTGTAAACCAGGTCGGACACGTGGATCGTTGGGTGCCACATATCGGGACATGTTCTGCGGAGGCGTCGAAGTGTCTCTCCACGCCACCGTGGTGGGCGGTCGAGCTGGCAGCGCATGTTGCGGACGGTGAAGTTGCTGTTGTTGAATCGCAGAGCGCATCTTTGCGAGGGCGTTTTCGATGTCGCCTGTGACATCTGCTGGAAAGACGGGGCGAGGGTCCATGGACTCAGGCACTGGCATCTTCCAGGTCCTCAGCAAGCCTTCCATAGCCTTTCGGGTGTTCTGATCCATGACGAGATATGCATCCATGAAAGTCTTGTACATATTGCGACCAAGATAGACAGTGTATGGGGTCCCAACATTCTTGACGATGGAATCGAGTACGTACAAAGCCGGCAGCTTAAATTCGGGTCGTGTGGAGCGAACGTGTTGCTCGAGCTCGGTGGATATCGCCTGCGCATACTCGGTATTCTCTTTCGCGATGAGAGTGAGGTTGCTGATCTCCGGTCGACTGTTTGTCCTGAGATCATGCAGAGCATCCCTGAAATCGGCTGCCACTTCATGAGCGGCTGACATAGACATGATGAGTGTGTGCTTGTGAGGGGGTGAGTCAGAAGGAAGTCGCGTGTGCAGCAGCTTCTATGTGAGTTAAGGGAGTAAGAGGAAAGTCAGGGAAGTGCTAGGGTTAGGTGTGCGGAAAGGTGCTGAGTGCGTTGCGGTCGAGAAAACGCAACTGGGCAGGCCAAAGTCGAGTGCCAGACGACAGGACAGACAAGATGTTGCCTCGCTCTCGAACACACGGTTGACAGTGTCTCTGTTGATACTAGCTAGAGTCTCGCCGGCTAGGACAGTGAATACACATGCACTCCTCCAGTGACTGCACTCCGCTACTGTGCAAACTGCCTTCTCCTCCTCTATCTACCAGGGTTGTAAGTAAGACGAAGTACGACAGCGCGGGCGGCTGGTATCGGAAAAGGGTGGACTCGTGTAGAGCGTCGTGTGCTGATGTTGATGGTGGGTAAAGGTGAGAGGCGGAGGAAGCCTGCGGAGGAATGTTGAAGGGCACACGCTAGCGTGACTGCCGCCAAGACCACGGCCGTCGCGACTTCCCAAGTTCTTTGTCGACGGTCACGTCTCCAACACCATTCACCTCACCCCAGTGTCTTTGAACTCCCTAAATTTCGAGAGCTCGCGTGCATTCGGCGCTTCATCAACGCACGAACACCCAAATTTCGTACAATCCAGGCAAAGACCGTCAACATGGAAGACGTCGAGTTCAACGAGGACCATTCCCAGTCACCTCTGCCCGAAGCTGGCAACGACCCTGGCGACCCTCAGCGCCCCGAAATCGACGAGGAGAACTTCACACCGGACCCTCCACTTGGCGCTCCTGATCAGGATATGGAGGTGACGGAGGGCATGGCGGATATGCCTGACAACGACGACATTAACGAGGGCGGTCTATCGGACAACGAGTCGGTCCTTTCCGATGCGCTGGACGATGACCAACTGGACGAGCAGTTTGGCGAGTTCGATGCAAACAACATCGCCATCGAGGAGCGCCCGGCGCAGGCCATCGACGAAGACACAGTCAAGCAGATCGGCGTCCACAAGCGCAAACGCACTGCAGGCGAAGGCGACGAGCCCAAGAAGAAGAAGAAGCGCGCGGATAAGCCACGGCGGAAGAAGAACAAGGATGGCGAAGATGGTGAGGGTATAGTAGAAGACGGCAGTAGGAAGAGTCGTCGTTCAAAGAAGTCCGAAGGCAGGGCTCGAGCCGCCAGCCCAGAGGACGACGAAGCGAACCTAACTCCGGCTGAGAGTATGTGAAGCAATATGGCGGTCGTTTGTTACATGCTGACACAAAGCAGAGAGGAAGCGCGCACTTGACCGCCAGATAGATGCTCTTGTCAAGAGCGGCGGCTCCGGGCGCCGCCGCAAGAAGGACGGCATCGACCTCGAGCAGATGGCCGACCAGGAGATCGAGGAGATGCGCAGGCGCATGGCCGCAGCCGCCGAAGCCGACAACGAGGGCCGCAAGCGCAACGAGCCCGCGCGCCACAAGCTCAAGCTCCTCCCTGAAGTCGCCGCCCTGCTCAACAAGAATAGTCTTCGCGAGACGATTGTCGACCCTGAAGTCAACCTCCTCGAGTCGGTGCGCTTCTTCCTGGAACCGCTGAGCGATGGTAGTCTTCCTGCATACGATATCCAGAAGGAGCTATTCGCCTCGCTGGCCAAGCTGCCTATCAACAAGGACACGCTGGTTGCCTCGGGCATCGGCAAGGTCATCATGTTCTACATCAAGAGCAAGAAGCCCGAGCTCACCATCAAGCGTCAAGCCGAGCGCCTCTTCACAGACTGGACCCGTCCGATTCTTAGGCGCACGGACGATTACCGCAAGAAGGAGTTTGCGCAGGCCGACTATGACCCCTCGTATGTACACACCTTTTCTTTACCAGTAAGACCTACTAACACCATAATAGGAGAGCAGCTGCCCCACGCACAGCCGCTGCCAGCCAAGCCGACCAGGCCGCTGCCAGGCGCAAGAAGGCACTCGAGGTTCCCAAGGCCTTCCAGCGTGCCCGTATGGAGAGTGGTCCCACTACGTATACCATTGCGCCCAAGAGCAATGTCGTGTTCAACGAGAACAACAAGGGCCGCCAGAACAACAACCCAGATATTCTCAAGCATATCCGGAAGAACCCTGGAGGAGGAAGGCGCTGAGCTCCTACTTGGTCGATTCTCGTACGTTTCGTTTTGGGTGCGGGCGTATCTGTAGATTTGCTATTTTGGGTATTGGAACTGCCAAATTGCATGGTTGGCGTCTTATTTGAGCATCATTCGGATGTTAGCTGTACGATACTGAGACAGTAAGGAATGCGAAGCACATCATTATTATCTTTTTATCATGCCCGTACATCACACCCCGTCTACCGCTGAGACCTTGGCATTTCCACGGAGATAAATCACCCTCTTTAAAGGAGATGGAGGAGATCTACCAGTTGCTTCTCTGTCATTTCCATCGCGCATTATACTTGGGTCCAAGCAATCGAAAGACGAGTACCTATCTCAGAATAGACCCCTTACACATTATTCTGCGTAGGCTTCTATTCGGGTCGTACAGTACACCACGAAGGTGCATTCACAATCGGCACTTCATCCTCGCAAGCCTTCGTAGAGCTATACATCAGTAATTCCTCTACAGAGGGGACTGCGCCAGTTTCAATATCATTATCTGTCATGGTAGGCCTTGTCACGTAGTCTTTAATATCATTTGTTCAGTAACCTTCACGACGTGTCGTGCTTCGACATTGCTCCTTCTTCGCAATTCCTACAGTGCTGCACTACCGAGTTCAGTAGGTTCACCTACATCATGGGATGATGGGAAAGTTCCTCGAGGCTCGAGCAGTATCCCACACCAACGAAGTACCAGCTCTGGCTTCGCGATGATGTACAAGTACCGTGAAGTATCTGTACCTGTCTCCCTACTATTCCCGACCCGCATGCCAGCACGCACTTCACTCCAACCTACCCGTCAGCACCACCACCAACAAGCAAGCTATGCAGAATCCCTCTCCCACAACACACGCCGGCACCATCTCGGGCCTCCCACAACCAGCATCCCATCCGTCAACCGCCTCCTCCCGTCGCCTACTCTTTTTCCACGCTACAGCAAATCCACTCGTACGATATCCACAACGGCTATTCCGGCTCCATCCTTTCCAAAAACAAGCGGAAGCCCATCCGCGCACCTTGGCACAAAAGCTTATCAGCACGCAGTCTAACGCACCTGCAGTTTAGCCGCATCGCCACCGTGGTTCGAGATTCACGGCGGTGGCATGGCCAGGCGAGGGGCGGCTTTTTTTCTTGCTCGATCGGATACGAGGCGCCAGGGTTGTTTGTCGGCTAGTGTACTGTGTGGTACGGGAAGAATTGCCGTGATGTTGGATGTGGCTTGGAGGGTTTGCTTGTGTGGGCGTTTGGGGTTTGCATGTGTTTGTGTTTGAGTAGATAGTTACTGGATGGATTAAGAGACATTTTGCATGTTAAAAAGCGTCAAATCGACAGCGTGCAGTGCGAAGAACAACCACAAGCCTTCGGATTGTTTCTGCACGCCCTGCAAATTGTACCCGAGCTGCAGAACCGTTCAGCACGGAAAATGGACACACCACCTTCTCGAATACGTTTCATCCCCAAAAGGTGTTCGCAGAAACGTAAGAGGCGCAGATCCAACTGCAGGACACCTGCATAGCGCACGATAACGAAAAGGAAGCGCATCAGCAACAGCGCGCAATCACAACAAACGAGGGGTAAAGTACCAAAGTATCTCAGCTCTATACTTATACCAGGTGAACCGTTATCTGCTCCCCCTTGCGGGGTGTTGAGGTTCGTGTCATGCCGTTGAGAGCTATCGCTCGCACAATCTATCGTCGAGATAGGGAAAGTGGCATGTTTGTAAACGTTGCGACCGATCAGTGACAGCGCAGGGGTTAGCGATTCGCGCAAGGTCGTAGAACGAGGCTCGTGTGCAGGTTGGAGGTCTTGCAAGTTGAGGGGTTCGTGCGTGCTTTTGTGGTGGTGTTGCGGGACGGGGCCCTATTCGTGGGCCCTGATTAGGCAAACTAGTGCGAATACAGAGTGCACAACGGTTGCTGCATTTGATTGAGCGTCGATCTCCGTTGGTTTGGCTTAAGCAACGTCTTTCGGATCCCAATTAGGTCTATGAGACCTATCTGGAGAGAGTAATGAAGTTAATCCGAAACTACTAACAACGGGCAATCACTGCTCCAGTATCACGGCTTCAGAGTGATGAAGAGTGTTTGGAACACTGACAGGATGCGGAATGGAGAATGCAACGTCAAATATTTCAGAGTCAAGACAGATGCAAGACGGCTGCCCGCTGCTCGTCTAAGGGAGCACAGTGATGGCGTGCAGGACGGCACGATGCAGCGGGAAACCCTGAAGCGCCTGTCATGCACGCAATCAATTGACGTTCGAGACATGATGACTACCTTCACATCAAGTCGGGGCGATCAGGGTTTGTGATTGGCAGTAGTGTGGATCAAGGCATTGACAGTCCTCAGACAACCAATGGCCTATGTAATGGCACCTAGTAATTGCATGGTATTTGAGCTTCGACTTTGCCGGGTGAATGATCCCAATCCACACTTGCTGTTGCGCGACCCTGACCAACATCTGTATAACATACGTGGCTGTCGATCCGCTAGTTGAAGTGCATAGATTGAACCTGTCACTGAAATGTGGGAAATCTCAAACGCTGAGATGTGGTTGAAGCGTGTCAATGTTGAAGTGATCTCTTGCTTTGGAAGGAGGGAACAACGTGGGGCGTTACGAGACAAGCAGTATCCAGGTGCATAATTGAGTGCAAGTCGCTGGCGGATGAGGAGATGTCGTACCTGTCGAGGCTGGTATTACCACGCCTAAGGTGCGTGCTCACATACCGTTGACATCTCGGCGAGATGCATCTTGCGCAACCCTGCTACTCAATAGCATGCTGCTGTACGGCGTGGCATCCTCGTGCTTCCCTCACGAGATGCTAACCGCAACCACTTCTGATGTGGTACTGATGCTTCTCTCCGCTGCAAAAGTTTCATCTAAGGGTCGCCGAGCGACCAGATGGTCAGACGATTTCGGATGAGGTCTGAGAAATGCAGAAATTCGAATGCCTCTGAAGCCTGGGGAGCCCTTGCAAGCCGGCCGATAGTGTAATGTTCTATCAGCAACAAAGAACAAGCATTATGAAGTGAGTAGTATCACGAGGATATTCGCTTGAACTATGCATGTGGTATGCAATGGCAGTATTTACCACGTGAGAAGCACGAAGCCAAGCGGTGACTTTGGTGGGCTCAATTGTACGAATTTGTGCCGGGCTTTAACAGTGCGATAGCGGTGAGCAGAGCATGGTCGGATACCTTGCTTTAGTATCCGACCATCACTCAACCATAGGCTGGGAGAAACAAGCAATACAATATGCGGGGACTGCGCGAACTACTGAGACTGGGTAGGCGCTCATCTGCTAATTCGAGGGTATCTCTTAAGATAAGATGGAAATGTATGGATGCTGCAAAACGTAAGGCACCGCAAATCGAATGTCTAATACATGCCTAGCATTTCAACGTGGATTGGTATGAAGTGGTTGATACGCGTCCATAGAATTGCAATATCCGGGCTGCAGTCTACATTGTATTCATGAAAAGTACGCACAGGGTGTTGTCGGACTGCGTGATTTTCTGTCGACAACTTTGATGGTCTGCTGGCCAAGCCTAAGGAAGCGACTGGAGGCTGAAAGACCGAATGCAGCAATCCGACAACGAATTTGAAGCCGACAAAGGCCCAATCAGCGCGCTGCCGTATCCAAATGCGAACAGCTGTGGAGAACGTCGTCGTTGCAGCCGAAACGACTCGCGCTGTGAGTCGTTGCTTTCCGAAAAACTCAGCGATGGCGCTACGATTGCCACTGGACCCGGGGCTTAGCGGATGCCGTCTGGGGTCAGAGTTTGGCCGTGCAATATGAGTGACGATAGCCTCGTCATCAAGCCGATCGCAGCAGCGATTTCTCTTACACACGAAATTGCGCGCAATTGACACATCTTCGGTGCAGAGATTTCAGGAGGACCAGCATCGGACGGATAGCTTGCAGTAGAGTGCGGTCGTGCAGCTGAGCATGGACGGTCGTGCCTGCTGTCTGGCGTGACCGGCTCCTTTCCAGAATGCACGCTCGTTCAGCCCTGCGAAGCAATTGGCAGCACGGGACTTGGGATGGTTCGACACGATGGCCATTCGAGGCCCGTGGAGACGCGTCCAGCTGGTAGAAGCGCGGCGCTTTCGGCCTGGCGGAACCAAGTCCGCATCGCCGCCAAGAACAAGCGTGTGGGCGAGGGTGCAGGCCTCGCTCATCGTGCAGGAGATGATTCGCAGCGATACGGCCCACACTGGCTGCAGGCCCCTGGACGCAGAGTGCAGCGTTTTAGATGAAAGACATGGAGGCTCGTCGCACAACGGCAAGCCGAGTCTTTCCGCGAGCGCCTGTAGGCTGTAGGACAGCGCGCGATAAAGGGCAGCGCTGAGGCGGACAGGGATGAAGCAGAATCTGCAGCTAGCCGTCTGGCGGCTCGTGCACCCTCGACGGTGTCGATGTGCAGGTACATCTCCCGCAGGCGTGCGTTAAGGATGGGACCCGGATGGGCTCTGCTAGCAGCGCTCCCAGAAGACGCTGGATGCTCTCGTGGAATTGTGGTGAAGGCTAGTGCATTCTGCATAGCGTGCAGAGCGCAATTGCAGCTGGTCGTGAACGCACCGCCCGCCTGGAGCCGGTACCGGCAGCCCAAGCCGAGCGGCCACAGGCCACAGACGCGTCGAAAGTCGTCGAAAGTATCTTTACACAGCGCTCGCTCCATAGCTTGGTGTCGCTGCTAGATAGGCCGGCGGGCAGGGATCATCTTGGCGGTTGACGTTGCTGCGCTGCTTACCAGCGGCGGCGAACCGAGTGAAGGCCTCAGAGCTAGGTGGGGTGCCCGTGGTGGCCCGTTAGCAGAGAAATAACCACGAGCCCGCACTTGCCCAGACGTCGTCCGTCCTGGTTCTATTCCTATTCACTCCAGCACCACTCCACTCCACGATCCACCTTTCTCTTCTTACCCCTTCCCGTCGCCTCACCCCGCCCCTTCCTCGCAACACTCGCAAAGAAGTTTCTACCACACGCGCCTTCCAACTTTTACCAGTGCCACTGAGTCTCCGTCTTGAGACACTGAGACCCCGCAACAAGGAAACCTGCATTGGCGGCTCCGCAGCACGCCATTGGCCGAGACGCCCACCACTACCCACAGCTCTATCTCTACCACTCTACCACTTACCTTCCCTCACCTTACCTCTGCGGCTGTCTTGCACTATCGCACATTTCTTCGCCAACATCTACCACGCCGCCCCAGGACGCGTGGCTCCACCACACACGTTGCAACTGTTCCTGCCTCGCAGTGCGTTGCTTACTTCGGTTTTCCCACCACCCTCGACACTCGTTTAACCTGCAAACCGGCCATTCCCCACACTCCACGTCCATGATCTCGTAGCCATTCTTAATCCACCACGACACATCTCAACATGGCCTATTCTTCGCAAACTTACAACGACTTTGTGAATCCTGCCGACGTGTTCGCATTCAACGCATATGGCGGCGTCGATTCGAGCATAAAGACAGACATGGATCTGCTCGACACCACCGCTCTCACGGGCAACGCCGACGACTGGGCCACATCCAACGAGTTCACCAACAGCCACCAGGACTCTGCCGTGGATCTCATGGGCTACTACTCAGAGCTTGGCCTACCACCCCGCGTCAAGACTGAAGAGTCGTCGGAATTCGAAAGCTTCTTCAACACCCAGCATTCCACACCTGCGTCTAATCCCTCCAACACCCCATCCCCACATGGTGACATGATCTTTAGCACCACCAACTCACCAAGAGAATTCCCCCGCGATCAAAGTCAGACCAGTTCACCAGAGGCAAATAGCGATGTCAAGCCAGCAGACCTCAAGTGGGAGCTCCAGAATGACTCCATCATGATTCCACAGTCGGTAGATCCGCCCAAGGTGAACATCATTGTCGACAAGAACAAGACACGCGCCGAGACCCAGATCAAGACGTCCCTGATTCTCGATCCACTGCCTCGTCACTATCAGTGGATCCGCTTCCCTCGCTGTACCCTCTCCAAGTCGAAACAGCTCGCAACAAGCGACGAGATCGAGACAAACGAGGCCGGCGACGCCGCAGTCCGCCTAGAACTCGCGCTTGTATGTGCGACCGCTGTGGAGAAGAAGGCCGGCATGGACCGCGCACTGCGCCGAGCCCGAGGAGAGGAGAAGCTGCCAAGGAGACCCCGTGGAACACAGGTCTCTGAGATTGACAAGGATGATGCTGCGCACCCACAAAACGGGGGTGCAGTCGTCATCTGCGAAGGCTGCAAGGAGCGCGAGCGCAAGCGCTACGACCGCAAGAAGAAGCGCAATCAAGAAGAGGAAAACGAGTGGACCAACTACGAGGACGACAGAATCATCATGATCAACGAAAAGGAGTTCAAGCGATGGCAAGACGTCGAGCAGGACCGCCAGCATGGCCCTGAGGCGAAGAAAGTCGAGTTTGCCATGCGCATCACCTGCTATTGCCGACACCAAGAGGAGAAGTCTCCAGTAGGCTACAAAGTCATCTTCACCTTCCGAGACGTCAACAACACGGTACTTGCACAGCAGGTCTCTGAAATCATCCAGATCACCGACGACCACAAGAACAGAGAACTGCCTACAGTTGAGAGCATTACGACCGACCTCAGCATTCACCCTCCCAGCCGTCAAGAGGCAATGCCTACCCAGTACCCTGTGGCCATGTATAACACCAACTTTTCACCCACCATGTATGGAATGTACTCACAGCCGACCACACCGGTCATGCCCCACTTCCAAGGCTCAATGTCTCCTCTCGATGGGCAGTACGCTCAAAACGCCAACCCCATGCTCTCGTCACAGCAGCCCCATCAGACTGCTTTCACCTTCAACGCCGGACCCGTCCCCGCTCCCGCCCCTACTCCGTCGTACGCAAGTCACCAACGTTATCAGAGCTACTCCAACACACCAATGCTCAGTCCCACAGAGCAGTACTCTTCTCAAGTGAACTACCCGTTGCAACGACCACACTCCATGGACAACTTCACTCATGCCTTTGCGAGCATGGGTTACTCCCAGCCGAACCAGTATCCCCAGAGCTTCGCATCACAGCCACCTTCGCGCAACGTGTCGCGACCCGCGTCACCCTCTTGGGAGCAAGGCGCCTCACGCACCAAGAAGATGCGTGCAGTACCCGGCTTCTTCATGGTCGAGGACCCTGACAACGAGTAAACGACGACGACGACGACGACGACACGACAGCACGACTTATGACCACACACATGTTCGGTTTCGGCGTCACTTGGCTATGCATTGGGGCGGTGTTTGGAGGCTACTTGCTTTTACTGGATGAATGGCTTCGGCCGGTTTTTGACGTAACGACGCCAATGGCGAACGTGACATTTGACAATCCGAACTGAAAAGTTCCTACTTTTAACTACTTTGCGTCGTTTTTCGGACCGACGTTGTTTTATTCTTTCATTTTTGTGGTCAGCACCACGCGTTGTATAGACCAGAGACTTTGCCACTCTTATGCTTTTTTAATTATTAGACCATACCCAGATTAACTCGCGCCGCAGCTACTCTCGCGAGGGCGGGCACAACAATGAACGAAAAGTATTAGACACTGTTCGTTTACGGATACGTGACAATGAGGCAAAGTCTGCTCGCCATGAAGAGAATGAATCTCTCTACTGCATCGCGGATTCGATGTGAACTCTATCCTTATTCTTTCTACCTCACATATCGCAGATATGAACACGCCTTAGGTATTGTCTCTCGGTATAGCAGCACGGCAACCAATAACGCAGACAGGTCTATCCACAAAATACTCCAACTCGATGCTTGCCGTGCGGAGGCATCGAGTGATATACGCGAGTGCGATATATACTTGTAACATACGGGGATTACTGTGAGATTATAGAAGGAGGTGTGGGAGGTGTGGTAAGGAAGGCGTGGAAGCAGGGCGATCAGTCCAGATATACGGATGAAATACACGCTCTGAGTACCAACTCGCTATTCGTATTGATCACGCTGTACTGAATGTCGCAAAATGCTCACTGTTCTCCAGCTCATGTATGACGCCAAAGCGCACATGCAGCGCCGAACGCTGTTCGTTGTGTCGTTCGATCCTTCCCCAATCGCATCGCTGCCGTACACCCACACCAATACCTTTATCCAAAGCGTGCGCTTGACCCGAAGACAATAGCTCACACTCTATCCAAACCTTCCACTCGACCTCCTCCTGCCCGACACTCCCGCCCGAAATACTCCGCACCCCGACGTGAATGCATCCCCGCGCCGGCCCGCAGCCGCGCTACAAGGTCTACGCTGCTATATCATACACCCCTACCCAGCGCCTTACCTACTCCCCACACCACGATAAGATTGGCCGAATGGCTAAAACCCCGCGGCGCCAACTTTGCGGTACTCCTCGAAGCTATTCACATGTTCTTCGCTGCGCTGCAACTGCTCGTCCCAGGCCTCTTCTTCTTGGGCGAGCGCGGCGTTGAAGGCTGCGGCTTGGCCGCGGTGGAAGTACATGGGTGCGGATTTGAGAAGTGCGGTGTCGCGGGTGACGAGGATGTGTTTGACTGATGAGCCTGGATTTCTGTGTTAGGATTCGACTCCGGAAGATAAGATATGTTTGGACTGGAGATGGTAAGGAAGAAGGACATACCGGGCGTTTCATACTTTGCCTGCAACAAAAGGTGATCAACGACGTGTCGGAGTCCACGCGCGCCCGTACCCATTCTACTCGCTTTGCGTGCGATTTCCCGCAGGGCACCTTGTGTGATGCGCAGCTCGATGTTGCGGAGGAAGAACTTGTGTTCTTCTTGGCGGATGAGGCTGTCCTTGGGCTCGGTCAGGACGCGCACCAGGGCTTCTTCGTCGAGGGCTGCGACAGCGCATGTCGTGGGTATGCGGCCGATGAGCTCGGGGATCAGGCCGTACTTTTGGAGGTCGGCGGGCTGGACGTGGTCGAGGACGTTGACTTTTTCTTCGTGGGGGCGCTGCTTGATGCCGAATGGGTTGGGTTGGTCTGTCTCGGGGGGAACGTAGAAGGGCGTGTCTTTTTTGAACATGACTGCGTCTGCGCCCCTGAGCATGACGCCATCGGCAGCGGCGTGGGCGTTGGAGGCGCGGATGGAGGCGCCGAAGCCCATGCTGCCCATTGCTTTTCTGTCGATGATGATCTTGTGTAGGTTTGCAAATGCACCGGTGCAGATGAAGAGGATGTTGTCTGTTCGGACGTTGTACGTCTCGCCTTTACCGCCTGGTGGTCCTGGACTGCCTCCAGACATTGGTCCTTCATGTGGGCTGCCTCTTCCTGACGCTCCTCCTGGGCCTTTGCCAGCACTTCTTTCTGGTTTTGCTTGGACTTGTACCGCGGTGCCTTCGATGATCTTGAGTAGTGCTTGCTGGACGCCCTCGCCACCAACGTCTTTGCCGTAAGATATCTTGGCCCCTGCGATCTTGTCTATCTCGTCGAGCACGATGATGCCCTGCTCGGCTGCTTCAATGTCATAATTTGCGGCCGACAGGAGACGGGCAACGCATGACTCGACGTCGTCACCAATGTATCCGGCCTGGGTGAAGGTGGTGCAGTCTGACATGGATATGGGTATGCCGAGTGTCTTCGCCAGCGTCTTGCACATCAGCGTCTTGCCGACACCTGTAGGCCCAAGAATCATGACATTGGACTTTTCAAGTTGTAGTTCGTGCTCGGTTGTGTCTAGCAACGGCTCGGGTTCTGTACGTGTCGACGACTGCGAGCCATATGCTGGTGCTTCATTGTAGGACGATGCTTCGCTGTGGTTGTATATCTCGACTGTCGGCTGCTGGCCTGGGAACTCGTCTGGGATGGTCAGACATACGTACACCAAAAAGCAAGCACATGTAGTGAAAGTGAAGTGGCGATGCAATGAGATTGGAGCTACCTTCTACAGGATGTCTGAATGCCGACGCCCTCCTCTGTGCCTGCGCCTCCTGTCTCGCCGCTTCATCTCGCCGCCGCGTGTTCTCCTGGTTCCGCAGATGGTGCTCGTGGACCGCCACGCTCAGCACGACCTTTGCGCGGTCCTGGTCGACTACGAACTGATCCAGATGCTCTTTCAGCGCTCTGGGCGTGATGTGACTCTGCCCCACATTGCTCGTGCCGCCCAATGGGCCCCGCGTCGGCTGGTCTGGCTCGTAGAAGGACGAGAAGCCCTGCCCGCTGAAGTCGGAGCGGTTGTACGACGAGCGCAGGCAGCTCCGGGCAGCGAAGCCGCGGCGACTGATGTGGTAGAGGGCGAGGTAGGAGGCGCGTGCCTGTTGGGAAGCGGCGACGGTAACGGCGCGCCGTATGATCATTTTGGTGTCTAGGTTAGGAGTCACATTGCGGTCCCAAGACAGACCAGGTACAGGCACAGGCGTCGCGTGGGATGCGTGAGGCGGACGGACGTGGATGTCATTTGCGGGGTAGCTCCAGGGGTGACAGCACCATCCCAATCGACCCGTTCTCTTACAGACAGACGAGACCAGATCACATTTAATCGTTGGTAGCGTTGAGGTAGAGTGCTTGCAGTGCGAGGCTGAACGCCACACACCCTAATACTGTAGTTGCAGCGTGAATCCTTCCGACGCTGCAACACGTCTTGTTGGGAGGGCGCGTTACTGCTTTGCGACGTCATGGCGATCGCGCGTGTTTTGGTTGGGAAGTGCCCGGGCATGCATCGCCATGGCCTGAGAGCAAACTTGAATAGGATGCCCCGCCTGAGAGTAGATATCACAGGCTGAGATCTTACATAAAGTTGTGCTTCGTCTGCACGTTCCCTTTCTGCTGGTAGCTTCCGACTGATACGATAGCAAACACGCTCTTCCTTCATCTTCCTCTTCCTCTTCCTCTCTCCCAACACGATGGAGTTGAACAAGGACGCAGCAAACTCGACGCAGGTCGAGGCACCGGGCAAGATCCCAAATGACGGAACCGGTATGGGTTGTGAAGCTCTGTTGGAATTCAATTGACTAATTTCACCGTCCAGGCATTGTCCAGCTTGATGGCTACCTAGAGCCCTTCAAAGGCGCGCTGCAGAGCCGTTATGCAAAGGCACAGAAATGGATCAAGACGATCAATAATACAGAGGGAGGCTTAGAGAAGTTCTCTAGAGTGAGTTTCTCCACCTCTCATCGCTCAATTGCAATACTAAACGCAGCAGGGCTACGAAATCTACGGCTTCAACGTCCAGTCCAACGGCGATGTCATCTACCGCGAGTGGGCGCCGAACGCAATGCGAGCATACCTCATCGGCGACTTCAACGGCTGGAACCGTGATGCCACGCCCATGACCAAGAACGACTTTGGTGTCTTCGAGGTGACGGTACCTGGCAAGGACGGCCAGCCCACAATTCCCCACGACTCCAAGATCAAGGTGCGCTGATGACACATAAGACGAGTTCTGGACGGAGCTGACAATGCTCATAGATCTCATTTGTAGTACCGAACGACCACGCCCGCCAGGAGCGCCTGCCCGTGTGGATCAAGCGTGTCACCCAAGAGCTCCACGTCTCTCCTGTATACGATGCGCGCTTCTGGAACCCGCCCCAGAAGTACGTATGGAAGAACAAGCGACCGCCGCAGCCCAAGAGCGCCCGTATCTATGAAGCCCACGTCGGCATCTCCTCCCCAGAGCAGAAAGTTGCTACATACAAGGAGTTCACACAAAACATCCTACCGCGAATTCAGCATCTGGGATACAACACCATACAGCTGATGGCAGTCATGGAGCATGCATATTACGCCAGTTTTGGCTACCAGATCAATAGCTTCTTTGCGGCCAGCAGTCGCTACGGCTTCCCAGACGATCTGAAGGAGTTGATAGACACTGCACATGGCATGGGCATCACTGTTCTACTGGACATGGTGCACAGCCACGCCTCCAAGAACGTCCTGGATGGTCTGAACATGTTCGACAACAGCGATCATCTATACTTCCACGAGGGTGCAAAGGGACGACACGAGCTGTGGGACAGCAGGCTGTTCAACTACGGTAGTCACGAGGTCCTGCGCTTCCTTCTCAGCAATCTGCGATTCTGGATGGAGGAGTACCAATTCGACGGCTTCCGCTTTGATGGTGTCACGAGCATGCTGTACACACATCACGGCATTGGCACGTATGTATACCCTAGGTTTCGATTGGGCAGACACTGACAAGCGCAGGGGCTTCTCTGGCGGTTACCACGAGTACTTTGGTCCTTCGGTGGATGAGGAGGCTGTGGTATACCTCATGCTGGCAAACGAGATGCTACACCAACTCTACCCCGGTGCTATTACCATCGCGGAAGACGTGTCTGGCATGCCCGGTCTCTGCGTATCACTCTCGCTGGGCGGAATAGGATTCGACTACCGATTGGCCATGGCAGTGCCTGACCTGTACATCAAGTGGTTGAAGGAGAAGCAAGACATCGAATGGGACATGGGCGCATTGGTGTTCACCTTGACCAACCGGAGACATGGTGAGAAGACGATCGCGTATGCAGAGAGTCACGACCAGGCGTAAGTCAGTAATTCTACGAGGAGGACATCAGTACTAACAATTTCCAGGCTTGTCGGAGACAAGACTCTGCTCTTCTGGCTGTGCGACGCCGAGATGTACACCAACATGTCCGATCTCTCCGAACTCACACCCGTCATCAACCGCGGACTCTCTCTGCACAAGTTGATTCGGCTGATCACACACGCACTAGGCGGTGAAGGCTATCTCAACTTCGAAGGCAACGAGTTCGGCCATCCAGAGTGGCTCGACTTTCCCCGCGAAGGCAATAACAACAGCTTCCAGTATGCTCGCCGCCAATTCAATCTCGTAGACGATGGCAATCTCCGCTACCGCTACCTGAACGAGTTTGACAGCAAGATGCAGTGGACCGAGGAGAAGTACGGCTGGCTACACTCACCACAGGCGTATGTCAGCCTCAAGAACGAGAGCGACAAGGTCATCGTGTTCGAGCGTGCTGGCCTCCTATGGGTCTTCAACTTTCACCCTCAGAGCAGCTTCACTGACTACAGGGTGGGCGTCGAGCAGGAAGGCACGTATAAAATTGTGCTTAGCTCAGACTCGAAGGCATTTGGTGGGCATGGGAATGTGGATGAGAGCACGAGGTTCTTCACGACGCCGTTCGCGTGGAATGGTAGGAAGAACTTCTTGCAGGTGTATGTGCCAAGCAGGACGGCGATCGTGCTGGCGCTTGAGAGTACGCTGTAGATGTGTGGGTGGATGGTGAGACGGTACAAGTTATATGGCGAGGGAGCAACGCAAGTGCGAAAAGCGAGCAGTAGCGATGTATATCAAATAGACGTTCATGGGCGAACGGAGCAAATTTGCAGAAGACTGCGAAAAGAACGAGGGCCAATGGCACGGACTAGAGCTTCCGAAAGTTTCCCTTGAAAGCACATGCATATTTCTCATGTTCATGGCAAATGTCCTGGAGCTGTTGTACGATGAAATTTATACCGAGTGGTAGATGAGAAAGTATTTTCATCGGAGGAGTTCGGAACGGTCGGTGTGGCAGGTCGCGGTATCCGCGCATACAAGCAGACTTGTAGCTCAAGACGAGCCGCAGTGAAGAGCACGTACAGGACGAAAGCCTCGAGGACATATCTTGAAGCTATGTAACAGACGTAAAAGCGCGGACGATGGAAATGGTGTGGTTGCTACGTGCACTAGTGCATCTGCGCTAAAGACGGTTAGCTCGGTCCAAGATTGAGACAGCTTCGTCTTTCGCAACGATTTGCATCTTCTCCCGACAACTCTCCCCTCCACCACCACATCCGTCCCCATCTCTCACAATGTACAAGAGGTACGCCTTCGACGCTACCGAGCCAATTGATCGAAATCCAGATGCTAATTCGATGATTTTGCAGTGGATTCTTGCGCGCCTCGGCGTCCCTCCGCTCGGCGACCGCTGCTCGCAGCGCCTTCCAGCCTTTCCGCAAGAGCTTTGCCCCAGCGCTCAGCACGCGCTTTGCGTCCACCGATGCCGCGACGAGTGCAAAGGACGGCAAGATCTACCAGGTCATCGGGCACGTCTCACACACCAGCTGCGTGGGAGGCAATAGCTGACTTGCCTGCAGAGCCGTCGTCGACGTCAAGTTCGACACCGAGGAACTCCCATCCATTCTCAACGCCCTGACAACCGACAATGGAGGTGTGTAGCAGCTAGTCCGGAAACATGGGGACAGCCACTGACGAGCAACAGGCAACAAGCTGACCCTTGAGGTCGCCGTAAGAACGCCCTCGATCGACATAAACATAGAAGCACGATGCTGATGATCTGCAGCAACATCTGGGTGAGAACATCGTCAGGTGCATTGCCATGGACGGTACCGAGGGTCTCGTCCGCGGCTCTAAGGCCACCGACACTGGAGCTCCCATCAAGATTCCCGTCGGTCGCGGTACCCTCGGTCGCATCATGAACGTCACTGGTGACCCCATCGACGAGCGTGGCCCCATCAAGGCCACCAAGATGGCTTCCATCCACGCCGACGCCCCCGAGTTCGTCGAGCAGTCCACCTCCGCCGAGGTGCTCGTCACCGGTATCAAGGTCGTCGATCTCCTCGCACCCTACGCCCGTGGAGGAAAGATTGGTCTTTTCGGAGGTGCCGGTGTCGGCAAGACTGTGTTCATTCAGGAGCTGATTGTAAGGGAAACAGAGTCCTGAAGGTATACGGCAAGCTAACAGCGCGGCAGAACAACATCGCCAAGGCCCACGGTGGTTTCTCTGTCTTCACTGGTGTCGGTGAGCGTACCCGTGAGGGTAACGATCTGTACAAGGAGATGCAGGAGACCTCCGTCATTCAGCTTGACGGCGAGTCCAAGGTCGCATTGGTGTTCGGTCAGATGAACGAGCCCCCGGGTGCCCGTGCCCGTGTCGCTCTGACTGGTCTCACCGTCGCTGAGTACTTCCGGTGAGAAAAACCCACTCCAAACACCTACGAGATCAATACTGACCTTGTGACAGAGATGAAGAAGGTCAAGACGTGCTCCTCTTCATAGACAACATTTTTAGGTAATTTTTTTTAACCTTTCTCCCACCACGACCAAACGCTAAGTTGTGCCCAGGTTCACCCAAGCTGGTTCTGAGGTGTCTGCTCTTCTCGGACGTATCCCATCTGCCGTCGGTTACCAGCCCACCCTCGCCGTCGACATGGGTATCATGCAGGAGCGTATTACCACCACCTCCAAGGGATCCATCACCTCCGTCCAGGCCGTCTACGTGCCCGCTGACGATTTGACTGATCCTGCGCCTGCCACCACCTTCGCCCATTTGGACGCCACCACTGTCTTGTCCCGTGGTATCTCCGAGTTGGGTATCTACCCCGCCGTCGACCCTCTTGACTCCAAGTCCCGTATCCTTGACCCCCGTGTCATTGGTGACGACCACTACGACACCGCCACCAAGGTCCAGCAGATTCTCCAGGAGTACAAGTCGCTCCAAGATATCATTGCCATTCTCGGTATGGACGAGCTGTCAGAAGCTGACAAACTTACCGTCGAGCGTGCCCGTAAGATCCAGCGTTTCCTGAGCCAGCCTTTCGCTGTCGCCCAGGTCTTCACTGGTATTGAGGGTCAGCTCGTCGACATCAAGGAGACCATCCGATCGTTCAAGGGCATCCTGAACGGTGAGGGTGACGATCTTCCCGAGGGTGCGTTCCATATCTATCGCTACAGCCTTCATCCAGACTAATATGCCATAGGTGCTTTCTACATGGTCGGTGACCTCGCGTCTGCTCGTGCCAAGGGTGAGAAGATTCTCGCTGAGCTCGAGAAGTCATAGAGGCTTGGTGTGGTGGGTGAGATATAGAGAGTCGGTCATGGTGTCTTTGGCATTTGCTTGGTAGTCCCGCTTTGTACAAAAGATATACCTCGAGATGTGGGATGAAAAGCGAATGTCTGGACGCACGTGGCTTCTGTAATCTATCTTGCATGCAAAGAGACCGTTTTCGATTGTTCACAGCTGTTCTTCTGATGCTTTGATCATATGTGTTAAGCCATGTAAACCTAGCGTTTCGATGTGGCCTCGGTGGCCATGTATGTGACGATTTTGCCCTAGATCTGGCGGCCAGCAACATTGAGGATAGTCAGCAACCCTGATGGGCAACTTTCTAGGAAACGGTCCTTTGATATAAGGTGCACTCAATGTCTGTATCGCAGGGCTGAACGCGCCTTCCCCAGTTAGCGCGGGACCGAGGCCCGCTATGGTGTCACGGCATCGCGTCTCCCATCGCGTAACTTCTTGAGGCACATGTCAACGATATTGTCAACCAGATCACTCTGCTTCGACGGAGCACAGTCTTCAATATGCTGTCATTACCCATGATACCACCGCGAGCAGTAAGTATTTCTTCGAAACCGATATACATCCCTCAAACAACCGACCACACCTTACCTCAACCCTCACTTCGATATCTAACAAGCCCCCAGGACGCCTCTCTCTGGCCCTCACAACGCCATGCCGACGGCCACACCGAAGACAACTCAACATCACCTCCCAACGCCCACACCCAGCGCCACGCCTCCTCTCACCACACGCAACACCACCACCACCACCACAGCCGCCCGCACTACCAATCCGCCCTCCTCGCGACCCTTACCCAAGACGAAAACACCATCGAGCAACGCAAGCAAAACGTCCGCCGCTTCGGCGCAGGCTGGATCCGCCCACCCGGCATCCCGAAAACACTCCAAGCCATCAAAGACGAGGAGCTCGAGAAAGAAGAACAGGAATTAATGCAGCGCCGCGAACAAGTCATGCTCGACCTCGCCGCGGCCCAACAAGACGCCGCGAACGCCGAGGCCAGAGAAGACGGCGAAGCACAGGAACACGATCAGAATGAAGACGAACGCGATCTCGACGACGAAGTGCCCGACGCAGATGGCTCGGTTTCGGAACTCAGCGTGTCGGATTTAAGTGACGTGGAGGACGAAGGAGAAGGCGAGAACGATAACGAAAACGAGAATGACACGACTGTGCCGTTTAACGAGGACTCTTTTATCGAGGGCAGCGTTCTGGAGGCGGAGGTCAGTCATATGCTGGAGATGGAGGAGGCGGAGATGGCGGGTGTACTGCAGGATGAGCGCGATTTGGACGAGGATGTTCCTGAGGCGGGGGAGTATGAGCATACGGATTCGGAGCTGGAGGATGAGAGTGAGGGGGAGGGGGGGAGTTCGATGATGCTTGGTGGTATGGGTTCTGCGCAGTCGAGGAGGAGGGTGAGTGGGAGGAGGAGTTCGGGGTTGCCGGGTGGGTTTAGTGGGCAGGTTGGTGGTGCTGGTGCTGGTGCTGCGAGGGCGGTGGATCTTGGTGTTGATTTGGGGAGGGGGAGGAGTAGTTTTGGGTTGGATGGGA